>Ga0335080_10003941_pt1 | contig 15084 bp, 10 predicted proteins | sample Lox_Sample_34_FD_206720 | JGI IMG/M metagenome (GOLD analysis project Ga0335080, IMG submission 206720) | Soil microbial communities from Loxahatchee National Wildlife Refuge, Florida, United States - Lox_Sample_3.4 | ecosystem: Environmental > Terrestrial > Soil > Wetlands | place: USA... | reverse complement strand
TCGTCATTCCAGGACTTGCACGCGATCAAGATCACGCGAAGCGGTTCGCAGAGAGTCACCGAGGGAGCAGCGACACATTTTACTGGTTCAGTGCATATTGAGCCCCTTTTCGACGCCAACAATCCATCACGCGCAGTTGGCGCGAGCGTGACTTTCGAATCTGGTGCTCGGACCGTTTGGCATACTCACCCACTCGGCGAGACACTGATCGTGACTGCGGGAGTCGGCTGGATGCAACAGTGGGGAGGTCCCATCGAGGAGATACGAAAAGGGGACGTTGTCCGGATTCCACCGGGAACGAAACACTGGCACGGCGCAACGGCAACGAATTCAATGACGCATATCGCCATCACGGAGGAGCTCAATGGCAACGCGGTGACGTGGTTGGAAAGAGTTAGCGATGAACAATATCGCAATCGATAAGCGCGAAGAGATCGTCGATGAGTGAAGAATCGCCAATGCACTCGCGGACGGCGGACTTTAGTCCGCGCGGGTCTCGGCTCGCTATGCTGACCCTTCGTGGCCAGTGGCTGGGTGGAATCGGATTTCTAATCCGCCGTGTTTCTGGTTGATTTGCTACAGTTTTGGTGCAGTCTTCAGTGGCTGTTTTGATGGCTGTTCATTCCCAACTTTTGTGCATTTTGCTGCAAAGGATTGCAAGGATGATCTCTGCTGCAAGGCGTTCATACCAAATTACTTATGCGACAGTTTGCGAGTGATTGCGCTTGCTGCAAAATCGCAAAAAACAGACTCAAAATCCGCCGACCCTTGCGGTCATGGGGGTTCGACCCCCCCTCCCGGCACCAGCAAGTCAACAAGTTAGCGGTTAGCTAAGAATTGTTGTCGAGTGCTTGACAACTTCGTTGGCACCAACCTCCAGAGCCTCGTGATAAAGGACCGAAAGTTTACACATCCTTCGGGAGCGCACGGCTTCCAATCGCTCGGATGCCTTCGTCTGTGTCGAGGAATGCCAGCCATGAATGGTTCAGTGCGAGTACCTCTTCCAGTTCCGCATCACTCATAACCATGCACGCCGTTGAGAGCGCATCCGATTCGGTGGCTGTATCGGCGAGAACCCAGGCGCGCTTTTGCCGCAACGCCGTACGCCCGGTACGCGGATCGAGGATATGGGCTCCCTTTACCGCCAAGCCTGAACCGCTCAGCGAGGCATGAGTCAACAGGAATCGTTGCGATGCGTTGTCTTCACCCAGGCCGCAAGACCACCCGGGGGCTTGGGGGGGCGCGTCCCCCGCAAGAATGCTGCTGCCGCCCGCGATCATTAAAAACGAATGACAATCCCATTGGCGAAGCACTTCGGCCGTGCAGTCGAGCGCGAATCCTTTGCCGATGGCGCCCAGATCGAATTCAAGCCGCCCGATTACGCATAGAATCGAGTGCTGATCTGGCAACAAATTCCACTGCGGAAAGCAGGTTTGGGTCTTTAGGGCGGCTGGCGTTGGGCAGAACGCACTGTGTGTCGCCTGTTCCATTCGTTTCGCGATTTCGAGACAAGCAAAAGTCGGCTCGCTCAGGCGCATTTTTTCCCCAGGCGCAAGGTGCGCGATCCGCGAAATATCACTATCAATCCGGAAGCGGCTCAACTGCAATTCCAGCGAATCAACGAGATCGAACACAGTCTGTGCGGCCTGAGATGCGTATAACCTATCGTGGCAGGCGATGCGCACCTGAAAGTGGGTCGCCATAGCAGTGTGATTGAATTGATGGATTTCAGTCATGGATCACTTCGGCGCTGGTAACCATAGCACGATAAGCACACCTGAACGAACCCCGAAAAAGTCCGGTCGGAAATTCTGCAGCCGATCGGCATATCGATTTGCCGCCTCGGTCGTAGTGATGTAGAAGTCAGCTTCTCCCACTTGCTGACCCGGTTGCCAGAACCCTACTTCGGGAAAATGGCGAAGGTACCAGGGCAACGGCCACGGATCAGAAGCGATCACCGCGATACGTGGCGCGCTCATGCCGTTCCGGCGAGCCATATCTGCGATTTCGATAGGAAGTCCGAGGATATCGGCCGACGTGGGAGCATAGGCATAGGGATTGCTTTCGTCGGTAGGGCGGAGAAAAACGCGCTGGCGAGTATCGTGGGCGATCAACACTCCTGCGAACATCGCAAGAATGCAACAGGCCGGAATAGCCGCGTACAACCGCGACAGAGTTGCCCCCACGCGCCAGAGTGACTCAAGCGTCCTCCCAGCGAATAATGTCAGCGGCAGCCAAATGTTCAGCGTGAGCCACGGAGTCTTATATGGAATGAAACTGTAGATTGCGGTGAGGAGCAATCCATAGTAGGCAAGGTACTGAAATGGCGAATCATTTCGCTTCCGAAGCATGATGAAGAACCCCAGACAGGCAAGAGCGACCAGCAGTCCACCGGACCAGCCACCAGTGAGGAGTCGGCCGTAATACCAGAAGGGTTTTTCATGGCCTTGACCCGTCGCTCGCGCGAGTACATGCGGAATCACCCGCAAAAGAGCCGGCAGTCCCTTTCCATTTCTGCCGAACCAGGTAAACAGAATCGCGAGGAACGCCGCAAAGGTACCGGCTGATGCCAGCAGTGGTCCCATGCGCAATGAGGTTAAGCTTCTGCCTCGCAGGTTCCATTGCCAGAATACGAATGCCGCAACTGCGAGGGCGAAGACGTGAAGGATAGCGGTTTCCTTGCACGCGAACATCAGCGCGGCAGACGCGCCCGCAAGAACGGCGAAGCCAACAGAACATGTTCTGAAGGCTCGCCAACCCGACAGGATCAACCCGAATGTCGCGGCGCTGAACAAGGATTCGTGGATGAAGTACCTGTCGTAGTAGACCGGCAAAGGAGCAACAGCAAACAAAAGCGCAGCGACCAGGCTGGGGATGAAGCCGAACATTTCGACGGCAGCGCCGAAGAGCAGAATTGTGATGGTCCCGGCCACGACGGATGTCAGTCTCAACTCACGTTCCGTGAGTTCAGAAAACGACTTCGCTCCCGCCATTCTGACTATTGGCAGGGCGAGGGCAGCCAGCGCTGGACCATGGCGGTCCTCTGGATCATAGGTGAAGGGTACTCCGGCGAGCAATTGTCCGACGATGTAGGCATTGACCGCTTCGTCGGTGTGCATTGGTCGCGCATCGAGTTGAGGCAGGCGAAGAGCCAGTCCGAGAAGCGCAATGACGAAGAACGCAGGCCAGCGAACCCAATGCGAGCGAGAGGTCGCATGTTTCGCTAAAGCGATGCCGGGAACGGCAAACTCAGGCAGGCTTGCCCCAGACTTCAACCTCGATGTAGTCATTCAATTTGTTGGTTGTGTTCCCATTGCTGTATAGGCGAACATATCGGCCATTCGCGCCCTTGGCGTCGATCAGCTTGCCTTGGTAGGTTTCGACGTAATTAAGATCCTTTCCCGCGCCAAGGCCGAGCTCGCCTTTGAAGTCATTGTTGAAGATGGTGGTCACACCAGACTTAAACATGGGGTCATTGGACACCTGAACCACGACGTCGCGGTACACCCGCGCCTGGGAGTGGAAGTGCCAGACGAGGACAGCATAGATGTTTGCGTTCTTTGCAAGATCGATCTGAACCCACTGTTTGCCCGGCCCGAGTTCAACCCACGAACCTTCATCGCCGGCTTTGTCGCCGTCCGTGACGAGATCCAAGGTCCCGACCACCGGGCTGTTGTCACTGCCTGTAACGTTCTTGCCCTTGGCCAGGTTGACGGTACCCGCGGGAACCATAAAGTCGGGGCGCTTGCCCTTCATCGGTGGTTCAAGATTAGGCACGTTGAGCGGCACCGGCGTGCCAACGAAGAGGGGGCGAGGCAGTTGAGTTTTCAGCGGGACCTTGTCTTGTGCCAATACGGCGGTGGGAACCAGCAATGCAGCAACGAGTAGATATCTGTGGGAAAGCATTGTTCTCATAATTTCAGGCCTTCACTTCGTTGTCGGTGATCAAAAGTTTCTTCTCCGCAGCCACTGCATCGTTGGCTTTGTGGATGACGTATTCACTGGAAAAAGCCTCATCAGCAGGGCAGTTTAACTTTGTCGTTCCCCGGATTGCATTGAAGAAGTTTTCCAGGTGGGGCTGATGTGGCGGTTTATTGAAGAACACTGGGATCTCGTATTCCGCGAGCTGCGCCGTTTCGCGTACGTCCACCTTTGTTGCGTCCGTCGCGGATGTCGGTTTTGCAGCTACGTAACCCTTCTGTACGAGGTCATCCCATGAAACCGCATTCGCGCGAGCTTCACGGTAGATAGCGCAGATGGACGGATCTTCAGACATTTTGATGGTGCCATCTTCGCCCATGAACATCTCAAAATAGCCGCCGCCGGCGCTGGTAGTTGTCTGCACCTGGTAGAAAGCCCGCGCGACACCCTGCGCCAGGGGATACTCATAGATCACCATGGCATTGTCGTACCAGTCGTGGTTCTTGAAGTAGTCCAGCCCACCACTGGCAACGACCGATTTGGGTGTTATACCGAGCCACCAGTTGAAGATATCGATCTGATGCGCTCCGAGGTCGGATAAAGGACCGCCGCCCAGGCCTTTGTACCAGCGCCAGTTACGGAACTGGTGCATATCCTTGTAGCCATACTTCGCGAGCATGCTCGCAGGCATCTCAAATTTCTTTGGCCAGCCGAAGTCCTCCTTGACTGCACGATTCCATTGTCCCTGAACGGCAGTGAGCCGTCCGCAGAACTGGGCCTCGTGCAGCAGCCGGTTGAGCGTGAATACATAGCGCGGATTACTGCGGCGTTGATGGCCAATCTGCAACAGCTTTCCGGTTTCGCGCATGGTTTGCACCATCGAGCGCGCACCTTCAATTGTGTTGCTCATCATCTTTTCGCAGTAGACATGTAGACCGGCCTTGAGGCAGGTGTTGGTCATATCCGCGTGGCAGAAATCTGGTGTCGCGATGAGAACCGCTTGCAGGTCCTTTTCCTTGGCGAGCAGGTCCTCGTAATTCTCGTGGGCATGAACCTCATTGCCGAGCTTCTGCAGATAGCGCTGGCCTTCGCCGCGGTGGTAGTCCCAGATGTCGCAAAGGGCGACCAGGCGGACGCCCTCGATGTTGAGCAGGGATTCGAGAAGCACCTTGCCTTCCTCACCATAACCGATGAGGGCGACATTGATAGTATTCAGCGAAGACTTCTTGGTCGCGGCCGTCTGCTCGCCCGTATTGGACTTGCAGGCGTCCAGCAGTACGGCGGCGCCCGCCACCGCGGTCGTGCTGATGAATTCTCGACGATTCAACTTATCTACCATTTTTTGAGGACCGCAAACCGGTTGTGCTGGACGAGTAGGAACGCAGCGGCTACCAAACCTATGTGGATGCCGAGATAAGCAACACCGTCGTTCGCATCAATGAGAACCAGACCTACCGTCAGCGCAACAAACAGCAGGCCCTGGACCAGCAACGAGACCCGCGTACCCAGGCCGATGATCAGCATGATTCCGGTCAGAATGAATGCCGGCCCGAGCATACGATCGAACACCGTCAATGCAAATTTCGGGAAGAGCGGGTCATGAGCGAATTTGTCTCTGAGCCCCACTGGTATTCCCGCATAATTGGCCAGTGCGTATGACTTGACGCTAACGTTAACCATTACCCCGCTAGCATCGGGCTGGCCGGTAGAGGGATCGATGAGTGGCATAGCAATTGATTTATACGCGGCATATTTCTGAATGCCCACGAACAGAGCACGAAAGCCTAGCCACATTCGCAAAATCAGAAAGGCAAACGTAAAGTCCCAAGCGACTTTCTGGACAGGAAACACTTCTATTTCAGTTCGAGTAGCCATGTAACCTCAGGCGATGGAGATGCGTTAGATCGTAAGGTTCTTCATGTATTCCGCATCCACCTTCAGCGACTCCTTCCAGGGGATATCGAATTCTTCTTGCTCGACGAAGGCGTGCGTAATCTTCTGGTTTTCTGCGGCTTGGGCAAAGATCGATCTGTAGTCGATCGATCCGCGGCCCAATTCCGTCACCTTCGCTTCCTCATGTGTCGCGAACGAAATGTTCGGAGGAAGCTTAAAATCTTTCACGTGCAACATGGAGAAGCGGTCCGGATACTTTTTCATCAGAGAGACAGGGTCTTGTCCGGCGACTACCACCCACCCGCAATCCATCTCGAAGGTCATCTTGTCCGGCTCGCAAAGGCTGAGTAGTTCGTCGTAGGGCACCTTGCCATCGACAGGTTCGAACTCCACGTAATGGTTGTGGTAGCCAAAGGTGATGCTTGCCGCTTTCAGCTTCTCACCCGTTTTGTTGAACTCCTCGGCGTTGTACTGCCAGTCGTCGATCGTCAGCGCTCCTGGCTTTTTGCCTGCAACAGGAGGATTTTTGCGCCCCGGTCCCGGACAAATGATGTAGCTCACGCCGATGGTCTTCTCAAACTCCGTTGTGGCGTCAAGGTCTCTGGTAACGTCGACAAACGAACGGTGCGAACTGACGCACTTTAGCCCCGCCTTGTCGAGGGCTTTGCGTATCTCAGCCGCGGGCTTCTGCGGTAGCGCAGCAGATTCCACTTCGATGAAACCGGCCTCGCGTATTCCAGCCAGAGCTCCTTCAAAGTCCTTCGCCATCTGCTCCCGCACACTGTACAATTGAATGCCCGGCATCAGTCCCATCGGCATTCCAAACGAGAACTTGGTTGAAGAAACCGTGGCGAGTGCTGCTGCCCCACCAAGAAAGTTCCTGCGCGTTACGGGTTGCATATCCCTCCAACCGAACCGACCATTCTATCGCTGGCCAGTCCCTTGGCTAAACCACAGAGTTTCGAAACCCTTCAAGGATTCAGTACCCGACTGAATCAGAAGCTTCTGGCACGTTGAGTATTCAGCTCATTCTCCAGGGTGCTCGGTAGTCGCGCGTCATCAGTTTGCTCGCTTCTGGATCGCCGATGATCTTCTCTTCCTTTGCATCCCACCGCACCTTTCTTCCTGTGAGCATGGAGATCAGGCAAAGGTGACCAGGAATCGCTGAGTTGTGACCGACTTCCACGGGAGTGACGGTCGCTTGACGCGTCTTAATGCAATCCAGAAAATTCTGCTGATGATCGGATGAAGTGTACAGCTTCACCTTGCGCAGCTCCCTAGGGAGATACTTGCCCTGCTTCCAGACCGGATTCGAAGCGTCGAACCCTTCGCGGTCCACCCATACCCATCCCTCAGAGCCGATCCACTTCACACCCATCTTGATCTCCGGATAGCCGCCCGCAATCGTCATAGTGATACCGCGCGGGTACTTCAGTTCAAACCGGTATTTCGGGGCAGTGTTCCAAACTGCATTGGCTGGCGGAAGTTCGCCACCGCCTTCAACCTCCGACGGGCCCGTGTGATCGAAATCGAGCCCCCAGTGGGCGATATCACAATGGTGACCGATCCAGTCCAGAAGCTCGCCGCCGCCGGTGTTGTAGTTCCAGCGCCACGATTTGTGGGAACGGGCTCTGATGTAGGGTTCCATCTTCGACGGACCGACCCACATCTCGTAGTCCAGTTCCTTGGGAGGATCGCTGACAAGAGCATTCCAAGCCGGCGTGCCTGACACGATCTGCTCCAGGCTGGTTGCGTTTTGCCCTTCTGAGGCTAGCTTCGCGAGCGCATCCTTCCCGACATCGTCGAAGTCAGAGTTGCCGCCGGGAAGGCCCACTTCGACGTGGGTCACCTCCCCGATGAGCCCGTTTCTCACGATCTCCGCCGCTTTATGAAACATGGGAACGGAACGTTGCCATGATCCCATCTGCCAGATGATCTGGTTCGCCTGAACGGCGCGCACGATCGACTGTTGCTCAGCGATGGTGTGAGCCAAGGGCTTTTCGCCGTAGATGTCTTTTTTGCGTCGCGCAGCCTCGGTGGCGACAATCTCGTGCCAGTGATCGGGCACGGCGATCATGACTGCATCGATATCGTCACGAGCCAACAACTCACGATAATCGTGATAACCTTTGCAGTCCTCGTTCCCGTAAGCGTCGTTGATCTTCTTGACTGCGGCCTGCAGATGGTTCGCATCGATATCGCAAGCCGCGATTACATGGCAGTCTTGCAACGTCAGGAATGCTTCAGTGTTGCCCGGCCCCTGCCAGCCCATGCCGATCACGCCGAGATTAATGCGGTTATTCGGTGATTTAGTCGGGGTTTGTGCGGCGGCGCCGCGAAGAACGGCGGGAAGAATGGCCGCCGATCCAGCTGTCTTTAGAAAGCGGCGACGATTGAAAGGCTGAAAAAGTACTCCAGAATCAGATTGTCGAGGCATCATTTATCTCAATCACATCAAGCGAGGATTCAAGTGATTTATACCACTTTTTCCTGCCAGCAGGTTCGGCCCTGTCGTTGCGTTCGACAAGCGGGTTCGGATTGCACACGCCTGCGTGCTAACATCCACTCATCCGGCTCGCCAACCGGCTTGAGCCGCGGAGGTCGAGATGAGCCCAACCACACGGCGTGATTTCCTCAAAACCGGTCTGGCCGCCGGAGCCATGGCGACCATGGGCACCATTCCCGTGGCTGCTGCCAAACGCACTGCAACCGATACCGTTATGCTGGGCCGCTCAAAGATGAAAGTGACGCGGCTGGCCTTCGGCACAGGAACGGATGGCGGTGCGGTGCAGGCCGCCTTGGGGCAGCAGGAGTTTGCGCGGCTGGTGCGCTATGCGTACGACCACGGTATCCGTTTCTTCGAAACGGCTGAAGCCTACCAGACACCGGGAATGCTCGGCGAGGCATTGAAAGGCCTGCCGCGGGACAGCTATCAATTGATGAGCAAAGTGACCACATTCCATCAGGGTATTGATCCCCAGGCCAAGTTCGACGAATTGCGGCGTATCTCGCAGACCGAGTATTTTGACATCATGCTGCTGCATTGGCAGCACACGGCCGATTGGCCTGAGACCACGAAGCGCTGGCAGGACGGGATACTTGAGGCGCAACAGAGACAAATCATCCGCACGCATGGCGCATCCGTGCATGGGCTGCCGGCACTGCGCCAGATGCCGGGGACTCAATGGCTCGACGTGGGACTCATCCGCGTCAATCACAACGGTGCCCGCATGGACGGCCCGACCTATGAAGATACCAATCACCCCGACAACGTGAGTGAGGTAGTCGATCACATTCGTCAGTTGAAGAAGGAGGATCTCGGAGTCATCGGCATGAAGCTCTGCGGCGGCGGTCAGTTCAGCAGTAGCCACGATGACCGTGTGAAAGCGATGAGGTTTGCTTTCCAGAATGCGGGCGTGGACTGCGCAACTGTCGGCTTCAAGAGCACGCAGGAGATCGATGAGGCCATCAGCAACATGAATCTGGCGCTTGCATAATCCTCTCGAGTCCGGCCGCGTATTCGATTTGATGTGCTGGGGGTAACTTGGACAATGGCTTTGGAAATTTTATCGCCGCCGATATTGCGGACGGCGGCAAATCGTGGAGCAACCCAGCCGGACAGGTCTCTTCAGCCGACTTCCTCTTTTTGCATCCCACGCGCCGCTTCGGGAGTTCCGAGAAATGCATTCCTGGCTCGCTTACCCGAGGCCTGCCAGATCCTGACGATCTCGTAGACGATCACGGTGCCATATGACACAGCAATCCAAACGGTGACTGCTTCGACCGGGAGCCCGGACCACGCTCCGATAAAGAGACCCATCATTGCCGTCTTCTGATATCCCCACCAGCCATACGGCACAGCCAGAGTTGCCTCCCAGAACATACTAATGAGAAGAATCATGAAGATGGTCAAGCTGAATGCTCGCCAATTGATGAATCGCCGAGCAACGGGGAAAAAACTCATTGAAGGAGCCAGCCCTCCAAGCACGAGGACGGCGAAATAGCCCGGAAACCCTTCTGGAAAGGGAGATCGCAGTTTCTTGTAGAGGAACGCAACCGCAAGCAACGCAAGTGCAACGAGGAGAGACTCAGGATGGAATTTCAACAATCGGTCGGCTTGATTCGCCTCATCTGCGAAATCGGGAGCATCGTAGGCTGCAAGCCAATACTCACTCAGCCATATGTAGACAAGGAGCACCGTCAGGAATCCCGTGAAATAGAAGACATACTCCTCGATAGGAACGGAACCGCCTAGAGCGGGAGCGCCGATCCCTACCGTCGCGGCAGAGTTGGGAAATACGAAAAACTTATGGGCAAAAAAGAAATCGAGTCCACATCCGATGGGTACGAGAATTCCAATCGTCCGCCAAAAAGCACGTTTCGAGATCCGGATACCTTCGCTCGGCAGAAACCACCCAGCAATAACCACAATGGGGACCACAAAAAGGAGCAGGCTCCAACTGTAGCCATAGGGAGTGGGGTTGTCACCAACGATTTGTGATACTGCCGGTGTGCGCACTCTGTGCAGGGTGATGCCGGCGGGAATCGCCACAATCGCCAGCATGGCCATTACGATCCATGCACTTGTCCGCGAGTCAGGGGACCTTACTGGCATCGATGGAATCTCCGCTTCTGCGCGGGTTTATTGATCCTTGAAAGCGTCATCAGACTCGGCGCCCGGACGTGGCTTCCAGGCCAGGCTGTAGTACTCGCCGCGGTCACGCGCCCAAGGATCAAATGCATTGACCACATTCTCCAACTCGGGGGATAACTCCGGTATGTTTCGCATGAGTATTCGCTTCATCGGTGAAACCGGTTGAATATGTCCGTTGGGCTTTCCCTTCTCGATCATCTCCGGACCTGGGCCGTTGTGGTTAACCCAATCAACCCCAAGCGTCGTATAAAACTCCGGACGGAAGCAGGACGTGAAGAACCGGTCACTGAACAGCCTGCGTGAGGCATTCAGAATGAAAACAACAAATTGAGTCTCAGAGATAGCAAATCCGTGAGGACGTCGATACTCCGCCAAGTAGCCAACAGCAGTGTCTACGTCTTCAATGTTATCGACAGGCGTCCCGTTCGAATGACCAAGGCAATCATTAATCGGCGTTCCATCCTCATTGACTTGGGCGTCTGTAATGATCTTTGTCGCGTCGCAGATGTGCTGGCCGTAGACCTCTCGCATCGTTCGTACCACGTCTTCCTGCTCCAACCGATCAGGCGACCCCGGCACCGCGGCTGGATCCATAAAATCGTCAAAGCTGGTCAACTGGCGCAACCCATACTGGCGGCGAAATTCATTGAACCTCGGTACTCCGCGCTCCCGGTCACGAATAATGTCGAGCGCCACAACATCGATCTGTTGAGTCTTGCTTTCCAGCCTGCCCATTTTCAGGTTTTGGAGGAAGAGCGGTGAATTGTGGAGCGTGAGAAGCCCGAGTCTCTGCCGGCCCAATGTGAGCCCCCAGTTTGCGAGTCCCATGGAATGCGTGAACGATGTGGCCTTCCCTTGAAACGTATCGACGACCGGAATTCGCTCGACGATCTTGTTCGGATCCCCATTCAACTCTCTGTATTCCAACAGGTCCGGAACCAGAGGGTGTAACCGATACACCGATACGAACTCTTCTGGAAAATTGAAAGGCGAACCAAAGTGATTGACACCCCCGTTTGTGTATTTGGGATCGGTTATGTCATATCCATGTACTTTGCTGCCGAGTCCGAAGATCCCTGGTCCTGAGGCGAATACCGAGTACAAGCCTGAAGCTTTTTCCGCGTCCTTGGACTTACCGAAATTCTGGGTTACGACATCGCTCAGTGCCTTCGACAGAAGGCCCGCGTTCTCTCCTAGCAGGCCATTCCAGTTGCCGTTCATGCCGAGGTTCAATGGCTCGTTGTAGAGCAGTTGAGGTGTCCACTCGATGGTATGGATTTTGGCGATTTCAGCTGCAACGACGAGACGAGCTATCTCAAACAGCTGATCCGGCGTTACATCACGGTATCGAATCACCTGCTTAGGCTGCGATGGGTCTCTCAATCCGCAATCTGCATCGGGCTTTTGCGCAGCTACCCGCCTGAACTCCGCCACAAATGAGTTGTGTTCACGAGCAAAGAGGTTGTGCAGAAAGCTCAACCCGACCGTCCAATTATCCGGGAAAGCGGTAGCCTCTTGTCCGGCCCACTCAGGATTGATTGGATCGTTCGGTCCAAATACCGGAAGGTAGGCTGGACCGCTTTGGTTGTCGCCCGGCGTCAAAAGTAACTTTGCTTGATCAGCAGGGTCGCGCTTCACACGCAATCGGGAAGTATCGTCGAATCCATACAATTGGGAAGCATCCCACCAAGCAGTGTTTGTATTGCGCATGGTCTTCGGAGCACGCTCAAGATAAGTTCGTCCTGCGACGGAGAACGTGCCCGGTGCCGAGTCCTCCGCAACGTATCCCTTGTCGATCATGTCATCGGGACGGCAACCCAGCTTTGCAATATCTTCCGGAGAGAGCGGTTGCTCCACGTTGTTGACTAACTTCGTTTCGCAGCCAACCTTCATGTATCCCGGTTGATTGTGGCCTTCTTCGAGATGCGAGAACCAGTCATGCGTCATGAACTGGATCCAAAACGCGGCGAGCACATTAAAGAAAGGAGCTTTCTTATAATCGCAGCGAGCATCCTTGGAGTAGTCAGGCAATCCATATCCCACCATGCATTTCCCGGGGCTCGACTGAATTCGGGTAAAAAGTTCGCGGCTGATCACCTGGGGATCCGGTCTCAGCAGCGAAAGGCGATTTCCATGCCGGTTTCTCGCCAAATCATTCTGCCCCAATTCTGGGAAGGATGCTTCGAACTCCACGTTGCGCGCAAAAAGCATTCCCGACGATCCCATCGCCGGATTCAGAACGTCATTGCATATGCCTGTGACTGTGCGCCAGCGTGTAAGGTCACCCTTGCAAACCTGGGTCCCGTCTCCGCCAACATCCTTGTAGAACGCATTCGCAGGTTGGAGTCGCATCTCAGGCCAGACCTTGATCGCCGCGCCTCCGACGTCGCTCTGGCCCTTGACGTATTCTTCGTAGGTGCCCGAGTTGTCAAAGAGGTTGAACTTGATCAGGGAAACTCTCTGAAGTTCCAGATCCAGAAGTGCTCCCGCGACACCACGGTTTGCGGGAAGTTTTGAAGAAACAAATCCCTTCGGCAAAGACGACACGTCTCCTGTGCCCCAATAGTTGCCCCAATCTACCCAGGGCGTTCCACGGAATTCCGTTGCCCGATATCCTCCGCGACATAAATCGGTGGCCTCAGAGAGTTTTCCCTGGAAGCGCTTCTCGCGGCCCGCTGGGATCTTCAGCAAGCTGAGTTGGTCGGCCACACTTTGAGCACATGCAAGCAAGGCCTTCGCTTCTTCGTCTTTTCCAGAGGGCGCGGCTGCTGCATCCTGAGCTGTTACGGGAATCGATTGCACATGACTTGCCCAAAGCATGAAAACAACTAGGAGCGCGGATTTCCGGAACATCACTTTCCCTCCAACATTCGATTTGCCGCCGGTGGGGACTTGAGCTGCCTCATCAGAGAAAACCTGCGTCAATTGGATCGGTGGCTCTAGGGGTGTGCCCTTACGAAAGTACAGAGCCGATCGTGTTCGATGGCCCCCTCTTCTACTGCGCGTCGCCGTTTTGATAGTGCAACGAACCCATTGAACGTATCGCGACTGAGAAGAACATGCATCGATTTCGATACTGGGGAAATAGATCGAATCCCGTTCCTGAAAAGAGACGAAAGAGATGAGGATAGTAGCATCCTCATGATCGCATTGCAATATCTAATCTCCGGGCGACAGGGAAGTGGAACCATTAGGAAAAATGCAGTCCGGCCGTCATGATTCCCAAGTTCAATCTTGACAGTTTCAGAGAATGGGAGATAAATACTTCAGCGGCTCACTTTCTCCCAACTGTCGATCTGCGCGGCTAAACACTCGGTACAGGAACTGGCGAGATTTGTTGAAACGCCAGCCTCCTTTCGAACACCACATCTTGGACCTCATCCTTTTCCCCTTTGGCCCGTCAAAGGCCAACACGAGGTGATCCATGGCGACAAATGCTGTAACCAATTGGTTTGGCAACCTCATTTCCCATCCAGGCGTGATCGTTGACGCAAACTCGGTCGACGATATCATCGCCGTCATGAAGGATCCGGTGAAATATCCTTCGCCTGTTCGAGCAGTCGGCTCCAATCATTCGACAACTCCGTGCGGTGTTGCCGATGGCGGCACGCTGATCCGAATGAAGATGAATCAGATCCTCAGCGTGGGCCAGGACAGCCTGACGGTACAGGCGGGCGCGGTACACCTGCAGATGGCGAAGGCCCTCGAGGCAAAGAACCTCCAGTTCTATGTCAATACCGAGATCGGGAGCCTGTCGGCCGGGAGCGCGGCCTGTGCGGGGACCAAAGATGCATCATTTGACGGAGAATACGGACAAGTCGGCTCTTACGTCATCGGCACCAAGATGGTTCTGCCCAGCGGGGAATTGATAGAGGTTACTGAGGCTGCTCAGCCTGATCTGATGCAGAAGGTACGATCCAGCTACGGACTGTTCGGAATTGTTTATGAAGTAACTTACAAGATTCGGCCTCTGACCCCAATGCATGTGCACCACAAGACATTCAGCCTGGAAGAATTTATTGCCGCGCTGCCCGATCTCAAAGCGCTCAAGTATTCGATGATGTATTATCTGTTTCCTTTCGCCAACAAGATCACGGTCGAGTTCAGGAAATACAATCCGGGCGCATCGGGCGAACCCAATCGTGCGGCGTGGGCGCTGAGAAATCACATCTGGGGCACTTCAGGTCCCCAGTTAGGCCACAGCGTCGAGCAAAACGTCTCAATCCCGGCAATCCGGTACAGCATCATCGATACTTTTAATGCAGCATGGCGGTTGCAACTTGAGAACATTGTCTCAAGCGATTACACTCTCCCGCCTGATCAGATCATTGAATATCCACCAGTATCTAACGATAGTCGCTATACATTCAGTCTTTTCGCGTTTCCTGAAGACAAGTTTCCCGCTGCCCTTACCGATTTCTTCAAGTTCTGCAACGACTACTACGCTCAGCACGGATATCGATCGAATCTTCTCTACGTTGGATATCGAATCGCCCAGGACCAGAAGGCCCTTCTTTCTTATGCCTACGATGGCACGGTGATGACAATTGATCCTGTTTCCACAGCGAATCCGGGTTGGGATGACTTCCTCTCTGCGTACAACCAAGTCTGCAGTG
>Ga0335080_10003939_pt1 | contig 15088 bp, 13 predicted proteins | sample Lox_Sample_34_FD_206720 | JGI IMG/M metagenome (GOLD analysis project Ga0335080, IMG submission 206720) | Soil microbial communities from Loxahatchee National Wildlife Refuge, Florida, United States - Lox_Sample_3.4 | ecosystem: Environmental > Terrestrial > Soil > Wetlands | place: USA... | reverse complement strand
GTCCGCGAGGACGATGTCGACGTCGGTGGCGGGCTGCGTGACCCCGATTCAGACGAGTTCCTTTCGCGTGTGTCCTCGTACGATCGCACCGTGCATACCGTCGGCCACCTCGTGGGTGAACTCGATGCTCACCTGCTCGAAGCCGGCTGCCTGAAGTCCCTTCTGATACTCGCCTTTCGACAGCGCACCGGCGATACAGCCGACGTAGCTTCCCCGCCCACTTCGTTGTTCCGGCTTGAGGTGATCCTCCGCGACGATGTCGCTGATCCCGATTCTCCCCCCGGGTTTGAGCACTCTGGCGATCTCGGTCAGCACCGCTGACTTGTCGACGGACAGGTTGATCACGCAATTCGAGATCACAACATCGACCGAGCCGGCCGGGAGCGGGATCTGCTCGATCACTCCTTTGAGAAAGTGCACGTTCGTCACGCCGGCCTCTTCCGCGTTCCGTCGAGCGAGCACGAGCATCTCATCGGTCATATCGAGTCCGTAGGCGACCCCGGAGGGCCCGACTCGCTTCGCCGACAGGATCACATCGATGCCGCCTCCGGAACCGAGGTCGAGCACGGTCTCGCCTTCACCCAGCTCGGCAACAGCGGTCGGGTTGCCACAGCCGAGCGAAGCAAGCACAGCCGCGTCCGGCAGCTCGCCACGCTGTTCAGCGTCGTAGAAGGCTGCCACGAACGGCATGCCCCCCACCCCTGCCTCGTCGGCGCAACACAACCCCTCGCCGCACCCGCAGCCCACCGACCCTTCCGAGACCGCCTGGGCCGTCTCGGCGTAGCGGCGGCGCACTTCCTCGCGAAGCTCATCTGCAGTCGTGGCCATCAGCAACACGCTTCCTTCAGGTCGACAACCGCCGCGAGTGTGCGCAGCGCCCCAGGGTTCAGCGAGAAGTAGGCCCACCGGCCACGCTGCTCGCGATCGAGCAGACCGGCGTCGGTCAACTTCTTCAGATGGTGCGAGACCGTCGGCTGCGACAGCCCTACCGGCTCGATCAGGTCGCAGGCGCAGACGGGCTCACCGGCAGTCGCGAGCAGATTGACGATCTTCACCCGGTGCGGATCGGCGAGCGCCCGAAAGATCCCGGCAGTCGCCTCCGCCTGTGCATCTGAAATCGTTGCCGCAGCAAGCGGAACACAACAGGCGATCGGGGCGAGCAGTTCGCTCACACGAGCCTCCAACCAGTCGCCGTCAGAACCCTGAGCTGCGCAGCCTCCCGCGCGGCCTCGCTCCGAGCCGGCGCACTGGAGACTCTGCTGCACCGCTCGCAGAAACGGAACTCATTGCTTCCGTTGTCATGGAAGAACCTCATGGCCGCCGCCTTTCTTGTCGTATCGAAGCTCGTGAATCTCATTGTATCGAAACATGTCGATATGTCAGCATGCTTGAGCGCAATCCGCCTCGAAGAGTGACAATCCGCCTTCAGCCGGGTTGTATTGAAGGACGAATCCTCGCCGGAACCCCCTGGCCGGTCCCGCCCCTCGAACCGGGAACTCCGGTCGCGCGATTTCCACGCACCGGCCGGTGGTCGTGGTTCCTGCTACACCGGCGGCCCTTCTTTCGAGCCCTCGACCCGTCACCGTGATGCTCAGGTAGCCCGAGCTGCTCGGGCTGGCCGTCTGAGTCCCGTAGAAGGTGGCGCGGACGCGCCAGCTGCCGACAGCGGTCGGAGCGAACGGGATCGTCGACTACGCGCTCATGCCTTCGCGGCGACGGGAACGGTACGCACGCGCGTCGGCTCGTCGAGGCTCAGTCGATAGCCGTTGCCGAGCTGGCCGTAGAAACCGGCGCCCCAGGCCCAGAGCCGTCCGCGTCGGTCGAGCGCGTACGCCGAGTCACCGCCGGTCGAAATCTTCACGACGCCGGCCAGGTTCGCGACCTGCACCGGCGCGGCACGGTTGGCGACGCTGCCGTCGCCGAGCTCTCCATCGACGCCTCTCCCCCACGCCCACACCGTGCCGTCTCGCAGCAAGGCATAGGCGCTGTCACCACCCGCGGCGATAGCGACGACATGCTCGAGGCCGCCGACGCTTGCCGGTTCGGGGGCATATGGCCCTCGGGTGCGGCTGCCGACCGCGTCGAAGTCGTCGTCGCCCCACGCCCAGACGGTCCCGTCTCGGAGCAGCGCGTAGGCCGTGAAGGCACCCGACGCGATCGCCACCACGTTGTCGAGGCCGCGGACCCTCACCGGAACCCGCATCTCGGGGCATGCCACACCACGAGATGCTGACCCCTGCGGGGCGGTGCATCCATCACCGAGCTGCCCAGACGAGCCGTCACCCCATGCCCACACCGTGCCGTCCCGGCGAAGGGCATATGCGTTGCCGGCGCCGGCCGCGACGGCCACGACGCCGCCAAGCCGCTGGACGCGACGCGGGGTCCCAGTCGTGACATCGGCGCCCCCAGTCCCCAGCTGCCCCCAGGCGTCGTCGCCCCACGCCCACACCGTGCCGTCCCGCCGGAGCGCGTAGGCTGTGAACGCACCGGCCGCGATCGAGATGATCCCACCGGGAAGGCGGACGCGGACCGGGATCTCGCGTGAAGCCCACGCGGGGTTGCCGAGCTCGTCCTGGCCGTTGCTTCCCCAGGCCCACACCACGCCGTTGCGCGCCAGGGCATAGGCGGTGTTCTCGCCGCTAGTGACCGCGACGACGTCGTCGAGTCCTGGAACCGCAACCGGGGTGCTGCTGAACCGCCGGCCTCCCGCAGGTCCGATCTGGCCTTCGAGATCGTCGCCCCACGCCCACACACGGCCGTCGCTGAGAAGCTCGTACCCGGCGAAGCCCCCACCCGCTATCGCGGCTGCGACCGGTGCGCCGGCCGCCAAGACGCTGCTGCCGGCCGATATCTCGGCCGTCGCGAGCCCGAGGCACGCGCCCACGAGAGCGAGGAACCCGAGCCCGCGGGGAGCGCGAAGGAACCGAAGCATCGTACGACGCACCTGCAACCGTGATTATGCGCTTCCTTCGGCGGCGTGCCCAACGCGCATGCGGTCCTCGAAGGGATCGGAGGAGTCGCGGGACATGCGTGGAGAACAGGTACGAACGCTCGCCCACCGTCGCCGCCGCGACGGCGCCCATCAGCGGGGAACTGCATGCTCGCCTTCCGGCCGACGTCGTGCGGTCCGCTTTCGCCAGCACCTGCCGCGCGTGAGGCGTGCGCGCTCGGCTCAGTAGGATCGGTGGACGGACGACGGCGACCAGGACGGCAACCGGGATCCCGGAGAACCCTCGCAGGCTCTATGCGGCACCGCCCCCGGTGACCCGCGAGCTTAGACGGAGGCAACTCCCGACGGTTCCCAGCCATGCGGTCCCGACCCGTGAATGTCAGTCTGATCCACCGTCGCTGCTCGGGGACATCCCCTGCTCCAGGGCGAGAGGACAATCCATCGACCTCGCCTTACACCTTGACGTCTTGCTCCATGCCAGAGCGTGGTGAGCAACCCTGAAGAGTCTGACCGGCGAGGCGCGGCAGGAGCGGAGGACGTGCAGTTCTCGCGGTGCTAGGACCCGGCGACCGCTCGAAGTAGGCTTCGTGCGCGCGTGCGCAGGCGAACCAGGCGGCGAGCCCTGCTCGCGCCGCGGCGGACACGCCTGCCCAACTGCGGGCGTGGCTTCCGCCTGATCACCTCTTCCCTGTGAGCAACCGTCGTCGCTGAACGTGCGGCCGCGAATCGCTCGACTTCCTGGCGGATACACGCGAGCGCACGGAGGCTCGCAGCGCCGTCACATGGCCCCAACTGCTCCGCGAAGATGCGACGCCGAGCGTCCATCACGCCGGCGTCGGATCGCCACTCACGAGCGCGCTCAACAGTCTCGACGAGGCGGTCCGGGCGGTCGACGACCTCGAGTGCCTCGGGCCAGTCCCAGAACCGGATCAGTTCGTCGGATGCGCGCTGCGAAACCTCATCCCAGCCGGTGAACACCACGGGCTTCTCCGCGATCATCGCTTCGAAGAGAGCCGTCGTCTGGAAACCCAGAACGACATCTGACGTGGCGATCAGCGGTCGAACGTCCGAATTGGCCTGCAAGAGGAAGACCCGTTCCCCGACTAGAGAGCCTCCTTCGCGCCGCATGCGGCGATGTTCTGTCTCAAAGTCCTGTTGCGGGTGTGGCTTGACGAGAACGCGCCAGCCACGCGTCGCGAGTTCCCAGAGCGCCTCCTCAGATTGCTTGTGGAGCGTCTCCCAGGTTTCGCCTGACTCCGGTTGATAGGCGTGCGGGAGGTACGAAAGAAAGAGCACGACCGGCCCCCCGTCGCCGAACGGAGCAGTGCCCGGCCAGCGCTCCGGGTGGGCGTAATAGTCGAACCGGGGCTGCCCGGTCACGGTGACTCTTTGCGGGTCAGCACCGCTGCGCACCCATAAGTCGCGCATTCGCTCGCTGCACACCGTCCGCCGGTCGGCAACTGGCGGCACCGAGAGGTGAAGTTTTCTCGGAAGGGTTCGAAAATCGTGCTCTGTGAGCGTTGTTTCCTTCTCGACCACGAAGAACGGAACGCCAAGCCGGTGACACGCTTCGCGCGCCGCCCGAATGTAGTAGAAGATGTCCGACGGGGCGACGAAAGCATCGAACTGCTCCTTCACGAACTGCTCTTCGAGGATCTCGTTCAACCGGGTCGCGTAGCGCGCTCGATAGACCTCGTATTCGGGTGAGGCGAACGCTTCGAGTCTGGTCGACACAGCAGGCGGAAAAATCTGGAGCGCCTCCCAACTGAGGAACTCGTAGGGTAGTGCTCGGATCTGCGCTTGACCTCCGGCGGCGTCCCGCAGACTCTGAAGGTCCGGCAACGAGTAGTGATCTAGCGCCAGAAGCTTCACGTCTTCGACCGATTCTGCCAGACGCTGCCGACCGCAAGCCCAGTCGTTTCTCGGCTCGCTCACTAGTAGAGGCTTGATGTGGGTTCGCTGCTCATGAGGCAGGGACCCGACTGAAAGACGAAGAAAGGGCCTCCAGCCCTGACCCCTCGTGATTGGAGCACGAGATGACAGCTTCGCTGGAGGCCCTGGTGATTGCGGCATACATCTTCGCCGATGGGCTGGCGATCCCTCGCCCCGGCCCGCGCGGCAATACCACCCGCGACAACCATGGATCAGACCGAGCGTCCAAGCCGTGCGAGAAGAGCCTCGGCGACCCGCTTCCTTCCGCCACCATCGACGATCTCGCGGGCGCGCCGTGACAAGTCGGCTCGTACGGATGTGTCCCGCAAGCTGATCAGCGCAGCCTCGATGTGCGCATCGGTGAGCTCCTCCACCGAACCCAGATAGAGGATCACGCCCCGCTCGGCGAGGGCCGTCGCCTAAGCTTTGAGGCGAGTGCGAACGTGTCTCCATCAGATCTCGCTCTCTACCCAGCGAGCGTTATCGCCTTGAACCCGGACCGGGAGCTCGTGAGCGTAGTCGCGGTCGAAGAAGAAGTCAGCCTCTGCCGCCAGGCCTCTCCTAGCTCAACTTGACGCAGAGACTTGGCGCATGGTCATTCCGGGATCTGAGACAGCCCAGAAACGGCTTAGATACTGAAGCCGACGCGCGGATTCGAACCGCGGACCCCTTCATTACGAGTGAAGTGCTCTACCAGCTGAGCTACGTCGGCGTGCGACCCGAGTGTACCGAGCCACCGCCTCGTCGAAGCCCTCGCCTCCTTAAAGGGTTCACCGAGCCGGTCGCGCTTTCATCCCCCGCCTCCGCTGACCTTCCGCCCTCCGGCCTTTCGGCCTTCCGCGTACTGGTCCTCAGAAGCGGCTTCGACTTACTCGCGCTCCGTACTCGGTGCATCGGGGAAGCTACGCGGCGCGGCGTCCCCAGGCAAGGGCGAACCTGAGTTGAAAGTCGCAAGGAGCGACAACTTTCGTTCAGCCGGCCGGCGCTACGGCAGCCGTGCGTGCGGTCGCGATCGTCTCGTCGGCTTCGGCACGGTTGCCGAAGCCCCTCGTGACCACCGATCCCTTGTGGTCGAGGTCCTTGTAGACCTGGAAGAAGTGCTCGATCTCGTCGCGGAGCTCGGCCGGGATGTCGTGGATGTCGGCAAGGCGCCCCCACGTCGGGTCCTCGAGCGGGACGCAGATGATCTTCTCGTCGGGCCCCTTCTCGTCCGACATATGGAAGATCCCTACCGCCCGCACGCGGATGCGGCAGCCCGGGAACGTGGGATCGCTGACGAGGACGAGGGCATCGAGCGGGTCTCCGTCCGCCGCGAGCGTGCCCTCGATGAAACCGTAGTCGGCCGGGTAGCTCATCGAGGTGAAGAGCCGCCGGTCGAGCACGATCCCGCCGAGCTCGTCGCTCCACTCGTACTTGTTGCGCGATCCACCTGGGATCTCGACGAAGACGACGTCCGTCATAGCGGCCGTCACGTTACCGAGCCGGTGCGGCGGCTCAGGCGTGGAGCTCTCGTGCGACCTGCACGAACAACGCCTCGAGCGCGAGCTGCGGGGCCAGGTTGAGCTCCTCGAGCCGGCGCCACGTCTCCCTTACCGCCTCTGCGGCCCGCTCGGCGCCGAGCAGGCGCTCGCGGATCGCGTCGCGGCGGAGCTCCCCGAGCATGTCCACATGCATCGCCGCCGACTCCGCCCCGACGCCGACCACGACGAGATCGCGATACCAGGACGCGAGCTCCTCGAGCTGGGCGAGCAGCTCCTCGCGCTCGGCCCCGCGCTGGGCGCGGCGAACGCGCTGCTCTGCCTCGCGCGCGGGCAGCTCGAGCCCGCGCACCTTGACGTCTTCGAGCTCCTTCGCCTCGTCGCCGCGCTCGCGTGCCGAGTCGAGCAGGGCGGCGGCTGCATCGGCCGGCTCGAACGACGGCTCCGTGTAGACGGCGCGCGCCTGGGCAAGCAGAATCCCCCGCCGGCGGGCTGCCTTCGGGTCGAGCAGGCGAGCGAGCCGGTCGAGCCGCCCGCCGGCGACTCGTGCCAGCGCGACGCGCCTCGACTCGTCGAGCTCCGGCGCCCGTGCGTCGATCGCCTCGCGAATCGCCTTCACGGACAGCCGCGTGAACGGGACGAGCTGACAGCGGGAGCGGATGGTCTCGGAGATCGGCCCGAGGTCGTCGGCGACCAGGATGATCACCGCGTACTCGGGTGGCTCCTCGAGGTCCTTGAGCAGCGCATTGGCGGCGTCGTCGTTCATCAGGTGAGCGCTCGAGACGATGTAGACCCGGCGCGACGCCTCGAAGGGCCTCATGTGGAGATCGCGACGGAGCTCGCGAATCGCGTCGATCCGGATCATCTCGCCGAGCGCCTCGAGCTCGTACAGATCCGGGTGGACGGTTCGGGTCGTGCCCAGGAGCTGGAGGGCGAAGGCACGTGCGAGCTCCCGCTTGCCCACCCCGGCCGGGCCGTGGAAGAGATACGCGTGAACCGGCCCTTCGAGGAGCGCCGCCTCGAGCAGACGCCTGGCCTCGAGCTGCTCGCGATGAGCCTCTAACACGACGACCACCCATACACTGTGTTAGAGGCTCTCAAGCTGTCGAACCTGCTCACGGACCTGCTCCGCGATCTCGTCGGGGTCGAGGGACGCATCGATGATGCCGATCCGGTCCGGGAAGAGGGCGGCCAGCTCGCGGTAGCCGTCCGCCACGGCGCTGCGGAAGGCCTCGTCCTCCCGCTCGATCCGGTCGAGGTAAGCACCCTGACGGCTCCGGGCCGCATCGACGTCGAGCGCGAGCACGAACGTCCTGGCCGGCATCAGGCCGCCCGTCACCATCCGGTTCAGCTCGAGCACCGAATCGACGCCGAGCCCGCGCGCGATCCCCTGGTACACGATCGACGAGTCGACGTACCGATCGCAGACGACCCATGCTCCACGCTCGAGCGCCGGACGGATCACCTGCGCCGCATGCTCGGCCCGGGCCGAGGCGAACAGGGACGCCTCCGCCCAGGGCGTCATCTCGAAGCCGTGGAGCACGACGTCGCGGATCGCCTCGCCGATCGGCGTCCCACCGGGCTCGCGCGTCGAGATCACCTCGTTCCCGTTTGACCGCAGCCACTCGGCGAGCCGGCCGGCCTGCGTGGTCTTCCCGGACCCGTCCTGTCCCTCGAAGCTGATGAACACCGGGCCCGTACGATACGGCCTGTGCTGGCTGCGGTCACCGGGGGCGCGGGGTTCATCGGCTCCAACCTCGTCGACGCCCTCGTCTCCCGCGGCGACGAGGTCATCGTCATCGACGACCTCTCGTTCGGTCACCGCGAGTATGTGAACCCGGCCGCGACGTTCATCGAGCGGGATGTCCGGGACGGGATCGACCTGGACGGCGTCGAGGCCGTGTTCCACCTTGCCGCCCAGACCGACGTACAGACCTCGGTACGCGAGCCCGCCCACGACGCCGCGGTGAACGTGGTCGGCACCGTGCAGGTGGCCGACGCAGCGCTTCGCGCGGGAGCGAGGGTCGTCTTCACGTCGACCGGGGGCGCCATCTACGGCGAGTGCCCGGAGCCCGCGGTCGAGAGCCGCCCGCTCGCACCGCTCTCGCCCTACGGCATCGCGAAGCTTTGCGGAGAGGAGTACGTGCGCGGGTTCAACCGTATCCACGGGACGACCAACGTCGTGGCCCGGCTCGGGAACGTGTACGGCCCCCGGCAGGCGGCGAGCCTCGAGGGCGGCGTCGTGTCGATCTTCCTCGAGCGGCTCGCCCGCGGACAGAAGACGGTGATCTTCGGAGACGGCCTCCAGGTACGGGATTTCGTCTTCGTCGGCGACGTCGTTGCCGCATTGCTCGCCGCCGCCGCGCACGAGGGCGGCGTCTTCAACGTGGGAACAGGCGTCGAGATGACGGTGCTCGAGCTGCACCGCGCGTGCGCCGAGACTGCGGGTGTGACCGCCGAGCCGGCGTTCGAGCCGGCACGGCTCGGCGACCTCAGCCGGTCGTCACTCGACGTCTCCGCCGCCGCAGAGCAGCTCGGGTTTCGGGCGAGCACGCCGCTCGCCGAGGGGCTCGCCCGGACCTGGGCCTGGCTGACCGGGCTGTAGCGCAGGAGTCCTCCGGGCTCCGGCGAAGTCGGAGGCCCGTTGGAAGCCCCGCTCCTCACGCCCCAGGATCTGATTCGGCCGTGGCGCCGTGCTACGGTCGTCGTCGGGGCGATCGCCGCGCTCGAGCTCGTGCTGCTCGTCGGAGCCGGCGTCCGGCTGATCGCGAAGCCCCTGGCGCACGAGATCAAGCACCAGGCGATCTCGGCCGCGGCGCCCAGGTCAGACGCGGTGACCCAGTCGAAGCAGCTCAAGCAGGCGATCCGGCGCACGAAGGCGCCGCCCGGAAAGGCGCGGCCCCGCAACCACGTGAAGATCATGGTGTTCAACGGCAACGGCCGGGCCGGAGCCGCCGGAAGCGCCGCAGGCCGTCTACAACGACTCGGCTACGTGATCGCCGGCACCACCAACGCCGCGCGCCAGGACTACGCGACGAGCGTCGTCATGTACGTGCCGGGCTTCCGGGCCGAGGCGATACGTCTCGCGAAGGACATCGGGGTCAGGGTCGTCGGCCCCCTCGACGGGATCTCGAAGCCGTCGCTCGACGGCGGCGAGCTCGCCGTCATCGTCGGCGCCTGATCCTCCTTCCCTAACACCGCGGCTTGCCCGAGTTGACGAGCGCGAGCGTCTCGGCGTAGTGCCGGTTGTACGTCGGATTCTGCCCGTCGAGAACGGTCGCGTGGCTGAACGCCGTCAGGGCTGCGCGCGGGCAGCCCCGGCTGATCAGCTCGAAGTACCCCAGCTGATCCCAGGCGAGGGCGCTCGAGGGCTGCACCGTCGTCGCCTTCGTGAAGTCGCTCTCGGCGCTCCCGATCGCCGAGCGATACCCGGTCTGCCAGCCCGGCGCGCGCCCGCTCTTCGCCGTAGCCGCGATGTCGACCTCGGCTGCCCCGGCCTGGAAGAGCGGGTCGATCGCGAACGGGTTGACCCTGCGCGCCCGCTTCGCCAGGGCGATCGCATGCTGGTCGTTCACGCCGACGGCAGCCGCCGCCTGGCCGTCCCAACGGACGCCCAGCCAGACGGCGAACAGCGAGCAGCCGACGGCGATCAGGGCGCCGCTCACGGCGACGACGCGGGAGGCGCGGGGACGGGGACGTGACGAGGGCCGGGCGACGAGAGCGCCCGCGATCAGAAAGACGGGGGCGGAGACCGAGACGAAATCCCAGTCGATGTCCAGCAGCCCGTGCAGGAAGTACGCCGGGAGCGCGAGCGCGAGCGCGAGCTGCGGCCCGGGTCGGCGGCGCCCTCGAACGGCGAGCCACAGGATCGACGCGATGAACAGGACCAGGCCGACGACCCCGGTCTCGGTCAGGAACTGAAGCGGCAGGTCATGAGGCTCGATCGTCTGGTCGAGGCTCGTCGTGCGGTAGCGCAGGTTCGTGACGGCGAAGGTGCCTGCACCCGTCCCCTTGAGCGGAGCGGTCTTCCAGCCGTGCCACGCCTGCGTCCACCACGACGAGCGGAAGTTCCCGCCGGAGGAGACGAGGTGACCGGGCGAGTTCGTCAGCTCAGACCCGGACGAGGAAGTGAAGGAGTCCCACCACGAGTGCGCCCTTGCTGCGCCGATCGCCACCGCGGCGGCGATCGCGAGGACGAGCGCCGCGAGCGCGATCCGCCGCAGCATCGTCCCGTCGGCAAGGGGGAAGCGGGCGAGGCCGGCCGCGATCAGGGCGTCGGCGGCGAGCACGGCGCCGAACACAATCCCCGCATGGACGCGGGCGGTGTGTGATTGGCCGTCGCTCGTGAGTCCCGGGAGCGCGAAGGCGACCGCGAGCGCTCCGGCCGCGGGAAGGCCCGCCGCGACCAGGGTCGAGAGCGCCTCCACCCAGGCCTTCGACAGCCACATCCAGAGGGCGACCACGACCACAGCGACAAGCACGCCGCCACGGGAGTACGTCATCCCGATCACGACGATCCACCCGAAGACGAGAAGCGTCCCCGCCGTCCGCATGCGCGTCGCGAGGCACAACCCGATCGGGAGGGCGATGTCGCCGAGCAGTGCGAGCGCGTTCCAGTAGCCGACGGGCCCACGCAGGCGGGCGAGCCGCCCGTAGTCCTCGTACAGCCACGGCAGGACCTTCCCTGCGAGCGACCAGACGCAGACCGCCCCGAGGAGCGCCGAGAACCCGTACAGCAGCCTGCGCGGCTCCGCCCCGAGCAGCGCTCCGACCAGGGCGAAGGCGAGATAGACGGCCGTGCGGTTCGCGTAGCTCCAGCTCCGGTCCGGCTCGACCGACCAGGCGATCGAGATCGCGCACCAGGCGGCGAGGCCCGCGAGCGGAACCAGGATCACCAGGCCGCGGGGCGGTCCCCGGGTCGCGAACAGCGCACCGACGAGGGCGAGCGCACCGATGCCGAGCCAGGGGATCGCCGAGTCACCGGGGTCGTGTGCGAGGAAGAGCGCACCGGCGACGAGGGCGAGTGCGAAGGTGAGCGGCGACAGAAGTTCGCGGGCCGGCCGCATCCTCTTCGAAGCTAGCATCCGGACCTGACCGTGCACGGGCGGCTAACAATCGCCTTACACGGTCGCAACCGGGCGCATATCCACGTCCGGAAGACTCGTCATCATCACCTCCGGACCTGTTCCCCCTGGCCCCACCGAATCGCGCGATCCTTGAGCCCCGCCCGTAAGCACCTCGTTCGCTTCGCCATGCTCTTCGGCGCCGTCGCCGTCCTCGCGCCCCTCCCGGCCGTGGCGACGGCGACCAGGAAGAGCGACTCGGTGCCGTGCTGGAAGCGCCTTCTGAACGACTACTACGACGGCCAGCTCAACAACACGTACCCGATCCCCTGCTATACGCAGGCGATCAAGCACCTTCCGGCCTCGCTCGAGATCTACGGCAGCGCCAAGGATGACATCATCGCCGCTAGGACGGCCGCCATCAACCACAAGCCGCCTCCGCCGGAGGGGTCGGGCGGTAACACGACCACCGTCGCTGCAAGCAGCTCGAGCGGCGGCGGCGTCAGCTCCTTCCCGCTTCCGGTGCTGATCCTCGGCGGAGTCGCGATTCTGCTCGTGATCGCCGGCGGGATCGGGATGCTCTGGCAGCGCTCGCACCCGCGCGACGACGACGCGGCCGGGGCCTGACCCGCTCTCACGGCACCCTCCCGAGACGGCTAGAATGGGGGCTGCGGGTGCTGGTAGATTTGGGTTCTTTGCAGGGGTTTTTCGTTCCATCCGACCCGAGGCCTACGCTCCTCGGTCCGCCCGTCAACAGAGTCGTCAAGTCAACAAGGCGGCTCCGCTCGATCGGCGTTCGACCCGGCTGACCGCGGAATGAGGAGAGGAAGATGGCGTCCACGAAGCAGGTAGAGAACGAGAAGCTCGAAGCAGCAAGGATCGAGGCGACACAGGGGGCCGTTCCGATCGAGGCGGAAGCTCTCCGGAACAACGTCGTCAGGGAGGACGCCACACTCGCGGTTCGCCGCCACTTCACGATCCCCGGCCGCGACCCGTTCGACGAGGTCGAATGGGAGAGCCGCGACGCCTTCATCCCCGGGAAGGACAAGCCGGCGTTCGACCAGAAGGGCGTCGAGTTCCCGAAGTTCTGGTCGCAAACCGCGACCAACATCGTCGCCCAGAAGTACTTCCGCGGTCGCATGGCGTCGCCCGAACGCGAGCGCTCCGTGCGCCAGATGATCGGCCGGGTCGTCAACACCGTCGGCAGCTGGGGCCGCGCCGACGGCTACTTCGCGACCGAGGACGAGGCGCAGACCTTCGAGGACGAACTGAAGGCGATTCTCGTCAACCAGATGGCGGCCTTCAACTCGCCGGTCTGGTTCAACGTCGGCTTCGAGGAGCGCCCTCAATGCTCGGCCTGCTTCATTCTCTCGATCGAGGACTCGATGGACTCGATCCTCGACTGGATCCGTCGCGAAGGGATCATCTTCCGCGGTGGTTCCGGGTCGGGCGTGAACCTCTCGAGGCTGCGGTCGTCCAGGGAGCAGCTTTCGAAGGGCGGCCACGCCTCGGGGCCGGTGTCGTTCATGCGGGGCGCCGACGCCTCGGCGGGGACGATCAAGTCGGGCGGCAAGACCCGGCGTGCGGCGAAGATGGTCGTGCTCGACGTCGACCATCCGGACATCCTCGAGTTCGTCTGGTGCAAGGCACGCGAGGAGGAGAAGGCCCGCGTGCTCGAGGCGGCCGGGTACGACATGTCGCTCGACTCGCCCGACTGGTCGTCGATCCAGTACCAGAACGCGAACAACTCGGTCCGCGTCTCGGACTCGTTCATGCATGCGGTCGAGGCAGGCGGCGACTGGAACCTCACGGCCCGCACCGACGGCTCGGTGATCGACACCCTGAAGGCGCGCGACCTGCTGCACCAGATCGCCGACGCCGCCTGGCGCTGCGCCGATCCCGGCGTCCAGTACGACACGATCATCAACCGCTGGCACACCTGCCCGGAGTCCGGCCGGATCAACGCCTCGAACCCCTGCTCGGAGTACATGCACGTCGACAACTCGGCCTGCAACCTCGCCTCGCTGAACCTGATGAAGTTCCGCCGCGAGGACGGCGAGCTCGACGTCGAGGCATTCGAGCACGCGGTCGACGTGGTGTTCCTCGCCCAGGAGATCCTCGTCGGCAACTCGTCGTACCCGACGCCGGAGATCGAGCGGAACGCGAAAGCCTACCGTCAGCTCGGACTCGGCTACGCGAACCTCGGCGCGCTCCTGATGGCACGCGGGCTGCCCTACGACTCCGACGAGGGCCGCGCCTATGCGGCCGCGATCACCGCGCTCATGACCGGCCGCGCTTACCGCAAGTCGGCCGAGATCGCCTCGAGGATGGGACCGTTCGCCGGGTACCGGCCGAACGCGGCCGCCATGCTCGGGGTGATCGCGAAGCATCGCGCTGCGGTCGGCAACATCGCCGAGGCGCAGACGATCCCTGGCGACCTCATCGCGAGCGCCCGCCAGGCCTGGGATGAGGCCCTCGATCTCGGCGAGGTCAGCGGCTACCGGAACGCGCAGGCGACCGTGCTCGCCCCGACCGGGACGATCAGCTTCATGATGGACTGCGACACGACCGGGGTCGAGCCCGACTTCTCGCTCGTCAAGTCGAAGAAGCTCGTCGGCGGCGGCGAGATCACGATAGTGAACAAGACCGTCCCGCTCGGGCTCGAGAAGCTCGGCTACGCGCCGAACGAGGTCGACGAGGTCGTCGCCTACGTCGACGAGCGCAACACGATCGTCGGCGCGCCCTACGTCAAGACCGAGCATTACCCCGTCTTCGACTGCGCGATCGGCGAGCGCGCCGTCCACTACTCCGGCCACGTGAAGATGATGGGCGCGATCCAGCCGTTCATCTCGGGCGCGATCTCGAAGACCGTGAACATGCCCGAGGCGGTCACCGTCGACGACGTCGCGCAGGTCTACCTCGACGCGTGGAAGCTCGGCGTGAAGGCGATCGCGATCTACCGCGACAACTGCAAGGTCGCACAGCCGCTGTCCGGGAAAGGCGAGAAGGCGCAGGGCACGCTCGTGCCGCCGGTCGGTGGCACGGTCGCAGCACCCAGGCGACGGCGGCTGCCGGACGACCGGACCGAGGTCGGCCGCAAGTTCCGGGTCGGCGAGTACGAAGGGTACATCCACGTCGGTCTGTTCGAGGACGGGACCCCGGGCGACATCTTCGTCGACATCGCCAAGGAGGGAACGACCCTTGCCGGTCTGATGAACTCGTTCATGATCTCGGTCTCGCTTGGCCTCCAGTACGGCGTGCCGCTCGAGGTCTACGTCTCCAAGTTCGCGCACATGCGCTTCGAGCCGTCAGGCCTCACGAACGACCCCGACATCCGGTCGGCGAAGTCGATCGTCGACTACGTCTTCCGCTGGATGGGCAAGAAATTCCTGTCGGTCGACCAGCAGGAGGAGATCGGGATCCTCTCGGCCGAGGTCAGGGCCCGGCTCTCCGCGGCCTATGCCGCCGGGGCGCCGCAGATCCACGATCTCGACGCGCCGATCCCCACGCCGGGTCAGACCGCGCTCTTCAACACCCACGAGGACGCGATCGAGTGCTCGCGCTGCGGCGGTCGGATGGTTCGTGCCGGCACCTGCTACACGTGCCGCGACTGCGGCACCTCAACCGGCTGCGGCTGATCCATCAACCGACCCTATGCTCTACCG
>Ga0335080_10003938_pt1 | contig 15088 bp, 8 predicted proteins | sample Lox_Sample_34_FD_206720 | JGI IMG/M metagenome (GOLD analysis project Ga0335080, IMG submission 206720) | Soil microbial communities from Loxahatchee National Wildlife Refuge, Florida, United States - Lox_Sample_3.4 | ecosystem: Environmental > Terrestrial > Soil > Wetlands | place: USA: Florida... | reverse complement strand
CGGCTGTTATGGGGAGATGGACTTTGACAGTCGCGACCTGTACCGGAACAAGCTGAAGAAAATTGCCCGGCGCTCCGACTTGAGCGAGATCGAAGTGGCGCGTGCCGCCCTCGGCCTGGCTGAGGCCGCGACCCGGCTGCCGCACGCCGATCCCCGTCTGACCCAGCGTGAGTCGCACGTTGGCTACTATCTGGCCGGCCCGGGCGTGCCGCAGCTTCACCAGAAGGTCGGCTTCCGCCAACCTCTTGGGGAGCGCCTGCAGACGTGGATGCGCCGCCATCCCGACGAATTCTTTTTGGCGGGGATCGAAGTTTTGACCTTCGCCATCATGTCGGCAATTGTGCTCTATCTCACGGAAGCGAAGAGTGCGCTGGAATTCATCCTGCTGTCGATGCTGGTGTTGTTGCTGCCCAGTTCGCAGAGCGCAGTCCAGATGATGAACTATCTGGTGACGTCGATCTTCTCGCCGGAGATTCTGCCCAAACTGGATTTCTCCGAGGGAGTTCAGGCAGACGCAGTGACCATGGTCGCCGTGCCCAGCCTGCTGCTGAATGAAAGGCAGGTCCATGCGCTGGTTGAAGATCTGGAAGTACGCTTCCTTGGGAACCACGACCGCCACATCCATTTTGCGCTGCTCACCGATCTGCCGGATTCGCGCGAGCCGGCGCGGGAAGACAGCCCGCTGGTCGATCTCTGCTCGGAACTGATCGGCAAACTGAACGAAAAGTACGCCAGCCAGTCGGTGGGGAAGTTTTTCCTCTTCCATCGCCACCGGGTTTACAACCCCCGCGAAAAGGCGTGGATGGGATGGGAGCGCAAGAGGGGGAAGTTGCTCGACCTGAACCGGTTGCTGCGCGGGCGGAACGACAGCTTTCCGGTAAAAGTTGGAGACCTTGCTGTTTTGCCGACGGTACGCTACGTGATTACGCTGGATTCCGACACCGAGCTGCCGCGGGGATCGGCACGGCGCATGATCGGGGCCCTGGCCCATCCCTTGAATCAGGCGATTATTGATCCTCAGCAGAATATGGTGGTGGCGGGATACGGCATCCTGCAGCCGCGTGTGGGACTGAGCGTGCAAAGCAGCGCGCGCTCGCGGCTCGCCGCTGTCTACGCGGGTGAGACCGGATTCGATATTTATACTCGGGCGGTTTCCGACGCTTATCAGGACCTCTACGGAGAGGGCATCTTCACCGGCAAGGGAATTTATGAAGTGGATACGATTCTGCAGGTGCTCGACGGCCGCTTTCCGCGAAACGCTCTGCTCAGCCACGATTTGATCGAAGGCGCATACGCCCGCGTCGGCCTGGCCAGCGATATTGAGGTGATTGAGGACTACCCTTCGCATTACAGCGCTTACAACCGGCGCAAACACCGTTGGCTGCGCGGGGACTGGCAAATCGCGGGCTGGCTGTTCAAGCAGGTGCCGGATGAATCAGGAGACCGCGTTCCCAATCCGATCTCTCTGATTTCGAGGTGGAAGATTCTCGACAATCTGCGCCGCAGCCTGGTTGAGCCGGCGACGTTCCTGTTGTTCATCTTCGGATGGCTGGGTCTGGGCGGATCTCCAGGGTACTGGACCCTGGCCGCGCTGGGCATTCTGTTCTTGCCATCCTTCTTTCAGTTCGGCTTCAGCCTGCTGCGCGCGGCGTTCCTTTCGAGTTGGACGACAGTTCGCGACGCTGTGACCACGCTGTACGCGGCGAACGTCCGGACTTTTCTGGCATTAATTTTCCTGCCTCATCAGACGTTGCTTTCGCTGGACGCAGTGGCACGGGCCCTGGTGCGCCGCGTGCTGACCCGCGAGCGGCTCCTGGAGTGGGAAACGGCAGCGGAGGCCGAACTCGATACCCGGCGCGCGCCCATTGACACTTATCTGGACTGGATGCCGGTGTTGGCGCTCGGTATCGCGATTCTCTTGTTGTTGGTGCGGCCGCAATCCTTGCCGGCGGCGCTGCCCATCCTGCTCCTCTGGGGCAGCGGCAAGCTGGTCACCAACTGGCTGAACCGCCCTTCTCCGGGACAACGCAATGAAGCATCCCGCAAGGATCTGCTGTTGCTGCGCAGCTCCGCTCTGCACACCTGGCGCTACTTTGCCGAATTCAGCACAGAAGAGCACCACTGGCTGATACCGGACAACGTTCAGGAGACACCGCCGGCAGTCGCGGCCCGCGTTTCGCCCACGAACCTTGGCCTGCTGCTGAATTCGCGGCAGGTTGCCTGCGAGCTGGGATATCTGACCGTTCCAGAATTTGCTACGTTGACCTCGCGAACCCTGGCTACAGTCGCGGCAATGCAGAAATATCGCGGTCACCTGCTGAACTGGTACGACACGCGCAACCTTCAGCCGCTCACGCCGTTTTTCGTTTCGTCGGTCGACAGCGGGAATCTTCTGGCTTCTCTATGGACACTACAGCAGGGAAGTCTGGAACGCCTGCGCCGGCCGATTTTGCAGGCGAGCTTGGCGGAAGGCCTGTTGGATAGCCAGCGGGCGTCGGCGGAACTGAAAGTGTTTTCGCAGAAGCGGCTCTCCTATATCGAGCGTCAACTCAAGTCGGCCGAGTGGCTGCCTTGTTTGCTCGACCTGACTGAGGCCTCTTTTGAGGAATCTGCTTTGCCTGAATCCGCGACGCAGCGCGCCGCTGACGCCAGGTGGTTCCGCGAGCAGGCTTGGGTAAGGGTTCGGGCCGTCCAACAAGTGGTTCGCGATTACACTCCGTGGCTGTTGCCGGAATTTGCGGCTCTCCGCAGCACGGATCCGGCTTTGGGGCTGGCCTCAACCGGCAACGTGCCGCTGGAGCAACTGCCCAATCTCATCGACAAACTGCAAAGGCGGCTGCATTCCCTGGCGCCTTCTGCATCGGCGCCTGAGCAGGCCTCTCTTCATGAGCGCCTGCGGCTGATGCTCCCGCAGGCGCGCGTCAATGCCTCGCGGCTGATCGATGATATGCGAACTATTTCGAAACAAGCGGGAAAGCTCGCGGATGACATGGATTTCGGGTTCCTTCTGAACCGCCATCGCAAGCTGATGTCGGTTGGGTTCGATGTGGAATCGGGACAGCTGCATCCGGCTTGTTACGATCTGCTGGCCACGGAGTCCCGGACCGCGCTGTTTGCCGCCATCGCCAAAGACGATATTCCGCAGGAGAGCTGGTTCCTGGTCGGCCGCGCCCACACCTTGGCGGAAGGCCGCCCCGTGCTGATTTCGTGGACTGGAACTTTATTCGAGTATTTAATGCCCGCGATCTGGATGCGGTCTTTCTCGAACACTCTTCTGGAGCGCTCGCGTGCGGCTGCGGTGCGCTGCCAGCAGGCCTATGCCCGGCGCAAAGGCGTCCCTTGGGGAATTTCCGAATCGGCCTACTTCAAGCTCGACGAAGCGGGGAATTATCAATACCACGCGTTCGGCTTGCCTCACCTGGCGATGCAGAAGAGCGAGATGAATCCGCTGGTCATTTCGCCTTATTCGACATTTCTGTCGCTCAGCGTCGATGCGCCGGCGGCCCTGCGAAACCTGCACCGCATGGCCGATATGGGTTGGTTCGGATCCTACGGGTTTTACGAAGCCGCAGACTATACCGGCTCCGCCCGGCGTTTCTGGCAAGGCCAGCCGCGCTACCAGTTGGTCCCGTGCTGGATGGCGCATCACCAGGGCATGAGCCTGCTCTCGATCGCGAACTTCCTTCAGGATGGCGTGGTGCAACGCTGGTTCCATGCCGAGCGGCGTGTCCAGGCCACCGAACTGTTGCTGCACGAAAAGCCCGTCGCCCACGTGCGCCGTGCGGATGTCCTGGCCCGCACAGCCGCCGCGTAAAGAGTCCCAATTACTCCATCTCAAACGCTACATAGCGCAGCATTCCTTCGCGCTCCACTTCGAGCACCGCAGCGTCGCCGGGTTTGAGTGTTGCCAGGGCCGCGCGCAGATCGGCAGGCTTTCGTAGCGGTGCTTCGTTGAACGAGCGGATCACATCCCCAACGGCCAGATCGGTCGAGACCGGCGGTTCACTTTCGAGCGTGCCCGCCACCACCACACCGGCCTGCGACCGCACATTCGGGAGCAAGTCGAGAACATCGACGCTTAGTTCGACAACGAAGAGGCCGAGGGGCGCAATGAGGCCTTCGTCGGGTCGGATCAGGTCGGCGAGGCTGTCTATGCCACCGTGAACGTCCGCCGGAGTGACGCTAACCTTCAGCGCCTGCTCTCCGCGCAGGATGTCTATCTGGACGGGCTGCTCGCGCCGGTGAAGATAGAGCAAGGCGGCGAATTTGGGAAGAGAATCGATGGGCCGACCATCGACGGCGGTGACGATGTCCTTCCGCCGCAGGCCGGCGTGGTCTGCCGGCCCGCCGGGCGCGATATCGGAGAGAATGACACCCCAGTCCTGCGGTAGTTTCAGGCCAGCCGCCAAATTCGGCGTTATGCTTTGTGCGTTTGCTCCGATCTCGATCCGCCGCACCCGGCCGTGGGCGCGCAGTTCTTCGTAGACAAAGCGTACGATGGGCTGAGGGATCGCAAAACCAAGCCCCTCACTTCCGCCCCCCTGGGTATAGATGAAAGTGTTGATGCCGATCAGATTGCCGTCGCGATCAATGAGCGGGCCACCGCTGTTTCCCGGGTTGATGGGCGCGTCGGTCTGAATGTAGACCATAGCCTTACTCGCGTCGGGCTGCCGGCCAATCGCGCTGACGATGCCCTTGGTGACGGTGTGGTCGAGGCCCTCCGGCGTGCCAATGGCCAAAACCGCCTGCCCCAGGCGCACACGAAAATCAAAGGGTAAAGGAATCGTCGGAAGATTCTCGGCATCAATCTTGATCAACGCCAGGTCTGCCAGTCGGGAGGTTCCGATCAGCTTGGCGGGATAAGTCCGTTGACGCCGCATAAGGCTGGTGTTTCCCGTCCTCATCTCGACCGTGGCCGGTGAAAGCACAACGCGAATCCGCTGGGCTCCGGCGACCACGTGGTTATTGGTCATGATGTAGCCTGACGGGTCGACAATCACTCCTGATCCCAGGCTCCTTTGGCGCTCGATGATCTGGGAGTCGGAAGCTTTTTCCGGAGGGCCGTAACCACTGACGTCGATTTCCACTACCGAGAGCATGGCTCGCTCCGCTACCCGGTCGAGGGCCTGGTCATATTGCTCGAGAATGTTCGACCCGCCTGCGGAGGGCGTGGGAGTCTTGTTCACCGGAGCGGACGGCGCCTGTGCCCACGCCGAGCTGACGAGCATGAGAATTCCCAATAGAACCAGAACCGCGAGTCTAGTCTTTTGCATAAAGCGGCCTTTCCGAAAATGGAAGATCTAAATTTCTATCGGGACGAACTACTTGTGGTAATCGGACGTCGCGACTGCAATTCGAAGCTCCTTTGCCGGCGCATTAATGGTGGTAAGCGAGGGATAGTTCGTGCCGTCTGGAAGCTTGCTGAATACGACCTGAAATGAGACGGGTTTATCGTCCAGACTGGAATCGATGGTGATCTCGCTCAGACTTTTGGTTGCGGGATCGGCGGCGAAGGTCATTTTGTCGCCAGGCTTCAAGTAGCCGCTCAGAATAAGCTTGGCCTGACCCGAAGCGGGCGGGGAAATCAGCGCGTTCGGCATGGCAGCCTTCATGCGGTCGGGGTTTGGAGGCAGATACTGGCTCATCAGCCCCATGAGGCGCTCCACGTATTCCTTCATCTCATCTTTCTTCTCTTCAATCTTTTTCTCTTTCATGCGCCCCATCAGGCGACGCCGTCCGCCTTGCTCCGGCGGTGGTGCATCCAGAGGCTCGGAAACCTTTTCGCCGGTCGCGGAGTCGTAGTGTACGCGCGACAGCTTCGTTCCCTTCAGTTCGCCCTTCAGGAATATCTGGGTCTTCTGCAAATAAGTGTATTGCTTAAGTTTCTTGCTGTTCTCGGCCATCTTCTCGGTGAACTCGCCCTTGTCCATCATCCCCATCTGAGCGTGGAGAAACGTCGTGAGTGCAACGGTAAGCAAGAGAGCCAACACGAGCCTTGAATTTGTTCTGTTTCCAAACTTCATTTGAAAGTCCTCTCCCAAGCCCGACGGGGTTTTTCTTAGTAATGTGATGATCTATCCCTTTTGAGGTGCAATTTCGGTTGCAGGCACAGCACGCAGAGCCGGATCCTCGAGCTCAGCCTCGGCCGCTTCGCTTTTGGTCTCCCACTTCAGGATTTTGAGATCGAGCACAAAGATCGCGTACATCACCGGGACTTGCAGTTTGGTGACCAGGGTGGCAAGCAACAGGCCGCCGATCTGCGCATAACAAAGTGGTTTCCACAACGGGCCTCCATGCAGGGCCAGGGGGAACAAGGCTAGAACGGTGGCGCCTACGGTAATCAGAACCGGGCGAAGACGAATGATGCCGGCATCAATGAGCGCGTCCTCGAAGTCGTCACCGGCAATGTGCCGCTCTTCAATGAAATCGAACAAGACAATGGAGTGACTCACGATCACGCCGACCAGGCTGGCCACGCCCAGGAAGGCCATAAAGCCAAACGGCTCGCCCATGATCCACAGGGCGGCAAAAGCGCCCACCATGCCATAGGGCGCCGCCGCCAGCACCAGCAGCGGCTTGATGGCATTGTTGAACTGAAACAGGAGCGCCAGAAAAACTGCGAAGATCGAGATGGCCATGACCGCAGCCAGATTGCGAAAGCCAGTCTTGGTCTTATCGGTTTCCCCGCCAATCACGACACTGTAGCCCGGAGGCAGCGATTTCTGTAATTCTTGCAACCTGGGCATCACCAGCTTCATGACCTCGGAACTCAAGTGACCGGCTTTCGGGAAGCTGCGGACGTTAATGGTACGGAACTGCTCCAGGCGAATGATTCGACCGTTGACCAGGTCGTGCACAATATCCGAAACCTGCACCAGTGGAATCTTCGAATTGTCCTGCGACCCATAGACATAGAGATTCTGAATGTCTGAGAGGCGAGCGCGCTCGTCCATGCGCAAGCGGACAACTACCGGGATCTGTTTATGCCCATCCTGAAATGCGGCTACGGTAGCTCCGCTGATTCCGGCAGTGGAAGAGTTGGCTACATCCATGTTGGTGATGCCGGCCAGATTGGCACGATCGGGATCCACGACCAGCGAAAGCTGCGGGTTGGGGTCTCCCCACTCAGTCCGGGTGCGCTCGGCCAGTGGAGTGGAGCGCAGTATATCTTCCACCTGGCCCGCGATGCGCCGCAGGGTAAAGTTGTCCAGCGCTTCCTGCGCGGCACTCACGTCTGCGTTGCTCGATACGCGAATCTCGATGGGGTAATCCAGCGGACTGGTCAGAAGTTGGCGCGCGTCCATGCGCGCCCCCGGCACCGAGGCTGTCAGAATCGGCTGCAATTGCGGGATAAGTTCGGGCGTGATGTCTTTGTCGGCTACCTCGATGATGACCTGCGCATAGTTCAACTGCTGCAATTGCGGCGACGCGGAGAACCAGAAACGGGGTCCTCCGCCGCCTACGAAACTGGTCAGATAGCGCAACACTGTCCGCGGCTTGCCGTTCGAATCCGGATGGTCTCGCCCATACTTTGCGGCCTGTTCACGGACGACCTGTTCAACTCTTAGCGTAGTCTCGTTTGTGGCCTCAAGGTTGGCGTCATTCGGCAGCCAGACGTCGATGTACGACCAGTACTGCACATCCTGGGGGAAGAATGCGGTCCTGAGCTGCGCGAAGATGAAAATGCCCACCGCCAGGAAGACCAGCGATGCAATAAAAAACTTCCACCGATGGTCGATGGAGAATCGGGCGGCGCGCGCGTAATAACCCATCAAACCCTGGCTCTTCAGCTCTTCGAGAGATTTCTCCTTTTTCGGCCGGAGCAGGTAGTAGCCGAGGTACGGAAGGAAGCTCATGGAAATCAGGCGTGACGCCACCAGGGAACAGGTCATCACGATGGGCAAACTGTAGAGGAATTCGCCGGTGCTCCCGGTGAGCAGCAGAAACGGAACGTAGGCGACGATGTTGGTGATGGTGGCATAGAGAATGGCGGTGGCCAGTTTGGTAGGCCCCAGCCAGGCGGCAATGATTCTGGGATGGCCTTCGGCGAGCATGCGCTTGATGGAATCGCCCGCCACAACGGGATCATCCACCAGCAGGCCCAGCGCAATAATCAGAGTGGCCACGCTCACCTGCTGGATGTCGATGCCAAGCACATACATCATGCCGAAAGTCATGGCCAGGGTTATGGGAATGGAGATTGCCATGAGCAGCGCGGAGCGCCATTCCCAAAAGCCGACCAGCGAAACCAGTACGACCAGAATGATGGCCTCGTAAAGCGCGTCCATGAACAGGCTGATGTTCTCTTTGACTTGCAACGGTTGATCAGACGTCCGCGCGATCACCAGATCATCGGGCAGATACCCACGTACTGCCGCCAGCTTTTGATCGACGCTGGCCCCGAACTCCCCCACCTGCTGGCCATCTTTCATCTGCACGGCGATGGTTACGGCCCGGCTCCGGTGCCATGCGCCGTTCGAATCGCTCCAGGTGAGATAGTTCAGATATTTCGCCGGACTTTGATATCCGCGGGAAATCGCAACCAGGTCACGAAGATAGACGGGACTCTGCGCGGCATTGTTGGCCTTGCCGATGATCACGTCGCCAATCTGTTGAGGGGTCTCAAACAGACCGGACGGGTTGATGGGAATTGCCTGCCGGCCAACCTCAAGTTGTCCACCCGGCAAAGTGATGTTGCGGGCGCCGAGGATGTCCTTCAGGTCGGTGGGCTTGACGCCATACGACGCCAGCCGCTCCTGGGAATAATCGAGGTAGATGGCCTCGGGCAACACTCCCTTGCGATCAATTTTGGCGACTTCAGGAGCACCTTGCAGGGTGCGGCCGATGAGATCGGTGAAATCATCGAGGTCGCGGTATGAGTAGCGGTCGCCGGCCACCGCCTGCAGCTTGGCTTCCGTTTCCGAGGGGTCATGAATAAAGGCCGCCGGCCAGGCATCGGGATGAACTTCCGACTGGTGCAGATTTTCCCGGATAAGCCGCTGCCCCAGCGTACGCAACTCGGTGTCAGTGAGGGGCGAGACGCAATCGGCTCCGACGAAGCCGCTCCCCGAGAAAATGTGCGGATCCGCAAGGGCCTTGACCTGGACTCCGGCTTTAATGATGGCTTCAAACGGTTCACGCACCAGTTGGCGGGCGACGGATGCAGGGAAAGCGTAGATGATGCTGATTCGCGGCTGCGGAGACGACTTGGGCTCAGCCGCACGCGTCTGCTCAATGGCTTTTTGGATGGTTCGGGATCGAACCGCCACCTCGACCGCGCTGGCGGGTGGGCTCGCGACCGTCAGCATTAAAGTCGCGGTATCGCCGAAGTCGCTGTTGAACTGGATCGGTCCGGCTCCTTGCGGGAGCTTGTTGTTCAGCGCATTCAGCTTGAGGTTGATATCGCTGAATTGCTTCCTGGTATCCTTTACGTTGTCGTCCAGCTGGACGTACACCAGGGAAAGGCCAGGGAAGCTGATGGAGCGGATACCGAAATCCGAAGGTATAGGCGGCTTGACGAAGGCGTTCTGCGCCATCGTCTGCTCGATCGGGCGGGTAACCAGTTGCTCCACCTGCTCGGCAGTTGCGCCCGGCCAGTTGGTGGACGCTACTGCTACCCGCACCGGGATGCTCGGGTCCTTACGCTTGGGCATCTGCTGGTAGCCGTACCAGCCCCACAAGAACACGGAGATCAGCAAAATAAGGGCTACCTGCCGGTGCTCGGTAAAGAAGCGTGCGACATTATGGGTGTGCTCGATGAGGTCGCGTTCAGTGCGATGCGTCATGAGATATATCGTGTAAGGCCGAAGATCACGGCAAAAATCGCACCGCATCTCCGTCTTTGACCAGGCTGGCCCCAGTGGTGACGACTCGCTCGTTCACCTCCAGCCCGCGAGTAATCGCGATCAGGTTCCCGTAGGCATTTCCGACTTCCACCGGGCGCAAATGCACGGTGGCAGCCTCTCCCCGGACATCGGCAACCAGGACAGCGAACGAACCCATCTGGCGCGGGTCACGAATCACCGCTTCCAGCGGGACCGCCAAAACGGAATGCGGTAACTCTTCGCCCCCGACCAGCAGGGTCGCGATCATACCTGACTTCAAAAGATCGTGAGGATTCTGGATCGTCACCTCCACCGCATAGACCCGGCTCTTGGGGTCGGCGGAAGCGGAAATGGTCGTTATCCGGCCCTTGAAAGCGCCGGACAGGGCATCGGTGGTGATCGTCAGGAGTTGTCCGCGCTTCACCGTGGCGATTGAAACATCCGGTATGCCGAATACTGCTCGCACGCTGCTTGTGTCGGCTACGGTAAATCCGTTGGTGGCCGGGCCCACCAGGCTGCCTATATCGACGCTGCGTTTCAGTACCCAGCCATTAAATGGAGCGCGTAGAGAGCAATAATCCAGCGCGACTTGTGCCTGGCTGATCTGGGCCTGGGCGTTGCTTACCGAAGCGGTGGTGCTATCCAGTTGAGCCTGGGAGTTGTCAAAGTCGGGCTTGGTCGCGCTCTGCGCGGAATACAAAGCAGAAGTGCGGGCGAAGCCCAGCTTCGCCTTTTCGTATTCGGCTTGCGCGGCACTCAGCTGCGCCTTGGCCTGCTGGAGCTTGTCCTGATAATCCTGCTGCTGGACAAGAGCCAGAATGGTTCCCTTGGTGACCCAGTCGCCTGCATCCACATTACGCATGCCGCCGTCGGCGCTCTTCACTTGCAAAATGCGCTCCACATAGCCGCTGGACTTGAAGGCGAGATCCACTTGCGCATAGGGCACGATGCTGGCCGAGTATTTCGCCGGATTGCCCACCTGAAGCGGCTGAACCACCGCGATTCGCACCGGGGTCGGGAGCGATGGCTCGGATTTCACCTCATTGCACGCAGTGAAGGAACAAGCTGCGCTGAGCCCGAGCACTCCGAGAAGCATCTGATTCCACTTCACAGGGTCACTCCTCTCCTAAGGCCTTTTCGAAATTCGCTTTCGCCGACCAGAACGCCAGCAAGGCTTCTTCGTACTCGTTGTTGGCGTTGGCGACCGCGGATTGCTGTTGCAGAACATCCCTCAGCAGCACCGCCTGCTGGCCGAATTTGTCCTGAACTTCGCGCAGCTTCTCAGTTGCGGCGTCGCGGGCGGCCTGGGCGACTGCCAGCAGCGCGCGGCTTTCCGAAAGCTTTCGGTAGCGGTTGTTCACATCCAGCACGACTTGCGACTTCGCTTCCTTCAATTGAATCTGCGCCTGATCGACGCCGATCACTTTTTGCTTTACCTGGTCCCTGCGCCGGCCCCACTCGAAGGGCTCCCAGGTCATGTCGAGGCCTGCGGATACGATGTTCTGCGGAAGAATCTCGGTATTGAGCGGAGTGAAGTAGTGAAGGGCGGCGCTGATATTGGGAATGTAGTCGGCCTTGGCTAATTTGCGGTCGTAGTCGGCCTTCTTCGCGTTGATCTCGGCCTCCCGAATTTCCGGCCGCTGCGCCAGGGCCGTCTGCTGCGCCAGCTTGAGGTCCAGTTCTTGAAGGGACAGCGAAGGCACTTGTTCGGTTCGAAATTCAGTTTCCAGATCGCGGCCGAGCAAATCATTAAGTTGTTCTTTCTGCGTTTGCAGCGTGTCTTGTAATTGCACGACCTGGTATTGCGCCTGCGCCAGCTTGGCCTTTACCTCCAGGCTCTCGGACTTCAACACGACTTCCTGGGAGACGTATTGCAGCGAGACCCGGTCGGTCTCCTGGTATTGCTTCACCGCCGCATTGGCCGCATCCAGGGCGCTTTCGGTTTGCAGGACCGCGTAGTATGCCTGTTTCACATCCGCGACCACGGACTCGCGTTTAGCGCGGTATTGCTGAGTGGAAAGCTCGGTCCCCAGTTCCTGTTCCTGTATCCCCAGATGAATTTTGTAAAGCTGGGTAATGGGCTGCGCCACTTCCGCCAGGGCGTATCCCGTGATCCCGTGCGAAAGAGGAATCGGGGTGTCTTTTGAGGGAATGGGCTCGCCATCCTTTGAGGTTCCGAACTGCCCCTCTTTGAAGACAAAGGTGGGCGAAGTCAGATCGCCCGAGGCAAACAAGGCGGTCTTAAACACCGGAAGGCGGTTGGTTTTTGCCGCCGCGACCTGCCATTTCGATACTGCAATGTCCAGATTCGCGATGCTCAATGGCCGGTTGTTCACGATCGCGATTTGAATCGCCTGGTCCAGCGTGAGCACAGGCGCGGAATCAGCAGCCAAAGTCGTTCTCACGCAGCAGGCCAGCACTCCCGCGACCAGGAAGGCGCGCAACGCTGGCCCAATTGTGGTTGTCCCTCCATGCATACGCTTCAAGGAATGCCCGGTGCGGGGCGAATCTGCTCCCTATTTTCGTTTCGGCGGATATTGCTTAAACAGTTTCTCGATTGCCTTGTTCAATGTCTTCGTGTTCTTCTCCGACTTGTCGGACAAAGTGTCGCTGGCCACCCCCCGCCAGATCAGTTTCTTCTGTTGTCCGTCGGATAAATCAAGCACCAGGGTGCCGACGTTTTCGATGACCGGGTCAATCCGCCCCATACCGCCGCCCATTCTCCAGCCTCCCATTCCGCTGGTTATCGCCGACCTCTCCTGCTTCATTCCGGCGTTGTATGTAACCAGCAGGTCGCCGCCGGTCTCTACTTTCCTCAATCCTTTGTTGGCAAGCTGGGCATCGACGGCGGCCACTATGCGCTCATCCATCAGCGGATTCTGGGTCGGCCTCAGCGGCTTGATCCACTCGTAAGTTTTGTATTTCGAGAAATCCGTGACGGTATGGTCCCAGTCAACATTGGTCTTTTGCGCCAGGGCATTGATAGGAGCCAGAGAAAACGCCGCAAGCAGAACTATCAGAATATTCTTCACAGTGTAACCTCCAAGTTGCAGTCGAACGAGCCGGTGGTCGAAAGGTGCAGGAACAAGGTCAAGACCTGTCGTGTTATGGCGCTGCCGTGGGCCATTCCCGAGCGGATAGATGTTTGTGCAATCGGGCTGGGTCCCATCCAGGAGAGGATTACACCGCCGATGCAACAGAATGTCCCAGCTGGTGCGTGACACTCTATTCCGCAAATCGCAAGCCGTCAACACGGCGCCTGCAAGCGCTATTGCACCACCTTGCCTTTGTCATCCAGCTTGATCCAGCCCAGCCCGGCCATGACCGACGTGATTTGCCTGGCGGCCGCGTCGGCAGTTTTCGAGGCGTAGGCGCTGACGTTCTTCTTGCGATCTGTAATCGTCGCGCGACCCGCAGCCGCGGCGGGGTTCAGTCCTGCGGCGGCCGGAGCGGCGGCGCCAAGGTTTTCTCCCACGGTCGTGTTGGTCTCGAACTCAGACACCAGAACGGCTTCGGCCGGAGTCTGGAGACGTGCCCGCACTTGAGTCTTGATCTCCGCCGATCCCAGTCCCATGCCGACCGCGACCCGCTCGGTCTTGTCCCCCTGCTTGATCGACAGGAATGTCCCCTGGATCGCGAACGCGTCGGGCGGAACGGTCTTGCCGGGGGCAGCGCGCTCTACGGGTATTCCGGTTTTCTTCAAAGCCTTGACCAGTTCCTTCGAGAGTTCTTCGGAGGCGTTCTCCCCGACCTTGGCGGGTTTTTCATCTCCCCTAATCAGATGCCGGAGCCGTATTTCCTGGGACTTGTCAACCTGCACGTCTTCCGGATTCACTTCGAACTCGTAAACCAGAATTTTGCTGGGTTTGGGCAACGGCTTGCCTCCGCTGTAGCTCTGCATGGGCGTTATCTCTACGTGCGCGGAGAGAGGGTTTTCCGCGGCTGCGCAGAGTCCCCCTAAGGCGAGCCAGCAGACCAGGTGGCAAATTGTGCTAAGCGGAAATCGGTGGCAACGGAGATCGAGAAACAACCTCGTTCTTAAAAGTGGCATGAGCAGTCTCCTCGGGAGTCCAGGCGGCGAAACATTCTGCGCCGGAATTGCAAATGAGTCAATGCGGGCTGCTCAACAACCGGCAGGCGTGGCCGACTCCGGCCGAATTCAGAGTCCCGGGTTTCAGGAATCGAGGAATCGTTTGATCTGAGGCCAGTATTTCCGGATGACGCGCTCCGTTCTCAAGTGTCCGCCGCGGGTAAGAAGATGGAGCTTGATTCCCGCCGTAGCTGCGAAACCGCTTACTGATCGCCACGGAATGTAGGGGTCGTCCTTGGCATGGAACATCATGATCTTGGCGGGGTTTAGTTCATTCGCATGATGGACGGGGTTGTAGAAGACGCCGGAGCGCAGCTTGTTCCAGTTTTTGTCGGAGAGCCGGTAGCCGTTGCCAAAGGCCTCGCGGATGTATGCAGGGTAACTCTGGTTGGAGGTCTCTTTTTTTTGCTCCTCGGACAGAATACCCCAGTCCACCACCGGACAATTGGCGATGACTCTCTTCACTCTCGGGTCGAGGGAAGCAAGAATCGCGGCCGTGCCGCCGAAGCTGCCTCCCATGACAAAGATCTCATCGGGAGACACTTTGAACTTCTTTCCGAAGGCAATTTCGCGCACGCCTCTCGGAAGCTCATCGATAATATCGCTGAGATCCTGATGTTGGGGCTGCTCCAGGAATTGACCACCGCTTTCCCAGGCTCCTCGCCAACGGGGATAGAAAATCCAGAACCCTTTTTGCGACAGGAATTCCGCGAGTGGTTGTTTGCGGGGAACGGAAGGCATGCCGTCACAGAGGAGAATAACGCGCTGTTTCTTTCGTGAGCGCGCTGGAGGCAGAAACTCGGCGACGATCTCCCGCTTAAACCGCGTTCGGAACATGCGGAAAGTATAGGACAGGCAGCGGAGCGCCGCCCATCAGGCGAGCACGGACTGGTATTCCTCGTAGACGCCCTTGAAGTCAGTGATTACCTGGTTCCCTTCGAAGTGCCAAATCCTGGTGGCCACTTCGTCGATCAGGTCTTCGTCGTGGGAGACCAGCAACAGCGTTCCCTGATAGCGTTGCAGGGCAATATTGAGCGCGTTGATCGATTCGAGATCGAGGTGATTGGTGGGCTCGTCCAGCACCAGGACGTTCGGCTTTTGCAGCATCAGTTTGCAGAAGAGCAGACGCGCCGCCTCGCCCCCGGAAAGAATATCGGTGGGCTTGTCGCCATCA
>Ga0335080_10003937_pt1 | contig 15088 bp, 11 predicted proteins | sample Lox_Sample_34_FD_206720 | JGI IMG/M metagenome (GOLD analysis project Ga0335080, IMG submission 206720) | Soil microbial communities from Loxahatchee National Wildlife Refuge, Florida, United States - Lox_Sample_3.4 | ecosystem: Environmental > Terrestrial > Soil > Wetlands | place: USA... | reverse complement strand
GGTCGGCTTCGCCGCCCCGCCGCTCGGCCACCCGCGCCTCGAGCCGCGCCGCGCGCGCCTCGGTCTGCGCCAGCCGGCTGCGGATCTGCTCCGCGGCCTCGGCCGGCGCCAGGTGCCCGAAGAAGCTCGCGCGCTGCAGAAACTCGTCGCGCCAGAAGAAGCTCTGGCGCTCGCGGGTGCCCGGCGCCTGGCTGCCCTCGAGCCAGCTGGCGAAGGCCTTCGAGCCCTCGGGAGTGACTCGGTAGAGGTGCTTGGTCGGGCTGCGCTGCTGCTCGACCACCTCTTTCTCGATCCAGCCCAGGCTCTCGAGCTTGGCCAGCGCCGGGTAGAGCTGGCCGTCGTTCAGCCCGTAGTCGTTCGAGAAGGTCTCCTCGAGCTGCTTGCGGATCGAGTAGCCGTGCGCGGGCGCAGCCATCAGCACACCGAGGATCGTGTACGCCACCGACATCGGCCGTCAGCTCATCAGGTTGAGGATGTGACCGAGCTTCTCGCGCTTGGTGCGCAGATACTCCAGGTTCTTGTCGTTGGGCCGCATCTCGAGCGGCACCAGCTCGACGAACTCGAGCCCGTAACCTTCGAGCCCCGCGCGCTTCTGCGGGTTGTTCGTGAGCAGGCGGATCTTGGTGACTCCCAGGTTCACCAGGATCTGCGCGCCGACGCCGAAGTCGCGCGCGTCGGGCGGAAAGCCCAGCCGCTCGTTGGCCTCGACGGTGTCGAGACCCTCGTCGTCCTGCAGCGCGTAGGCGCGGATCTTGTTGAGCAGTCCGATGCCGCGGCCTTCCTGGCGCATGTAGAGCAGCACGCCCGTGCCCTCTTCCTGGATCATCTTCAGCGCGGTCTGGAGCTGCTCGCCGCAGTCACAGCGCAGCGAGCCGAAGGCGTCACCGGTGAGACACTCGCTGTGCACGCGCACCAGCGTCGGCTCGCCCGGCCGGATCTCGCCACGCACGAACGCGACGTGGTCGACGTGGTCGATCTCGTTCTTGAACACGACCGCGCGGAAGTCGCCGAACTGCGAGGGCACGGACGCCTCGGCGCCGCGCACCACGTGACTCTCGGTGCGCAGCCGGTACTTGATCAGGTCGGCGACGGTCAGGATGCGCAGGTTGTGGCGCGCGGCGAACTCCTTCAGGTCGGGCATGCGCGCCATCGTCCCGTCGTCGTTCATGATCTCGCAGATCACGGCGGCGGGCTCGAGGCCCGCGAGACGTGCCAGATCGACGCTGCCCTCGGTCTGGCCGGTGCGGCGCAGGACGCCGCCGGGCTTGGCCACGAGCGGGAAGACGTGACCCGGGCGCGTGAGATCGGACGGCCGCGCGCCGGCGGCCATCGCGACCGCGATCGTGCGCGCGCGGTCCGCGGCGGAGATCCCGGTGGTGACTCCCTCGCGCGCCTCGATCGAGACCGTGAAGGCGGTGCCGTAGGGCGTCTCGTTCTCGGAGTCGCGCACCATCAGCGGCAGGTCGAGCTGGCGGGCGCGCTCGGGGGTGATCGCCAGGCAGATCAGGCCGCGCGCGTGGCGGGCCATGAAGTTCACGGCCTCGGCGGTGCAGTACGAGGCGGCGATGCAGACGTCGCCTTCGTTCTCGCGGTCCTCGTCGTCGGCCAGGATCACCATCCGGCCCGCACGGAAGTCTTCGATCCCCGCGCGAACCCGCGACATCACGTCGTCGGAGCGCTCGCTCTCGCGCATCTGCCACCGCCCTTCGGGTTGCTACCTAAAAGCTAGGTAACGACCTGGACGGTACCAGCGCGCTCCCCGATGCGTCAAACGCATCAGGGGTGCTCAGGAGTCCTTCTTCTCCTCGAAGTGGCCTACGACGCCGGCGGTGAACGACTGCTCGGTGACGCCGAACTTCTGGCCGAAGGAGTGGCGCTGGTCGAGGTGGCGGAAGAGCCGGACCAGGAGCGCCTCGAAGGTCTCGATCACGCCCTCGCCCTTCGCAGCGGCGGCGGGGATGGTGGGAATGCCGGTGCCCTCCCACGCCTTACGAACCTCTTCGAGCGGCTTGATGTCTTCCAGGTCGCGCTTGTTGAACTGCACGACGCTGGGGATCTGGTGGATGTCGAGGCCGTTGGCGCGCAGGTTGGCCTCGAGGTCGCGGTACGAGTACGCGTTCGCCGACGAGGCGCTGCGCTGTGAGTCGGCGATGAACGCCACCGCGTCCGCGCCCGCCAGCACCACGCGCCGGGTCGAGCGGTGCAGCACCTGCCCGGGCACGGTGAAGAGCTTCAGCTTGATCTTGAAGTCACCCTCGACGCCGAACTCGACGGGCAGGAAGTCGAAGTACAGCGTGCGGTCGTCCTGGGTGTCCAGAGTGACCATGTCGCCGCGCACCTGCTTGCCCAGCTTGGCGTGGATCTGCTTCAGGTTGGTGGTCTTCCCGGAAAGCGCGGGCCCGTAGTAGACCAGCTTCAGGGTGATCTCACGGCTCTCGAGGTTGAGCTGCGGCATGTCTCGGCTCTGCATCGGCGGCGGCGCCGGGCCGGTTGAGCCGGGAGTCAGCGGGAGCTGCGCCGGCGCAGGAAGATGTCGAGCAAGATGCGCGCAGCGCGCGGCGCCGAGATGCCGTGCGCTTCCACCTCCGCCTCGAGGTCGGGCAGGCGCGCCGCGAGCTTCGAATCGGCGCGAAACGCCGCTTGCAGGCCCTCGTCGAGCAGCCGCCACAGCCAGGCGCGCGCTTGTGACTGCCGGCGTCGCTCCAGGTCCCCGCTCTTCAGCACGGCTTCGCGGTGCCTCTGCACCGTGCGCCAGAACTGCTCGATGCCGTCGCCGGTGCGCGCGCTGGCGGCCAGGACGACGGGAGACCAGGCCGGCGAGGCTGGCTGCAGGAGTGACAGCGCGTGCTCGTGGTCGACGCGCGTGCGCTCGGCGGCGGCCTTTTGCTCGCCGTCGGCCTTGTTCACGACCAGCACGTCGGCGAGCTCGAGCACGCCCTTCTTCAGGCCCTGCAGCTCGTCGCCCGCGCCGGGCTGGAGCAGCACCGCGAACAGGTCGACCATGGAGCGCACTTCGACCTCGCTCTGACCCACGCCCACGGTCTCGACGAACACCACGTCGAAGCCCGCCGCCTCACAGACCAGGAGCGCCTCGCGCGTGCGGTTGGCGACGCCGCCCAGCGTGCCGCCGGACGGCGTGGGACGGATGAACGCCTTGGGCTCGCGCGCGAGTCGCTCCATGCGCGTCTTGTCGCCCAGGATGCTGCCGCCCGAGACGGGGCTCGACGGGTCGATCGCCAACACCGCCAGGCTCGTGCCCTGCGACACCAGTGACAGGCCGAGGGTCTCGATGAAGCTGCTCTTGCCCACGCCGGGCGGGCCGCTGATGCCGACCCGGATCGCCCCGCCCGAGAACGGCACGAGTGAGTCGAGCACCTCCTGGCCCAGCTCGCGGTGGTCGGCGCGCTTGCTCTCGAGCAACGTGATGGTCTTGGCGAGCAGACGTCGATCGCCTCGGCGCACCCCCGCGACATAGTCCGCGGGGGAGAGCGCCTTCGTCATGCGCGCCGTTCTCGGATCGAGCGCAGCACCTCGCGCGCGGCGCGCGGGATCTGCGTGCCCGGCCCGAACACGTTGGCCACGCCGTGCTGCTGCAGGAACTCGTAGTCCTGCTGCGGAATGACTCCACCGCAGATCACCACGATGTCGCCACCCCCCTGCGCGCGCAGCGCCTCGATCAGCTGGGGCACGAGCGTCTTGTGACCGGCGGCCTGGGTCGAGACACCGACCGCGTGCACGTCGTTCTCGATCGCCTGGCGCGCGACCTCTTCGGGAGTCTGGAACAGCGGACCCACGTCGACGTCGAAGCCCAGGTCGGCGAACGAGGTCGCGATCACCTTGGCGCCGCGGTCGTGGCCGTCCTGTCCCAGCTTGGCCACGAGGATGCGCGGACGGCGGCCCTCGTCTTCGGCGAAGGCGCGGATCTCGCCCTGCAGCGCCTCGAAGTCGGGATCCCCCCGGTAAGCGGCGGCGTACACGCCGGAGACACTACGCGTCTCCGCGCGATGGCGCCCGAAAACCTTCTCCATGGCGCTCGAGATCTCGCCCAGGCTGGCGCGGGCGCGCGCGCACTCGATCGCCAGCTCGAGCAGGTTCGCATCGCGGCCGCGCGCGCCGGCCTCGAGCGCGGCGAGCGCCTTCTGGCAGCGCGCCCCGTCGCGCGTGGCCTTGAGCTTGGTGAGCCGCGCGACCTGCTTCTCGCGCACCTCGGTGTTGTCGATCTCGAGCACGTCGACCTCGGTCGGGCTGGGTGCGAGATACTTGTTCACGCCCACCACCACGTCCTCGCCGCGGTCGATGCGCGCCTGGCGCCGCGTGGCGGCCTCCTCGATGCGCAGCTTCGGCATGCCCTGCTCGATCGCGCGGGTCATCCCGCCCAGTGACTCGACCTCGGCGATCAGCTTCTCGGCCTCGCGCGCCATCGCCGCGGTGAGCGCCTCGACGTAGTAGGAGCCGCCGAGCGGGTCGATCACGTGGGTGATGCCCGTCTCCTCGGCCAGGATCAGCTGGGTGTTGCGCGCGATCCGCGCCGAGAACGGGGTCGGCAGCGTGACCGCCTCGTCGAAGCCGTTGGTGTGCAGTGACTGGGTGCCGCCCAGCACCGCCGCCATGGCCTCGATCGTGGTGCGGACCACGTTGTTGTACGGATCCTGCTCGGTCAGGCTCGCGCCCGAGGTCTGCGAGTGAGTGCGCAGCACGAGCGACCGCTCGTCGCGCGGCTCGAACTGCTTCATGAGCCGCGCCCAGAGCAGCCGGCCGGCGCGCATCTTGGCGATCTCCATGAAGAAGTTCATGCCGATCGCCCAGAAGAACGAGAGCCGCGGCGCGAACTCGTCGACCGCGAGCCCGCGCGAGAGCGCCGCGCGCACGTACTCGAGCCCGTCGGCCAGCGTGAACGCGAGCTCCTGCACCTGAGTCGCGCCCGCCTCCTGCATGTGATAGCCGCTGATCGAGATCGAGTTGAAGCGCGGCATGTGTTTCGCGGTGTACGCGATGATGTCCGCCACGATCCGCATCGAGGGCTCGGGCGGATAGATGTAGGTGTTGCGGACCATGAACTCTTTCAGGATGTCGTTCTGGATCGTGCCGGCGAGCTTCTTCGCGGGCACGCCCTGCTCTTCCGCCGCCACGATGAAGTTCGCGAGCGTGGGAATGACTGCGCCGTTCATGGTCATCGACACGGTCATGCGGTCGAGCGGGATCCCCTCGAACAGGATCTTCATGTCCTCGACCGAGTCGATCGCCACGCCCGCCTTGCCCACGTCGCCCACCACGCGCGGATGGTCCGAGTCGTAGCCGCGGTGCGTGGCCAGGTCGAACGCGACCGAGAGACCCATCTGGCCGGCCTTCAAGTTCGCGTGGAAGAACTCGTTCGAGGCCTCGGCCGTGGAGAAGCCAGCGTACTGACGGATCGTCCAGGGCCGGTTCGCGTACATGGTGGCGCGCGGGCCGCGCAGGAACGGGAACGCGCCCGGGACCGTGTCGGTGTTCTCGAGTGACTCGAGGTCCGCCGCGGTGTAGAGCGCCTTCACCGGAATGCCTTCCGGCGTGTGCCAGATCAGCGTGTCGGGGCTCTCGCCGTTGAGGTCTTCGCTCGCGAGCTTGCGCCACGCGGCGACGTCGGCCTTGTCCTTGGGGTCGGATGCGCTCACGAAGCGGGAGAGTATCAGGCGATTCGCGGCTTTACCCGCGGGCTACATCGACCGGCGGTAGCGGCCTCCGACCTCGAACAATGCGTCCGAGATCTGGCCCAGGCTGGCCACCTTCACGGTCTCGAGCAGCTCCTCGAACACGTTGCCGCCGCGCTGCGCGACCTCCCGGAGCCGCGCCAGCGCCGCCGGCGCCTGCGCCGCGTGGCGCTCGTGGAAGCGCTGGAGGTTCGCGAGGCAGGCCTGCTTCTCCGCTTCGGACGAGCGGATCAGCTCGCGCTGCGGCGGCACCTGTGACTCGGCATCGGGCGCGAGGAAGGTGTTCACGCCGATGATCGGTAGCTCGCCCGAGTGCTTCTGTGACTCGTAGTGCAGGCTTTCGTCCTGGATCTTGCCGCGCTGGTACATCGTCTCCATCGCGCCGAGCACGCCGCCGCGCGCGGACAGGCGCTCGAACTCGACCAGCACGGCCTCTTCCACGATGTCGGTCAGCGCGTCGAGATAGTAGGAGCCTTGCGCGGGGTTCTCGTTCTTGAGCCAGCCGTACTCGCGGTTCAGGATCAGCTGGATCGCGAGCGCCCGGCGCACCGACTCGGTGGTCGGCGTGGTCACGGCCTCGTCGTAGGCGTTGGTGTGCAGGCTGTTGCAGCTGTCCTGCAGCGCGAGCAGCGCCTGGAGCGTGGTGCGGATGTCGTTGAAGCTCATCTCCTGCGCGTGCAGCGAGCGGCCCGAAGTCTGGATGTGATACTTGAGCTTCTGGCTGCGCTCGGCCGCGCCGTAGCGCTCGCGCAGCGCGATCGCCCAGATCCGGCGCGCCACGCGCCCGATCACGGCGTACTCGGGGTCGAGGCCGTTCGAGAAGAAGAACGAGAAGTTGGGCGCGAACTCGTCGATCGCGAGCCCGCGCGCGAGATAGTACTCGCAGTAGGTGAAGCCGTTCGCGAGCGTGAAGGCGAGCTGACTGATCGGGTTCGCGCCCGCCTCGGCGATGTGATAGCCCGAGATCGAGACCGAGTAGAAGTTGTCGACGTCGTGTCTCGCGAAATACTCCTGCACGTCGCCCATCAGCTTCAGCGAGAACTCGGTCGAGAAGATGCAGGTGTTCTGAGCCTGGTCCTCCTTCAGGATGTCGGCCTGCACCGTGCCGCGCACGCGCGCTAGCGCCTCGCGGCGGATGCGCGCGTAAGTCGCGGCATCGACGACCTGGTCGCCCGAGACGCCGAGCAGCGCCAGGCCCCGGCCGTCGTGACCCTCGGGTAGCGGACCCTCGTACTTCGGCAGATCGTTGCGCGCCGCGAGCTCGCGCTGCACGTGCTCGAGCTGCCCGGTCTTGCGCAGCTGCTCCTCCACGGCCTGGTCGACGACCGCGTTGAAGAACAGCGCCAGCACGACCGGCGCCGGGCCGTTGATCGTCATCGACACGGAGGTCTTGGGATCGACGAGGTCGAAGCCCGAGTAGAGCTTCTTGGCATCGTCGACGCTGGCGACCGAGACTCCCGAGGTGCCGACCTTGCCATAGATGTCGGGGCGCAGATCGGGATCGCGGCCGTACAGAGTCACGCTGTCGAACGCGGTCGAGAGCCGCACCGCCGGCTGGCCCAAGGACAAGAGGTGGAAGCGGCGGTTCGTGCGCTCGGGCGGCCCTTCGCCGGCAAACATGCGCGCCGGGTCTTCCTCGCCGGTGCGCTTGAACGGGAACACGCCGGCGGTGAACGGGAAGCGCCCGGGCAGGTTCTCGAGCGCGGTGAAGCGAGTCACGTCGCCCCACTCCTCGATCTGCGGCAGCGCCACGCGCGGGAGTGACAGCCCCGAGAGACTGGCGGTGTAGTTCTTCGCCGGGATGGCCCGGCCGCGCACCTCGTAGCTCTGCTCCTCGGCGGCATAGCGGGCGCGGGTCTCGGGCCAGTGCTCGAGCTCGCTGCGCGTGGCCGGGGCGAGCGCGGCGAGCTCCGCGTCGCGGCGCTGGCGCAGAGCATCGGACTCGGGCGCGCCGCGACCCAGCGCCTCGATCGCCTGCTCGAACGCATACGCGCGCCGGGCCGACGCGGCGTCGCGCTCGACGCGCGCGCGGTACCCGCGCACGGTCTCGGCGATCTCGGCCAGATAGCGGGTGCGGTCGCTGGGCACGATCGCCTGCACCTGCGGCAGCGCAAACGGCAACGGCTTGGCGCCGAAGCCGGCGAAGCCCTTGTCGGCGATCACGCCCGAGAGCCCCGCGAACACGCGGTCGGTGCCCGGGTCGTTCCAGCGGCTGGCGATCGTGGGGAAGACCGGCACGCGCTCGTCGGGCAGAGTCACTCCCGGGTGGTTGCGCCGCCACTGCTTGCGCACGTCGCGCAGCGCGTCCTCGCCGCCGCGCCGGTCGAACTTGTTCAGCACGATCGCGTCGGCCAGCTCGATCATGTCGATCTTCTCGAGCTGCGACGGCGCGCCGTACTCGGGCGTCATCACGTAGAGCGAGACGTCGGCCAGGTCGACGATCTCGGAGTCACTCTGGCCGATGCCCGCGGTCTCGACCAGGATCAGGTCGAAGTTGGCGGCCTGCAGCACGCGTACGCCGTCGGCCACCGCGCCCGACAGCGCCAGGTGCGCGCGGCGCGTCGCCAGCGATCGCACGAACACCTGCGGCGCGCGGATCGCGTTCATGCGCAGCCGGTCGCCGAGCAGCGCCCCCCCGCTCTTGCGGCGGGTCGGATCGACGGACAGCACGCCCACGTTCTTGTCGGGATGGGCGATGCGGAAGCGGCGCACCAGCTCGTCGACCAGGCTCGACTTGCCCGCGCCGCCCGTGCCCGTGAAGCCCACGACCGGCGCCGGCGCGCCCCGGCGACGCGACTCGACCCGCCGACGCAGCGCGTCCAGATTCGAGTCGCTCGCGCCGCCCGCGGCCTCGAAATGCGAGATCAGCCGCGCGATCGCGGTCGTCGATTCGACCGACAGCCGCGCGAGCTCTTCTTCGGCGTGCACCTCGGGTCGGGCCAGCCCGTCCACGAGCATCTCGCGGATCATGCCCTCCAGGCCGATCCGCTGGCCGTCCTCGGGCCGGAAGATGCGAGTCACCCCGCGCGCGTGCAGGTCGCGTACCTCGTCGGGGCTGATCACGCCGCCGCCGCCGCCGTACACCCGGATGTGTGCCGCCCCGGCCTCGCGCAGCCGATCGACCAGATAGCCGAAGAACTCGACGTGGCCGCCCTGGTAGGACGAGATCGCCACCACGTCGGCGTCTTCCTGGAGCGCCGCAGTCACCACGTCGTCGACCGAGCGATCGTGACCCAGGTGGACCACTTCGGCCCCCTGGGCCTGCAGCAGCCGGCGCATGATGTTGATCGAGGCGTCGTGGCCGTCGAAGAGCGCCGCCGCGGTGACTGCCCGGACGGGCCCGCGCGCGGTCGCGCGCTCGGAGCTGGCGTCGGAGGCGATCTCGGATCTGCGCGTCTGGGTCATCGCTGCGGATGATATCGACTTCGCGCGCGCGGAGCTGCAAAGCGCCGGTTTCGAAAAGCGCTGCCTTGACTCGTTGAGTGCCACTCGATTAGGATTGAGTCGGACTCAACAAGGATCGAGCGTTGGCAGTCCGATCGCCAGTCCGGCCCCGCGCCCGCACGCGTGATCCCGCGCACAAGCGCGCGCTCCTGATCGCCAGCGCGCGCGAGCTGTTCGCGCGCCGCGGCTACGCCGAGACCACCACCGCCGACGTCGCGCGCCGGGCCGGCGTCTCCGAAGGCATCGTCTTCCACCACTTCGGCTCGAAGGCGGGCCTGCTCGAGGCGGCTGCCGCCGACTACGGACGCGGTCTGTCGCGCGCCATGTTCGCGGGCAAGTCACTCCACGAGAAGCCGTCCGCGGAAGAGATGCTGCGGGCAGCCTTCGCTTACGTGCGCGAGCACGGCGCGCTGGCGCGACTCCTGGGCGTGAGCACCGATCCGAGTCAGCTGGACGCCGCGAACCGGGCCTCGCGCGCCGAGATCGTCACGGCGCTGGCCGAGGCGTTCGCGGCCTGGAGCCGCTCCGGCCGGATCCGCGCGATCGAGCCCGAGCTCACCGCCGAGCTGATCTTCTCGATGGTCGAATCCGCACTGATCGAGTGTTTCGTGCGCGGCGACGGGCGCCGCGAGCGCGAGATCCTGCGCGAGACGCTGGCCTGCGTCGAAGGCGCGCTGCGAAAGGCGAATCCATGAGCGAGTCCCTGCCCGCCCCCGGCTATCGCTCCGTGCGCGAGAACCCGTGGTGGATCCCGCCGTTCCTGGGCGGCGTGCCCGCGAGCCTGTCGAAGGATCAGCTGTCGCTGCTCGGGGTGCTGACCTTCGCGCTGTTCTTCGAGCGCTACGACATCTCGATCTTCTCGAACGCGCTGAAGCAGCTCGGCACGAGCTTCGGGCTCGACAAAGCCCAGCAGGGTGACTTCGCCAGCTGGGTGCTGCTCGGCGCGCTGCCGGCCTTCCTGTTGGTGCCGCTTGCCGACCGCGTGGGCCGGCGGCGGCTGCTGCTGTTCTGCGTGGTCGTCATGAGCCTCGGCTCGGTGCTCACCTCTCTGAGTCAGACGGCGCTCCAGTTCGTGCTGTTCCAGTTCGCGACCCGCGCCTTCCTGATCAGCGCGGCGCTCCTCACCGTGGTGATCGTGACCGAGGAGTTTCCGGCGGAGCACCGCGGCTGGGGCATCGGCATGCTGTCGGGCGTGGCCGCGATCGGCTTCGGCCTGGGAGCCCTGTTGTTCGGGTTCGTGAATCACCTGCCCTTCGGCTGGCGCACGCTGTATCTCGTGGGCGCCACGCCGCTCGTGCTCCTGCCCTGGCTGCGCCGCGGCGTGATCGAGACCCAGCGCTTCCACCGCGCGCGCGGGGCGGAGCTCGCTCGAGAGGGGTCGCTCCAGGCGATCCTCGGCGGCCTGCGGCCGCTCGCCACGCTGGTGCGCGAGCAGCCGCGCCGCGCGCTCGCGCTCGGCCTGATCGGGAGTCTCTCGAGCGCCGGCGTGAACGTGGCCTTCTTGTTCCTGCCCGAGTTCCTGCAGAGCGAGCGCGGCTGGAGCCCGGGCGGCTTCGCGGCCATGTCGATCTTCTTCGGAGTCTTCGGGATCGTGGGCAACCTGGCCGCGGGCCGGCTCGCCGACCGCTTCGGCCGGCGCGCGGTGATTCTGTGCGCGCTGCTCACCTTCCCGCTGTTCGCCGCCGCGTTCTACATGGGCCCGCCGCGCTTCGTGCCGCTGCCGTGGACCGCGATGGTGTTCGTGAACATGGCCAATCAGGTCATGCTGCGCGCGCTCACCACCGAGCTCTTCCCCACGCGCGCCCGCGGCGCGGCCGGCGGACTGCAGGCCCTGCTCGAGACACTGGGCGTGGTCTTCGGCTCGTTCGTGTACGCACGCCTGCTCGAGTGGCTCGGCGACCAGTCTCTCGTGCTCCCGCTCATGTCACTCGCTACCATCCTGGCCGCGCTGGCCGTGGCGCTCGTGCCCGAGACCGCGCGGCTCGAGCTCGAGCAGATCAGCGACGAAGGAGTGCCATCGTGACTCGATCCGCCCTGTGCGCCGTGCTGGCCGGTCTCGGCCTGGTCGCGGCCGCGCCCGCAGGGCCCGGTCCGCAGGGCATCGACGTGCTCTTCCCGACGGGCCGGGTCAGCGAGTCGATCGACGCGCTGCTGGCCGCCCACCCGCTCGAGTCGGGCAAGACCTTCCAAGTGACCGAGCTCGGCCGCGACACGACCTCGAGTCACCACCTGGTCTGGATCGTCGACCGCGAGCAGCCCCACCGCCACGACACCCACGATCTGGTCGTGGTCATGCTGCGCGGCTGGGGCACGCTGCGCATGGGCTCGGAGACGAAGCCACTCGGAGCGGGCTCCATCGTCTACATCCCGCGCGGGACGCCCCACGCCTTCACGAACCTCTCGGGCGCGCCGGCGGCGTCGTACGCGATCTACTCGCCGCCCTTCGACGGCAAGGACCGCCAGCCGGTGGAGTGAGGCGCTACTCTGTTCCGGGGAGGGCACCATGGCGACGATGCGCGCGGCGGTATTCGTGGACAAGGGCCGGATCGAGCTGCGCGAGGTGCCGCGGCCCTCGCCGGGTCCGGGCCAGGCACTGATCCGGGTGACGCTGACGACGATCTGCGGGACGGACGTCCACATCTTGAAGGGCGAGTATCCGGTGCGGCCCGGACTGGTCGTGGGGCACGAGCCCGTCGGGCGGATCGAGGCGCTGGGTCCGGGAGTCACGGGCTACTCGCCGGGTGACCGCGTGATCGTCGGCGCGATCACCCCCTGCGGCCAGTGCCGCGCCTGCCTGTCGGGCGACGGCGCGCAGTGCAACCACGGTGGAGACGCCTTCACCGCCATCGGCGGCTGGCGCTTCGGCAACACCATCGACGGCTGTCAGGCCGAGTACGTGATCGTGCCCGATGCACAGGCCAATCTGGCCCGGATCCCGGACTCACTCGCGGACGAGGACGTGCTGCTCTGCCCCGACATCATGTCGACCGGCTTCTCGGCGGTGGAGCGCGGCCGCGTGCGAATCGGCGACTCGGTGGCGGTGTTCGCGCAGGGTCCGATCGGCCTCTCTGCGACCGCCGGCGCCAAGCTGGCGGGCGCCTCGCTGATCATCGCGGTCGACTCGGTCCCGGCCCGCCTCGCGCAGGCGAAGCGCATGGGCGCCGACGTCGCGCTGAACTACGAGCAGCAAGACGTGCTGGCCGAGATCCACAAGCTCACCGGCGGCGGAGTCGACGTCGCGGTCGAGGCGCTCGGGCTGCAACAGACCTTCGAGTCCTGCCTGCGCAGCGTCCGCCCCGGCGGCACCGTCTCGAGCCTGGGCGTGTACTCGGGTCACTTGCGCGTCCCGCTCGAAGCGATCGCGGCGGGCCTGGGCGACCACACCATCGTCACGACGCTCTGCCCCGGCGGCAAGGAGCGCATGCGCCGGCTGATGAGCGTGATCGCCGCTAAGCGCGCCCCGTTCCGCGAGCTCGTGACTCACTCGTTCCGCCTCGACCAGATCCAGGAGGCCTACGACCTCTTCGCGCATCAACGCGACGGCGTGATGAAGGTCGCCATCCGCCCGTGAGCGGCGGAATGACTCAGGGGGCGGCGCTGACCTTCTCGGCGATCAGCAGGATCCCGCCTCGCGCTCCGAACAGGCTTCCCCGAGCCACGACGTGCATTCCGAGCAGCTTCTCGGAGGGTTTCTGACCGTCGGAGAGCGCGAGCTGGACGCGCTTCACGCCCGAGACTGCCGGGTTCATCCCGTTTCCCGCCGTGGCATGCGTGCAGAAGGGATGGTCGGGGACGAGCGCAAAGGCGTCGTCTCCCTCCGCCACGAGCTTGCCTCGGAGCTCGACCACCGACGGCTCGTACTGGAGACAGTCGTCGTCTGCGGCGCGGGCCAGCGCCGCGATCGCCAGCAGGCAGACGACGAGCGCGCGCGTCACACAGGCCGGATGCCGCGCTTCTTCGCCGGCAGCGGGTCTTCGGGCCGTGCGCGGTAGAGCGCGAAGCGGCGGATCAGCTCGTCGCGGAGTCTCTCGGGCGGGACGATGTCGTCGATCACGAGCTCGGAGCCGAGCAGCTCGAGCTCGATGTCGGCGCGGTACTCCTCGCGCAGCTTCGCCACGAGCTGGGCGCGCTCGGCTTCGGGCGTGGCCTGGATGCGGTTGTAGAAGACCGCGTTCACGGCCGCGTCGGGGCCCATGACGGCGATCTGCGCGCCGGGCAGCGCGAGACAGGCGTCGGGCGCGAAGCCCGGGCCGCACATCGCGTAGAGACCCGCGCCGTAGGCCTTGCGCACGATCACGCTGATGCGCGGCACGGTCGCCTCACTCACCGCGCTGATCATCTTGGCGCCGGCGCGGATGATGCCCTCGCGTTCGACCTTCTTGCCGATCATGAACCCGGGCACGTCGGCGAGATAGAGGAGCGGCAGGCCGAACGCGTCGCACATCTGGATGAAGCGGGCGGACTTGTCGGCGGAGTCGACGAACAGCACCCCGCCCTTCCACTTGGGCTGGTTGGCGATGACTCCGATCGGCTTGCCGTCGAGGCGTGCGAAGCCGGTCACGACCTCGCGCGCGAACAGCTTCTTGATCTCGAAGAACGAGCCGCCGTCGATCACGCGGTCGATCACTTCGAAGATGTCGAAGGGCTTGTTCTCGTCGGCCGGAACGGCGGCCTCGAGCTCGGCCGCGGGCTTCGACGCGACCTGGCCGGCGCGTTCGGGCAGCGGCTGACCCGCCGAGGAGGGGAGATACGAGAGATAGGCGCGCGCGCCTTCGAGCGCCTCGTCCTCGGTCTTGCACAAGACGTCGCCGCAGCCCGACACCGAGCAGTGCATGCGCGCGCCGCCCATCTCCTCGAGCGTGGTCTTCTCGCCGATCACCATCTCGGCCATGCGCGGCGAGCCGAGATACATGCTGGCGGTGCCCTCGACCATGAACACCAGGTCGCAGAACGCCGGGATGTAGGCGCCGCCCGCGGCCGACGGCCCGAACAGACAGCACACCTGCGGGATCAGCCCCGACAGCCGCACCTGGTTGAAGAAGATCCGCCCCGCGCCGCGCCGGCCGGGGAACATCTCGATCTGGTCGGTGATGCGCGCGCCCGCGGAGTCGACCAGATACACGAGCGGAACGCGCAGCCGCTCGGCGAGCTCCTGGATGCGCAGGATCTTCTCGACCGTGCGCTTGCCCCACGAGCCCGCCTTCACGGTCGAGTCGTTGGCCATCACGCACACCGGGCGGCCGTCGATCGTGCCGGTGCCGGTCACCACCCCGTCGGCGGGCAGGTCACCGGCTTTGGCGTTCGCGAACACCGCCTCTTCGACGAACGAGCCGCTGTCGAAGAGCCGCGCGATGCGCTCGCGCGCGAACAGCTTGCCCTCTGCGGCGAGCTTCTCGTGTGCGGAGGCCGCACCCCCTTTGCGGATGCGCTCCAGCTTGCCCCGAACGTCGGACCCATCCATGTCGGGGATCCTAGTACGTGTAGAACCCGCGTTTGGTCTTCACGCCCAGGTGGCCCGCCTCGACGCGCTTGGTGATCTCGAGGCAGGGCTTGTGGTGCGCCATCCCGAACTCGCGGTGCAGTGAGTCGAGGATCGCCCAGACCACGTCGAGCCCCACCAGATCGGCCAGCGCCAGCGGACCCATCGGGTGATTGCAGCCGAGCTTCATGCACTCGTCGATCGACTTGGCGTCGGCGATGCCCTGCTGCAGCGCGGTCGCGGCCTCGTTGATCATCGGCATGACCACGCGGTTCACCACGAAGCCGGGCATGTCGCGCACCGGCACGGCGATCTTGTCGAGCTTGGTGGCGAGGTCGGTCACGGTCTCAGCCGTGGCATCGGACGTCTCGAGCCCGCGCACGATCTCGACCAGCTTCATCGCCGGCACCGGGTTGAAGAAGTGCATGCCCACGAAGTTCGAGGGTCGGCCCGAGATCGCCGACAGCGCGGTGACCGA
>Ga0335080_10003934_pt1 | contig 15093 bp, 14 predicted proteins | sample Lox_Sample_34_FD_206720 | JGI IMG/M metagenome (GOLD analysis project Ga0335080, IMG submission 206720) | Soil microbial communities from Loxahatchee National Wildlife Refuge, Florida, United States - Lox_Sample_3.4 | ecosystem: Environmental > Terrestrial > Soil > Wetlands | place: USA... | reverse complement strand
GGAAGGCCATGACGGCGAAAATGCCTGGAGAATTCGAGGAAGGCGACGTTCTCCTCTCGCACCGGGTAAACAATTCCGATGGCGCTCGAGCCTTCGCGCGAAAGTCGGACGATGGTGCGCCCCGATCCGCCCAACTGCCCCTGCAGCGGCCTGACCTGCTCGGCTGGGAAATGAAAATGCTGCTCAAAAAGCCGCTTTAGAACGTCCATCTCTGTCTTTCTGGCAATTCACAGACTGTTGTCAAGATATCCAGCGCCACGAAACAGGTGCAAGCCGCCCTTCGCGGGCAGCAAGATTCAAGCTTGGTTAGGCCGGCGATTTCCCTGAGATCCGGCAGCATTCCATACAAACTTGCGTTTTGCATTGATCCTGTACATTGCTTCCGGTACGGTTGTGTTCGTAGCCTGGGGAGATTCGGATGATTCGCCTTGGAAGCCGGGGCTGGGAGATCTGTCGCGGTCCGGCGTGCGCTGACTGTACGCCCTATCCCGGCCTGCGCGACGCATTCTGGGCGCGCCTGTGGCTCCGGCAGTTCAAGAACGATCCCGCGGTCCTTTACCAGATCCGCCACATGGTCCTGGAGGTCGATACATGGTGGGCCCTGCCCAGGGGCACCAGCGACCAGGTAATCGACTGGATGGCAAAGCTTCTGGCGGACGGGGAGTGGCACGTCCACGCTCCTGTCCTTCCCGAGACCGGCGGCGCCGCGTCCGGAGAAAGCTCCGCTTCGGAGGAAGTCGACCTGGCGGAGATCGTCTCTTCTCTGCCGGCTCTGACGGATTCGCCTGCGCCGCCCCCGCCGCCGCAGGAAGAAGGTCTGCTGCCCCGCAACGCCGACGAACAGGCGATTGCCGCCGCCATGAAACAGGCGGCCGCGCAGGGCATACCGTTTTGCGAGGAGTGCGCGCGCGCGGCGATGAAGCGAGCGCAGGAGGCAGCCAATGCCTGATTCGGCCTTGACCCTCAATCGCAAGAACCTGGCCGCCGCGCTGTGGCCGCCCGATGCGTGGTCGTTTATGAAAACGTGGGCCATCCTCGACGCCGCCCGCGACGAGCGCATTTACCGCGCGGTCGACCGCTCCCACCAGGAGAGCTGCTGCCTGTTCGCTGGCAACATCTCGCCGCAGCTGCGGGCCGTGGCTCCGTACCTCGTCCGCTTCGACAAGGACGATGCGTTAGCAAGCTACGTGCTTGACCATGGCTGGGGCAGCGCCTGGGGGATTTTCTTCTCGTCGCAGGCTTCGATGGAGACGCTGCGCAAGCATTTCCGTAGGTTTCTGCGGGTTACGGACGAGGCGGGCCGGAAGTTGCTGTTCCGGTACTATGACCCGCGCGTGCTGGCCACCTATTTGCCGACGTGCACAAGTGAAGAACTGACGACAGTCTTTGGGCCCGTTGACAGATTCGTGTTGGAGGCGGAAGGTGGCGCCCACGCCCTTGAATATCGCTTTTCAGGAGTAAGACTAAAAAAGAAGAGCTTCGCACTGAACGAAATAGCTGAGTGAAAGCAGAGGCCGTTCTTTCCCCGGCCAGGCATGGCGCTCACAAGACTATCTGCAGCGTTCCTCCGACCCGTGCGACCTTTGCCGGATAACGGGCGCGGATTAATCCGTTTGGCTTCTTGGTCGATCTCAGAAGCGGCTCCCAGGACCGGTCGACGCAATCCATGAGCTTGCCACCGCCGCATACGCGAAGATCTGCAGACTGCGCGTCTATCGTCTCCATCTGGAATCCGGGTTCGGTGGATAGGGCTTTGATATCGGCACGTACGCGGGCCATCTCGGAATTGACATCGAGGCCGTAGGCGAGGGACATCACTCTGAATCTTACCTCGGCTCTTGCAAGAAACGGCTCAGGGTCGCCGCGGCTGAAACCGTCCCTGCACTCGCGGATGAGCTCGATGACCGCTTGAAACGAAGCCGCGGAATCGAAAGACGCACCTTCAAGCCACTCCCATCGATGCCCATAGCCCGGGATCTCCATGGAGTGCTCGACAAGCACCGGCGCTTTTACTGGTTTGCCGGCTGTCCCGTTCCACGCCTGCTTGAACAATTCGCGAACGCCCGGATCCTCGGGGAACGCGCCTTGCGGCATGGACATAAGCCGCATGGTCGCAGAGGCCGGCGCCTTGGGCACGAAGGGTTCTGGCTGTTCGGTCATGGCCGATCCCGGAGTGGGCCCGGGATGCACCACGAGGGTGAACTTGTTGGGCCCCGGGGTGAGGTACTGATGGATGGGCCGCGAGTCGAGGGTCGATAACTCGGTTAGAAGACGAAAAGGAACTCCGTTCACCTGGACTTCAGCCGTGCAGTTGTCTACCGTCGTTTCCAGAATCAAAAACTCTTTTGGCATTGGCACCGTCCGCGGCTCAGAATTTGAACTCGCCTTGCCCTTCTTCCTGGGGCCAGATCGGCCTTTCTTTCGCCAGTTCGACTTCTTCGTCCTTCTGGCCGCCGTTGGGATCGTAGGTGGACAGGTAGGCAATAATCCCGGCCCATTTCACCTCCGCTTTTAGCTTGCACGTATTACTGTCAGACGTGAGCGATGCACCCGTCACGAAGCCCGTTCTTACACCGACCTCCACCGCAACGCTCGCCCAGCCGATTCCGGCTTGCGCTCGCCCCTTCACCTTCGCCGGTATTGCGAGCTCCACCTTCTCGTTGATGGCGATTGGACTGTCCGGAGTATTGAAGTCAAATTGCGATTCCAGCACGAGTTCTCCACCCACTGTGCCCTCAATGCGAACCAGCAATCCCGGCACCTGGATGCCGAAACTCAACGAGAGGTCGATCGAGAATATCTTGAGGCCGAATTTTCCGCTCAGGCAATAGAAGACGCGCCAATCGGTATGTTCTTTGTACCCCCAGGCCAGAGCGATGTCGCCGGCGAAAAACGAAAGCGAGAATTCAAACTTGAACCCCGCCTGCGGAACCCAGTCGTGAAGGAAGTCCTTCAGAGCCTTGATGGCTTCCTTGGCGCTCTCCAGCATTTTGAGCAGCTTAGTGATATTGACGGAAACGTCATCGCCGGACTGCCCGTTGTGGTTGAACTCGAATGTCAGTTCCTGCGGCTCGTATTTCATCTCGTCCTTGAGAGTCAAGCCGTCATCGGTGCTGAATTCGTCTGATCTCTCAAAGCTGAGCCCGCCAATGTTCCCTTCAAGCTTGGATGAGTCGGTAATGTTGACCTCGCCGGGATCATCAGAAGAAGTAATGGTCCTGGCGCGTGAGTATGCGACCTTTCCCTTGGCCGGAATCGATACTTTCAACTGGTACTGGTCGGCCGGGTAAACCTCGACTGTAAGTCCACCGCCCCCGTTTGCAGGGGCACCCAGGCGGTTCCCGCACGAGGTGACCGACACCATGTAAGAGACCGGGTCGATGCCCCAAGTGATGAAGCGTTCAAAAAAGCCGACTGCGGAATTGCTGGATTGATATCGCGCCGCTTCAAATGTGAACACGTCCTGCACGCCCGCCGGAACGGTTTTGCTGATTTCGCTCTGGCCGGGCGGGGGGAACATCACCACGCTCGCATGGGTGGGCCCGCAGGTTGCGAAGGCGGACACGCTTGCCAGAATGTTCGTAGGCGAACTCGCTCCCGGTCTGTCTCCCACAACCTGCAGTGTGGGGTGTTTGGGCCACTGCTTCTCCACGTCGAACAACCGGATTCCACGTTTGGGAGCCGGCGGTTCTTCAATAAACTCGCCGTGATGCACGTGATATTTCTTCACTCGCGTTGCAGCGATCTCGACGAGGACAAGCTCATCGATGTCGCAAGGGACCGTGGACGCAAGCGGACATGCGGGCGGCAGCCCGCCAAGGCGATTGTCACTGCCGCAACTGGCAGCGGTCTCGTCGGATTTTGAAAACTGGTCCGCCGCGGGAAGCGCCGAGATAGTGGGGACGTCCGGGCCGCTCATGCGACCGAACCCCGGGCGGATTGAAGCGCCATCAGTTTCAGCCGGGTCACGGTGACCAGTTCTTCGATCTTGGCCTTCTCGTTCATGGCTGGATCCCTGAGAATACGCAGAGCCCAGCCATGTTCGGTCTTCTGTTCAAATTCGGCGCCCCAGACAAAGTCCAGGTTGACAAAACGGGCAATTCGACTCTCCGTCACGATCCCGAAGGAAAGGGCACGATCGATGCTCGATTCGATGAACTCCCGATAGCGGATAACGAGACGAGACGCCTTCTCCGGCCAGATGTGGGTGAACCCGTCCATCAAGACCTCAACGAATGGCGCACGCAGCGGTCTCTGCAGAGCCCGCATCTGCTCCTTCCTGATTAAAAGCATGCACGGAAGTCTACCACGCGTTGACTGCGGCTTGGAGAATTTGTGTCGACAACCGGAGATGCGTCTGACTCCATCAGCGGTGATAATCTGCCCGGGAAAGCATTCACCTCACTGCCGGGGCTGGTTGTCCGGCTCTGGACCGGGATGCATGGATCGATGCGTGGATTCCGATAGGGTGCGGGAACGAGGATTCCACATGAAGCTTTACCTCATCGACGGCACCTACGAGCTCTTCCGGCACTACTACGCCGTTCCGTCGGCGCGCGACAGGAACGGTCGCGAAGTCGGTGCTGTGCGCGGTGTGCTCGCCTCGCTTCTCGGCATGATGCAGAAGGACTCCACCCACATCGCGGTTGCCACGGACCACGTTATCGAGTCATTTCGTAACGGCTTGTGGGCCGGCTACAAGACCGGCGAGGGCGTCCCGCCCGACCTGCTGGAGCAATTTCCGCTTCTCGAAGAGGTGCTCGAGGCAGCAGGAATCGTGGTCTGGCCGATGGTGGAATTCGAGGCCGACGACGCGCTCGCCGCGGCAGCGGCGAAAGCCGCCCATGACGATCGCGTCGAGCAGGTCATCATCTGCACGCCGGACAAGGACCTCGCCCAATGCGTCCGCGGCACGCGCGTGGTCCAGCTCAACCGGCGCACTGGCGCCATCTTCGATGAGGCCGGGGTAGTACAGAAGTTCGGCGTGCCGCCGGAATCCATTCCCGACTATCTTGCCCTGGTGGGCGACTCGGCTGACGGATATCCCGGCCTGCAAGGCTGGGGTGCGAAGTCCTCGGCCGCTGTGCTCGCGAGGTTCGGCCATCTTGAATCCATTCCGGCCGACTTCCGCGAATGGAACGTGAATGTTTCGGGCGCCGGCTCGCTCGCCGCAACGCTGGCCGCCAATCGCGAGCTGGCGATGCTGTTCAGAAGGCTTGCAACGCTTCGCACCGATATTCCCCTCTTCGAGAACGTCGACCAGTTGCGCTGGACCGGACCTTCGCCGGGGTTCGACGAAATTGCGCGGGGGCTGGACGCCGCCGTTGCGGGCAGTCGCCGTTTCCCACGCTCCCGCCGGACGCTGACTCCCCCGTGAATCGAGCCATGGTCCAACCTCGCATCCTGCTTCGTGGGTGCGGCCGGAATCGTCCAGGGATTTGCAGGGGACCGTGCCCCGGATGCACCTTGACGCGCCCGAGAGTCGCCTTCAGCCTTTCGGGCCCCACAGGCTTGGTGAGATCGTCGAGCGCGTGCACGTCAAATGCCCGCAGGGCGTAGTGATTGTCCGCGGTGACGAACACCGTCACCGGCATGCGCGCCATGCCCACTTGCTCGATGAACCCGGAGCGTCAGACCGCGGAACCACGCGCGGCTTCGCCCTTTCGATACCGTCAAACCGGTCACGCTCCAGGACGCGCCCGGTCAAATACGATGGGGAGCGTTAGCTGCAATCGGCTCCTGCCCGCATCTAATAGACGTCACATGGAAAAGACCGTTTATGCGCCCACTGCCGAATCCTCGCCCGCCCCGGGAGAGCCGGGGCCTCCCCTGCTCTCGTTCGAAGGTGTCGTGAAGGAGTACCAGGGCGACGGCGAGGCCGTGCACGCGCTCAACGAGGTCTCGCTGCGACTGCAGGCTGGGCAGTTCGTGGCGGTCGTGGGGCGCAGCGGTTGCGGCAAATCGACTTTGCTGAACCTGGCCGGCGCAATGGACTTCCCCACCCGCGGGCACGTCCGGCTCGACGGGGTCGCCACCGGCTCGCTGAATGAAGCGCAATTGACCAGCCTGCGCCGAGAGAAGGTTGGCTTCGTCTTCCAGTCGTTCCAGTTGCTGCACACTCTGAGCGTGGTCGAGAACGTGGAAGTACCACTGCTGCTTGCCGGGCGCCGCCATCCACGCCAGCCCGCAATGGATCGGCTGGCTGCGGTCGGCCTGGAAGACCTGGCGGAGCGCATGCCGCACCAGCTTTCCGGAGGACAGATGCAACGCGTCGCCATCGCGCGCTCCCTTGTTCATGCGCCATGCATTCTTCTTGCCGACGAGCCCACGGGCAACCTGGACTCAGCGACCGGGAATTCGATCATCCAGTTGCTGCGCCAGATCTGCGACGAGCAAAAGACCGCCATCCTGATGGCCACGCATAGCACCGAGGCCGCCGCGGTCGCCGATACGGTGATTCACATGCGCGATGGACGCATCGTGCGTCCCTGATATGGCCGCCCTCACGCTTTTCTTCCGCCTCATTGTTCGCCCGGCGCTCCGCGAGCCGGCCCGATCGCTACTGGTGATTGCAGCTGTGGCGGTGGGAGCGGCCGTCGCGCTGGCCATCGATCTCGCCGGCAATGCCGCTGCCGGATCGTTCCGCTCGTCGATGGAGGCAATGACCGGCGACAATAACCTCGAAGTCACGGCTGCCGGCGGAATTCCCGAGGCTCTGGTGGGCGCATTGGCGCGCCTGCCGTTTCCGTTGCGCATCAGCCCGCGCATTGAAGATCACGCCACGGTTGTTGCCGGCGGCGAAGCAGTTCCCCTGATCGGCCTGGACCTGATCGCCCTCGCGAACTATCGCCAACAGAAGGAGATCGATGTTGCCGGGGACGCACACGCGCTCGAACACTTCAACGATCCCGACGCCATTTGGATTACGCGCTCGCTCGGCCGGCACACTGGGGAAAAGATCGAGCTGCTGATCAACGATCAAAGGCGCCAGTACACGGTCCGGGGCTTCATCCCCGATTCTTCTCAGGTGAGTGGAGACGCCGTCGTGATGGACATCGCTGCGGCCCAAAGGGCCACCGGCAGGACCGGGCGCGTCGACCGGATCCTGCTGAAAGCGCCGGACCAGCCGGGGATTGACTCCTGGGCGGGGCGCTTGCGCGACGCGCTGCCCGCGGGCGTGGCGCTCAATCCGCAGGGCAGCCAGACAGCCGCGAATCGCCGCATGCTTGCGGCGTTCCGCTGGAATCTTCGCATCCTCAGCTACATCGCTCTGCTGGTCGGCGCGTTCCTCATCTACAACGCGATCTCGGTAGGCGTGGTCCGCAGGCGCGGCGATATTGGGACGTTGCGTGCCCTGGGCGCAAGCCGCCGCGAAGTACTTGCCGCTTTTCTCGCGGAAGCCGCGCTGTTCGGAGCGATGGGAGCGGCGATCGCGATTCCTCTCGGGCGTCTGCTCGCGTCCGGCGCAGTGCGGCTGCTGGCTGCGACTGTCGACGCGCTCTACATCTCCAGCCGGCCCGGCTCGCTCGATCTATCTGCTTCGTCCGTCGTTCTCGCGCTTGTGGTCGGTGTCGGGGTGGCCATCGTGTCGGCGCTGGCTCCAGCGCGCGAGGCGTCGCTCGTCCCTCCGACGGAAGCCATGGCGCGCGGCCGCCGCGAATTTGACCTTCGCGTGGAACGCAAGCGCGACGCGCTCATCGCGATCGTGCTCGCGGCGGCGGGAGCGGCTTCAGCCCGCGTTCCCGCGGTGGAAGGCAAACCGCTCTTCGGCTACCTGGCGGCCATCCTGCTCATCGGCGCATCGTCGCTCGCGATTCCCTCCCTGGTGTACTGGTGCATGGCAAACGCGTCCGGCGCGCTGAACCGCATGGCGGGCGTCGAGGCGTTGCTCGCCGCGCGCAGCCTCGGCGGGTCGCTGCGGCGCACGTCGGTGCTGGTCGGGGCCCTGTCGACTGCGATCGCCATGATGACCTCGGTCGGCATCATGGTCGGCAGTTTTCGCCAGACCATTATCAAGTGGATGGATAACGAGCTTCCCGCCGATCTGTACCTGCGCCCGGCGGGTGATCCCGCCGCCGATCGGCACCCGACCATCGCCCCCGATCTTGCCGAGCGCATCGCGCATGTGCCCGGCGTGGAAAACGTTGGCCGCTTCCGCGCTTACGAGATCGAGTATCAGGGGTTGCCGGTCACGCTTGCGGGCGCGGAGTTCAATGCTAACCGGCCCAGGGAATTCTCCAACTTCCTTTCCGGCCGCGCGCCGGCCCGCGTGCTGGAAGAAATGAAAGCCGGCGATGCGGCGCTGGTCAGCGAGCCGTTCGCTTACAAGCACCACGTCCGCGCCGGCGACAGCATCACTCTGCCTCTCGGCGGCAGGCTCGTGCGGCTTCGCATCGTCGACATCTTCTACGACTACGGAAACGAGCGCGGTTATGTCCTGCTCGACCGCTCGACGATGCTGAAGTATCTGCCCGATCCGGCGCCGTCGAATCTTGCGGTCTACCTTGCGCCAGGGGCCGGCCTGGAGTCTACCCGTGAAGCCATCCTTCGCGTCGCCGCAAACCACGACGTGTTCATCTTCTCCAATCGCGAAATCCGCCGCGAGGGAGTGCGCATCTTCGACCAGACTTTCGCCATCACCTATGCGCTTGAGGCCGTCGCGGTCATCGTCGCCGTGATGGGCATCGCCGGCGCGCTAATGTCCATTGTCGTCGACCGCCGCCGCGAGTTCGGTTTGCTTCGCATCCTTGGCGCAACCTCGGCGCAGATCCGCAAACTCATTCTGGTCGAGGCGGGCTTGATCGGCATTCTCGCCAACATCGCGGGACTCGCGCTTGGAGTCGCGCTCTCGCTTATCCTCATCTTCGTCATCAACCGGCAATCCTTCGGATGGACGATCCAATTCCACTGGCCCGTCACCGTGCTGCTCGCAGCGCTCAGCATTGTCTATGCGGCCACGGTGCTCGCGGGGCTCTATCCGGCGCGCGTCGCCCAGCGGCTGAATCCCATCGAGGTGGTTCATGAGGAATAGTTTTCTTCTTCTGGTTTGCCTCGTTGCGATGAGAAGCGGGGCGGCGGACTACAGGCAGGCGCTGCCCGGCTATCACTACGAGTTTCCGCGCGATCACTTCAATCATCCCGGCTACCGGACCGAGTGGTGGTATTACACGGGGAATCTCCAATCGGCGGACGGTCGCCGCTTCGGCTTTGAGCTGACGTTTTTCCGCCAGGCCGTGGCGCGCGACGCGAGCGATTCGCCATGGCATATCCAGGACTTGTATATGGCGCACCTCGCTCTTAGCGACCTCAGCGGTCATCGCTTCTATCACAATGAGCGCATCAACCGCGCAGGCCCGGGAATCGCCGGGACCGACGAGCGAGCAGGTCTCATCTGGAACGGCAACTGGCAGGTTCAGATCGCAGCTGAAAACCAGGCCTTGCACGCGGTCAACGAGCAATTCGCCATTCGGCTCGATCTCGCATCCTCCAAAGCGCCCGTCATTCATGGACGCGATGGAATCAGCCGCAAGGCGGCCGGAGCGGGCCATGCGTCGCATTACATTTCACTGACCCATCTCGTTGCCTCGGGCAGTATCGAACTCGATGGCAAGACTCTCCACGTGGAAGGCACCGCGTGGATGGATCACGAGTTCTTCTCCGATGCCATGGACACGACAGAGAGCGGCTGGGATTGGATCAGCCTGCAACTCGACGACGACAGCGAAGTGATGCTCTACCGGCTGCGTCATCGCGACGGCAGCGTGGACCCGTATTCGTCGGGCAGCTACATCGACGCGCATGGCAATTGCATGTTTCTCGCTTCGACTGACTTCACGATGACCCCCGCGGGCGAAATGTGGACAAGTTCCCGGACAAGGGGCGTCTATCCCATCCGGTGGCATGTTGCGATTCCGCGACTGGGTCTGGACGCGGATATCGCCACCCCATTGCCGAACCAGGAGATCTCGCCGAGCATCGGCCCCAGTTACTGGGAGGGAGCCATCGACGTGAATGGGAAGCGCGGCAGAAGCAGCATACATGGCGTTGGATACCTGGAGATGACGGGGTACGCAGAGGCCATGCACGAATAAGTCTCTTCTCGGGTCGAAACCTGACCCTCGGTGATACTCTGGCCATTGCCTTCACCGGAGCCTCTCATGCCTTCCTCCAAAAAGCCTTCCCGGCGTGACTTCCTGAAAGCCACCTCGTCGGCGGCAATCGCAGCGGCCGCAACCCCGGCTCTTCCCTCGGCGCCCGAGACAGAAAAGCAACCAGCCGCGCCGTTCTCATCAGCGGAATTGTTCGCAACCGGGCCGCAGCGCTCTTACGCGGGCGAGAAGACGACGCAGATCGCACTGCCCATTGGCGGCATCGGAGCGGGTTCCATCTGCATGAACGGTTACGGCGGCCTGCAGGACTTCTCGATTCACACCCGTCCCGAGACCACTGCTATGCCGGCGGGCTTCAGCGCCAACTCGCCGGAAGCGGCCTTCGCGATCCTGCACATCAAGGGTGAATCCACCGTAACGAAGCTCGTCGAGGGGCCGTTCCCTCCTTTCAAGATTTTCGACCAGGGATTGCAGGGCCAGGGTTTGCGCCGTGGCGGATTCGAAGGGTTCCCGCGTTTTCAGAAGTGCACGTTCAAGGGACAATATCCATTCGGAGAAGCCGTCCTTACTGATGCGTCCGTCCCGCTCGAAGTAAGGATCACGGGCTGGAATCCCTTCATCCCGCTCGACGACAAGAACTCAGGCATCCCGTGCGCGATTCTTGAATACGCGCTGCACAACGTCTCCGCCCAACCAGTCGAGTACGAGTTCTCCTACCACCTTTCGCATCTCGCGCCGGGTTGCAGGCCGGACCAATCGGCCACGATCAATGCGGTGATTCCGGGCAAGGGCGTATGGATGACCAATGGCGAGGCGCAGAACGCCGAAGCTTTCGGAAGCGCGGCTCTCATCGCCATTGGCTCCACACCGCGCATCAAGGCCATGTGGCTGCGCAGCCCGGGCTGGGAATTCGATTCGCTCTCGGCGCTGTGGCGCGAAGTCTCCACTGGGCATTTCACCACGAATGACGGCTCAAACAACGTCGACACAGCCGGAAGGAACGGCGGCTCGATTCTGTTGGAAGGAAAGCTCGCGCCCGGCGGATCGCGCACTCATGGCATCGTCATCGCGTGGCATTTCCCCAATTGCTATCTGCGCGAGGGCCTGAAATCCGATTCGACAAATGTCGCTGGCGATCCCGGTTGCCGCGTCGTGCCTAGCGGTGCCGCCCCGCCGTGGCGGCCCTTCTATGCGTCGCAGTGGAAGGATGCTCGCGACGTGGCTCTCTACGTGGAGCAGAATTACGACTCGCTGCGCGCGCGCACAGTGAATTTCAAGGAGGCGCTGTTCGCCTCGACGCTGCCTGCGTATGTGCTGGACGCGGTCTCGGCCAATCTTGGCATTCTCAAGTCGCCCACCGTGTTACGCGAGGAGAATGGGAACATGTGGGGCTGGGAGGGATGCTTCCCCGACAGCGGCTGCTGCCATGGCTCGTGCACGCATGTGTGGAACTATGCGCAGGCGTTCCCGCATCTCTATCCGCAACTGGAACGAACTCTGCGCGACCTGGAACTGGTGCGCTCGATGGATGAGCGCGGGCACGTGACATTTCGCGGCGCCATTCCCGACGGCCCCGTTGACCACAGCTTCCATGCCGCGTCGGATGGCCAGCTTGGCGGGATCATGAAGCTGTTTCGCGACTGGCAGATCAGTGGGGACACGGAATGGCTGAAGCGCATGTATCCGCTTGCGAAGCGCAGCATCGATTACGGCATTCGCACCTGGGATCCCGACCACAACGGCGCGCTGTTTGAGCCGCACCATAATACATACGACATCGAGTTCTGGGGCGCCGAACCCATGTGCACCAGCATTTACATCGGTGCGCTTTCCGCGATGGCGCAAATGGCAAAAGCGGTTGGCGAGCCGGGCGATGCCGCGTTGTACGCCGATCTCGCGCGAAGAAGCGCCGCTTACATAGACCAGTATCTTTTCAATGGCGAGTACTACGAGCAGAAGGTCCAGTACGAGGGCCTGCGCGATACGTCGTTCGCGCAGTCCGTAGCGCACGTGGACGAGAAAAGCAGCGAGATGCAGCAGTTGCTCAAACGCGAGGGCCCCAAATACCAATACGGCAGCGGGTGCTTATCCGATGGCGTGATCGGGATGTGGATGGCGCGAATGTACGGAGTCGAAGTCCCTCTCGCTCAAGCGAACATCCGCTCAAACCTTCAGGCGATCTTCAGGCATAACTTCAAAACGGACCTCAGCGAGCACGCGAACGCGCAACGCCCCGGATACGCCATGGGCCGCGAGCCCGGGTTGCTGCTGTGCAGTTGGCCTCGCGGAAACAAGCCTACGCTGCCGTTTGTCTACTCGGACGAAGTGTGGACCGGGATCGAGTACCAAGTCGCTTCGCATCTCATCCACGAAGGTCTCGTCGAGGAAGGATTGACCGTTGTGAAGGCCGCGCGCAGCCGTTACGACGGACGCACTCGCAATCCGTGGAATGAATACGAGTGCGGCAATTGGTATGCGCGGGCGATGGCGAGTTACGCGTTGCTGGGCGCTCTCTCGGGGTTCAGGTATTCCTCTGTCGAACGAACACTCTGGTTTGCGCCGCGATTGAAGAACGAGCCGTTCCAGTGCTTTTTCTCGACGGCGACGGGTTTCGGGACAATTGCGCTGCAAGAACGCACGATCACTGTTCGAATGATCGAGGGCGAGCTGGCGATCGATCGGCTTGTGTTGGCGGACGTCCCGCCGATCGAATGGAATGTCACAGTGACGCTGGGTTCCGTGGCTACGAAAACAATCGTCAGATGATCCTGAGGAGCAGGAGAATCAAGACGATCGTGAGAATCAGGCTAATTCCGCCGCCAGAGTAGCCCCAGCCCGGGCCTGCGCGATAGCCTCCGTATCCAAATCCGAAAATAAGAATGAGCAGAATGATAATCAGCAGCATGTTATCTCCTCTGGCGGTCCGACTTGGTTCTAACCTGTTCCGCAGGATCGGTAGAAGCTACTGGTCCCGCCCGGCATTACACATCTGCGCTTGGATGCATAAACGGCGTCTCATGGCTGTACGCAGGTCGACGTCCGCTGCGAGTGATCCACAAATTCAACCACCGATGAGACATTCCCGAAGTCATTATTTCCGCGCGAACAACCAATCGCAAAGGCGTCTGCGTCCAAGCCTGTGTTGTTCTGGTTGAGGCAACAACTTTGCCCTCGGAGGTTGCTTAGGATGCTTTGGACAATTTTCGTCATCCTCCTGGTACTGTGGCTGGTGGGTCTCGTGAGCAGCTACACATTGGGAGGATTCATTCATCTGTTGCTGGTAGCCGCAGTGGTCGTGTTGATCCTTCAGTTGATCTCCGGCAGGCGAGCCGCGTCATAAGCGGTGTAAGAACACGAGCGGCAACATACTGCGCTGCCTGCTGACATACCGGTAGTGACGATTTATTAGCGCTTCTAACATGACCAATCCTGCGACTTAGTCTCGAAGGCTAAGTTGTGACAGGGAACCCATGGAGGTAAACGATGGACAAGGATCAAATCAAAGGTGCTGTGGACGATGCGGCCGGCCGCGCCAAACGCCAGGTCGGCGAGTGGACAGGCGACACGAAAACGCAAGTGGAAGGCGCCACTCAGCAGGTAAAGGGCAAGGCTGAAAAGGCGTGGGGCAACCTGAAAGATGCAGCGCGCAAAGCCGGCAACCGGTCTGACCGCGATCCCGATGCCTCAGCCGAAAGGGACAAAAGAGCCGCCGACCGCGAAGCCGATGATCTTGATCGCCCGCAGCACGAACGTTAACACCTGCTGTCAGATCGCGAATGCAAGCTGCGGTAATTCCGGAGTTCGCAAGCAGGCGGTGGAGCGGGAACCCCGGCTCCCGCTTCTCCGCCGGCTTTCCCCGCTCGCTGCTCCAGATTCCTTCGATCCAAATTGCACAATTTTGAATTCCAGTATCTCCCCGGCTTCGTACGCTTCTCTGCGATTGGTTTCGTGCTGGATAATCAACTTGGAAACTGGAGCACCGATGAAGATTCTCGGCGTCGTTCTCATCCTGGCCGGCATAGTTGCCCTCGCCTACGGCGGCTTTAGCTACACCACGCACAAGCGGGCCGTCGATGTGGGACCCTTGCAGATCGAGACGAGCAGGAAGCACCGCGTTTTCCTTCCACCCGTTCTCGGCATTGCGGGGATCCTCGTGGGCGGCGCGCTTCTGTTTGTGTCTGGTTCAAAGAACCGCTGAGACCGCAACCTCGGAAGCCTGGCCGTTGCCGCTCTTTATCCCGTGCATGGATTTTGAACTTGTTTTCATCAACCCGCGTTTGCCATGAAACCAACAAACGGGTATAGATATAAACAGGGAAGTGGCAAGAAACTTGCTGCGTTTGCTTCCTTTGAGAGAGGTGCGTCTTCAGCAGTGACCCAAACGCACTGACGCTCGACGTTCCCCCATCGGGGACTTCCGCATGGCGCGCGGTCGCTCGCGTACTCCGAAGTCCCATGGACGCAGCCAGTTGCGCATTGCTTCCCTCCCGCTGTGCCCTATGCGGCTCCCCTCTGCCGCTCATTTCCCCTGTTCCAATTTGTGATGCTTGCTGGGCGGAATTTCCCCTCCGCAATGAACCGGCATGCTCTCGCTGCGGCGATATTCTTGGTCCGCTTGACTTCGCGTTTTCCACCTGCCGGCCCTGCCGCCTGGCCCCGCCCCCGTTTGTGCGCGCCGTCTCTTACGGTCCTTACGAGGGCCGCATGCGCGACGCGATCCACGCGCTCAAATACGACGGGTTGATGCCTGCCGCGCGGCGCCTCGGGCGCATGCTCGGGCAGGCCATTGGTGAATTAGCCCCCGAAGTTTCGTCCGGGATGCTGGTGATTCCGGTTCCCCTCCACCGGTCCAAATTCGGGCAACGCGGATTCAACCAGGCGTGGCTCCTTGCCAGTCACGCGCTGGCCGGGCTCCGGGAGACAAAGCCTGGATGGCGGCTGGTGCTGGCATCCAGCGCCGTCGTGCGGCAGCGCGCAACGGAAA
>Ga0335080_10003933_pt1 | contig 15093 bp, 18 predicted proteins | sample Lox_Sample_34_FD_206720 | JGI IMG/M metagenome (GOLD analysis project Ga0335080, IMG submission 206720) | Soil microbial communities from Loxahatchee National Wildlife Refuge, Florida, United States - Lox_Sample_3.4 | ecosystem: Environmental > Terrestrial > Soil > Wetlands | place: USA... | reverse complement strand
GCCGAGATTCGCGCGCACGCCGAGGTGCGGGAAGAGCCGCAGGTCCTGGAACACGTAGCCGATGCGGCGCCGCTCGGTCGGCACGTCGATGCCGCGCGACGTGTCGAGCCAGGCGGTGCCGTCGAGGACGATGCGCCCGCGCGCGGGCAGCAGGCCCGCGATCGCGCTGACGAGCGTGCTCTTGCCGCTGCCCGAGCGGCCGAAGATCGCGATCGCACCCGGCGTCGGCGCCGAGAACTCCGCCTCGAGCGTGAAGCCGCCGCGCGCGACGCTGAGCCCGGCCTCGATCACGCTACGGGCCCAGCCGCGCGCGCAGGCGGCGCGCGAGCCACTCGGCGAGCACGAGTCCGGCGAGCCCGAGCGCGAGCGACAGGATCGCGAGGCGCGCCGCCGCGCGGTCGCCGTCCGGCGCCTGGATCGCCGTGTAGAGTGCGAGCGGGAGCGTGCGGGTCTCGCCGGGGATGTTGCTCGCGAAGGTGATCACCGCGCCGAACTCCCCGAGTCCGGCCGCGAACGCGGTCACGGCACCGGCGAGGATCCCGGGGGCCATCAGCGGCAGCGTGACGGTAGCGAACCGGTCGAAGGGTCCTGCGCCGAGCGTGCGCGCGGCCTCCTCGAGCCCGCGGTTCACGCCCTCGAGCGACAGGCGTATCGCCCGCACCATCAGCGGGAAGCTCATGACGGCGGTCGCGAGCGCGGCGCCTGCGGTCGTGAACGCGAGCCGGATGCCGAAGTTCGCGTACAGCCACCCGCCGAGCGGGCCGTGGCGTCCGAAGAGCACGAGCAGCAGGTAGCCGACGACGACCGGCGGCAGCACGAGCGGCAGGTGCACGAAGGCATCGAGCAGCGTGCGGCCGGCGAAGCGCGCGCGAACGAGCAGCCAGGCAACCGCCACCGCGACCGGCAGGCTCAGGCACACGCTCTCGGTCGCGACGATGAGGCTGAGCTTCAGCGCCGCCGCTTCGTCGGGCGTCAGCACGTCACGGGTCCGGGCGCGATGGGGCCCCGCCGTTATCGCGACTGATTCGCATTCTCATCGACGCGGCCCGCTCGGTCCGGGGCGCCGGCGCTCACGGCATCCGGATGCGACCGCCACCGGCCGGTGGCACGGCACCCGGTTCCGGGATCACGATCGAGGAGGCCGCCTCGCGCCGCAGCTGCTGCAGCTCGCGCATGGCATCGTCCATCGCGACGCGCGCGGCGTCGGCGAATTTCGCGATCGCCTCGGCGAGCGACTTTCCCTCGAGTTCGAAGCTGATCGGCAGCGTGCCCATCGGCGTCATCACCGAGATCTGTCCGACGTAGAGCGTCGGGCGCGCCGCATCGGCCGTGCCGTCGGCCTGCACCGGGACGAGCACGCGGATCGTGCCGACGCGCCGGTCGGTGTACATCTCCTCGCGGTAGACGCTTGTGGCGTCGAAGCGGGCTTCGGTCTGGGCATTCATCGCAATCTCCGGCCAAGGCTCGTTCAGACGCCCACCGTAGCAGACGGCGGCACGCCGCAGAAGCCGCGCGCCGCGGGCGCTAGTCGCCGTGCTGCGCACCCCCGCCGAAGCGAACGCTGAGGTCGGCACCGAAGGTGCGCGGGTCGCCGAGCTGCAGGTAGAGCTTGTTCGGATAGTCGGGGGGCTCGAGCCCGAAGTAGAAGCCGCGCACCGGGTACTCCTTGTCGAGGAGGTTGCGGCCCCACAGATACGCCGACCAGCGCGCACCCTCCCAGCCGACCTTGGCGTTGAGGAGCGCGTAGGCGTGCGAAGTCGTCGGGTTCGGCGGCAGGTCGAAGTAGTAGGCCCCCATGCCGGTGACGTCGAGGCGCGCGAAGGCCCCCGAACGGCCGCGCAGCACGGCGTGCAGCGCCGCCTGCCAGCTCGGGGCGTTCGCGAGCGCGCGCGAGACGCTCGTCGTGCCGGTGTCGCCGACCCGCGTGAAGTCGTGGAACGCCGTCTGCAGGATCCCGAGCGTGCCGCCGACCGCGAGCGTCGGCGTCGCCTGCCACTCGATCGAGGCCTCGGCCCCGTCGTTCAAGCCGCGCGTCGCGTTGCCGGTGTAGTAGACGAACAGGTTCGGGTTGTTCGGGTCGCTCTGCACGCTCGTCTTGATCTGCGCGTCGCGGCGCGCGAGCACGAAGACGTCGGCGTTCACGCTCAGCCGGTGCTCGAGCAGCGTCGCCTTGTAGCCGGCCTCGAGGTTCCAGTCGGCCTCGGGTCTGAACAGCGTCTCGTCGGGGCTCAAACCCTGGCTCAGGTTGAACCCGCCCGCCTTGTAGCCGCGCGCGAGCTGCAGGTAGAGCGACTGCGCCTGGCGCAGCCGGAAGTCGAGCGAGGCGTGGCCGCCCCACAGCCAGTCGGCCGGGCGGAAATCGTTGCTGCCGCTGACGACCGGGGGCTGCGTGGGGTCGAGCGGCAGGTCCGCGGTCACGTCCTGATAGCTCGCGGTGCGCCGCTCGCCGCGCAGCCCCGCCGACCAGCGCAGGCGCGCGCTGAAGTCGCCGTCGAGCACGCCGAACAGCGCGTAGTTGCGCGCGCGGTAGCCGCTCGTGACCCGCGTGTCGGCGTGGCAGGCCGGATCCGTCGGGTCGCAGAAGGTGCCGAGGCTCGTGTCCTCGAGCGTCTCGCGCAACTGCGCGGCGTACGCGCCGACGAGCCACGCGAAGCCGTGCTCGGCATCGGTGCCGAGGCGCAGCTCCGCGCTCTCGGTGCGCCGGTTGCGAAACTGCAGCTCGCTGAAGTTGTTGACGTACGGCGCCCAGTAGCCGGGGTTGCCCCAGTCGCCGTCGAAGCCGTACTTGACGCGGGTTTCGGCGTAGGTCGCGATGCCCGTGAGGGCCGCCGCCCCGAAACCGGAATAGCTCGCGCGCAGCGCCGCCCCGCTCGAGTGCTGCGCGTCGACGCTCGGCTGGTCGGAGTGCGTGGTGCGCGTGTTGTCGGGCGCGTAGGCGTCGTAGCCGTCGTCGAGCTGCACGTGCAGCGCCGTCAGGTCGATGCGCAGCTGCTCGCTCGGCTCGAAGCGCCAGCGGCCGCGCAGCGTCAGCTCGTCGCGGCCGTTGGTGTCGTAACGGTTGAGGTACACGTTGTGGTAGTAGCCGTCGCTCGTGTAGCGCTGCACCGCGAGCCGGAACGAGGAGTCGAGCGCGTCGACCGGCCCGGTGAGCATGCCGCCGACGCTGCGCGTGTTGTAGTCGCCGGCGCTGAGGTCGGCGCGTGCGCCAAACTCCCTGTCGGGCGCCGCGCTCGCCACGTAGATGAGCCCGCCGAGCGCGTTCGCGCCGTAGCGCGTGCCCTGCGGCCCGCGCAGCACCTCGACGCGGTCGACGTCGTACATCGTCGCCGCCCCGCCGAGCCCGCTGAAGTCGATGTCGTCGATCAGGAAGCCGATCGACGGGTTCGGCGCGCCCTGGTACTGCTCGAGCTCGCCGATGCCGCGCAGCTGGAAATAGCGCGGCCGCTGGGTGTCGCCGGCCCAGTTGAGGTTCGGCACGAGCGCGAGCACGTCCTCGAAATGCTCCTGGCCGGCGTCCTTCAGCGTCGCGGCGTCGAGCACCGAGACGCTGCCGGCGATCGCGATCGCGGGCAGCGGTCGCAGCGTCGCCGTCACGATGACCTCGGCGAGCTCGCCTTCCTCGGCCCGTGCGGCCGCGGCCGCGAGCAGCGCCACGCCGAGCACGAGCGCAAGAGGGCGGGGGCAGCGGCTGGTTGTGCGGGCCTCGCGGCCCGTGGTGTTCGGCGAGTGCATTCGGCTCCCTACGCCGGTACTAACCGGATCAGGTTCAACGGGTTCGCAGCGTCGGCTGCGTCTCAGGCCCCATCGGGCCACCCCAGCGAGTCGCGTGAGGATACACGGACGGGCGGCGCGCGGGTACCGCCCGCGCGCCTAGCGCACCGGCAGCTCGCGCGACTTCTGCACGGTCCGCAGCGCAAAGCTCGAGTGCACGCGCGCGACGTGCGGCAGGCTCGTCAGGTGCCGGCTGTGCACGCGCTCGAAGTCGGCGGTGTCGGCGACGACGACGCGCAGCAGGTAGTCGAACTCGCCCGACATCAGGTAGCACTCCATGATCTCGGGCACCTTGCGCACCGCCTGCTCGAAGGCGGCGAGGTCGGCGCGCTCCTGGCGCTCGAGCGTGATGCTGACGAAGACGTTGACGCCGAGCCCGGACTTCTGCTCGTTGAGCACCGCCGCGTAGCCCTCGATGAGGCCGGCGGCCTCGAGCGCGCGCACGCGCCTCAGGCACGCGGACTCGGACAGGCTGGCGCGCGCCGCGAGCTCGCTGTTGGTGATGCGGCCCTCGCGCTGCAGCGACTGCAGAATCACCCGGTCGTAACGGTCGAGCGGCATCGGCAGATCCTTGCTCTAAATTAATATTGTACCGCAGAAAATTGCGCCGATACCGCAAATGCTGCGGTGCGTTTGCAAGAGCCTGCGCGCGGGCGATCGCTACAGTGGCGGCCCCTGACACGGCGGAGAGTCACGATGCGCATCGGCGTCCCGAAGGAGATCAAGGTCCACGAGTACCGCGTCGGCCTGACGCCGGCCGGCGTGCGCGAGCTGGTCGCCGCGGGCCACGAGGTCGCGATCGAGTCGCACGCGGGCCTCGGCATCGGCATGGACGACGGCGAGTACCAGGCCGCCGGCGCGCGCATCCTGGCGGGACCGAAGGACGTGTTCGACTTCGCCGAGCTCGTCGTCAAGGTCAAGGAGCCGCAGGCCTCCGAGTGCAAGGCGCTGCGCAAGGGTCAGGTGCTCTTCACCTACCTGCACCTCGCCGCCGACAAGGCGCAGGCCGAGGGCCTGATCGCCTCGGGCGCGACCGCGATCGCCTACGAGACCGTGACCGCCGTCGACGGCAGCCTGCCGCTGCTGACGCCGATGAGCGAGGTCGCCGGGCGCATGTCGGTGCAGGTCGGCGCGACGTCGCTGCAGAAGGCCAACGGCGGCTTCGGCGTGCTGCTCGGCGGCGTGCCGGGCGTCGCGCCCGCCAAGGTCGTGGTGCTCGGCGGCGGCGTCGCCGGCACGCACGCGGCCGAGATGGCGGCCGGGCTGCGCGCCGACGTGACCGTCGTCGACCGCTCGCCGAAGCGGCTGCGCGAGCTCTCGGCGCAGTTCGGGGGCACCATCAAGACCGTGTACTCGACCGCGGATGCGATCGAGCGCCTGACACGCGATGCCGACCTCGTCGTCGGCGCGGTGCTGGTCGTCGGCGCCGCGGCGCCGAAGCTCGTTACGCACGCGATGGTCAAGCGCATGAAGCCGGGCGCGGTGCTCGTCGACATCTCGATCGACCAGGGCGGCTGCTTCGAGACCAGCAAGCCGACGAGCCACGCGGCGCCCACCTACGTCGTCGACGGCGTGATCCACTACTGCGTGACCAACATGCCGGGCGCGGTGCCGCGCACCTCGACCTTCGCGCTGACGAACGCGACGCTGCCGTACGTGCGCGCGCTCGCCGACCACGGCTGGGAGCGGGCGCTTGCGGCTGATGCGGGCTTCGCGCGTGGTCTTAACGTACACGCCGGTCGCATCACGCATGAGGCGGTCGCGCGCGATCTCGGTCTTCCGTACCAGCCCTACAGCGTCGCGCGCGGCTGAGCCGCACTGTAACGCATCTGGTTACGCCGCCGCGGCGCACGCGGCGGCGCTGCGGCCTATACGAATAGGTCTCCGCCGCGCACAGGCGTTTCATCACCCCCGGTAATTCGGGCGCACGCATCCGCACCACGCGCCCGGCGGGGGTCGGAATGGAAACGTTCTATGAAGTGCTGCGCCGCCAGGGCGTCACGCGCCGCAGTTTCCTCAAGTTCTGCAGCCTGACAGCGACCTCGCTCGGGCTCGGATCGTACTTCGCACCGAGGATCGCGCACGCGCTCGAGACCAAGCCGCGCACGCCGGTCTTGTGGATGCACGGGCTCGAGTGCACGTGCTGCACGGAGTCGTTCATCCGTTCCGGGCATCCGCTCGCCAAGGACGTCGTGCTGTCGATGCTGTCGCTCGACTACGACGACACGATCATGGCCTCGGGCGGCGTCCAGGCGCAGGCGATCCTCGACGAGATCTCGACGAAGTACAAAGGCAACTACATCCTCGCCGTCGAGGGCAACCCGCCGCTCAACGAGGATGGCATGTACTGCATCGTCGGCGGCAAGCCCTTCGTCGAGGAACTGAAGCGCATGGCCAAGGACGCCAAGGCCGTGATCGCCTGGGGCTCGTGCGCCTCGTGGGGCTGCGTGCAGGCCGCGAAGCCGAATCCCACGCACGCGGTTCCGATCAACAAGGTCATCACCGACAAGCCGATCATCAAGGTGCCCGGCTGCCCGCCGATCGCCGAGGTGATGACGGGCGTCGTGTCCTACATCCTGACCTTCGACCGGCTGCCCGAGCTCGACCGCCAGGGGCGGCCGAAGATGTTCTACGGCCAGCGCATCCACGACAAGTGCTACCGCCGGCCGCACTTCGACGCCGGTCAGTTCGTCGAGAACTGGGACGACGAGGGGGCGCGCAAGGGCTACTGCCTCTACAAGGTCGGCTGCAAGGGCCCGACGACCTACAACGCGTGCTCGACGACGCGCTGGAACGAGGGCGTGTCGTTCCCGATCGGCTCCGGCCACGGCTGCATCGGCTGCTCCGAGGACGGTTTCTGGGACAAGGGCTCGTTCTACGACCGGGTGACGAACATCAAGCAGTTCGGCATCGAGCGCAACGCCGACCGGATCGGCGGCACGGTCGCCGCCATCACCGGCGCCGCGGTTGCGGTGCACGCGGGCGTCACGGCGCTCAAGCGCGCCAAGGTCGACCACGGCAAGGGCATCAGCAAAGACGGCTCCGAGCGTTAAGGGGGCACGACCATGACTGCGTTCGAAACCCAGGGATTCAAGCTAGACGACTCCGGCAAGCGCGTGGTCGTTGATCCCGTGACCCGCATCGAGGGCCACCTGCGCGTCGAGGTCAACCTCGACAAGGACAACGTGATCCGCAACGCCGTGTCGACCGGCACGATGTGGCGCGGCCTCGAGGTGATCCTCAAGGGCCGCGACCCGCGCGACGCGTGGGCCTTCACCGAGCGGATCTGCGGCGTCTGCACCGGCATGCACGCGCTCACCTCGGTGCGCGCGGTCGAGAATGCGCTCGGGATCGAGATCCCCGAGAACGCCAACACGATCCGCAACATCATGGAGCTGGCGCAGTACACGCAGGACCACCTGGTGCACTTCTACCACCTGCACGCGCTCGACTGGGTCGACGTCGTCTCGGCGCTGAAGGCCGACCCGAAGGCGACCGCGGAGCTCGCGCAGTCGATCTCGCCGTGGCCGATGGCCTCGGTCGGGTACTACCGCGACCTGCAGGCGCGCATCAAGAAGTTCGTCGAGTCCGGGCAGCTGGGGCCGTTCATGAACGGCTACTGGGGCAACCCGGCCTACAAGCTGCCACCGGAAGCGAACCTGATGGCGGTCGGCCACTACCTGCAGGCGCTCGACTTCCAGCGCGAGATCGTCAAGATCCACACGATCTTCGGCGGCAAGAACCCGCACCCGAACTGGCTGGTCGGCGGCGTGCCGTCGCCGATCAACGTCGATGACACCGGCGCGGTCGGCGCGATCAACATGGAGCGCCTGAACTACGTCGGCTCGATCATCGACCAGGCGGTCGACTTCATCGACCAGGTCTACATCCCGGACCTGCTGGCGATCGCGAGCTTCTACAAGGGCTGGCTGTACGGCGGCGGGCTGTCGAGCCAGTGCGTGCTGTCCTACGGCGACGTGCCCGAGCACGCCAACGACTACAGCGCGAAGAGCCTGCTGCTGCCGCGCGGCGCGATCGTCGGCGGCGACCTCAGCAAGATCAACGAGGTCGACATCAAGGACCCGGAGCAGATCCAGGAGAGCGTCGATCATTCCTGGTACACCTATCCGGAAGGCAAGAAGGCGCTGCATCCCTTCGACGGCGTCACGAACCCGCACTTCGAGCTCGGCGCGAAGTTCAAGGGCACGAAGACCAACATCGAGGCCGTGGACGAGTCGGCGAAGTACTCGTGGGTCAAGGCGCCGCGCTGGCGCGGGCACGCGATGGAAGTCGGGCCGCTGGCCCGCTACCTGATCGGCTACGCGCAGGGCAACCCCGAGTTCAAGGAGCCGGTCGAGAAGGTGCTGAAGACGCTCGACGTGCCGGTCACGGCGCTGTTCTCGACGCTCGGCCGCACCGCGGCACGCGGCCTCGAGTGCAGCTGGGCGGTGCACAAGCTCAAGCACTTCCACGAGAAGCTGATCGCCAGCATCAAGGCCGGCGACACGGCGACCGCGAACGTCACGAAGTGGGAGCCGGCGACGTGGCCCAAGGAGGCCAAGGGCGCCGGCTTCGCCGAGGCGCCGCGCGGCGCGCTCGCCCACTGGATCGTCATCAAGGACGGCAAGATCGACAACTATCAGGCGATCGTGCCGACCACGTGGAACGGCAGTCCGCGCGACGCGAGCGGCCAGATCGGTGCGTTCGAGGCGGCGCTGATGAACACGCCGCTGGCGAAGGCCGATCAGCCGCTCGAGATCCTGAGGACGCTGCACTCGTTCGACCCGTGCCTGGCGTGCGCGACGCACGTGATGGCGCCGGACGGTGCGGAGTTGACCAAGGTCACGGTGCGCTGAGGCGGCGGCCGGCCGACGCGGGGTAACGCCTATGATGCTGCAAAACTCACTCGCCGCAGATCCCAACCGGGACCTGAAGTCGATCTACGTCTGGGAAGCGCCGGTGCGCATCTGGCACTGGATGATGACGCTCGCGATGATCGTGCTGGTGGCGACCGGCCTGCTGATCGCGTACCCGCCACCCGGCCTCCAGGGCGAAGCCTCCGAACACTTCCTGTTCGGCTACATCCGCTTCGCGCACTTCACGGCCGGTTACGTGCTCGCGGTGTTCTGGCTGCTCAGGATCTACTGGGCGATCGTCGGCAACAAGTACGCGCGCCAGCTGTTCCTGGTGCCGCTGCACAGCAAGGCGTGGTGGCAGGAGTTCGCCAACGACCTGCGCACCTACGCGTTCCTGCCGGCGAAGCCCCTGCGCTTTGCCGGCCACAACCCGATGGCGCAGTTCGCGATGTTCTTCATGCTGACGCTCGGCTCGCTGTTCATGCTGCTCACCGGCTTCGCGCTCTACTCCGAGGGTCTCGGCATCGACAGCTGGGCGGGGCATCTGTTCGGCTGGGTGCTGCCGCTGCTCGGCGGCAGTCAGGCGGTGCACACCTGGCACCACCTGTGCATGTGGCTGCTGGTGATGTTCACGACCGTGCACCTCTACATGGTGTTCCGTCAGGACATCACGACCAAGGAGAGCATCCTGAGCACGATGATCAGCGGCTACCGGACGTTCAAGGACTGACCGATGGCGGCGGTCGCGAAGATCATCGAGACGCGGGCGCGCCGGCCGCTCAGCGCCGGCCGGCGGCCCCAGCACCCGGGGCATTTCCTCGAGACGCGCTTCCTGAAGCCGCTGGCGCTCTCGCAGGACGCGCTCGCGCGCGCACTCGGGATCTCGCGCCGCCGGGTCAATGAGATCGTCAACGGCCGCCGCGGCCTGACCGCCGATACCGCGCTTCGGCTCGCGCGTTACTTCAACACGGGTCCCGAGCTCTGGCTGCACCTGCAGGCCGCGTGGGACCTGCACCGCGCCCGCCTCGAATACCAGCGCCGGACCTGAGCCGCGGCGCGCCGCAGTCGTCCCCCGGGAAGGCCACCCGGCCCTGCGGGTCACCCGTATTCAGCCCCGTTACGCCACCCGTTACATTGATCGGGTCGCACAACGGGGCCTATCGTGAGCGCAACGCTCGTTCTGGGGATTGGCAACGTGCTCTGGGCCGACGAGGGCTTCGGGGTGCGCTGCGTCGAGGCCTTCAACGCGGCCTACGAGCTTCCCGAGGGCGCGAGCTGCGTGGACGGCGGCACGCAGGGCCTGTATCTGCTGCCGCTCGTCGAGGATGCGCGGCGGCTCCTGATTTTCGACGCGATCGACTTCGGACTCGCACCCGGCACGCTGCGCGTGCTCGAGGGCGAGTCGGTACCGTGCTACCTCGGCGCCCGCAAGACGAGCCTGCACCAGACCGGGTTCCAGGAAGTGCTCGCCTGTGCGGCGCTCGCGGGCCGGCTGCCGGATCCGCTGGTGCTGATCGGCGTCCAGACCGTCGAGATCGACGATTACGGCGGGAGCCTGCGCGCGGAAGTCAGGCAGCAGGTGCCGCGTGCGATCGCGCTCGCGGTCGAGCGCCTGACGGCCTGGGGCGTCGCGCCACGCGCGCGCGCGACGCCGCTGCAGTCGGCCTCGCCGCTCAGCCTCGCACGCTACGAGGCCGAGCGTCCGTCCGAGGAACTCGCCTGCCGCAGCGGCGATGCGCGCTTCCTGCCGCGGGGGGACTGAGACGATGTGCCTCGGCATTCCGATGCAGGTGCTGTCCATCGAAGGCAACGCCGCGACCTGTCGCGGCCGCAATGGCCTCGAGACCATCGACGTCGTGCTGGTCGCACCGGTCGTCCCGGGCGAGTGGCTGTTGACCTGGCTCGGTGCCGCGCGTGCGCGGCTCGGGGCCGACGAGGCGGGCCGGATCGACCGCGCGCTCGATGCGCTTGCCGCGATCGAGCGCGGCGAGCCCGTCGACGTCAACGACTACTTCGCCGATCTCGTCGCGCGCGGGCCCGAGCTGCCCGATCACCTGAGGAGCGGATCATGAACTACCACGCCGAGCGCGCCGCGGCCTTCGAGGGCCTGATCGCGCGTCTCGCGGCCGAGGGGCGCTTCAAGCGCCTCGCCGCGACGGAGCTTGCCGCCTACGTCGCGCAGACGCCGTCGGTGGCGCTCCTCTACACCGGGGATCCGACGCTGATCCCCGAGAGCTGGGACGCGTGCGTCGTGCTGCCGGAGCTCCTGTCGCTGTTCCCGGACGTCGCGGGCGCGGTGCTCGATCCGCGCGAGAGCGCGTACGCCGCACGCACCTACGGCATCGGCAAGCTGCCGGCGCTCGTGCTGCTCAGAAACGGCGAATACCTCGGCGTTGTCGAAGGCATGCACGACTGGCAGCCCTACGTCGTCGAACTGCGGCGCCTGCTCGCCGCGCAGCCGCAGCCGGTGCCGATCGCCGGCGTCTACTCGGCCGCCCCGGCCGTTGCGAGGCCCGCATGAAACCGTTTCCGGTCCCGGTCGTCAGCCTCGGTCCCGGCTCGCAGCCGGTCGACGAGGATCTCGATTTCGTTGCGCTGCCGACGATGCTGTCGGCGTTCCGGACGCCAATGCGACCCATCGACGTCAGCGCCGAGGCGCTCACCGAGGCGCGTGCGTTCCTGGCCGAGCTGCACGCCGCCGCCCGGGCCCACGCCTTCGGCGGCGACACGCAGCTGACGCGCGACGTGATGCGGCTGAGTCAGCCGGCGCTCGCGCTCGTCAACGAGGCCTTCGGCGAGGGCGAGGTCGCCGCGATCATCGAGGAGCCCGCCGTGCGGCTGCAGGAGACCGGCTTCCCCGGCTTCTGGCGCGTGCGCAGCTTCGACGCTGCGGGCGCGCTGGTCGCCGACGTCGTCGAGGTCGCACCGGTGCCTGCGGTGGTGTCGGAAGCGGCGCTGCTGGGGTCGCGCTGCCGGCTGGTGAAGAAGACCGCGGGCGCGGACGTCGCGAACGGCCCCTCGCTCCTGACCGAGCTCGTTGCGGCGAGCGGGCGCGCAGCGGACGCACCGACGCACGTCGTGAACCTGACGCTGCTGCCGGTCACGCCCGAGGACATCCAGTGGCTCGTCGATGCGCTCGAGGTGGGTCCGGTGACGCTGCTGTCGCGCGGCTACGGCAACTGCCGCATCACGAGCACCCGGCTGCGCCACACGTGGTGGGTGCAGTACTTCAACAATATGAACAACCTGATCCTGAACACCATCGAGGTGGCGCCGGTGCCCGAGGTGGCGCTCGCGGCGCCGGAGGACTTCAGCGAGTCGCTCGAGCGTCTCGGCGAGTGGCTGCAGACGCTGGAGTGATCCCATGGCGCCGGGACGCGATCCATCCGACGAGCCGACCGCGATCGTGCGCTTCGAGTGCGGCGTGTGCTGGACGGTCTACGACCCGGCGCTCGGCGATCCGTATGCGCAGGTGCCGGCCGGCACGCCGTTCGCGGCGCTGCCGGAGCACTGGCGCTGCCCGCATTGCGACGCGCCCAAGACGCGCTTCATGGCGATCGGCGAATGAATGCCGTCGTCGCCGCCGCACGCCCGCCCGATGAGCTCGCACTCGAGCGCGCCTTCGAGCGCATACGCACCGAGCGCATGGTGGGGCTGCCGTTCCTGAACGAGCAGCTGCGCGTCGAGGCGCTCGGCTTTCGCGACTGGCAGGGCGTGCGCGTCGGGGCGCTCGTGACGCCCTGGGCGATCAACCTCGTGATCCTGCCCGCGCCGGGCACGACGCTGCCGCCGGCCCGGACGGGTGCCGCGCGGCACTGGCAGTTCCCTTCGGGCGCGTACCCCTTCGACGCCCACACGGAGCCCGCGCTCGGCGCCTACCAGCAGTGCTCGCTGATCTCGCCGCCGGAGGAATTCGAGTCGCACGCGGCGGCGGTGGCCGCCGCGCGCGCCGCGCTCGAGGCGCTGTTTGCGCCGCCGCCGGGCCTGTCGCGCCGCGGCCTCTTGCTTGGGAGCTGACATGGCGGCGCTCGACATCCGGGTCGGCTGGCGCGACGGGGCGATCCGCGCCGTCGACATCGAGGCGACGACGCCCCGGCCGAGCCGCCTGCTGACGGGGCTCGAGCCGGCGACGGTCCTCGGACTGCTCGGCCGGCTCTATGCGGTGTGCGGCCACGCCCAGCGCGCCTGCGCGGAGCTCGCGCTCGCCGCCGCCGGCGGCACGCGTCCGGACGCGTCGAGGCGCGCGGCGCTCGCGCGCGCCGTCGCCGCCGAGGCGGTGCAGGAACACCTGTGGCGCCTGCTGCTCGCCTGGCCGCGCGCGCTCGGGCTCGCGCCGCAGGCGGCCGAGTTCAAGCGCTGGTATGGCCGCATCGGCGCCGACGCCGCCTGCTGGCCGGGCGAGCTCAAGGCCACGCTCGAACGCGACTGGCTCGGCCGCCCGGCAGACCGCCTCGGCGAGTTCGCGGACCTCGATGGCTTTGCGAGCTGGCGCGCCGGCAGCGCCGCGCCGTTCGCCACGCTGTTCGCGCGCCTCGCGGCCGAGTCGGCCGGCGAGCGCGGTGCCCCGGGGACGACGCTTGCGAGCGAGTCCGAGTGCGCGCTCGCCGCCGCCGCCGAGCATCCGTGGGTCGCGGCGCTCGGCGCCGCGGGCCGCTGGCTCGAGGCACACGTCGCGGCGCGAGTGGTCGGGCTGACCGGCCTCGTCGCGACGCTCGGCGGGGCGCCGGGCGCCGCCGTTGAGATGGACGCGGTGGCGCCGGAACCGGGTCACGGGCGGGCGCTGGTCGCGACCGCGCGCGGCATGCTCGAGCACGACGTGACGCTGGCCGGCGGCCGCGTCGGACGCTACGCGATCACGACGCCGACCGATTGCAACTTCGCGGCCGACGGCCCGTTCGTCGCGCGGCTGCGAGGCCGTGGCGCGGACTCGGTGGCGGCCGCCCAGCGCGCCGCGGGCCTGTGGGCGCTCGCCTTCGACCCGTGCGTGGCCTACTCGGTCGCGGTCGTGGAGGCCGGCCATGCATGAGATGTCACTGATGGAGAGCGTGCGCGAGATCGTCGAGGACGCCGCGCGCGTTCACGCCGCGCGGCGCGTCGCCGTGGTGCGGGTGCGCATCGGCGCGCTCGCGTCGGTCGACCCCGACGCGCTGCGCTTTGCGTTCGACGTCGTGATGCGCGGCGGCTGCGCCGAGGGCGCGCGCTTTGAGATCGAGCTGCAGCCGGGCGCCGGCTGGTGCTGGGACTGCGCGCGCAGCGTCGTGCTGTCCGGCAATGGCACCGGCTGTCCCGAGTGCGGCGGGCACCGACTCGAGGTCACCGGCGGGACCGAGATGCGCGTTCATGAGATCGAGCTGGCGAGCGACGAGGAGGCGGCATCATGTGCGTAACCTGCGGCTGTGAATCCACCGCGCGGCACGACCACCACCACGAGCCGGCGCTGACGCCGGGCGCGCGCGGCTTCGGCGTCCTCGCCCCGGCGACGCGGACCGTGAGCGTGGAGGTCGACCTGCTGGCGAAGAACGACCGCTTCGCCGCCGAAAACCGCGCACGCCTGCAGGCTGACGGCGTGCTGGCATTGAACCTCGTCTCGAGCCCGGGCTCGGGCAAGACGACGCTGCTCGTGCGCACGCTCGAGGCGCTGAAGGGCCGCCGGCCGGTCGCGGTCATCGAGGGTGACCAGCAAACCTCCCTCGACGCCGACCGGATCGCCGCGACCGGGGCGCCGGTGGTGCAGCTCAACACCGGCAAGGGCTGCCACCTCGACGCGCACCAGGTCGGGCACGCGATCGAGTCGCTCGCGCCGCTGCCGGGCGCGGTGCTCTTCATCGAGAACGTCGGCAACCTCGTCTGTCCGGCGGCGTTCGACCTCGGCGAGGCCCACAAGGTCGTGTTCCTGTCGGTGACCGAGGGCGACGACAAGCCGCTCAAGTATCCCGACATGTTCCGCGCCTCGCACCTGTGCCTGGTCACGAAGTCGGACCTCCTGCCGTACGTGCCCTTCGACACCGCGCGCGCGATCGCGAACGCGAAGCGCGTCAATCCGGCGCTCGAATGCCTCGTGCTCTCGGTGCAGTCCGGCGCCGGCTTCGACGCCTGGCTCGAGTGGCTCGAGCACGCCTCGGTTGGGCCGCTGCCGCGAGCGGCCGCGATGCAGAGCGAGGTCCGTGCATGAACGCAACGCCGGGCGCGCGGCTCGCGAGCGTGGCCGGGGAGAACCGGCGGCTTCGCATTCGCGTGCGCGGCGTCGTCCAGGGCGTGGGCTTTCGGCCGTTCGTCTACCGCGTCGCGCGCGAGCTCGCGCTCTGCGGCAGCGTCTGCAACGACGCCTCGGGAGTCCTGATCGACGTGCAAGGGGCCGCGCCGGCACTCGAGGAGCTCATCGAGCGGCTGCAGCACCGCGCGCCACCGCGCGCGCGGGTCGATGCGGTCGAGCACGAGGAGTGCCTCGTGGAGCCGGCGCGCGCCG
>Ga0335080_10003932_pt1 | contig 15104 bp, 15 predicted proteins | sample Lox_Sample_34_FD_206720 | JGI IMG/M metagenome (GOLD analysis project Ga0335080, IMG submission 206720) | Soil microbial communities from Loxahatchee National Wildlife Refuge, Florida, United States - Lox_Sample_3.4 | ecosystem: Environmental > Terrestrial > Soil > Wetlands | place: USA... | reverse complement strand
CTTGAGCTGCTTCTGGCTAGGCAAATGATTTCCTCATGACGCCAGTGGGAGGGGTTCGCTCCTGACGCGGCAACTGCTCAAGGTCGCCGCTGCTGCTCGCAGCGCCCCATCGCTGAATGATAACAAAAGAAAAGCCTCACTTAGGGCTTAGGACGCAGGGCAGGTAACACCAAAAGTGCCAACAGGTAGGCGGCTGCGCCACAAGAGAGCGTGACCGTCAGGCCGAACTGGATGGCAATGACCATCGCGAGCACCGAACCGAGGACGCTTGCTGCGGCATTCATCGCCCACGCCCACTCGACTGCGTTGTCAGACGCTCCTGCGCCGGACGGAAACTCCGGTGCCGGGAGTGCCGCAAGCGCGCGCAGCCCTGTAGGAAACGGCATGCCCATCAGAAATCCGAGAGGGATCAGCAGAACTGCGCTCACGAGCAGGCGATTACCAAATTCCATGCCGACCAGAGCGGCTAACCGGCTCGGAAGGAGGAACACGTAAGTCAGCAAAGTGATAAGAACCAGCAGCAGCGGAAGCCATCCCATCTCTGGACGCGGCAACCATATTCGGGAGAGGAGACTGCCGGCGCCGCTCGACAGCATCAGCAGAAAGATGACGACAGTAAGAGCATAGGTCGGGTGTCCGAGAAACAACACAAAACGCTGGATGAATGCGATCTCGACCAGAATATAGCCGAGACCCACGGCGATGAAATAAAGCAGCGGAAGAAGCGACTGGCGAGACTCCCCTTTGCGCAATGCCAGTGGAAGAACAAGAAAAACGAGTACAGCGACCGCGGAAATTACCAGTACCAGCAGCAAAACCAGAACCCCGAGGTTCACCTTCCAGTCGATCCCGTGCCGCAGCCCTTGTTCACCTAAAATCTGCCCGGCTTTCAGCGTGAAGAAGAAGAAAGGGGCGTTGTCCGTCACCGGGGCAACGTTATACGCGTAGCTTCTGGCAAAGGCATGGGGATCATTGCTCGCGATAAGCCGGGAGAACTGGTTCTGCCCTGGCGCGGTTGGCAGGTACATCGGATCCAGTTCGCCATAGCGGTCGCAGTGCTTTTCGACCGCATCTTCTTCAGCCGCGGTGAAGGCAGTCTTCTTTGCCAGAACGACGACGGGGATCCCATCTTCGTCCAGCGAGCCTTGCGACGCCACGATGAAATTCTTTGAGGGATCGGCGACGCCAAGTTGATGCAGCGCCTCCATCGCCACGGCAACGACTCGCAGCGCTTCGCGCGGCTTCTGGAACTCCCAGCGCGTAATCGCGATCAGCCCGTCGGGCTTCAGATGATCGAAGTATTCGCGGAAGGCCTCGACGGTATACAGGTTGTTTTCGCTCAGCGCGAAAGCGCCTGCGGCGGTCGAAGCCCAGGTATCGACCAGCGTCATCTGAACAACGTCGAACTTCTGCGGAGTCGAGCGGATGAATGAGCGGCCGTCAGTGACGTTGATGTGAACGTCGGGGCGATCGTAGAGGTGCTGCGCGTAGTCCGCATAGCGGCCGCGCATGATCGTCGTTGCGATAATCGGGTTAATTTCGATGCCAGTCACGCTCGGGCTTCCGTTTGCCACCGCCCGCAAGACGTCAACGCCGCCGCCCGGTCCGATGATGGCGAACTCTCCATGCGGCCGCAGAACATTCGCCAGTGCCGGAGGCGCGGACATCAAGTCCTTCTCCCATTCCGTCTGGTGCCACAGAGAGACATCGGCGTTCATGATGTAAGTCGACGCGTCCGCATCGATCACAATTGCCTTCGCCTGCCCCTGGTTGTCGACTTCCACGCGAGAAAGCGCGTTCCAGCGGGCAAACTCGACCCACGCTGGATTGCGGAACATCCCTTTCGCATAAACGATATCGATCAATCGTCCCGAATAATTCGCTGCGGTAAGAGCTACGAGCGCCAAGCCGACCAGCGCCGCATTACGTCGCAATTTCGGCGCATCCGCCCAGATCATCGCGGCGACGGAGAGAGCGATACCGGCGAAGAGGATGGCGTTCGGACCGCCAATCCAGTTGAGCAGCGGGACCACGGCCAGGCATGCCAACGCCCCTCCGCAGAGATCGGCGCCGTAGAGACGCGGAATGCGGCTGGTCTCGCGCGCGAAGACGATCGAAAACAGAAGCCCGGTTAGAAAGAACGGCACCGTGGCGGATAGATATAGGACCGTAAGTCGAAAGAAGTTTTTGCCGGTCACGTCGAGCGCCACGGGAACGTGCAGGACAATCTCGAGCACAACAACAATCAGAATCGAGTTTGCCGTGCACAACCGCGCCGCAAGGGTCCGCGTTGGAATGGCGGCGAGACTTGGCTTCCAGAGGTATGCAAATACGCCTCCCGCGCCGAGTCCGAGCAGCGCGATGGAGATCGCCAGAAAGGCAAAGTGATAAAAGAGGACCACCGAAAACAGCCGGGTCAGCCCGAGTTCCAGCAGCAGCGCGCCGAAACTGGTGAGCGCAAGCCCCGTCAGCAGGTTTTTTTCCGGAATCTCTGCTTTGACGGGCAAGGAAGGATCAGGGGACGTCACGGCCATATTAGGTTTGAAGCGGACAGTCTAGCAGATGAGTGATGGACCGTCCTGTGATCGCACGAGGCTGGACTAGCTCTCTAGAATCACTTGTGCGATCGCCTGCTCTTCTGTATGCGAGATTGAAAGAGCTGCGTTCTTCACGCCAAGTTTCGCGGCAAACTCTCCGGCCTTGCCGTGGAAAGCGATCGTTGGACGTCCGCCGGGCATGCGGACTACTTCGCAGTCGACCCAACGCACGCCGTGATTCCAGCCGGTGCCTAACGCTTTCATGGCCGCTTCTTTTGCGGCGAAGCGCGCCGCATAGCGCTCCACGCGGTTCGCTTTCGAGTCGCAGTAGTGCATCTCTCCCGCCGTGTAGATGCGATGCAGAAAGCGATCTCCGTACCGTTCGATCGAGTGGCGGATGCGCGGGACTTCAGCGATGTCGATACCAGTGCCAACAATCATTGCGCTTGCATCTTACAGCAACCGGTCACCGCGATAGATCAATCGCCCGTCAATCATGCGCGCTTCCTCCGTCAGCTTGTGTGGCTTCACAGGACGCTCATCGTCAACATGCAACACTTCGTGTCCGTGGGCCACGAGCCAATCCGATACCAGCATGCGGTGGCAGCGGAAATAGACGCGCTCGGCGCACATGTAAGCGGTTCGTCCTTGTTCCCCTAGCGCCACAAGTTGCGACATCGCCTGCTCGAACTCCGGGGTCAACATGTAGTCGGCGTAGTTGCGAAAGCTCTGATTGCGCAACCCGATATTCGGGGAGTCTTCCACGATCGCCTTTCGATATCCCCCAAGAGCCTTCATCCACACATATCGAATGCCAGCGGCAGGCAACGCTTGCTCGAGTGAATCTCGATTGAACTGAGGCAGACGTCGAGACATAGGGAACGCCCTGATATCCACTAGAGTCTGTATCTGGTGCGCCTTGAGGGCGGCCACAAGATCGTCCAGAGTCCGCGTGGAATGTCCAATGGTGTAAAGAGTAGCCAAGGCTTTGAGATGCGCGTGCAACCTCAGACGATGCGCCGCAGAACTTCGACGATCAGACCATCCTCGTTCGGGAATACCGTTCGCAGATCGAGAAGAACTCTTCCATCCGCAACTCTACTAACGATTGGCGGGTCAGCGTTGCGAAGCCGGGAGGCCAGTTCGTCCGCGCTGAGGTTTGTGTGGGTTAGCGCAAGAAGGCGGGTCGGGAGAACGGATGACGGTGCCGCTCCGCCTCCGACCATCGATTCGCCATCGATGGTGTTCGCTTCCAAATTGCGCGCCGAAGAATCCCGGCGGAGCGCCTCTACAATCTTGGTCGCGCGGGCGTCGATATCCTCTTTCTTCAGACTCATCATCTTCAGGGCAGGAATCGCCTGGTCGTCGAGCCTTACGTATGCCAGCAACGTGGCTTCCAGGGCAGCATAAGTGAGCTTGTCCACACGTAAAGCGCGGAACAAGGAATTTCCTCGCATCCTGGCGATGAGATCGGAGCGCCCGCTCAGCATGCCAGCCTGCGGACCGCCAAGAAGTTTGTCTCCGCTGTAGGTGACAAGATCGACGCCGGCACGCAGGCTGTCGAGCACACTTTGCTCTCCTTGAATACCGAAGGCCTGCAGGTTCACCAAGGCTCCGCTGCCGAGATCTTCCATCAGCGGAAGATTCTTCTTGCGCGCCAAATCCACTAACGCACTCAAGGAGGGCTGCTCGGTGAATCCGGTGATTTCAAAATTCGATCGATGCACGCGCAGTAGCAGTCGCGTGCGCTCGTTGATCGCCTTCTCGTAATCGGACACGCGAGTGCGGTTCGTCGTTCCCACCTCGCGCAGGATAGCGTGTGACTTGCCCATGACATCGGGAATGCGGAACGACCCTCCGATCTCGACTAGCTCGCCGCGAGAAACGATCACCTCGCCACCTTCAGCCAGCGTGTTCAGCGCGAGCAGTACCGCGGCCGCATTATTGTTGACCACAATCGTCGAAATGCCCGCGGGCGTTTTCGTCTCGCCGAGCAACTTGCGGAACAAACGGTCGACGTGCACATCGCGTTTGCCGCGTTCCCCAGCTTCGATCTCGAATTCGAGATTGCTATACCGGGTCGCAGTTTCGTGTATGTGGGAAATCACAGATTCAGCGAGAGGCGCTCGGCCCAGGTTGGTATGAAGAATGACTCCCGTGGCGTTGATGACCGGGCGCAACGAGAAGGAGGTCGCTCGAAGGACTTGCGTTTCGACAGCGTCCGCGATTCCGTTGATCGCAAGACGCAGGCCTGTACCGTCCAGCGTGCCGCTGTTCACTTCGCTTCGTAACCGGGCGAGGACCGCGCGCACCGCTTCCGCGGCAGCCGCATTCCCATGAGATTGAACAAGCGCTGAGATTTGCGGCGTCCGCAGGAGCTCATCTACGGATGGCAACTCTCGAAACAGCTCCGATTTGGCCTCGCTCTTCATCCCGCGGATTATCCCACGACGAATGCGAACATCTCGCAACTACAAAGTGTGGAGGTAAGCGAGCAGATCCTGAACATCCTGCTGGCTCAGTTTCTGGTTGTAGCCGGGCATCTCATTTCGTCCAAGGCGGACGATGTCGGTAACGCGCTCCTCGTTGGCCGGCAGGCCGCTCAGCGCAAGGTACTTGTGCTGGAAAATCCCTTTCAGGCCCGGGCCCTTCTTGCCGCGCGTGGAATAGGGCTCATGGCAGCGGTCGCATTCTGCGTCGTAGATCTTGCGTCCCGCCGACTGCTGCGGATTCAGGCCCAGTTCAGCGTCCGACTTGCGGCGTTCGACATCACACCCCAGACTGATGGTTATCAGAATCAGCGTCGCCGCTGTCCATCGAAGTCCCGGATAACCCACCCACCGACTTGATCTCGATCGCATGCCTATCCTTGAAAATGCCTAATGCGCGGCCTGTCCGCCGCTTTACAATTAGAGCATAGCGCACAGCTCCATGACCGTAGCGATCAAGCGCGTATACGAACCTCCTTCCCGAACCGACGGCACGCGAATTCTTGTCGACCGCCTGTGGCCCCGCGGACTGACCAAGGCAAAGGCCGACATTGACGAATGGCTTCGCGATATCGCTCCCTCAAACGACCTGAGGCACTGGTATCATGCGCGGCCGACGCAGTGGCCGGCGTTCCGGAGCAAATATCTAAAAGAGCTGACACTTCCGGAAAGCGAAACGGCCCTGCGTCGGCTCTACGAGTTGGCCCGCGAAAAAAAGCGCCTCACACTGCTGTTTGCCTCAAAGAATGAAAGCCGGAACAATGCGGTTGTCCTGAAAGAATTGCTTGACGGCGTGCGCAAGCCGCCCAGGGGGACAGGTCCGGCAGGGGCGGTGGGAGCGCGAAAGGCGGCCGTGCGGCGTAGATAATCTTCGCTACTCCGGTCTCAGTTCCTGTCACGACAGAATCCGTTTTCCGTAGATCGGACCTCCACTCTAATATGCAAATCACATTTCATCCCGCTGTTGCTGCCGATCTGCCTGAACTAGTTGGCATGATGCGAGAACTTCAGGAAGACGATCCCTGGTCGATTCCATTTGAAGAAGCCGAAGCGGCCGAGGCGATGGAGAAGTTGCTTCGCGATTCGTCGCTCGGGCGAGTTTGGATCATTGCGGCCGACGGGCACACCATCGGCTACATCGTGATGTGTTTCGACTACAGCCTCGAATACCGCGGCCGTGGCGCATGGGTCGACGAATTCTTTGTGCGGCGAAGTAACCGTGGCTTAGGGATTGGAACGCAAGCATTGGACTTCTTCCTGCTGCAAGCCCGAGAACTCGAAGTCTCGGTAGTTTACCTAGAAGTGAACCACGGAAACCCCGCGATCGATCTCTATCGCCGGAAGGGCTTCGAAGACCATCAACGTTATCTCATGACTCGCTGGATCACGAACGAACCGCTGGTCAGATAGAATCGTGCACGCATGCGGCCACTTTTCCAGTGGAATCTCGGCGTCCGTTCGCTAGAACTCGGCAAGCGAACGCTGATCATGGGCATCCTCAATGTGACGCCCGATTCGTTTTCTGACGGCGGACAATTCCTCGACCGCGATCAAGCTCTCAAGCAAGCCGAACGACTGCTTGAAGACGGCGCGGACATCATCGACGTCGGAGGCGAGTCTACGCGGCCGGGAGCGCGGGTCAACCCCGGACTGGCTCCCGAAGCGACTTCGCCTACGCATCGAGAGTCTGCCGTTACTGCGGAAGAAGAAATGCGGCGTGTCCTTCCCGTTATCTCTGCGCTAAAGAAACGCCATCCGGGAATAGTCATATCCGTTGATACCTATAAGGCCTCCGTAGCGCGAGCTGCGGTGAACGAAGGAGCAGAGATCGTCAACGACGTCAGCGGCTTCCGCTGGGATGCTCACATGGCGGAAACTCTCGCGGAACTTGGGTGCGGCGCGGTCCTGATGCACATGCGAGGGCGTCCCGAGGAATGGCGCACACTTCCCCCTCCGGATAACGTGATCGAACTCATTCGTCGCGAACTAAAGGATCTCTCCGGCCAAGCTGTGGCCGCAGGAGTTTGCCGCGAAAAGCTTGTTCTCGATCCTGGCCTGGGCTTCGGAAAGAGCTTTGACCAGAACTATCCTCTGATCGCCCAGTTCAGCCAGTTGCAAGAGTTGGGATTTCCACTACTAGCCGGCGTTTCTCGAAAGTCGTTCATAGGACGAACGGTAGGCGCGGGCAGCGACGTTCCTCCGGAGAGCCGACTCTATGGCACACTGGCCGCAGAGACCGCGCTGATCCTCGAAGGAGCACACATCATTCGCACGCATGACGCCAAAGCCTCGCTTGAAGCAGCTCGAATTGCAGATGCAATCCTGAATGGAAGATGAAGGTTTTCTTTCGAAGAAAAACTTCGGCAGATTTTTTGCTGCATCGGAGCCATGCACATCTTTTTCTCAGATCCGTGACAACGCTATGCGGTAGCGTGGCTTCACAATAGGGTGATTCAGATGGATGATCTCAGCAGAATCTCCGGTAATCCGCGAGTGACCGTCCGTAGTAACAGGCCACCTCATTCGGACGGTACATGTGTCGTGTACTGGATGCAGCGTGCGCAACGCGGAACCGATAATCCTGCGCTTGACGCCGCAGTCGAAGCCGCAAATGCGCTGGCCCAGCCGCTAGTCGTATTCTTCGCGCCGGTGCCGTTTTATCCTCACGCCAATCTTCGGCACTATGCCTTTTTAAACGAGGGAGTTCCCGACATCGCGGCGGAACTCTCCGAGAGAAACATTGGATTTGTTCTGCGGCGGTATCCCGACCACAGCCTTCTCAGATTTTGCGAAGAAGTGAACCCGGCTCTCGTGATCGGCGATGAAAATCCCATGCGCGAGCCCGATGGATGGCGGCAAACGGCGGCGAAGAAACTGAAAGTACCGCTTTGGACGGTGGATGCGGATGTCATCGTTCCGTCGAAATTGCTTGAGAAAGCTCAATATGCCGCGCACACGATCCGTCCACGGCTGCAGGCACATCTGAAAACATTTTTGAGGCCGTCGCGAAATCCGTCAGCGAAGAAAAAATGGACGCCGCCTCGAGGGCTTTTCACTCTCGATCCACACGTGGATATCACCAAGGGCTGGAAACTCGATCGCTCTGTAGAACCTGTCAGCGACTGGCGTGGCGGATCAACCGAGGCCCAGCGCCTGCTGCGGGAGTTCGTGAAGCATAAGCTCCACGGTTATGGCACACAGCGTAACAAGCCGGAGACCGATCACACCAGTCGATTGTCCCCATATTTGCATTTCGGGCACATCAGTCCGATCACTGTTGCTCTTGCGGTCCAGGATGCCGACGCTCCCCAGGCAGACAAAGAGGCCTTCCTCAATCAAATCATCACCTGGCGCGAACTGTCGGTGAATCTCGTCCGCTTCAATCCAAACTACGACAACTTTGAATGTGGCGAGCCTTGGGCGCACCGGACATTGGCCGAGCATGTGAAGGATGAACGTCCCGTGCTGTACACCGAGAAACAATTGGAGAACGCCGAGACTTACGATCCGCTGTGGAACGCATCGCAGCAGCAGATGGTCACGCATGGTTGGATGCACAACTACATGCGGATGTACTGGGCCAAGAAGATTCTGGAATGGAGTCGCACGCCTGCCGAAGCTCACAACATTGCGGTGCGCCTCAACGACAAGTACGAACTCGACGGACGCGACCCTAACGGATATGCGGGAATCGCGTGGGCGATCGTCGGAAAGTTTGACCGCCCTTGGTTCGAGCGCCCGATCTTCGGTCAGATTCGCTATATGTCAGGGGCGAGTACAGGCAGGAAATTCGACAGTAAGAAATACATTGAACAGAATTTGACGCCGGCCCTGTTCTAGTCGGGTCCGGCATCCGACCCACTCTCGTCATCCTCCGCTCGCTGCTTCAGTTCTTTCGCCTCACGGATATGTTGCTTCGACGGGCGAAGCATTGTCTCGACTTCGAACAGTCCCCGTCCGAGCCCACGTGAATAATTTTTGAACGTTCCCCTCTTCTCCAATTTGCGGGAGAGCCACAACAGCGCGAAGATCGCCGCCAAAATAGCGACTCCCACAACCTTGCCAATCCATGGAGCATCGAGAACGCTCATGCGACTCCTGACTCAGCCTACCTCGACGAGTCCATACGTGTGCTGCCAGCGCGAGCGCATCTGCACCAGCGCACGGCTGATTTCCTCGGAAGATATTTCGGAGTTAGGTCCGGCCAGCACTGCTGCAGCTTCCCTCTTCGCGGCCTCAAGCAATTGCGCATCGCGAATGATGTTGGCGACCCGGAAGCTGGGCAGTCCAGCCTGGCGCGTTCCGAAAAATTCCCCCGGTCCGCGCAATTCGAGATCCAGTTCGGCAATCTGAAACCCGTCATTGGTCCGGACCATCGCATCAAGCCGGCGCTCGCCCTCTTCGGTGACTTTCCCGCCGGTCATCAGGACGCAATAAGACTTTGCCGCTCCGCGCCCGATACGTCCCCGCAATTGATGCAACTGGGAAAGTCCGAATCGCTCGGCATGCTCGATCACCATGACTGTCGCGTTGGGGACGTCGACTCCAACTTCAATCACGGTGGTCGCAACCAGAATCTGCAACTCGCCTTTCTGGAACATGCGCATGACCTGGTCCTTCAGGTCGGCATCGAGGCGGCCATGCAGCAATCCGACTTTCAGGTCCGCGAATATCCTGCCACTGAGTTCCCGATACATCTTGATTGCGGCTTTCAGTTCACTCTCTTCGTTCTCCGCAATCACGGGATAAACCACGTACACCTGGTGCCCGGCAGAGACCTGCTTTCGCACAAAATCCCAGACCTTTTCCGATTGATCGTCTCCAACTCTCCGGGTGACGATCGGCGTGCGGGCGGGAGGCAGTTCGTCCAGCACGCTCAAGTCAAGGTCGCCATATAGGGTCAGAGCAAGAGTCCGTGGAATTGGAGTAGCGGTCATGACCAAAACATCCGGTTCCGCAAGTTCATCGGCCTTGGCTCCTTCTCCAGATTTTTTCATCAGCTTCAGCCGTTGCATGACTCCGAAGCGATGCTGCTCATCCACGATCACCAGCCCGGGCTTTGCGAACTCAACCTTCTCCTCAAGGAGGGCGTGCGTGCCGATAACGAGCTGCGCGCCGCCTTGTGCGATATGGCGGCGGACCTCTCGTTTTCGGTCGGATTCCAGCGATCCCGTCAGCAGGACGATGCGATACCCGGCATTTTCGAGAATGCGGCGCGCAGAGAAATAATGCTGCTGCGCCAGAATCTCTGTCGGCGCCATGAGTGCGACCTGGTATCCGTTTTCAATCGCAATAATCGCGGCTTCGAATGCAACGATGGTCTTGCCCGATCCGACATCGCCCTGCAGCAAACGCCGCATGGGATAAGGCTTTTCCATGTCCGCGGCAATTTCTTTGAGAACGCGCTTTTGGGCTGCCGTCGGATGAAAAGGCAGAATCTTCTTGATGGCGGCCCGCACTCGGTCGTCGAGCTTGAATGAGATCCCCGTCTGCGCCTTCTGCTGCTTCCGCTTCAGTTCGAGACCCAACTCTACGAAGAACAGTTCATCGAAGATCATCCGGATATGAGCCGGCGTTCGAGACGATTGCAAGTCCTGCAAGCTCTCGCCCGGCTCTGGCCAGTGCACATTCCACAAAGCGGCGCGTGGCGAAACTAACCCCAGGTGCGCCCGGACAGCGGCCGGAATCGCATCGGCTAAATCCGGTGTGAGATTGTCGAGAGCGGTTCGGATAATTCGCCGAAACCACTTCGAGGTCAGGCGTCCGGTCGCTTCATAGATGGGAACAATTCGCCCGATTTCCAGAGACTCGGCGACTTTCTTCTCCGGACCAGACTCACTGGAATCTGCCGGATCTCCAAGAACTTCGTACTGCGGCTGGATAATCTGCAACTCCCGGCTCCGCTGGTCCTCTTCGACCTTGCCGTATAACGCGATCATCTGGCCGGGGACGAACTTGTCCTGCAAATAAGTCGCATTGAACCAAAGGCAGCGCAGCTTGGAACGGCCCTGACCGACCGTGAGCTGGAAGATCGGCATGCGGCGCGTCCGGAACAGTCCAGAGTTCCGAACTTCAGCAACGATCGTAGCCATCTCCCCCGGGCGTAATTCGGAGATGCCCCGGGGGTTCAACCGGTCTTCGTATCGAAAGGGGAGATAATAAAGGAGGTCGCCGACGGTGCGAATGCCCTTTCCGACTAACGCTTCTGCAATGCGCGGACCCACGCCTTTCACGTACTGCACGGGCGTAGAGAGTTCGAGCATGCGCTATTCGGGAGGCCGTCCTCCCGCAACCATCGCGAAAGATAGGGCACCGAAAGGATAGCAGGAGCCACCGGGCTCCCGCTGAGCCTTCCGCATGAATCCGCACTCCTCAATCCCATTGCAGGAAAAGGCGATAGGGCGCTTTTCCTCCCCAACCGCCGAGGACGACGGTGGTGTCTAAACCATCGGTGCTCATAAACTTCCTGCAGGCGCTCCTCGCCATTCTGCTAGGCAACGTCGTGTACTTCGTCCTGATGCCGTCATTGCCCGTGGCGGCGCGCCATCGTCCATTTCATATCGATTTGGGGACGGTCTTGGATTTCTGTTTCTGCCTGATTGTGTATGGCCTGATCCGATCTGTACGCAAATGGCGCTAAGCCGCAACCGACTGGCGAGCCTCAGATAGTTACTTTGGGCACATCGGAGGTTACCTTCCCAAGCTATAGAATCCGATCGAATGTCGAAAATGGCGGTTTTGTACAAGGCCGGTCAGGCCGTGCTGTCGACGTTTGACGCGGATGAGGTTCTTCAGCGCATCCTGACCATCGCCCACGACGATTTTGATCTGGGAAAGGTCGCAGTGTTGCTGCTCGATAAGGACGCGCAGCAGCTCGTCGTGCGTTCCCAGATCGGCTGGGACGCTGGCACGGTGTCTCTGCGTCTCGACATTCATCACGGCCTTACAGGTGCGGCTGCTAGCGCAAAAAAACGGATTTACGCTCCGGATGTCAGCCAGGATTCCCGTTACGTCTGTTCCGCTCAGTCCACTTGCTCGGAGCTCGCAATTCCCCTTATCGTCCGCGAAGAAGTCATCGGAGTACTCGACTTCCAGAGCGATCGCATCAACCACTTTGACGATGAAACGATTGAATTGCTGACGCTCTTCTCCACGCAGGCTTCCCTCGCTTTGCAAAATGCTCGCCTTTATTCGCTCGAGCGGCGGCGCGCTCGCCAGTTGCAGGCAATCAATACGATCGCTCAGCAGAGCACGGCCATCATGGATCTGGAAGATCTGCTCGCCCGCGCGTGCTCGGTCATTCAGCAGGCATTCCAGGTGGCGCATGTCTCGTTGTGCCTGCGAGAGGAAGAAGAACTGGTCATGCGCGCCCACTACGGCACGCTGACACCGAGCTTTCCTGCCAACGGCAGGTTCTCCGCGAACCAGCATCCCTGGACGGAAGTGATCGCTACCAGCGGAACGGTCATTGAAAACGACTTGATGGCGTCTTCCGAATCTTTCCGGCTGTTCACGGAGTGTAAATCGCGGATGTGCATCCCTCTGATCTCTTTCGGGCAGACGCATGGCGTGTTGAGCTTGCACAGTGCCGATCAGAACGCTTTCCGGGAAAGTGACCTGCAGTCGCTCGAAGCGGTAGCCGATATTTGCGCCAGCTCCATCCAGAATGCCCATTATGTCCAGCGGGTAAAGCAACTGGCATATCTGGACGGTCTCACCGGCATGTTCAACCGCCGCTTTTTTGAGCTCCGGATCATGGAGGAGATCGAACGCGCCAAACGCTATGGCACCGGGATGGCGATCATCATGGCCGACATCGACCAGTTCAAACAGCTTAACGACGACTTCGGCCACCTGGTCGGCGACGAGGTCCTGAGGCAAGTATCTTCCTTATTCCAGCAGCAACTCCGCAAGGTCGACGTTGTATGCAGGTATGGCGGCGAGGAGTTCGCGATTCTTCTCAGTCAGGCCAATGAACAGCAGGCCACGGGGGTAGCGGAAAAACTTCGTCGTCTGATTGCCGACTGGATGTTCCCTGGCGTACCGCGTAGGGTGACGATCAGCGCAGGTGTTTCCGCATTCCCGATCCACGGGAAGACCCGCAACGAAATGTTGCAGGCCGCCGATAACGGCCTGTATGCAGCGAAGCAGGGCGGACGCAACCGCGTGTGTGTCGGCTCCCTGACGTTGGCAACATCCGCCTCAAAGATCTAGCTGAGCTCGTCCCTAGAGCCAGTCCTGCCGTTTCATCAGCTCAATCTGCTTTTTAAGATGCTCCATGTCTTTGCGCACCTGGTCCCGATACTTCTCGCTATCTTTGGAGAACTCTTTCTGTTGATTTCGGAGAGCCTGACGGAGAGCTTCTGCTGCCTTGCGGGAATTTTCAGCGGCGGTCTCCATTTCCGGGCGCAGCTTCGCCACCAGATCTTTTTGAATCTTGCACTGAATCTTGGCTGCTTCCATTGCGGCCTCGGCATTGATGAGAGGTTCCGAGAAGCTCTCTTCTTCGATCAGGTCGCCGGATTCCTTTCGCGCCGGCAGGGTGAGGGTCAGATTCTGCTCTTTCTTCTCACGCAGGATGCCGACGTTCACGGAATTTCCGCCGCGATCGCGTACTGCATGTGTGAAGTCGCTGGTGTCGTGAACCTGCTCTCCATTGACTTTCACGATGACGTCGCCGGCATGGAACCCGGCCTTTTCAGCGCGACTCCCCTTTTCAACTGAGCGAACCAGCACACCATTTCCGTCTTTCACTCCAAAAAACTCGCCCAACTGCGTGGTGATGTTCTCAACCATGAGCCCGCTGCGAGCCGATGATGTGACCACAACCATGTTCATCGAAGGGATATCGATATCCGGTACATGAATCTCTGGAATTCGGACATTGAAATCACCCGGCTTCGGCGTGACGAACGAAAATTCCTTGTGCTTGTCGGCCAATTGCACCTTCACCGACATAGGCTGCCCGTCGCGGCTCAATCCGAGGGTTACGATGCGTCCCGCGGGCGTTTCGTGGATCATCCGGCGAAGCTGCGCTCCGCTTTCAACGACGGTGCCGTTCATGGTGAGGATCACATCGTGTTCCTTGATCCCCGCCTTGCCGGCCGGAGCATCCTGATCCACCATCGTCACCTCGACGCCCTTTTCTTCCTTCAACTTCAGCGCGCCGAGACGCTCCGTCGTGACATCGGCGATGTCGACGCCGAGATATGCGCTTGTGCTGCCGTCCTCGCTCGAAAACACGAGCGCTTCTGGACGGTCGACCGAGTAATTCTGCGCTGCATGCGAGAAGGTCAGCAGCAAGGGACAGATCGCAATTGCCGTTAATACGTATCTGCGCATAGCTCCCCCAAAAACTTAGAAGCCCGCTCGTCTCGGAGCGGGCTTCGATTTTTTTTAGCGGCTGGCGCGCTTGATACAGATGTCGCCAGTAGATGTATGCACCTTTACCAGAGGTCCACCACCATTGAGTGCGCCCTCCGCGCTCAAGCTCTTGCTCCACTGATCCCCTTCGCTGCGTACATGGATCTCTGGGAAATCAGAGGTGATGTGATGTCCGTTCCCCATATCCACGCTGGCGCGAAGGTTGACGGCAACGTCAGATGCGACATACAGCGTGATGTCACCCGCTGCAGTCTCGAGATCCGAATCGCGCCGCTCGCCGCCCGTGTTGACCAGCTTTACCGTGATCCCACCAGCCCCGGTTTCCGCTCCAGCCGAAGGCACGCCGTAGAGTTCAATGCCCCCACCGCCTGTTTCTGCGTGAACGTGCCCTTTGGCAGACGTCAGGCGAATCGTACCACCGCCGGTCTCAATCATTGCCGGCCCGCCGATGTCACTGAGGTCTACGCTGCCGCCGCCCGTGGATACCTTGACCTTGCCGGCACACTGTCGAATCTCAATTCCACCGCCACCGGTTTCGACGACCGCTTCCTGCGCTCCTGAGTCGATGCGGACGCCACCACCGCCAGTCTCGGCCGTTACTTTGCCATTGGCGCGATGAATGACAATTGGACCGCCACCCGTATGCAATCCGAGATCGCCGCTTACCGTGCCGACCTCGATGCCGCCGCCACCG
>Ga0335080_10003931_pt1 | contig 15106 bp, 11 predicted proteins | sample Lox_Sample_34_FD_206720 | JGI IMG/M metagenome (GOLD analysis project Ga0335080, IMG submission 206720) | Soil microbial communities from Loxahatchee National Wildlife Refuge, Florida, United States - Lox_Sample_3.4 | ecosystem: Environmental > Terrestrial > Soil > Wetlands | place: USA... | reverse complement strand
CCGTGTCTTCCAGCGCTGCCCCGACCCGGAAACGCGAATACGGCGCGAAGGCATGCTCCCGCACCGCGAGAGCCAGGGCGCCGGGGTCGTTCATGCCAGCCTCGGCACGAGCGTTCTCAACAGGCGTACCAGCGTGTCCCGCACCATGGCGCCCGTCTCCAGCACTTCTTCGTGATGGATTTTCGCCTCGGGAATCACGCCGGCGGCCATGTTGGTCACGCACGAGATTCCGAGCGCCTTCATCCCCAGGTAGTTGGCAACGATCACCTCGGGCACGGTCGACATGCCGACCACGTCGGCGCCGATGATCCGCAGATAGCGGATCTCCGCGGGTGTCTCGTAGCTTGGGCCGAGAAGCGCCGCGTACACCCCCTCGGCGACCGGAATGCTCAATTCGGCAGCCACGGTTTTCGCGGTCTCTCGCCACGCGCGCGAATAGGCGTCGCTCATGTCCGGAAAGCGCGGACCGAGCGAGTCGTCGTTCGGCCCCACCAGCGGGTTCACGCCCTGCAGATTGATGTGATCGCTGATCAGCACCAGCCCGCCGCGATCCAGCGCCAGGTTGATCCCGCCGGCGGCGTTGGTGAACACCATTCCATGCACGCCGAGCGAGTGCAGCACGCGCACGCCGAACGTCACGGCGTGCATCGGATGCCCCTCGTAGAGATGCGCGCGCCCGGCCATGACCGCGACCGGAACCCCGCACAGCGTGCCGATAATCAGCTTTCCCGCATGCCCCACCGCGGTAGAACGCGGCCAGCCCGGGATCTGCGGGTAGGGAATCGAAACGCTCTCGCGCATCTCGTCCGCAAACGCTCCCAGTCCGCTGCCAAGCACCACCCCGATCGCCGGCCGGATGGCAGTGTGGCCTTCGATATACCGTTGCGCTTCTTCGATCACAGCAGCATTCCCGCGATGCACGCCGACATGAAATTGGCCATGGTCCCGGCCGCGACCGCCCGCAAGCCGAGCCGCGCCAGGTCGCTCTTGCGGTTCGGCGCCAGCGCCCCGATACCGCCGATCTGAATCGCGATCGAGCTGAAGTTCGCGAATCCGCACAGCGCGTATGTGGCGATGGTGAACGACCGCGGATCGAGCGCCGCCCTCTGCGGGCCGAGTTTGAGAAACGCCACGAATTCGTTCAACACCAGGCGCGTGCCCAGCAGGTCGCCGATGGCGCTGCAGTCCTTCCAGGGCACTCCCAACAGGAACGCCACGGGAGCGAAGATAATCCCGAACAGGCGCTCCAGCGATCCCGGCAGCCAGCCCAGCGCCGGCAGCGTGTGCAGCCAGCCCAGGATGCCGTTGACCATCGCGATCAATGCCAGAAACGCCACCAGCATGCCGCCGACGTTCAACGCCAGGTGCAGTCCGTCGCCCGCACCCTGCGCCGCGGCATCGATGACGTTGACGGCGGTTTTCTCCACGCTTACGTCGACGCGCCCGGCGGTGGCGGGTTTCCCCGTCTCCGGGATGAAGATCTTCGCCAGCATGATCGTAGCCGGAGCAGTCATGATCACTGCGGTCAGCAGGTGAATGATCGAAACGCCCGCGACCTTGACGTACGCTGCCATCACCGCGCCCGAAACGTGCGCCATCCCGGCGGTCATGATCGTGAACAGCTCCGATTCCGTCAGCCCGGCGAGAAACGGCTTAATGGTCAGCGGCGCTTCGGTCTGTCCCATGAAGATGCTGGCTGCGACGTTCAGCGATTCCGCCCCGCTGACGCCCATCACCTTTTGCATCCCGATCGCCATGGCTTTCACCACCGCCTGCATCACACCTAGGTAATAAAGAATGGAAAAGAACGATGCGATGAAGATTATGATCGGCAGCACCTGGAACGCGAAGATCACGCCGTAGGGTCCCGACTTGATGCCCAGCGGTCCGAACAGAAACTCGCTGCCCTTTTCGGCGAAATCGAGCATTGCGTTCACGCCCGCGCCGATTGCCTGGAAGATCTTCCCGAAGTCCGTTTTCAGCACCAGGACTGCAAATGCGAGCTGAAGGCCCATGCCCCATGCCAGCAGGCGGAGCTTGATCTGTTTTTTGTGAGCCGAGAACAGCCACGCCACCCCCAGGATCACGAGTAGTCCCAGGAGCCCCGTGAAGCGGCCCATTATCCGACTACTTCCAGGATGAGCTCGCGCTCGTCGGGCTTCTGCGAGGACACACGGAAGGCGTCTTCCACCATCTCCGCCGCTTCCTCCACGCGGTCGTCCTTGGTGTAATAGAGGCGGCAGAGCACGCTGCCCGCATCCACCTTCTCGCCCGTCTTGACCTCGAGGATGATGCCCACGGCCGGATCGATCGAGTCCTCTTTTCGCTCGCGGCCGGCGCCGATCATGTTGCTCGCGACCCCGATATCCTCGGCGTCGATTGCCGCGACGTAACCCGCGCGCGGTGAAGTGACCTCACGCATGCCGGTCGCGTTCGGCAGTAGCTCGAACTTGTCCAGCGCCTGCGGATTGCCGCCTTGCGCCGCCACCACTCGCTTGAACAATTGGTAGGCCGTGCCTTCCACCAGATGCTTCTCGGCGACGCGGCGCGCGTCGTCCAGCGAAGGCGCCTTCTTGCCAAGGAAAATCATGCGCGCGGCCAGCTCCAGCGAGAGCTTCGTGAGATCCGCCGGGCCCGCGTTCTGCAGCGTCTGCGACGCTTCCATGATCTCCAGCGCGTTGCCTACGGCATAGCCGAGCGGCTGGTTCATGTCCGTGATCAGCGCCTGGACTTTCTTGTCCATGCGGCGGCCTATGCCCACCATGGTCTGCGCCAGCCGGCGCGCGTCCACCTGCTTCTTCATGAACGCGCCGCTACCGACCTTTACATCGAGCACCAGCGCGTCGATCCCCTCGGCCAGCTTCTTGCTCATGATCGAAGAGGAAATCAGGGGAATCGATTCCACGGTCGCGGTGACGTCCCGCAGCGCGTACAGTTTGCGGTCGGCCGGAGCGAGCTGATCGGTCTGGCCGATGAAGCACAGGCCCAGTTCCCCAAGTTGCGCGCGGAACTCGTCGGCGGTCAGGTTTGTGCGGAAGCCGGGGATCGACTCCAGCTTGTCCAGCGTGCCGCCGGTGTGGCCCAGCCCCCGGCCCGACATCATCGGCACCACCACGCCCGCGGCAGCCGCCAGCGGAGCCACAATGAAGCTGGTCTTGTCCCCGACGCCGCCCGTCGAGTGCTTGTCCACCTTCACGCCCGAAATCGCCGACAGATCTACCGTTTCCCCGGAATGCAGCATACATTCCGTGAGGCGGCTCACTTCGCGGTCGGTCATGCTCGCGAAGAAAACAGCCATCAGGAAGGACGACATCTGGTAGTCGGGAATCTCGCCGTTGGTGTATCCATCGACCAGGAACTCGATCTCCTCAGGAGCAAGCTCTTCGCCATCGCGTTTCCGCTGGATCAAGTCAACTGTACGCATTATGAGTAACTTAGCCTACCATTCCAAGGGGTGGAAAGTAAAGGAAGGTTGCCGCCCGCACGGGCAGACTCCCCTGCCCGGGGCGTTGAAGTCCCGATTCTGGGGGAAACTTCCCCTTGAACTAAAGCATTGTAACCCGATTTGAAGGCCCGGCGCCCCGCCACTGCTACGATAGACTCTGATGACCCCAAATTCTCCGGGCCAAATGCCCAAGCTGCCTATTGCAGGTGTGAAGAATCTGATTGCCGTCGGTTCGGGCAAAGGCGGCGTGGGCAAGACCACCGTGTCGGTGAACCTCGCCGTAGGTCTGGCGTCGCTCGGCTACCGCACCGGCCTGATGGATGCCGACGTCTACGGTCCCAACGTTCCGCTCATGATGGGTATCAACAAGACGCCCATGGCGTACGGCGAAAGGATTCAGCCGCTCGATCAGTACGGGGTCAAGCTGATGTCGATGGGCTTCCTCAGCCCCGGCGATAAGCCGCTGGTGTGGCGCGGCCCTATGCTGCATTCCGTGATCCAGCAGTTCCTGCGCGGAGTCGATTGGGGCGATCTCGATTTTCTCGTCATCGATCTTCCGCCGGGCACCGGCGACGTGCAGCTTTCCTTGATCCAAACGGCGCCCGTGACCGGAGCCATCGTCGTGACCACACCGTCGGACGTTTCTCTCGAAGACGCGCGCAAGGCGGTCATGATGTTTCACCAGGTGAGGGTTCCGATTCTCGGCATCGTCGAAAACATGAGCTACCTGAGCTGCCCGCACTGCCACGAGCGCATCGACGTCTTCAGCCACGGCGGCGGCCGGCGCACCGCAAACGAGATGAACGTGCATTTCCTGGGCGAGCTGCCGCTCGATCCCGAGGTGCGGGTGGGCGGCGATAGCGGGCAGCCGATCGTGCAGCGCAAGGGCCAGGGCGCTCCGTTTCTGGAGCTGGCACGCAATACCGCGGCGCGGGCGGAAGAAGTGTCGAAGGAAACCGGGCCGAAGATCGAGATCAGCGATTAGAAGTTGATCCCTGGCAGCGTCCGATTCGACATCGCCGGTTAGCCTGAAGTGCTAAAGTGTAGCACATGAGGAGAGCCTCGGTCCGCGATCTTCACATCCGCACCTCGGAGCTGGTGCGCGACGCCGCCAAAGGCGCGGTCATAGTGATCGAGCGCCGCGGCGAGCCGGTCGCCGAACTGCGGCCGGTGAATTCTTCGGGAGGGCAAGCTCAACGCGGCGCAATGCGAAGCAACCTTGCGGGAGTGACGCGGTCCATCTCGCTTCCGCATCCGAGAGCGGAGAGTACGAGATCTGGAGCGACGATCGCCATCTGCTCGCGGCTGCGCCGTACTTCGGGCTCGCCGGCAGGTCCGCGTAGTTTCCGGCTTATCCCGCCACCGGCTGCGGCTGCTCCACTTTCTTCCCCCGCCGCTTCCAGGCCTGTACCTTCTCCTGCGCCGCCGACATGTAGATGTAGAACACCGGCGTCAGGTACAAGGTCACAAGCTGCGAAAATAGCAGTCCGCCCACCACGACCAGGCCCAGCGGCTGCCGGGCTTCCCCGCCCGCCCCATATCCCAGCGCGATCGGCACCGCGCCCAATAGCGCTGCCATGGTGGTCATCATGATCGGGCGGAAACGGATCAGGCAGCCTTCGTAGATCGCGCGCTCGGCGCTCAGGTTGTGATGACGCTCGGCTTCCAGAGCGAAGTCGATCTGCATGATCGCGTTCTTCTTCACGATACCGATCAGCATGATCAACCCCACGAACGCGTAGATGCTGAGATCGATCTTGAAGATCACCAGCGTGAGAAGCGCGCCGAAACCCGCGCTCGGCAGGCCGGAGAGAATCGTGATCGGGTGGATGTAGCTTTCGTACAGGATGCCGAGCACGATGTACACCACCATGATCGCGATGATCAGCAGCACCCACAGGTTGCCCAGCGAGTTCTGGAATGCCTTGGCTTCGCCCTGGAACGACGTGCTGATCGTTTCCGGCAGGTTCGCGTTCGCCAGCCCCTGAACCTGGTCCACCACCTCGCCTAGCGCGGCGCCCGGCTTCAAATTGAAGGAAATCGTCGCCGCGGGGAGCTGGCCGTAGTGGTTGATGGTCTGCGGACCGGTGACGGTCTCGATGTTCGCCATCGTGTCCAGCGGAATCAGCTTGCCGTTCGAGTTCTTGAAGTACAACAGCGACAGCGCCCGGGGATCCCTCTGATAGCGCGGCTCCAGCTCCAGCAGGACCTTGTACTCGTTGATCGACCCGTAGATGGTCGATACCCAGCGCGGGCCGTACGCGTCGTAGAGCGCGTTCTCGATCAGGTTCGCGTTCACGCCCATCACGCCGGCCTTGTCGCGGTCGATGGTCACGTTCACCTGCGGCGTCTCCACCGCCACGTCGTTGGTCACGTCTTCCACGCCGGGCAGTTGCTCCACCAGCTTGGTGAGCTTCTCGGTCTGGCCGTACAGCTCCGGCTTGTCGGGCGTCTGCATCGAAAACTGGTAGAGACTCTTGGTCACCTGCCCGCCGATGCGGATGGTCGGCGGATTCTGCAGGTAGACTTTCATGCCGGCGAACGCCGAGAGCTTCGGGCGCAGCTTCTTGATGAGGTCATTCACCGCCAGCGGCCGCTGGTTGCGCGGCTTCAGGTGCACCACGAGCTGGCTGTAGTTGGGGCCGCCGAGGTTCGACGCCACGGCGCCGCCCACGCTGGCCGAGAGCGCATCCACGTTTTCGTCCCGCGCCACTACGTTGGCGATCTTCTGCGCGTACTCCACCATCTGGTAATACGACGTGCCCTGGGCGGCCTCGGTGATCACGCTCAACTGGTCGGTATCCTGATCGGGGATGAAGCCCTTGGGGATGGTGACGAACATGTACATCGTCGCCCCGAGCACCAGGACGAAGCTCACCATCATCGCCACGCGTTGACGCAGCGCGATCTTCAGCGTCACGTCGTAGATGTGCAGCATGCCGTCGAAAAACCGTTCCGTGGCGCGATAGAACCAGCCCTTCTTGTCTTCGTGCGAGCCTTTCAGAAACCGGCTGCACAGCATCGGCGTCAGCGTCACCGACACCACGCCCGAAATCAGGATGGCCACCGTGATGGTCACGGCGAATTCTTTGAACAACCTGCCCAGAACCCCGCCCAGGAACAGCACCGGGATGAATACGGCCGCCAGCGAGAGCGTCATGCTGACGATGGTGAATCCGATTTCGTCCGAACCCCTGAGCGATGCCAGCAGCGGCTGTTCGCCCATTTCGATGTGGCGCACGATGTTTTCCAGCATGACGATGGCGTCGTCCACCACGAAGCCGATCGACAGAATCAGGGCCATCATCGATAGGTTGTCCAGGCTGTAGTCGAGCAGGTACATCACCGCGAACGTGCCGATGATCGAAAACGGCAGGGCCAGGCTGGGAATAATCGTGGCCGAAACGTTCCGCAGGAACAGGAAGATGACCATCACCACCAGTCCCAGCGTCAGCACCATGGTGAACTGCACGTCCTGGTAGCTCTCCCGGATGGTATCCGACCGGTCGTACAGAATGTCCATGTGCACGGACGGCGGCAGCTCGTTGCGGAACGTCGGCAGCAGGTTCTTCACCCCGTCGGTCACTTCGATCGTGTTGGTGCCGGGCTGGCGCTGGATAGCCAGAATGATGCCGCGGCTGTTGAACTTGTTCTTGTAATACCAGGACGCGGTCTTGTCGTCTTCGACGCTGTCGATGATCGTTCCGAGCTCGTCCAGCCGCACCGGAGAGCCGTTGCGGTAGGCCACCACCACCGGCTTGTACTGATCGGCCGAAAGCAGCTGGCCGCTCGCCTGGAGGGTAAACGCGCGCTGCGGGCCGATGATCGCGCCGGTGGGCAGGTTCACGTTCCAGTTCTTGAGCGAGGTCTCGATCTCGTTGATGCCGATCTGGCGCGAGGCCAGCGCGTGCGGATCCATCTGCACGTGGACCGCGAATTTCTGTGCGCCCTGCACCTGTACCTGCGCCACGCCGGAAATCATAGAGATGCGCTGCGCGATGCGCGTCTCGGCGTACTCGTCCAGGGTCCACAACGGCAGCGTCGGCGAGGTCAGGGCGATGTAAAGGATGGGCTGGTCCGCGGGATTGACCTTGGTGAAAGTGGGCGGCGTCGGCATGCCCTGCGGGAGCAGGCGCGAGGCCTGCGTAATCGCGGCCTGGACATCGACCGCCGCGCCGTCCAGCTTGCGGCCGAGGTCGAACTCCAGCGTGATCTGGGTGTTGCCCAGGGAGTTCGAGGACGACATCGAGTTCAGCCCGGCAATGGTGGAGAACTGGTTTTCCAGCGGCGTCGCCACCGCCGCGGCCATCGTCTCGGGGCTGGCGCCGGGCAGCGCTGCCGTCACCAGCAGGGTGGGAAAGTCCACGTTCGGGAGATCGCTCACCGCCAGCGAGCGGTAAGCCACGCCGCCGAACAGCGCGATGGCGGCCATCAGCAGGCTGGTAGCGATCGGCCTCTCAATGAAGGTCTGGGAAATATTCATGAATCAATCTCCCGCCTGCATGACGGGCGACAGGGCCTTGCGTTGCTTGGATGCCTTCCACGCGTTCCACTTGTCCACGATGGCGGCCATGTACGTGTACACCACGGGGGTCAGGTACAACGTCATCAGCTGCGAGAACGCCAGCCCGCCAACCACCGCCAGGCCCAGCGGCTTGCGCGCCTCGCCGCCCGCGCCCCAGCCGAGCGCGATCGGCAATCCGCCGAGCAGCGCTGCCATGGTGGTCATCATGATGGGTCGGAACCGGATCAGGCAGCCTTCGTAGATCGCGTCCTTGGGCGCTTTGTGCTCTTTGCGCTCGGCCTCCAGCGCAAAGTCGATCTGCATGATGGCATTCTTCTTCACGATGCCGATCAGCATGATCAGGCCCACGAAGGAATAGATGCTGAGGTCCACCTTGAACAGAATCAGGGTGAGCAGCGCGCCGAAACCGGCCGAGGGCAGGCCCGACAAAATCGTGATCGGATGGACGTAGCTCTCATACAGCACGCCGAGCACGATGTACACTACCGCGATCGCGACAATCAGCAGGATGCCCATGTTGCGCATCGAATCCTGGAAGACCTTGGCCGTGCCCTGGAAGGTGCCGGTGATCGTGCCCGGCAGGTTGGCCCGCGCGGCTTCCTCGATTTCATCGGTCGCCTGTCCCAGCGAGGTGCCGGGCCGGAGCGCGAACGAGATCGTGACCGAGGGCAGCTGGCCGGAGTGCGGAATACTCTGCGGCCCGGCGTCGGACACCAGCTTGGCCACTGCGCGCAGCGGGATCATCTGCCCGGTATCGCTCTTCAGGTAGATCAGGTCCAGGCTGTCGGAGTGCTGCTGATACGTCGGCAACACCTCCAGCAGCACGCGATATTGGTTGGTCGGCGCGTAAATAGTGGACGAGAACTGCGGCCCGAAGGCGTCGTAAAGGGTGCTCGAGATCGTGTTCCAGTTGAGATTCAAAGCGGCGGCGCGGTCGCGGTCGAGCACGATGTTGATGCGCGGCGTCTTGATCTGCAGGTCGCTGGTGACTTCCTGCAGGCCCGGAAGGCGCCCGACGATGCGCTCGAATTTCGGCGCTTCCTCGTATAGCTGCTTGGTGTCGGGCCCGTAAAGCGTGTAGTCGTAGGCGCTCTTCGACATGCGGCCGCCGACGCGAATCGCCTGCGGGACCGACAGCGAAACCCGCAAACCCGGGATGCCGCCCAGCCGCGGCCGCAACCGGTTCACGATGTCCCCGACCGTCTCCTTGCGCTGCCGCCGCGGAATCAGGTTCACCATCAGGCGGCCGGTGGCACCGGAGGCGCCGAACATGCCCCCGCCGGTGCTGGAATAGAAGCTATCCACGTCGGGGTCCTGCACCACGATCGACGAAACCAGTTCCTGGTATTTCACCATCTGGTAGTACGAGGTGCCCTGCGCGGCCTCCACCGTAACGTTGAAGTTATCGTTGTCGGTGTCCGGAATGAAGCCCTTGGGCACCACCACGTAGAAGTACCCGGTGACTCCCAGGACCGCCACGAACAAGGCGAGCATCACCGGCCGGTGATTGAGCACCCACGCCAGGGTGACCCGGTAAAGATTCAATTGCGCCTGGAAGACCCGCTCCATGGTCCGGTAAAGGAATCCATGCTCGGTATCCTTTGCGGCTCGAAGGAAGCGGCTGCATAGCATCGGCGTCAGGCTGATCGAAACCATTCCCGAAATGAGGATCGCGGTGCAAATGGTCACGGCGAACTCGCGGAACAGGCGGCCCAGAATCCCGGCCATGAACAGAATCGGGATGAATACCGCCGCCAGCGACAGAGTCATGCTGACAATGGTGAAAGCGATCTCCTTCGACGCGGTGAGTGATGCCTGCAGGGGCTGCTCGCCGTGCTCGATGTGCCGGACGATATTCTCCAGCATCACGATCGCGTCGTCCACCACGAACCCGATCGAGAGAATCAGCGCCATCAGCGAGATGTTGTTCAGGCTGAAATTCAGCAGGGACATCACCGCAAACGTGCCTACGATCGAAAACGGCAGCGCCATGGCGGGAATCATGGTGGCCGAGAAGTTGCGCAGGAACAGGAAAATCACCAGAATCACCAGCGCCAGCGTCGCGGCCATGGTGAACTGAATGTCCTGGAACGACTCGCGGATGTTCTTGGAACGGTCGCCGCGGATCCCCAGGTGTACCGAGGGCGGAAACTGCGACTGCAATACCGGCAGCAGCGCCTTGATGTTGTCGGTAACTTCGATCGTGTTGCTGCCCGGCTGGCGGAACACCGCCAGGCTCACGCCGCGCGTGCCGTCTTTGCCGTACTCGCCGCCATAGATCTTGGAAAAGTTCTTGTCGTCCTCGACGCTGTCGATGACGTGCGCCACGTCGCCCAGCCGCACCGGAGCGCCGTTCTGGTAGCTCACGATCACCGGCCGGTAGTTGAACGCCCGCATCAGCTGGCCGTTGACCTGAACGTTGTACGCCGTGTGCTGCCCGTAAAGGGTGCCGGTAGGCAGATTGACGTTCCAGTTGCGCAGGGCGGCGTCGATCTCGTTCAGCCCGATGTGCCGCGCCGCCAGCTCGTTCGGGTCCACCTGCACGCGCACCGCATACTTCGTGGAGCCGAACACCTGCACCTGCGCCACACCTTCCACCATGGAGATGCGCTGGGCCAGCATCGTCTCGGCATATTCGTCGAGATCGCTCAGCCGCATCGTGGGCGAGGTGATCAGCAGGCTGATGATCGGCGAATCGCCGGGATTGACCTTGCGGAAGCTCGGGGGGGTCGGCATGCCGGGAGGCAGCAGCGGCATCGCCTCGGCGATGGCGGTCTCGACATCCACGGTCGCGCCGTCGATTTCGCGGCTCAGGTTGAACTGCAGCGTGATGGAAGTAGATCCCTGGCTGCTGTTCGAAATCATCGAGTCCAGGCCCGCGATGGTCGTGAACTGCCGCTCCATCGGCGTGGCCACTGCCGACGCCATCGTGTCCGGGTTCGCTCCCGGCAGGCTCGCGTTCACGGTGATGGTCGGGTAATCGACCTGCGGCAGGTCGCTGACCGGCAAGGCTTCGTACGCGATGACGCCGAACAGCGCAATACCGGCCATCAACAGGCTGGTGGCGATCGGGCGCCGGATGAAGGTTTCCGATATGTTCACGCGAGCCCCCTCCTCAGCTTCGCTTCCCCCGGCCTCCGCCGCCTCCCCCGCGTCCGTCGCGCACCACCACGCGCATGCCCGGAGCCAGCCGCAACTGTCCCTCCACCACCACCGTTTCGCCGGACTGCAGGCCTTCGTTCACCACCATATCCTGCTCCACGCGCGCCCCCGTGACCACGTTGCGCGATTCTACCGTGCGATCCTGCTTGACTACATACACGAACGACCCGTTCTGTCCGGTGTTGATGGCCTGGTTCGGCACCACCACGGCGTTCGGCTGCGTGGTCAGCTTCAGGGTCACCCGGACGAACTGGCCGGGCCAGAGCTTGTGCGCCGTGTTCGGAAACGTGCCCTTCAGCTTGATGGTCCCGGTGGTCACATCGACGGTGTTGTCCACGAACGTGAGCACGCCGCTGTCTTCGTCCTTGACGTCGCCGTCCTGCGGGCGCGCCCGCACGGGAAGCTTTCCCGACTCCATGTACTTCTTGATCGCCGGCAACTGCGCCTCCGGCACCGCGAAAGTCACGTATATCGGCTCCACCTGGTTGATGGTCATCAGGTCCATGCTGTTCGCCATAACCACGTTGCCGTTCTTCACCGTGAGATTCCCGGTGCGGCCGTCGATGGGCGAGAAGATGTTGGTGTAGCTCAACTGCACCTTCGCGTTGTCGGCCGTCGCTTTGCTCGCCGCGATGGCCGCCTTTGCGCTTTCGATTGCGGCTCTGTCGGCGTTGACAGCCTGCTCCATCGCGTCGGCGCTGGCGCGCAGCTGCTCCGCCTGGTCTTTCGAGATCACTCCGCCGGCCAGCAGGTCCGCGTACCGCTTGGCCTGCGTGTCCTGGTACTTGGCCTGCGCGGTGTCGCGGGCCAGATTGGCCTGCGCCTGCCCCAGGCTGGCTTCATCGCGGGAGACGTTCGCCAGTGCCTGGTTGTAGGCGGCTTCCAGCGGCCGCGGGTCGATGGTGAACAGCTTCGCCCCCTTCTTGACGAAGTCGCCTTCCTGGAAATACACGTCGGTCAGTTGACCGCTCACCTGGGCCTTGACGGTAATGGTCGAATAGGCTTCGACGTTGCCGATGACCTGGATCTCCACGGGCACATCCCGCGTGGTAGCGTTGGCGACCGTGACCGGTACATCGCCCGCCATTCCGCGCCGGCCGCCGCCTTTGCCCCCACCGCCGCCGCCGGGCGCATCGGACTTGGCATTGGTCGCACCACTCGTGCCGCAGCCGCATAACGCGATCGCCAACACCACCGCGATACCAACCCGCCAGATGGTTCCGCGAAATTCCCCGTGGCCCTTCACCGTCTGCCTAAACATAGAGAAATCTATACCTTTAAGGGCGATAACCTACATAGTAATGTTACCCAATTGAAGCGGCAATGGCTCGAATGGGGCAGCGTTTTTGGAACTTTTTGTAAAGATGAGGGTTAGCCAGCACCCCCGGAGCCCGTTTTCGTCAAATCTTCGGCTTCGGAGGGGGCAGTTCGCGCGCCGTCACCGGATCGTTAAATCCCATACGGTTATGGCTGCCGTCGCAGAACGGTTTGCTGGCCGAATGCCCGCAGCGGCAGAGCGATATGACGGTACGGCCGGCGAGCCCGAAGGTCGCGCCGGCCGGATCGCAGATCTCGAATTCGCCCTCGATCCGGATAGGACCGTTCGAGGCAACCGTGACTTTAGCTGGCACCAGACCAGTATCTCACTTCTTCTTCGGCGGCGTCGTGGGCGAGGTTCCACCACCCGCCGGCGGGTTCTTGCCGTCGTCCACCACTTCTCCGAACTTGATCGTCGAACGTCCCTCGAACTTCTTGTAGTCCTGGTACCGCACCACCATCCGGATCGGCACGCTGTCGCCATTCTTGAAGTGCAGCGTATCGTTGGCGCGTGTGTAGGTCGGGAACCAGTACTTGCCGTCGATCTGCTCGCGGTACGTCTCGAACTTCGGAAACGCCTGGTCTTCGCTCTTCTTCAGCAGGCCCACGCCCTTCCCGTAGGTCTTCACGATCTGCAGGTCGCGATCGTCCACCCAGATCTGGCCTTCGAAGTACCGCTTGCCCTGCGCCATCTTCTTCGGCTTCACCGAAAACGAGTAGCAACTGACCTCGTCCACTTTGTCCTTGCCGAGATACTGGATGTCGTACTCGGGAATCTCCGGCGTGGTGAGCACGAACGGCTGCACGTTGCGCAGATCCTGGACATCCTGCGGCGACAGGCTGATGTGATGCAGCGAAATCACGGGCGCATAGACCACCTTCTCGATCCGCTTGCCTTCCGGCGTGAAGATGATGTCGTCCACCTCTTCCCATTTGCCCCCGCCTTGCACTTCCTCGAGTTTCACGCTCTGGCGGTACATGTAGTTGTTGCGCGCCTGCTGGAACTCCATCTCCTTGGCGGCGAACTTGCGAATGACCTCCTCCGGGTTGACATCGTCCGCCGCTCTCAGTGGCGCCCAAAGCCCGGCCACGGCGGCGGCGGAAAGAACGAATGCTCGCATAGACTCCTCGATTGTGAGACGAACTCACTTCCCCAACAGTTTCTTGGCGATGGTCAGCAATTGTATGTTGCTGGTCCCTTCGTAGATGCGTCCGATCTTGGCGTCGCGGTAGAGTTTTTCGACGGGATAGTCTTTGGTGATTCCGACCCCGCCGTGAATCTCGATCGCCTTCGACGCCACCTGTTCCGCGATCTCGGAACTATAATACTTCGCCATCGCGGCCTCGGCGAGGAACGGCAGCCCGGCGTCGCGCAACCGTGCCGCGTTGTACACCAGCAGCCGCGCCGCTTCGACCTCGATGGCCATCTTCGCCAGGTCGAACTGCACCGCCTGGAACTCGCCGATGATCTTGCCGAACTGCTTCCGCTCCCGCGCATAGGCCAGCGCGTGCTCCAGCGCACCCCGCGCCAGCCCGATCATCTGCGCGCCGATGGCGATCCGCCCCTCGTTGAGGGTCTCGATCGCGATCTTGTAGCCCTGCCCCACCTCGCCCATCACGTTCTCGCGCGGCACGCGGCAGTTGTCCAGGATTAATTCGCACGTTGACGACGCGCGCAGCCCGATCTTGTCTTCTTTCTTTCCCACCTGGAAGCCCGGGAATTCGCGCTCCACGAGAAACGCCGTCACGCCCCTGTAGCCCGCGGCCGGATTGGCATTGGCAAAAAGCAGGAAGAACCCGGATTCCGCCGCGTTCGTGATCCACAGCTTTCGGCCCGTGAGCAGGAAGTGATCGCCCTTGTCTTCGGCGCGCGTCGCCATCGCAAACGCGTCCGAGCCCGACCCGGCTTCCGACAGGGCATAGCTCGCCACCCACTTTTCCGACAGCAGTGGCAAATACTTCGACTTCTGCTCCGTCGTCGCCCATCGCATCAGCGCGTTGTTGCAGATCGTGTTCTGCACGTCCACAATCACACCCGCCGAAGGATCCACCGCCGAAAGTTCTTCCACCGCCAGGATCGCCTGAAAAAACGTCCCGCCCTGCCCGCCATATTCTTCCGGGATCTCGATCCCCATCAGCCCCATTTCGAAGAACTGCTTGATGATTTCCTTACGGAAGACGCCGGCTTCGTCCATCTCGCGGACATGCGGCCGGATCTGCTCCCGCGCGAACTTGCGGACCGTGCTTTGGAACAGTTTCTCGTCCTCGCTGAGGGCTGTCAGCGGTGGCGACACACCCGTTACTTGTTCGGTTGCCTGCATGGTTGCAGCTTACTCCTGCGGCGGTTGAAGGCGCAACGGAGCGGTATGAGGAGTCTATGGCGACGGGCGCACTGGTCTCGGAACAAGAGTACCTCAACACGACCTACAAGCCTGGCTGCGACTATATTGACGGCGTTCTGCGCCCAAAACCCACGGGTGCCCGAAAGCACGCCTTGCTGCAGGCTCGATTGGCCCACCTGTTCTGGATGGGCTCCTGACGCGCGAGCGGTTGCTTGCCGTGCTCTCCGGATTCTTCGGAGCGTTGGCGGCGCTGCTCGCAATCGTCGGCTTGTACGGCGTGTTGGCTTACAACACCATGCGGAGGCGCAACGAGAT
>Ga0335080_10003930_pt1 | contig 15110 bp, 12 predicted proteins | sample Lox_Sample_34_FD_206720 | JGI IMG/M metagenome (GOLD analysis project Ga0335080, IMG submission 206720) | Soil microbial communities from Loxahatchee National Wildlife Refuge, Florida, United States - Lox_Sample_3.4 | ecosystem: Environmental > Terrestrial > Soil > Wetlands | place: USA... | reverse complement strand
TTGGTGGACATTCCGAGCACCAGGTTGTTGTTGTCAAAGATGCCAAAGACATTGGAGAACCCCTGGTAATTGCCGGCGGTCGCATTCCACGTGCTGGCCGACAGGCTGGCGGCCGACGCCGCGGTGCCCGCATAAATTGCATAGGGCGACGGCTGCACCAACACGCGCGGCGTCAGAGTCTGAGCGTCCAGACCACTTTGCACAGTGATATCCAACCAGCGGGCGCCGCCGTTGAACGCGTTCGCGCCAAAATCAAGGTTCACCGTGAACAGGCCGTTGGCGAGCGTCGGGGTGGTCGTGATGGTCCCGCCAATCTGATTGCCGCCGCCCGCGGCATCGTAGAGTTTGAAAATCATCGTATAAACGCCATTGGCGTTCGTGCCGCCGTCGCGGAGCTGGCCTTGATAAGTAAAGGCCGTCGTGCCCTGGGCATAAGCGGTTGAGAGTTGAAGGTTGAGGGTTGAGAGCAGCGCCAGCAGGGCCAGAGCGGCGGTCAGATTCCTTTTGGTTCTCATAATTTTCATTTTTCTATTGTTGGTTTGGGCCAACCGGGGCTTTTGAAGAATTTCGAATAGCCGGGACTGACAAACGGGCGAAAAACGGGAACGGCACAGGCGGCGATTTCTTTTTCACAATCGGAAAGAGACGAGACCAATGAACGATATGGCACGCGCGGCTCAAATCCGCGTCGGTGGAAAACACCGGTGGCGTGCTCCAAAACGATACCGCTTTCTCCTTCGGTCCGGCAGTGTCCTTGCGTGCATTCATAACCCCAACTCGCAGAAGCAAGTGCCGAACCGGTTATCCTTGGAACAGAATGAGTTTGGTCAAAAGGCAAAATCCATCCGGAGAATGCCAAAAAAGGTTATGCGGAATTTGAATGCTGAAAATAAGAAGCTGGCGCGGGCCTTTGCAGTTTATTGGTGGATTCGGCTCTAAGGCACGGAACGGATGCGCCAGAAATTGTTCGTGGTTACGTCCGGCGTATTGGTGAACCACAGCATTCCACCGTTGCCAGCGGAATTGGTCCCCAAGGGCAACCAATTTGGCGGTGACAGGCTGGACGCGTAGTCCAGCGCATAATTCGCACCGACGATGCCCAAAAAAGACGAAGCCACGGCGCCGCCACTCAGAAATTGAATGGACATTTGGTTGTAGCCCGGCGGCCCGGCCAGAATCTGCTCGGGGCGGTTGGTTCGGTTGTAAGTGCCGTCGGCGGCGGCGATACCCATGCCCCATAGGCTGCCGTCGCTCTTGAGAAACAGACTGTGGTAGAGTCCTGCGGCAATTGCCGTGACACCGCTGCCCACAATTTGCTCGGGCTGATTGGTGTTGTTGTAAGTGCCATCGCCCAACTGGCCAAAATTGTTCAGGCCCATGGCCCACAAACTCCCATCACCCTTCAGAAACAGGCTATGCCAGTATCCTGCGGCAATTGCCGTAACGTTGCTGGCTACAATCTGCTGCGGCTGGTTGGTGTCGTTGCGGGCACCGTCGCCCAACTGGCCATAATTGTTCAGGCCCATGGCCCACAGACTGCCGTCGCTCTTGAGAAACAGGCTATGGGCAGCCCCTGCGGCAATTACCGTGACGTTGCTGGCCACTACAATTTGCTCCGGCTGATTGGTGTCGTTGTAAGTGCTGTCGCCTAACTGGCCTGCGTCGTTTTCTCCCATGCCCCACATGCTGCCGTCGCTCTTAAGGAATAGATTGTGCCCGCCTCCGGCGGCAATCGCCGTGACGTTGCTGGCCACAATCTCCTCGGGGCTGTTGACGTAAGTGTTGTAAGTGCCGTCGCCCAACTGGCCAGAATTGTTCAGGCCCATGCCCCATAGGCTACCGTCGCTCTTGAGAAACACGCTGTGATCACTTCCCGCGCTGACTTTAGTGACGTTGGTCACCACAATCCGCTCGGGGCGGTTCGCCTCGTTGTGAGTGCCGTCGCCCAACTGCCCGCAATCATTCTCGCCCATGGCCCACAAACTGCCATCGCTCTTGGCAAACAGGCTGTGACCGGATTCTGGTGGGTGGTCGTAATATCCTCCTCCGGCAATCGCTGTGACGCCACTGGCCACAATCTGCTCGGGCCGGTTAGTGGCGTTGTAAGTGCCGTCCCCCAACTGGCCTTGGCCGTTGTCGCCCATGACCCACAGACTGCCGTCGCTCCTCACAAACAGGCTGTGGGTAAGTCCCGCGGCAACCTTAACTGGCAGTCCCGCGTTGGTGACCATCAATCCGACCGAATCCAGCATCACGAGCGTCGGCTGCGAACTCGGTTGATTGGTAAAGCTGATGACATGATTTCCCGCATACAGAGTAATCGGTATCGTTTGAAAGGAACTCCAACTGCCGACCGATGGGGTAAACGAACCAACGTTGGTGCCATCCACCAAAACTGTCACAGTCTGACTCCCAAAAGCAGAAGCCGCGAAATTGAACTTATAATTAAAAAAGCCATTCGGGAAGTTCGATATGGTTTGAGACATGGTTCCACCCGCGCCGCCGACACCTTCGAGAAAGGCAATTTGGTTACCGTCGGTAGTATACGGCGGAGGGGCAAATTCGCTGCCCTTCGCAGCGATGCCGGCGTCGCCGATAAACGTCCACACCGCTCCCGTAGGATTGAATTGATAGCTATTATAATTTGCGACCGACCCGACTACAGGTGTTTCAAAACCGGGGTTTTGAATCGTCTGTGCGCCTAACCGTGCTGTGCCGATTTGCAGCAGCACCAGTGCGCACAGCAGGCAGATGGGGATTGAACTGCGTTTCATTTTCATACTCTCCCAACTGATTTTCCTACACTCCTACATTAAACATCTGCTGGGAAGTGCGTTCAAGGAAATTCCGCGAAAAGGCAAAGTCCACCCATCAATTTGTAGAATATGTTAAGTCGGAGCGGGATACAGAATAGAAAAAGCCACGGAACGATTCCGCGGCTTCGTGAAGTGATAAAAAGTCTGGTTACTCGGTCTTCGCCGGCTTCTCGGCTTTTTCGGTCTTTTCCGCTTTGGGCGCTTTGGGTGCTCTTGCCGGTCTCTCACCCTTGGGTGTGCGCGGTTGTTTTTCTCCGGCGGCTTCGACCTTTTCGGGGCTGGCGGGCTTCTCGACTTTTTCGGCCTTTTCGCCTTTGGCGTCACGCCTCGCGTAACCGCGTTTTTCGGTTCGTGGTCTCCTGCCTTCCTCGGGTTTGCCCTCGGCGGGCGCTGCGGGTGCAGTCTCCGCGGCAGGAGCCGTCACCGGCGTAAGGCTTTCGACGCGCACCTTGAGCGTGCCTTTGACATCGGCGTGCAGGTGCAATTCGATTTCGTGTTCGCCCAGTGCGCGGATCGGGTGTTCGAGATGGATTTTCCGTTTGTCGAGCGAGATGTCGAACTGGTGCTTCAATTCGTCAGCAATCATGCCGGCGGTCACCGCCCCGAACATCTTGCCGTCCTCGCCCGCCTTGACTTTGACCAGGCAGATGAGCTTCGAGACAGCCTTGACCAGTTCGGTCATGGTGTTGAACTCGTGGGCTTCGCGCTCGGCCCGGCGTTGCTTGAGCGCCTCGAGCTGGCGTTTGTTGGCGCGGGTCAGCGGAATCGCCAGCCGCTGTGGGAACAGATAGTTGCGCGCGTAGCCGGCGGCGACCTTTACCTGGTCGGATTCGGCGCCCAGGCCGACGATGTTGTTGGTGAGAATGACTTCAGTCTTCATAAAAAATGTGACGAGTGACGGGTGGCCAGTGACAAGAAAATTCCGCGAACATCAAAAGGGAACGTCGTCGCCTTCCGCCGGAGGCGCGTCGGCCTCGGCGGCTTCTGACGCGGCCGGTGCGGCAGCCGGGCGCGGCGCGGCTGGTGCTGACCCATCGCGATTGGCCGGACCGACGAATTTGAAATTCTCGACGTCCACGCGCAGCTTGCTCTGCTTTTGCTTGGTGTTTTTGTCCTCCCAGGTGTGCAGTCGCAACCGGCCTTCGACCAGAACCGGGCTGCCTTTTTTCAGGTATTGGCCGATGGTTTCGCCGGTCTTGCCGTACGCGTCGCAATCCACAAACGTGACTTCTTCCTTGTTCTCGCCGGTTTCAGATTTCCAGACGCGATTGACGGCCAGTCCGATGCGGGCGATGGCGGTGCCTTTGGGGGTGTAACGCAGTTCGGGGTCGCGGGTGAGGTTTCCCATCAGGATGACTTTGTTAAAACTGGCCATAACAAGTTGAAGGTTGAAGGTTGAGGGTTGGGGTTTATTTGGCGGGTTTGGGTTCGGGCGCCTGCGTGAAGAGGACGCGAAAGACCTCCTCGTTCAGCGCAAATTTCGTCCGCAATTGCGCGACGAGGGACGGTGTGCCGGTGAAAATGATGTTCGCGTAGAAACCGGCGCTGTGTTTTTTGTCCGCCACGCGCATGAAATTCTTCCGGTCCATTTTCTGGACGGTCTCGACCTTGCCGCCCGCTGCCGTGATGTCCGCGGAAATTTTGTCGAGGGCGTCTTTGACGCCTTCTTCCCGGCCTGCCGTGTTCAGGATGAACAAACCTTCGTATCGTTTCATGGTATCCGTTAAATCGGTGATTGGTTAAATCAGTTAAATGAGTTCAAGTCCACATCGCTCATTTAACCAGTCACTCATTTAATTATTTAACTTCTCAACACTTCCATTAAACCGGTTCATTGCCATTTCAATTCCGTCGGCCACCCAGCATTCCGCCTGGTCGGCCGCCCGGTCCAAAACTTTTTCCATCACCGCCGCTTCTGCTTTCTCAAACCGGTCAAGCACGTAATCCGTGATTTCCCGCGCGCCGTATTTGCGGCCGATACCGACTCGCAGCCGCGCAAACGTCTGCGTGGCCAGATGCCGGCCGATGGACTCCAACCCGTGATGCCCGCCGCTGCCGCCATCGGCGCGCAGGCGGATTTCGCCCAGCGGCAAATCCGCATCATCCACCGCCACCAACAAATGTTCGAGCGGCAACTGGTAAAAGCTCATCATTGCTTTCACCGCCTCGCCGCTCGCGTTCATGAACGTCTGCGGCTGGCACAGCAAAACCCGCCGTGGAACGGGCGTCCCGCCCGTTGACGGGCTGGAAGCCCGTCCCACTATTTCGCCGCGCGCGACGCGGGCCTTGAACTTTCGTTCATTCCGCCAATTCAATTTCCAGCGCGCCGTCAGTTTTTCGACCAGCGAAAATCCGGCATTGTGGCGCGTTTTCGCGTATTCCGCGCCGGGATTGCCCAAACCCACGATGAGAAACGCATTTTCCATTCGTGAGCCGAGAATAACTCATCCGTAAATCCAGGGCTACAACAACTGTCTTTTACCAAAAGTAGCGTGGGCGTCTCGCCTGCCAAATCCAATTCTTCTCCGGTTCGTACGGTCCGCAGGCGAGACGCCTGCGCTACGGTTATTTCTTTTTCTCCGCCGGCTTGGCGGCGGCCTTCTCCGCGCCTTTCTCCGGAGCGGCGGCAGCGCCTTTTTCCGGGGCTTTGGCCGCGCCTTTTTCGGCGCCTTTGGCCGGGGCTTTTTCGCCGGGCTTGGCCGCGCCTTTCTCGCCCTTGGCCGGGGCCTCGCCTTCCTCGCCTTCTTCCTTCTTTTCCTTGATCATCTCGACGTCGCCCGCCGCCACCGCCTCGGCCGTGGCCGTCGCGGCCGCTTCTTCCTCCTCGGAGCGCGGCAGGGCCACCGCCACGACCGGGATGTTTTTGTCGCCGAGAATTTCGACGCCGGCGGGGGCTTTGATTTCGCCGAGGTGAATGGCCTTGCCCAGTTCGAGATGGCCGACGTCCACGACAATCTGTTCCGGCAAATCTTTGGGCAGGCTGCGGACTTTGAGTTTGAACAAAACGTGTTCGAGCACGCCGCCGCCGGTCTTCACACCCACCGCTTCGCCGGTGGTTTCCAGCGGGACATGGACGATGACCTTTTCGTTTTCGGCGACTTCATGAAAATCCACGTGCAACATGTCGCCTTCCAGCGGGTGATGCTGGATTTCCTGGACGAGGGCGAGGCGTTTGGGCCGCGCGTCGCTTTCGACCGACAAATCCACCAGCACATTTTCCGACGCGGAATGGTGGAGGAGTTCCTCGAGTTCTTTCGCGTTGACTTCGAGGTTCTGAGGTTTGGCCTGGCGACCGTAAATGATCGCCGGCACGCGCCCGGCGGCGCGCAATTGTTTGACTCCGCCCCGGCGCGACAGCGTGCGGGGATACGCTTTCAACGGCACTGATTTCATCTTAATTAAACTGTTTGGCGACGCATCAACTCGTGCGCCCGCCTTTGAATTCAAACAGCGAGTTCACCGACGAATTGGTATGAATTCGTTTGATGGCTTCGCCCAAAAGCCCGGCCACCGACAGGGTGACAATCTTCACCCCGTCAATAGCGGGGCGTTGGACTGTATCAGTTGTAATCAACTCGTCAATCCCCGATTTGCGCAATCTTTGGATGCCCACGTCGTTCAAAATGGCGTGGGAAACACAGGCCAGAATCTGTTTCGCGCCCTTTTTCTTCAATAAAGCCGCGGCCGCCGTCAATGTGCCCGCCGTCTCCGTCAAGTCATCCACCAGCAGGATGTTTTTGCCCTTGATATCGCCGATGACGGCCATGGATTCGACTTCGGTGGCGCTTTTGCGGCGTTTGGCCACGATGGCCAGGCCGCCTTCGAGCGTTTGCGCGTAGGCATGCGCCATCTTCAGCCCGCCAATGTCCGGGCTGACCACGACCAGGTCGGTCAAATGTTTCTTCCGCAAATACTCGTACATGACCGGCGCGGCGTAGAGATGATCCACCGGAATGTCGAAGAACCCCTGGATTTGTTGCGCGTGCAAATCCATCGTCAGGATGCGATTGGCGCCAGAGGCGACGAGGAGATTGGCGACGAGCTTGGCGGTGATGGGGACGCGCGGCTGGTCCTTGCGGTCCTGCCGGGCGTAACCATAAAACGGCAGCACCGCCGTGATGCGCGCCGCGCTCGCCCGCCGCACCGCGTCAATCATGATAAACATCTCCATCAGGTTGTGGTTCGTGGGCGGGCAGGTGGATTGGATGACGAAGACGTCCTCGCCGCGCACGTTCTCCTCCACCTTCACGAAGGTCTCGCCATCGGGGAACGGCGAGATGTTGCATTTGCCCAGCCCGATGCCGATGTATTTGCAGATCGCCTGGGCCAAAGGCTGGTTGGCAGTGCCGCTGAAAACTTTCACAGTTATAAACTTTTGGTTGAAACGGAAAAACCGCCGCTGTCGGCGGAAGAAATTGTGGGGTGACTTTAACAAGCAAGAACGGCGGTGCAAGCGGAAACTGAGTGGCCGAACAGGAAAGGGGTCAGACACGGGGCCTCCGCGATAAACAAGAAACGTCGAACGCTCAACCCCCGAAGCAGGGAGCGCCGGCATCTTGCCGGCAAACGGCCGTTCTCCTCGATGAAACTCGCCGGCTGGAAGCCGGCGCTCCCGCAAAGGGAATCGCCCCATTTTCCTTGCCGCACTGCCCATGCGGGAGTATTTCCGGATTAATGCCGTCTGATTCAGAGACGCGTTAAAAATCAACCGTCTGATTTTTATGAAGAAACTGATGCCGGTCTTCCTGGTTCCACTCCTCGTACTGTTCATCGCGCCCCGCAGTTTGCACGCGGACGGCGGGTTTGTGGTGTCGAAATTCGTCTGGGACAAGCACAAGGACATCAACGAGCCGACGCAGAAGGCGATTCTCGTCTATGATGCCGGGCGCGAGGATTTGATTTTGCAGGTCAAATACGAAGGGCCGGTGGATGAATTCGGCTGGCTCATCCCCGTGCCGGGCCTGCCGTCGGTGTCAAAAAGCTCGATGAAATGCTTCTACGAATTGAGCCAGTTCACGCAGCAACGATTCGAACCGGCCCTACAAATGGCGAGTGACAGTTTGGGGCGAGATGAGTCGGCGCGCCCGCCCGAGCCACCGGTCAAGGTCATCGAAACCAAAACCGTCGGCGCTTATGAAATCGCCGTGCTTTCAACCAAGGATGCCGGCGCGCTGGCCAGGTGGCTGGACGCAAATCAATTTTATTTTCCGACGAACAAGACCGACGTGCTGGATGCCTACGTCAAACAGCAATGGTATTTTATCGCCGCCAAAATCAATGTGGGGAAAAGTGACGGCTTCCAATTGGTCACGGAATCGCCCAAAGGCCAGGAAACACCAAGGACCAGCTATTCGACCATGCTAAAGAAGTTCGCCAGCGGCGAACTGAATCCACTGCAAATCAGCTTTGCCAGCGACCATTGTGTATTTCCGCTGAAGATTTCCTCGATCAATGGCCAGCCGTCGGAAGTGCAGGTTTACATGCTGTCGCCGGAGCCGCTATTGGAAAGGGCGATGCTCGAAAAGAAACTGCCGCTGATTTACAGCAACGATGTAGCCCGGGCAACGACTGCAGCCGGGCGGCAGGAAGAATTCTTGCAACAACAGAAGAACCGCACGGTGCGCCGAATGGGGGGAACCGCTTCGGGTAATTCGCCCTTATCGGCTCAGGCAGAAGAGGCGATTCAGAAAACGAGTGAAACATTCTTCACGTCGCCGGACGAGTTGCTCCCCTTTGTCAAAGTTACCAAAGCGGATTTGCCGGAGTGCAGCAAGTGGATTCCCCGGCTTGCGGACAAATCGTGGTGGTTGCTGAAACAAACATGGACGTTCCGGCCAGAGGAAATGAGCGATCTGGAATTTGAGCCGGCGCTGGCCTATTTCTCAGAAGCGCTGGGTTCAAAATACGGCTATTTTGCTGCGGCGAGCCTAACGCCATTCGGGTCGGATGCCGTTCCCGTTATTCTGGCGGCCATGCAAAGCACCAATCCGACCGTCCGCGTCAATGCCGCCGGGAATTTCAACGGCCGTTACTGGGGTTACGGATCGACCGGCTACCGGGCCTTGCAGGACCCAAGATTCACGGAAGCGGCTTTGACGTGGTTGAAAGATCCAGAGCCGACGGTCAGGTATGCGGGGGCTCAAATGCTGACCGATTATGCCAACCGGCATCCGGAAGACGCCGAAGCCATCGTTGCCCTGCTCCGCGACGAGGATCCCATGGTTCGTCGCGCGGCTGTGGCCGGCTTGTTGCGCTTCCCTCCGGACATCCTGAAAAAGTATATCCCGGATTTCCAGCAGATGCTCAAAGACAAAAATCCGGGTGTTCAGAGTTCGGGCCTGGAAATGCTGGAACGCCTGCGGGTGGAAATCTCGCGTGCGGATCTGCTGCCTTTTTTGCAGTCGTCCGACTGGCGGGTTTTAAATCTGGCCTACTCGCAATTGCGCGAACAGGATGGGAAAATTTCCAACGACGATGCCTTGATTTTACTGCAAAATCCTGAACCGGTTGCGCGGCTGCTGGGACTTACGGCATTGAGTCAAAATCCCGAAAAAGACTCCGTTGAACTGGCGCTGCCGCTGCTGCGCGACCCGGATGAAATGGTGCGGTTGAGGGCCGCCCAGACATTACGCGTGCTCACCGGCCAGCACTTTACGGAAGACCAGACCGCTCAATGGATGAAATGGTGGACGGAAAACAAAACGAACCTCTCCGTCCAACTGCATCCCGAAGAATTGCGTCCGCACTTTGAAGCGCCTACGGATGGCCGGTGACCGACCGTTGCCGTAAAATTTTCCGCGTCAAGGATTGAAAATCGTGCGGTAGAATCGTTGGTCGAACTGGCTGGCGTTCGTGTCCACGAACGTGAAAGGCGCGGTGTTGGTCTGGAGCGGAACCCAGTTCACCAGGTCGGTGGAAGCCTGTACCAGGTATTTGTATCCGGTGCTGCCGGAAACCAGAAAAGCGTATTGGTTGTCGCCATAGGCCGCTGAGCCCAAAGCCGCCAAAGCCGCCGGCGGCACGACCAGATTGACCGTGCCACTGTTGGTCGGTGATTTGTTGCCGCTGGTGTCCGCCGCGTAAACCCGGACGGTGTTGGTTCCCGGTTTGAGTATCAGCGCCGCCGACCAATTCGTCCAGGTATTGCCCGTCGTCGCTGGTGTCCAGTTTGCACCGTTCAAAGAATAAAGCACTGTGCCCACGGCCACGTTGTCTCCCGCTTTCCCCATAACTGTGAACGTCGTGTTGCTCACACGCAGATTGCCGTTTGGTGCCAGCAGGCTCAACGTCGGTCTGGTCACGTCCGCAAAATTCGCGGTCAACGCCAGGTTCGTTGCCATCACGAATCGCAGCGTGGCCCGATTGGTCAGCGTGTTGCCGAACCCGTCGGTCCAGTTCGTGAAGGCGAACCCTCCGGCTGCAGACGCGGTCATGGTGTAGTTCCTTCCGATCGCGAGCAGGGTGTTGTTGTAGTTCGGATTGACCGTGCCGCGCCCGACGATCCGGACCGTCAAAGGCTTGGGCACCAGATAGGCAAAGCGCACCGTGTTGGTGGAGGAGACGTTACCGGTGGTGTCCACCGCGCAGGTCTGGACGAGGTTGGTGCCGGGAGTGAGGATGAGGTTGGCCGTCCAGTTGGTCCAGTTGTTGGCCGTGTTGGCCGCCGTCCAACCCGAGCCATTCAGCGAGTAATACACCGTCTCCACGGCCACGTTGTCGTTGGCCTTGCCGGTCATGGTAAGCGGCGCGTTGGTCCACTGTTGATTGGATGTCGGGGCAACAATGCTTAGCGTCGGCCTTTGGATATCCACAAAATTGGCGGTCAACGCCAGGTTCGTCACCATGGTGAAGCGCAGGGTGGCCCGATTCGTCACCACGTTGCCGAAGCTATCGGTCCAGTTGGTGAATACAAACCCCGTCGAGGCGCTGGCGGTCATGCTGTAGTTCTCGTTGATGGCCAGTGACGCCTTGTTGTAGTTGGGATTGACGGTTCCTTTGCCGTTGATGGACACTGCCAGCGGCATGCGCACCACATATTCAAATTTGACGGTGTTGGTAGAGGTCACGTTCCCGGATGTGTCGGCGGCATAGGCCTGCACGATGTTGGTTCCGGGCGTGAGCGCCAGGCTGGCCGTCCAGTTGGTCCAGTTGTTGGCGGTGTTGGCCGCGCTCCACGCCGAGCCGTTCAAAGAGTAAAACACCGTTCCCACCGCCGCGTTATCACCGGCTTTGCCTGTCAATGTGAATCCGGCATTGGTCCACTGTTGGTTAGAGGTCGGGATGAGAATGTTTACCGACGGCCTCTGCACATCCACAAAGTTGGCCGTCAGTGTCAGGTTCGTCTGCATGGTAAAGCGGAGTGTGGGCCGATTGGTCAACACGTTGCCGGCCGCATCCGTCCAGTTCGTGAAGGCGAAACCGGGCTGGGCGTTGGCGGTCACCGCGTAGTTCAGGTTAACAGCCAGGAGCGCTCGGTTGTAGTTGGGATTGACCGAGCCTTTGCCGTTGAGGTTGACCGTCAAAGGCAGGCGCACCAGATAGACAAAGCGAACTGTGTTGGTGGTGGAGTGATTACCACAGATGTCCACCGCATAGATCTGAATCAGGTTGGTGCCTGGCGTCAGTTTGAGGTTAGCCGACCAGTTGGTCCAATGGTTGGTAGTTGCCGCGGCCGTCCAAGCCGAACCGTTCAATGCGTAAAACACCGAGGCCACCGCCGCGTTATCGCTGGCCTTGCCATTGGCTGTCAGCGCACCACTGTTTCCCTGCTGGTTGAATACCGGAGTTACGATGTTCACCGTCGGGGCAAAGGGCATGGTAAAGGCCACTTGACTCGAATACAGGCTCTGCAGGCCAAGAGCATCATACGTTGTAGCCGTAAAGCAGTAAGTGGCCCCGGCAACCAAATTCGAAAGGGTCACGCTTGAGGCGTTGCTGATGGAAAGCCGGTTGGTGATATGGCCGCCCCGGACCCAGAAATAGATATTGTAACCGGTGACGTTCGCGTCCGGGGCTGCGTTCCACGCCAGGGTCACACTGCCCGCCAACGCCGGCAGCTCCATCATCGTAACCAGAACGCCGAAGCGTAAAAAATGTAGGATATTGCGCATCGCAACCGGACCGGCGCTTCCGCAAACCGTTTTATATCAGTCTTATTCGGCCAAAACGGACTGCTTGCAGTTAGTCGCGCCAGTGTAATAGCTACACATGTCGGCCGGAGTGTAAACGGTTTTTTGATGCGAGTTATTCACAGGCCAGGTGAAGCAATATCTGACCGGGTGGCACCTATCGGTTAAGGCGGGACAATCCGGCGCCGGCCCATTAGTTTGCGGCCATGCGTTATCGGACTCTGGGCAGAAGCGGGTTGCGCGTGTCAGTTATTGGCGTCGGCACCTGGCAGTTCGGCGGCGAATGGGGCCGCGATTTTTCGCAGGCCGAGGCCGACGCCATCCTCGACGCGGCGGCGGACTGCGGCATCAACCTGATTGACACCGCCGAATGTTACGGTGACCACCTGGCCGAAAAATTCATCGGTGATTACCTCGCGCGCCGCGACCGTTCACGCTGGATCGTCGCGACGAAATTCGGCCATCGGTTCAATAGTTTCATGAACCGCGACGACGATTTTTCCGTCGCCGGCGTGCGCAAGCAATTGGACGCTTCGCTCAAGGCGCTGCGGGTCGAAGCGATTGACCTGTATCAATTTCATTCCGGTTCCGACGCGGTGTTTCAAAACCCGGAATTGTGGACCTGGCTGGCGGAGCAGAAGCGCGCGGGGAAAATCCGCCATCTCGGCGTTTCCATTTTGCAGAAGGGCAGCGAACTGCAGGCGCACGAAGCCGCGCAGTTTGGCGCGGAGGCTTTGCAGGTTTTCTACAATCGGTTGAATCGGCGCGCGGAGGAACTGTATTTCCCGCACGCGGCGAAAAACCATCTCGGCATCCTTGCCCGGGTGCCGCTCGCCAGCGGATTGCTCTCGGGCAAATACAAACCCGGCGCGACGTTTGCCGCCAACGACGTGCGCACGACGTTCGACGCGGAAAAATTGAAGCGCGACCTAGCCGAGGTGGAGCGTCTGCAAGTAGAAGAAGTGCCGCCCGGCGTGCCGATGGCGCAGTGGGCCATGGCGTGGTGCCTGGAAAATCCGGCCGTGTCCGCGCTCATCCCCGGCTGCAAAAATCCGGAACAGGTGCGCGCCAACGCCAGCGCCGCGGAATTTTATTTGGCCGCCAAGGCGGATTCAATGGCCTGAGTGACTTCCGCCGAGTCGGGTTTCACCGGCGAATTGAAGCGTTTCACGATTTTACCGTCGCGGCCGACGAGGAACTTGGTGAAATTCCAGCCGATGTTTCCCGGGAACGGCGATTCCTTGCCCGCCAACTGCACGTACAGCGGATGGCGGTTCGGGCCATTGACCTCGATCTTGTCGAACATCGGGAAGGTCACGTTGTATTTGGAGGTGCAGAATTGTTTGATTTCGGCGTCCGTGCCCGGCTCCTGATGGGCAAACTGGTTGCAGGGGAAGCCGAGCACGACCAGGCCCTGGTCCTTGTATTTCTGGTAGATGGCTTCCAGGGCGGCGTATTGCGGCGTGAACCCGCAGCGCGAAGCGACGTTCACGATGAGCAGCACCTTGCCCTGATACAGCTTCAGCGAGGTGTCCTTGCCATCAATGTCTTTGAGCGGAATGTTGAAAAGGGATTCCGCTGCCTCGGCGGAAAGGATTTGAAAGAGGCTAATCGTCATCAGTAGAACCAGTGCTTTCATGGCCAGAACGATGCACCGGCTTTATCGGGCTGTCAACCCGAACCAACGAGCCGGTGAAAGATCCTTCGGTCGGGAACCTTTCCGCGCCTTACGCCTCTTACCTCGTGAGAAAAATGTGTCGATTCAAACCGGAAGGGAAATGGATTGTACAGGCGATGCCGCCGTTTGACTTCGCCGCCGCCGTCGATGACTGATCGGCTTGCAGCCAGCCGGGGCGGGTTGTTCGTTGCTCGTCCTGAATGACAGGGCGGCGCGTACGCGCCGCCCTATTTTGTAATCCAGCCGCCGCCCAGAACCAGATCGTCCTGGTAAAATACGGCAGCCTGGCCGGGCGTGATGGCGCGCTGAGCGGCATGCAATTTCACTTTTACCGAACCATTGCCGGTGGGCGTCACGGTGGCGGGTGTTCCGGGATGGTTGTAACGGATTTTCACCGTGGCTGCCATCGGCTCTGCCGGCTTGTCGAATGGAATCCAGTTGCAGTTCGTCGCGGTGAATTCGTTACGATCTAATGCCGGCTCGTCACCGACGATGACGCGGTTGTTTCCCGCGTCCAATTCGACGACATAAACCGGCTTGGGGGTGCTGATCCCGAGACCGCGCCGCTGGCCGATGGTGTAGAATTCAATGCCGTCGTGATGGCCGAGCACGTGCCCGTGTAAATCCACTATCTCGCCGCGATGCTTCCGGGCCAGGCCGGCTTTCTGGAGGAACCCGCCATAATCATTATCCGGCACGAAGCAGATCTCCATACTCTCCTCCTTGTCGGCGGTTTTTAAATGGCAATGCCGTGCTACCTCGCGCGTATCGCTCTTGGTCTTCTCCCCGAGCGGGAACATCGCCCGGGCCAACTGGTCCTGCCGCAGTGAAAACAGAAAATAACTCTGGTCCTTCTTTAAATCGCGTCCGCGCTTGAGCAGGTATCGCTTTCGGGTAGGGACGGCGCGCTGCGCCGTCCGCGCTGCGTTTAGCAGCGCAGCCGTTCCGCCCGCTGCTTCGCGGGCGGGGACATCGCAGCGCGATGTCCCTACCGGTGTAGGATTCGTGGCACATTCAATCCTCGCAAAATGGCCGGTGGCGATGAACTCGGCGCCGAGTTGATTGGCGCGGTCAATCAACCGGCCGAACTTCAGGTTTTGATTGCACATCACACACGGGTTTGGCGTGCGGCCGGCCTTGTATTCATCCGCAAAGTAGGCGATGACGTGCTTCTGAAATTCCGCCGCCTCGTCAATGAGGTAATACGGGATGCCGAGCTGGTGGCAGACGGCCCGGGCGTCGGCGACGGCCTGCGGGCCGCAGCACCGGTCCTCGGCGCGGTTCACGCAATCCTGCGGCCAGAGTTTGAGCGTGATGCCGACGACCTCGTAGCCCTGTTCGAGCAACAGCGCCGCCGTGGCGGAGGAGTCCACTCCACCGCTCATGCCACAGACCACGCGCTGGCGCTTTTGCAAAGTCACAGTGGGACATTATACGATGCGCAGGCGACTTGTAAAAGGGTTTGCGAAACGTGTCGCAGGGAACGGG
>Ga0335080_10003929_pt1 | contig 15110 bp, 14 predicted proteins | sample Lox_Sample_34_FD_206720 | JGI IMG/M metagenome (GOLD analysis project Ga0335080, IMG submission 206720) | Soil microbial communities from Loxahatchee National Wildlife Refuge, Florida, United States - Lox_Sample_3.4 | ecosystem: Environmental > Terrestrial > Soil > Wetlands | place: USA... | reverse complement strand
CATCGGCTATGTGTCTACGTTCGTTCCGAAGCAAACCGGTGACCAGTTCAGTCCGCACGTCAGTACCGGCGTCGCACCCCGGGATTACCTCGACAAGATGCTCGCCGAGCCGTTTGTGCCATTCACCTTCTCACCCGCAGGCGCGGCTGTGTACCAACTTGGCCCGTTCGGCACGGCTGCGAAGAAACTCAAGGAATTGAATTTGAAGTCCTGACGAACGTCCGCTCTGATCCTCGCCTTGAAGTAGGATTCCCCTCGCGCAATTTGTGCGAGGGCAATTCCACCGGCTGTATTCGAATGTCAGCAGTGCCTATTCCTTGGAGAGGTGCACGTAACATGCGCAACGTCCCCGATTTTGTGCGTGCATGAGTCCGGAAATGGCCCTTCGCGTCATTTCGTCGCCACGCAGTAAGCAGATCGCTTCCGAGGAAGAGGACATCGAACGGCGTTGGTTGACCGAGGGCGCTCGCTGCAGGCCGCGTTCGTTATCTACGCTGGTTGCAAACGTCCAAGCATACGGCGCCCAGCAGCACGAGCCCCTTGATGACCTGCTGGTAATCGATGCCGATGCCGAGAATGGACATGCCGTTGTTCATCACACCCATGATCATGGCGCCGACCACCGCTCCACCGACTCGCCCCACCCCGCCATAGGCGGAGGCGCCGCCGATGAAGCAGGCAGCGATTACGTCGAGCTCGAAGCCGACACCTGCCTTTGGCGTTGCCGTGTTGAGGCGCGCGGCGAAGACGAGGCCGGCCAAGGCGGCTAGGGTTCCCATGTTGACAAAGGTCAGGAAGGTGAGGCGTTCGGTCTTGATGCCGGAGAGTTTTGCCGCCTTCGCATTGCCGCCGACCGCATAGATATGACGGCCGACCACCGTTCGCCGCGTCACGAAACCGTAAAGCGCGATCAGCACCGTCATGACGACAAGCACATTCGGCAAGCCGCGATGCGAGGCGATCATGTAGGTGAAATAAAGCACGACGCCGGCTAGCACCGCGCTCTTTCCGATAAAGAGTGCATAGGGCTCGACCTCGATGCTATGCGACTGCTCGCGCGCGCGGCTCCTGGCACTGGCATAGACCATCGCAAATGCTAGTGCGGCTCCGATCAGAAGAGACGTCGGATGCAGCGTGCCGACGTCCGGAAACAATTCAGGAATGAAGCCCGACGAGAGCTTTTGAAAGGTTGGCGGAAACGGCCCCACCGACTGGCCCTGAAGCACCGCCAGCGCCAATCCCTTGAAGACAAGCATGCCCGCCAGCGTGACGATGAAGGAGGGGATTCCGAAATAGGCCACCCAATAGCCCTGGGCCGCGCCGATCGCCGCGCCGAGCAGGAGGCAGGCGAGGAATGCGAGCGATGGATCGATACGATAGCGAACCATCAGCACCGCTGCGACAGCGCCGACGAAACCAGAGACCGAGCCAACAGAAAGATCGATATGGCCGGTGACGATCACCAGCAGCATGCCGAGTGCCATGATGACGATGTAGCTGTTCTGCAGGACCAGATTTGTGAGATTGAGCGGTTGCAGCAACGTTCCATCGGTAACGAGTTCGAAGAACAGCATGATCGCAAATAGCGACAGCAGCATACCATAGTTTCGCAGGTTGTTCTTGATGAAGCTGGCATGCCGGCGTTCCTCCCGCAGCGAAATCGTCTTATCGGTCATAGACCCACTTCTCCCGGCTGCGCGACGTTTGCGTTTATGCCGTTGCCCAGCCGTTTGTTGCGCATGATAGCATGCATTATCTTTTCCTGGGTGGCATCAGTCTTGTCGAACTCGCCAACAAAGGCGCCGTCGTTCATCACGTAGATGCGGTCGCACATGCCGAGCAGTTCCGGCAGCTCGGACGAAATCATCATGATGCCCTTTCCGGCCGCTGCGAGTTCGTTGATGATGCGATAGATCTCGTATTTGGCGCCGACATCGATTCCGCGAGTCGGCTCATCGAGGATCAGAACCTTTGGGTCTGTCATTAGCCATTTCGACAGCACGACTTTCTGCTGGTTGCCGCCGGAGAGGGTTGCGGTCTCCTGATACACGTCGGAGCAACGAATCCGCATCCGGTTCCGGTAATAGGTGGCTGCCTCCAATTCGCGGATATCATCGATCACCCACCGCCGCGCCACCTGGCCGAGGCTTGCGAGGGTGACGTTCTTGCGCAAGTCGTCGGCCAGGATCAGTCCGAGCTGCTTGCGATCTTCGGTGACATAGGCGAGCCCGGCATCGATCGCCGCCGGCACGCTGGGAAGCTCGACCGCGCGCCCGTCGAGTGCGATGCGGCCGCTAATCCCGACGCCCCAGGCGCGGCCGAATAAGCTCATGGCGAACTCGGTGCGGCCGGCGCCCGTCAGCCCGGCGAGGCCCACGACCTCGCCGCGCCGGAGGTGGAAGTCGACATTCTTTACGACCTGCCGCTCGGGGTGGAGCGGATGGTGCGCCGACCAGTTTTTAATCTCCAGCACCGTATCGCCAACGCTCGAATCACGCTCGGGAAACCGATGGACGAGATCGCGATTTACCATGCCGCGGATGATCCGCTGCTCCTCCACGGGCACCGTCCTGCAGTCGATGCTGTCGACCGTGAGGCCGTCGCGGAGCACCGTGATGCGGTCGGCGACGCGGGCGACTTCGCTCAATTTGTGGGAAATCAGGATCGAGGCGATGCCCTGGTCACGAAACGCAATCAGGCGGTCGAGTAGTGCCGCGCTGTCGGTTTCGTTCAAGCTCGCTGTCGGCTCATCCAGGATCAACAGGCGCACGCGCTTGGAAAGGGCCTTCCCGATCTCGACCAGCTGCTGCTTGCCGATGCCGAGGTCGGTGATGAGCGTATCCGGCTGCTCGTACAAGCCGACCTGGGCCAAAAGCTCTCTTGTGCGTCGGTACACCGCGTCGCGGTCGATGATGCCGAACCGGGCCGGAGGGTGCGATAGGAAGATGTTCTCGGCGATCGACGTCAGCGGAATCAGCGCGAGCTCCTGGTGGATAATGATAATGCCGAGCGCCTCGGAATCGTTCACGTCGCGAAAGCGTCGCTCCTCGCCATCGAAGGTAATGGTTCCTTCATAGCTGCCATAGGGGTAGACGCCACTGAGCACCTTCATCAACGTCGACTTGCCCGCGCCGTTCTCGCCCACGAGTGCGTGGATCTGGCCGGCCTCCACTGTGAAACTGACGTCGCGCAGCGCCTGCACACCTGCGAAGCTCTTGCTCACGCCGCGCATCTCAAGCATTACCGTCATCGCATCAATGTCCTGCAGGGCAGGAGGGTGCTCGCCGAGTGCCGGCAGGCACGCTTTCGCCGCGCGCCCGGTGGAATTTGGTTCACTCGAATTGCGAGCGCTTATAGTAGCCGGAGTCAATCAGGAACTTCTCCCAATTGCTCTTATAGACCACAGCCGGCTTGAGCAGATAGGAGGGCACCACCTTGACGCCGTTGTTATAGGTCTTGGTGTCGTTGACCGTGACTTGCTTGCCATTGAGCGCCGCATCGACCATATCGGCCGTCACCTTCGCGAGGTCGCGCGTATCCTTGAAGATGGTCGAGTACTGTTCGCCGCGCAGCATCGCCTTGATCGAAGGTACCTCCGCATCCTGGCCGCTGATAATCGGCATTGGCTGATCCGCGCTGCCATAACCGACACCCCTCAGCGAGGAGATGATGCCTATGGAAAGGCCATCATAGGGCGACAACACCGCATCGACGCGTTTGTTGCCGTAGAAGGCGCTAAGCAAATTATCCATACGCGCCTGGGCGGTTGCGCCGTCCCAGCGCAGGGTCGCGACCTTGTCCATCCCCATCTGTCCGCTGACCACGGAGAGCTTGTGGCTGTCGATATAGGGCTGCAATACCGACATCGCGCCGTTGTAGAAGAAGTAAGCGTTGTTGTCGTCGGGCGACCCGCCGAATAGCTCGATGTTGAATGGTCCTTTGCCGTCCTTCAGTCCGAGCCCTTGTTCAATTGATTGAGCCTGCAGCACGCCGACCTGGAAATTATCGAACGTCGCGTAGTAATCGACGTTCGGCGTACCCCGGATCAGTCGGTCATAGGCGATCACGATGATGCCGGCGGCCTTGGCTTGCTTGAGCACCTCCGACAGCGTCGTGCCGTCAATGGCAGCGATCACGAGGACTTTAACGCCCTTGGTCACCATGTTCTCGACCTGTGAGAGCTGGTTCGGGATATCGTCCTCGGCATATTGCAGGTTGGCGCCATAGCCGCGCTCCCTGAGCACCTTGACCATGTTGTTGCCGTCATCGATCCATCGCGCGGACGATTTTGTCGGCATCGCGATCCCGATCGTCGGCTTTCCCTGTGCCAGCGCGCCGCTGCTCGCGGCGACGGCTGAAAAGCCCGCTAGCGCGAGTGTTGCGATTTTAGCTTTCAGCTTCTTCATGCTTCGCTCCCTTTGCTTTCTCTTTAAAGCTTAGTCTAACGTCGGAAATTGGGATTTCGTGGGGAAAGTGCCTCCCTCACGCGCTTGACGTTCGGACCGCAATCCCAGCGAAGATGACCGGCGTGCCATCTTCGGTTCTGACACGTGTCAACACGATCTCCCAAACGGGACGGCACAGCGGCGGCCTGCAGCGAACGATGCGGCCCCGCCGACGTACGACGGACTGCGGCGAAAATATAAGAATAAGCATCCGGTCAATGAAGATTATCTTGTGGGATCTTGTGCCGGTAACGGATCGGTCCGCGGATTGAATACAAATGCGCGGACCCTTTGATAGTCGCTGACATTACGGGACACCACTGTCAGTCCATGATGAAGCGCGGTCGCTGCGACGATGAGGTCGGGCTGTGAGAAAGTATGGCCGCGGCCCTCCTTGATCAGGAGCCGCCATTTGAATATGACATCTTCGGAAATCGCGAGAACGCGCTGCTCGAACATCGACCGCATCTTGTGCGCCAGCCAATCGTTGAGTTCAGCACGGCGATTGGCATCAGTGGTTCAAATCCGCCCCTGCAGCCGGAATTAGCACAAACGTCGAATTCTCGACGTACAAAAAACCCTTATTTTAAAGGGGTTTTTGTGATTTTAGCACAAAATCTAGCACACAAAAACCTGGGATGACGAATTGCCTTGCAATTTCAATTGTATCTAATAATTCCAGTTCCGGCTCATAACCTGAAGGTCGCAAGTTCAAATCTTACCCCCGCAACCAAGCCTTTGAAGACCGGGTCGACAAGTTAGTCCGCTTCCGGCGGTCAAAAAAGCCGCCCTCTGTCGATCCAACCCGACTGGAAGAGCGCCGCTCGATCAATCGCGGGAAACGGCTGCTAAGATCCGCGTTCGACGATCGCGTAGTAGGTCTTCGTAATCAACTCATCGACGATCGGCGGCGGGGGTTCGCCCCGTTCGAGATGCCCTTTGATTGCGGCTCCTGGAACTTCGGCCAGAACAAATCTGGCGTATCGTATCTGATGAGGACCTGCCCGACCGAAAGTATCGCGCGCAAACTTTGTTAGACATTCCTGGAAGCGATCTGCTTGGTCTTCGACGCCGCGCTTTAGCTCCGCGGGCCAGTCGCCCTGTACGAAGTCGTGTCGACTATAGAGCAAGAGCGTGCGCGCATCGCCGAGATGCGCTCGCGCCCAGCGTGGCATATGCAGCGCCGCTTCAAGACCGGCGCCGGCCTCGATCGCCGCGACAAATCCCTCCTGATAGGCAAGCACCAGTTTCAGCCACAATCGTCCGAGCAGCAGGTCTCGCGACGAGAAGCGATGATAGAACGAACCCTTTGGCGCCTTCATGCGCCGTGTGACGGAGTCGACGGTGACGGCACCCGGTCCATGCTCGCTGGCCAGGGCTCGTGCGGCTTCCAGAAAGCCGAGCTCGTCAAAAAGCGGTCGTCCCATTTTTGTAGACTATACGGTCTAGACTGTAAGGTCAACAACTGCTATGGTTCTGCACCGTTGAGCAGGCGGGAGTGGAAACCTTGAGTGCCGAGGACGCAAAAGAGGCCACGAACGTCGAACGGATGTTGGCGGGTGCGCAGAAGATTGTCGCCAGCGTTCGATATTGCTGGCTGGTCAGCCGCAACGATGAAAGCGTTCGCGCGCGCCCCATGGGGCGCATGCTTCCGAGCGAAAACAATGATGACTGGATCATTCGGTTTTTGGCGGACCGCCGGTCGCGCAAGATTTTAGATCTGCGGCACACTTCCACCGTCGGACTCATTTTTCAAAACGATGGCGACGACGCCTATGCGAGCCTTACAGGTGCTGCCCGGCTCATCGAGGATGCGTCCGAGATCCGGGCGCTTTGGAAGGAGGACGCCCACGCTCGCTACTTCCCCACCGAGAAAGATCGGGCGAATGCCGGATTCATCGAAGTCCGAATCGAGCGAATGGACCTCTGGATTCGCGGGGTCACGCCCGAGCCATTTGGGCTGCACGCGACCATCCTTCAGCGCGATCCAAAGGGCGGCGCTTGGTATTGGGCGACATGAAGCCGTCCGTGGCATGACAGACAACGGAGATTCGCGATGGAAGATCGCATTCGACTCGTAATCACCGATGGAATAGCCGACGTCATGCTGGAGCGTCCCACCAAGCTGAACGCCCTCGACCCCGCGACGTTCAAGGCTATCGCCGAAGTCGGCGCCCAGCTAAGCCAGAACAAGAGCGTGCGCGCCGTCGTGCTGTCGGGCGAGGGCCGTGGTTTTTGTGCTGGTCTCGATCTCGAGCGGATGAAGGCAATCGGCCATGGCGAGCCGCTGCTTCCATTTGCGGATTTGACCAAACGCACGCATGGCATTGCCAATTTTGCGCAGCACATCGTCTGGCAATGGCGCGAACTGCAAGTCCCGGTGATCGCAGCCGTGCATGGCTTTGCCTTCGGAGGCGGTTTCCAGCTTGCGCTGGGAGCCGATATGCGCTTTGCCGCACCCGGCACGCGCTTTTCGGTCCTTGAGGCGAGCTGGGGACTCATACCTGACATGGCAGGCATGTATCTGATGCGGAGCTTGGCGCGAGAGGATGTGGTGCGCGAGCTCACCTACACGGCGCGAGTATTCTCCGCCGAGGAGGCCGTTGGCTTTGGTTTCGTCACGCGCCTGGTTGAGGATCCGCACGCCGTTGCCATGGCGGTCGCTCGCGAGATCGCGTCCCGCAGCCCCGACGCGATCCGGGCGGCCAAGCGTCTCCTCAATCTCGGGACCGCGATCGATGCTGCGGCGCTGCTTGCGGCGGAAACGGCTGAGCAGCGGCGCCTCATCGGCTCGGCCAATCAAGTAGAGGCTGTTAGAGCCAATCTCGAGAATCGCCTGCCACGCTTCGCGGACCCAGTAGCGGTGGTCGCTTGAAGCCGGAAGCGACTGCGGCCCGTCGCCTCACGCCCTGTCGATGGCGTAGGCCGTGGCAGCGACGAGGAGGCCTATTGCGTCAATCGCGTACAGCGCAACGATCATCGGTGTGAAACCTGCCGCGCCACCGTTTGCTATCAGGCTGAACGCTCGACGGGCAAGGAGTCCGCCGAATATAGCGACCAGCATGATGTAGGCGACCGCGCGAGGTATCTGACCGAGAAGTGCGATCAGACACACAATGGCCACGGCAAGAAAGAAGCCCGCATACTGCGCATAGATTTCGTTGGTCCCGCCCGCGTTCACGATCTTCATGCCGAGCTGTTCAGCGAAACGCGCCGGGCGGACGCCGGCACTAACGGTCGTCAGCAGGCAAAACAGGATCGCGACCACGAGAATTATGCTTCCAAACTTGCTTGCCATAGTGAACTTCCCTTTACCGTTGCTTCTCGAATTTGGTCTTAGACCGTCCCGTTTGCTCCTGAAGCCGTTCCGAGCAGCTTCATCTCGTCGGCGATAGCGCGCGCAACCGCTGGGCGCGTCAATTGTCGTTCGTAGTAGCTGCGGATTGCCGGGTAGGGGACGAGGTCCATGCGAATGTAACGCGCCCAGTTGAGGATCGCGATCAGCGCGGCATCCGCCACCGAGAATTCTGGGAGTAGATAATTGCACTGACTGAGATGGGAATCGAGATATCCGAGCCGCTTTGGCGCCGCGGTTATGGCCGCCTCCTGCGCGCCCTTGTTCGGCGTCGGTGACACGAGCGCCTTGAATACGCGCATGTGAAGCTCGGCCCCGATGAAGCTCAGCCACTGTAGCAGCTCATACCTTGCGTAACCGTCCCTTGGAGCGAGGTTCGCGGCCGTTGCCACGTCCGCAATGTAAAGCAGGATCGCCAGGTTTTCGGTCAACAATCGCCCCTCGCGCGTGAGCAGTGCGGGCACCTGCCCCACAGAATGAATGGCAAGGTAGCTTTGCCCATCGTCGAGCTTGTGTGTCGTGAGATCGACGGCACGCAGCCGGATTTCGTTCTCGAGACCCGCCTCATAGATCGCGACACGAGCGGCGAACGAGCAAGCGAAAGGCGAAAAATACAATTCCATAACCAGGTTCCTTCCGTAAGATAATTACATTATATGAAATAATTTGATTATGTAAAGATCGTGGGGCGACCAAGTTGCTTTCGGGGGCTCTGGGGAGGCGCGCAGTTGAATTTCTCAGCAACGCGTGCATATTGGGAGGCGCGTCCGAGCGTTGGGAACCAACACGATCCCGCGAAAGTCACGTCGACAGGAAAACATCGAGGCTACTCGTGCGGCTCTGATGGCCGTTGCGAGACGCCACTTCGCGCGCAAGGGCTACAACGAGACCGATATCGTCGATATTGCCAGAGACGCTCGACTGACCACGGGCGCGATCTATCACCACTTCAAAAACAAGTTGGCGCTCTTTCGGGCCGTCGCCGAAGAACTTGAAACCGAGATTCTGGTGGCTTCGAACTCCGTCGCGGTGGGCGATCCGTGGGAGGCATTGCATGCCGCCTTCGAAAAGCTCATCGATCTTTGTGCACGGCCGGACGTCCAGCGCATCATTTTCATCGAGGCGCCGCAGGTCATCGGACCAGCCGCTTGGCGGGACATCGAAATGCAGTATGCGTTCGGTGCCTTGCGGAATACGCTCGATGCGTTGCGGGACGCAAATCGCATCAAGCCATACTCGACGGAATACATCGCCTGCACCTTGCTCGCCCTGTTGCGTGAATCGTCCGCCGAGGTGGCGCGGACCAGAGGCTCCTCGAAGGCACGAGAGCACGTGAGTGAACTCGCTTCGGGCGTTTTCAACTTGTTGCGGACAAGACACGACAAGGTTTGACTCGTCGGCGACGCCGCAACAGCGAGCACCTTCAGGTAGTCTACAACCGCGAGAATGCGAAGACCTACTCGTGCAAGCTCTCGCTTGAGAATCCGGTTCAGTTGATCGTGCGTGCATATGTCGGGCTGCCGATGTTCGGCAAGACCCAGATATGGCGACGCACGGCCGCCGCGTCAGGCAACAACTGAGCGCTCAGCCGTGACATCATCCTTGCCGAACGGGCAAACGGGCACGCGTCCGCCTGCTCGCTGAGGACTGATCCGAACACTGGATGGCGATTTCACTGCCAAAGCGGCGAAAGCATCTACGAAAAAGAAAAAATTCCTGAATGGATTCAATAGTGATCCGGGCGCTCAGTCCTCGCGCGCAAAAATTCAGCTTCCGTTTTTCGGAAAAATATGATTATCTTCGGGTATCCCGGCTGCAAGAGGGGCGCTTCGCGATCGTCACGAGTGTCGGCGCGGGATGCGATGGACGCAGAGGCGCGCGAGACGAATGCGCCGAAGCGGACGCGAAGGCGTGTGGTCCTGGCGCCCCTTGGCTGGCGTCAAGTCTGCGGAAGATGATCCGCAGGCGACGGTGACTAGCAAGTCATGGACACCGGGGAGAGCGCGCAGCAAGCGTTAACACCATCGCGCAGGGAATGTCGTGTGATGCGGCCTGACCTGTGGTGACTAACTCGTGTGCTTTCTAACTTTCGCACGCGAGGCTACGGGTGCGGCCGGCACCCGGCATTCCCTGCGCCCTCTTTCCTTTCGAGGGCTGGTTCTGGCAAGACTTCGGACACGTCGTGTCGCGAGAACGCGGAGGCTTGGCCGCGGCCTTGTTGTGGCACATCCTTTGTGGCACATCCTTCGAGACGTCGCGCAAGCGCGGCTTTTCATGATGAGGTCGGACCAAATGGCCCGGCATCAGGCCCCCTGAATCACCGGCATCAGGCCCCCTGAATCAAATGAGTGAATCAACGAGGGCCAGGCCCCAGCGCGACAAGAAGGCGCCGCAGCGGTGGCGTAGATTTGATAAAGATCAAACGCGTGAGGGAGTAGGTTGAAAGAAACTCCACATGCAGAACGGGTTCCAGAAAGTGGTGCGACAACAAGCAGAGCAGGTAGGGCGGACCGGGACACACGATGCCCGGACAGAGGATCTTTTGTTCTGGCCGTTCGCCGGCGCACGGCTTGCACTCGACACCTGGCTCAGCTTGCTCGGCGAAACCCGCGAGCCGCCCGGGCAACCCGAAGTAGCCCTATCGTGGACCACGCCTCACACCATCGCACTTGAGCTCACCACCATGCGCCTGCGCGATTTCTCGACGCAGGCCGAATCCCCGCCGGCGCTGCTCTGCGCTCCTTACGCGTTGCACAGCGCTGTCCTCACCGACTTTGCCCCCGGGCACAGCATCGTCCAGGCACTGCAGCGGGGCGGTGTCGGCCGTCTCTTTGTCACTGATTGGCGTTCGGCCAACACGCGCATGCGCTACCTCTCGATCGACAGCTATCTCGCCGACCTCAACGCGGCGATCGACACGATCGGGCCGCCGGTCGATCTCATCGGCCTTTGCCAGGGCGGATGGCTGTCGCTGCTTGCCGCCGCGCGCTTTCCCGACAAGGTGCGGCGGCTGGTGCTGGTGGGCGCGCCGGTCGATATCTCGCATCAATCGCCACTGTCGCGGATGGTCGCGAGCTTCCCGCCGCATGCTTTCGAGGCACTGGTAGACCCCGCGACGGGCCTCGTCAGCGGCAAGCATCTGCAGCCGGCGTGGCCGGGCTCTCCGACAATTTCGGCGGAAGAGGCCCTGCAAACGAGCCTCGCCGACGGGGTCGACGGTGCCGATGCGCTGCGACAACGATTCGCCCGCTGGGATGGTGATACGCTTGATTTGCCCGGCGCCTATTACGTCGAGATCGCCGACTGGATCTTTCGCGAGAACCGCATCGCGGCGGGGCGCTTTATCGCGCTGGGCCGCATGATCGACCCGTCGGCGATAACGCTGCCGCTGTTCCTTCTCGCTGGGACTGAGGATAGCGTGGTGCCTGCGGATCAGGCGCTCGCGACGGCGCAACTCCTCGGCACGCCGGCCGGCGACGTGCAGATTGCGCTCGTGCCCTCCAGCCATCTCGGATTGATGATGGGTCTTGAGACCATCAGAGACGCCTGGCGGCGGATCGCCGATTGGCTGGTCGCGGACGTCGGCGTCTCCGACCGGCCTTCAGCCGAGCGCGCTGCATAAAGAAGACCGGACCCATCTTGCGGCGCTTTGGGGTCTCACCTAAATACTTCGCATGCGAACTAAATCGCCTGATGCTGCCTCGAAGCGGCGGCTGATCTTCCTGCTCAACGTCGCGCAGCGCCGATTGCAGCGATTCCTGGCGGCCGAAACCCAAAAGGGCCGGGTGACCGCGGCACAAAGCGGGCTGTTGTTCGTGCTGGGAAAACGCGACGGCGTGCTGATGGGCGAAGCGGGGGCCGCGCTCGATCTCGGCATGCCCGGCATCTCGGGCCTGGTCGAGCGCACCGTCGAGGCCGGGCTGATCAAGAAGCGCGCCGATCCCGATGATGGTCGCGCCTGGCGGCTCTGGCTCACGCCGGCGGGAAGACGCGCTCTGGCGCGGGCAAAGGCGGGCGTTGCCGAGCTCAATGCGCGCCTCACGCAGGGATTCTCGGAAAGTGAAATGGACGTCGTTGCGCGCTGGCTCAGCCATGTGCAAGCAGAATTTCCCAAAGGAGACGAGGAATGACCGAGTACATCAAGATCGATAGGGCGAACAACATCCTGACGCTCACCATGGCGCGGGCCGACAAGAAGAACGCGCTCACCAACGACATGTATGGCGTGTTGGCGGACGCGATATCGGCCGCGGAGGCCGATCCGGAAGCACGTGTGATCGTGATCCGTGGCGAGGGCGACATGTTCACGGCCGGCAACGATGTCGGTGAGTTTGCCGCCTTGGCCGCGGGTGGGGTGAGGGGCGAGCAGCATGTCAGCCGCTTCGTGCGGACGATTGCGCGCGCGACGCGGCCGCTGGTGGCGGCCGTGCAGGGGCGTGCGGTCGGCATCGGCACTACGATGCTGCTGCATTGCGACTTCGTCGTGCTGGCGGATAACGCGTTGCTGTCCACGCCCTTCGTGAACCTCGCGCTGGTTCCGGAAGCCGCCTCTTCGCTCCTGATGCCGCTCCGGATCGGTCATGCCCGCGCCTACGAGATGTTCGCGCTCGGGGAGGCCGTGGACGCGAAGACCGCGCTGCAGTTCGGCATCGCCAACCGCGTCGTGCCACTCGATCGGCTGCACGCGGAGGCTGCCTTGATTGCAGCGCGGCTCGCAAAGTTGCCGGCAGGCGCGCTTGCCGCGACCAAGCGACTGATGCGGAATGCCGATGTGCTCGCAGCGCAGATCGGCGCCGAGAGCGCAATCTTTGCTGAGCGGCTGAAGACCGCAGAGGCACGCGAGGCCTTCACCGCCTTCGCCCAGAAGCGCCCGCCGGATTTCACGAAGCTGGCGAACTAAAGCATGATCCGGAAAAGTGCGAAGCGGTTTTCCGAAAAAATCATGCGCGATCAGGAATCTAGAGCGCGATGCGGATTCATCCCAATCTCATCGCGCTCTAGGATTACGCCAGCGCCAGCCGCACGACCAGTGCGAGACCGCAGAGATAGGTGAGCAGCGCCCCCGAAAATCGCATGGGGTTCGGCCGATCGAGCGAGGGGCCGAACAACAATCCCGCGACAATGAGAAAACGGGCGGCTGTGGCGACCACGATCAAAACGGAGACCCAGGTCGAGGCTGGATGCATGGCAAACCAGAGGAACATCAGGCCCAGGAACGGCGCGTATTCGGCGGTGTTGCCATGGGCCCGGACCGCACGGTGCAAGGGATCGGTCGGGCTTGTCGTGTCGCAGCCGATGCTGCGCCGGGTGCGCCCGCGCAGCAGCGAGACGTAAAGCCCGAGCCCGAACAGGAGCAGACCAAGTAATGCAGTACAGACGATTCCGACAGTCATGCGTTTCCCTCCTCGCCTAAGTCCGACGGAAGGATATCAAAATTTCGAAGGATGGAACTCGGCTCAATGCACCGGCGGCACAATCTCGCTAATGATGCAAAGGTTCGGTTTGAGGCGTCCGTTCCGTGATATCTCGCGGCCATTGCGTAAATCCGCTGCCTGCAGACGTCTCGCCAGCGGTACGCGCGCTTGCGGTCGTCTCGACCGCGCGTTGAGGCACGCGATCCTGTCTGCGCGACCAGGAGACGTAATAGGCGACCGCTGTCATCATCGCGATGCCGGCCGCGCTGACCAGGATCTGGACCGTGAGCGAGTTGCTGCTCGTGATCAGAACGAAATGGCCTGCAAAGGAAAGGAATACGCCGACACAGAAACAAGGCAGCCATTCCTCGCCACATTTGAGGAGCGGCTGAATCATGTTGCTGCGCAGGCCTGCCCAGTCGGCCGGTATCCAGCGGCTTGCAACGAACACGAGCGCGAGAAGATGCAGCACGCGGTAGGGCGGCAGGTTTGCGCGATCGTTGGGCGTGAACGGGCTCGTCAAGAAGTCCGGCATCAGCGCGCCGAGTTGCGGGATTTTCCCAGCCATCGTGACCAGAAGCGCGAACACCAGATAGGCGAGCGCGAGTTGGCGCAGCATCGCGATCTCCTGCATGGCGCGGATGTGCCTCGTGCCCTTCAGCGCCAGCCAGGCCCCGAACACGAACAGGAGCTGCCAACAGAACGGATTGAAGAACCACTGTCCCTCGGCAACGAACCACGGCTGAAGGTCCAAGTGGCGTGCTGCGACATAGAGCGCAAGCGAGCCTGCCATCGTCAGGTTGGGCCAGCGCAACAGCGCGGCGAAGACCAACGGAAACGCCGCCATCAGCACGATGAAGAGCTGGAGGCCATCGAGATGGAGTGGAACGGCCTTCAGCAGCAGGCCATGCAGCAGCGTCCGGGTCGGATCGTCGACGATGCCGATCACCTTATATTCGTCGATGATGTCGGGAGCGGCATATTGCGCGGCGACCGATCCGATGACGTCGATATATATCACGAACAGCACGATATAGGCGGCATAGAGCTGCCAGACCCGCTTGAGAATGCGCGTCACCGCGGCCAGGAGGCCGCGCTCCAGTGCTTTCTTGCCGTAAAGGATCGCAGCCGCGTAGCCGGCGGCGAATACAAAGAGGTCTGCGGCGCCGCTGAAGCCAAAATTCCGGACTGTCAGCAGGTTCACCGCGTTGTGCGGAATATGGTCGAGAAAGATCGACCAGTTGGCGATCCCGCGCACAAAATCGAGCCGGAGATCGCGGCCATACGCCGCGATGTTGGCCTTCGTCGAAGGAGTCATTTGGAAGAAACTTACCGGATTGGGAATAACGACGACCGAACGAATCGGATGCAGTCTAGAGCGCCGGGTCACACGCTCCGAATAGCGTTTCTGTGAGAATGGTTACTCGACGTCAGCCAGTGCAGGGCGGCCATGCGATCACAATCGCGAAAGCGGCGCTTGAACGGTGGAATACCGTCTCGCATCTGGTGTCAGACGCGCGGCCGGAGCGAGCGCTGCATTTCCATCGTGTAGGTGTAGCGTCCCTCGGGGTGCGTGGTGACGGTGACCTCGAACAGCTCCTGGCCGCTGCCGTAATAGCGGCGCACCACGGTCAGTGCTGGCGAACCGGCTTTCACTTGCAGCGCCTTCGCAAGCGAGGCGGGCATGGCGCGGGCGAAAATCTCCATCTGGGCGTATTCGGTCGTCTGGCCATATGTCTTCGCGATCTGCTCATGCACCGGAGTGCGGCCGTGGTCGCTGCGCTTCACCACACCGGCGAATTTGCGCAATACATAAATCTCGGTCCACCCGAGCGGCGCCGCGAACTGGTCGGAGCGTCTTACCGCCTCGATCAGGAACCAGTGCTTGCCCGGCTC
>Ga0335080_10003927_pt1 | contig 15119 bp, 12 predicted proteins | sample Lox_Sample_34_FD_206720 | JGI IMG/M metagenome (GOLD analysis project Ga0335080, IMG submission 206720) | Soil microbial communities from Loxahatchee National Wildlife Refuge, Florida, United States - Lox_Sample_3.4 | ecosystem: Environmental > Terrestrial > Soil > Wetlands | place: USA... | reverse complement strand
GGCCCGCGGCTCGGCCAAAGGGCCTCGACCGCGTGCCTGGTCCCTCACCTCACTTCGGCTCCCGCGGCGCGAGGCTCCTCCCTCGATTACCTCGGGAGACTCCTCGCGCCGCGAATGACCGGGCGAAGCCGGCTGGAGCAGTCGTTCGCAGCGCGACCAAGCTTCGCGAAGCTCACCGAGCGAAGCGACTCGCGCTGCGGGAGCCGGAGCGCAGGGAGGGAATCAGGCGAGCGGTCGAGCCCCTTTGGGCGAGCCGCGAGCCGGTGCGCCGGCGGCGATTGCGTCCGAGCCGGCCGCTCGTCCTCGGAGACGCCGCCCGGCGCAGATTCGCGAGCAAGCTCCGGCGACGGTGATGCGCGCGGCCGATCACCTCCCCGACCAATTCAACGCCGCCTCGTGGTTCGTCGGGCGGCATGTGGCGGAGGGGCGCGGCGGGGACGTCGCCATCGTCACGGACTCGGAGCGGGTCTCCTATGGGGACCTCGACCGCCGGGTTCGGGCCTTCGCGGGGGCGCTCCGGGACGCCGGCATTCACGCCGGCGATCGCGTCGCGCTCGTGCTGCCCGACGGGCCGCTCTTCGCCGCGGCGTTCTGGGGGGCGATCGCGGCGGGCGCGGTCGCCGCGCCTCTCAATCCCGTGATCCTGCCCGAGAAGCTGCGCGCGATCCTCGCCGACTGCGATCCGCGCCTTCTCGTCTTCGATCGCGAGCTCGTCGATGGCGCGGCGATCGCGAACGCAAACGAAAGCGTCCGCTGCGCGGCCTGGGACGCCCCCGAGGCCGGGGCGCGCCTCGCCGCAGGCAAACCGATCCCCGACTACGCCGCGACCCACCGCGACGCCTTCGCGTTCTTCCTCTATTCGAGCGGCACGACCGGCGAGCCCAAGGGCGTTGTCCACCTGCAGCACGACATGTGGATCTGCGCGCGGACCTACGGCGAGGCCGTGCTCGGCATTCGTCCGTCGGACCGCTGCTTCTCGGTCGCGAAGCTCTTCTTCGCGTACGGGCTCGGGAACGCGCAGTACTTCCCGTTCGACGTCGGCGCCTCGACGGTACTCTTCCGGGGGAGACCCACGCCCGATGCCGTCTTCGAGCAGGTCCGCCGCCACCGCCCCACCCTCTTCTTCGGCGTCCCGACGGCCTACGGCCACATGCTGGCGGCGATGGAGCGCGGGATCGCGTCGGACTTCTCGAGCGTGCGGGCATGCGCCTCCGCGGGCGAGGCCCTCCCGGCGAGCCTTTTCGAGCGGTGGCGCGAGCGCACGGGGCTCGAGATCTGGGACGGCATCGGCTCGACCGAGGCTTGCCACATGTTCATCTCCAATCGCCCGGGCGCCGTGCGGCCCGGGTCGAGCGGGCGGCCGGTCGAGGGCTACGCGGCGCGCATCGTGAACGAGGCGGGCGGGGAGACGGCGCCCGAGGAGATCGGCGACCTGCTCGTGCGCGGCGACTCGCTCATGGCGCTCTACTGGAACAAGCACGAGGCCACGAAGGCGACGCTCGCGGGCGAGTGGCTCCGCACCGGGGACAAGTACCGCCGCGACGCCGACGGCTTCTACTGGCACGCCGGACGAAGCGACGACATGCTGAAGGTCGGCGGAATCTGGGTCTCCCCCGTCGAGGTCGAGGCGGCTCTCGTCTCGCACCCGTCCGTTCTCGAGTGCGCGGTCGTCGGCCGCCGGGACTCCGACGGACTCGTGAAGCCGCACGCTTTCGTCGCCGCGCGGCCCGGAACGCCGGCCGAGGGACTGCCCGAGGCATTGCGCGCGTTCGCGAAGGAGCGACTCGAGCCGTACAAATGCCCGCGCTGGGTCACGATCGTCGCCGAGCTCCCCAAGACCGCGACGGGGAAAATCCAGCGCTTCCGGCTCCGGGAATCGGCTCTCTAGAGAGAGGTTACCCCCCCGCGGCCGCGCGACAGGACCGTCAGCCCGAGCGCGACGAGCAGGATCCCGTTGCCGACGAGCACCGCCGGCGCCGAGAAAGCCTTGGCGAGCGCGCCCGCCGCCAGATTGCCGAGCGGGATCGCGCCGCGAAACGCGAGCGAGTACACGGAGACGACCCGGCCGCGGAGGCGGTCCTCGACGCTCGACTGGACGAGCGTCATGAAAAGGGCGAACACCACCATGAGCGCGGCGCCCGCGAGCGCGAGAAGAAGGTACGAGAGGACGGGCGTCCGCGACAGCGCGAAACCGGCCATGAGCGCGCCGAAAGTGACCTGCATCGAGACCGCGACGACGCCCTTGTGGCGGACATGCCCGAGACTCGCGACGCCGATCGCGCCCGCGATCGCGCCGATCCCGAAGGCGGCGAGGAGCACGCTGTAGCCGCGGGCGTCGCGGTGGAAGACGTCCTTCGCGAACACCGGCAGAAACGTCACGAGCGGGAAGGAGCAGAGGCTTCCGGCGAACGCGAGGCCCACGAGACCGCGCAGCGACCTCTGATCGCGCACGGCGCGCAGGCCCGTCTTCAGGCTCTGCATCACGTTCTCGGTCGGCTTCCCCTCGATGCCGCCGCGCGTCAAGACGAGAAGCGCCGCGATCGGCGCGAGAAAGGAGAAGGCGTTCAAGCCGAAGCACGCCGCGGCGCCGAGCCGATAGAACGCCACGCCCGCGAGCACTGGCCCGATCACGCGCGCGAGGTTGAACTGGATCGAGTTCAGCGCGACGGCGTTCGGGAGGTCCTCCTTGTCGACGAGGGTCGGGACGAGCGCCTGGTACGCGGGCCCCCCGAAAGACTGCGCGAGGCCGACGACGAACGAGAGCGTCAGGATGATCCACACGTGGAGCCCGCCGCCGAGGATGAGCGCCGCGAGCGTCACGGCGCTCGCCATCTGCACGACCTGCGAGCCGAGGAGGATCTTCCGCCGGTCGAAACGGTCGGCGAAAACGCCGCCGAAGAGGGAGAAGAGCAGGAACGGCGCGTCGCCGAGGAACGCGTCGAGCCCGAGAAGCGCGACGTTGCCGGTCATCGTGAGGATGAGCCAGTTCTGCGCGACTTCCTGCATCCACGTGCCGACGCTCGATGTGAAGGCGCCCGCCCACATGAGGCGGAAGTCCCGGTAGGTGAACGCCTTGAAGGTGCGTGTCAAGCGATCGGACGCGCGATCAATTGTCGGGAAGCGTCGGGGTCTTCTCGACTTCTCCGGTCATCGGAACGAAGCGCACGGGCAGGATCGCCTGCTCGGTCACGACGCCCGCCGCGTCTTTCCGGTACACCTTGAGCTCCTGGAAGAAGCCGCCCACCGGGATGACCAGGCGCCCGTTGGGCGCGAGCTGGTCGAGCAGCGGCTGCGGCAGGCGCTCCGGCGCGGCAGTCACGATGATGGCGTCGAACGGCGCTTCCTCCGGCCAGCCACGGTAGCCATCCCCCTCGCGCACGACCACGTTGTCGTAGCCGAGCGACTTGAGCCGCTCCGCCGCCGACCGGGCGAGCTCGGGCACGATCTCGATCGAGTAGACCTGCTTGCAGACCCTCGACAGGACGGCGCTCTGATATCCGGAGCCGGTGCCGATCTCGAGGGCCCTTTCGTTCGGGGTCAGGTCGAGGAGCTCCGTCATGAGCGCGACGATGTAGGGCTGCGAGATCGTCTGGTGTCCGGCGATCGGCAGCGGCGTGTCGTCGTAGGCGTGCGCCTGCTGGGACGGCTCGACGAAGAGATGCCGCGGCACCTCCCGCATCGCGGCGAGCACCCTCGGGTCGCTCACGCCGCGCGAAACGATCTGCGTCTCGACCATGCGCGTACGCTTGGCTGCGTCGGCGTCGGCGCCCGCTTTGGGACGCGGGACCGGCGGCTCCGATCTCCCGCAGCCGCCCGCGGCGGCGAACACCGCGACGAGCCAGAGCACGAGTCCGGCCTTCATCTCGCGGGCGCTCCCGCATCCCACACGACGCGTCCGCCGACGATCACGAGGGCCGGACGGATCGAGGGGATCTCGCGCGGCGCCGCGGTCATGGGGTCGGCCGCGAGCACGGTCAGGTCCGCATCGTACCCGGGCGCGATCCTGCCTCGCCGCCCTTCCTCGAACGCCGCGTATGCCGCGTCGGTCGTGAAGAGCGCGAGCGCCTCGGCCCGCGTGAGCCGTTCCTCGGGCCGCCATCCGCCGGGAGGATTTCCGGAGAGGTCCTGCCGCGTCACCGCGGCGTAGAAGCCGAGGAGCGGATTCTCGGACTCGACCGGAAAGTCGCTGCCTCCAGCCAGGCGCGCGCCCGCCGCCTTGAGGCGCCGCCACGCGTACGCGCCTTCGATTCGCTTCGGGCCGACGCGCTTTTCGGCCCACGGCATGTCGGACGTGGCGTGCGTCGGCTGGATCGAAGCGATGACGCCGTCCTTCGCGAACCGCGGAATGTCGGAGAGCGCGACGACCTGCGCGTGCTCGATCCGCGGGCGATCGCCGCCGGGCGCCGCGCGCGGGACCGCGGCGGCGGCCTTCTCGAAGGCGTCGAGGGTCTCCCGGTTCGCGCGGTCGCCGATCGCGTGGACCCAGAGCTGCCAGCCCTTCTGTCGGGCCTCGCGCGCGAGCACGTCGAGCCGCTCGGGAGGCGTCACGAGCAGGCCGCGCTGCCCCGGCTCGTCGGAGTAATCCGCCTCGAGCGCCGCACCGCGCGACCCGAGCGCGCCGTCGGCGATCACCTTGATCGCCCGCACGGTCAGGAAGTCCGAGCCCCGGCCGATCCGCACTCCGCGCCGGAAGGAGGCCGGCAGCAGGTCCTCGTCCGCGGAGACCGTCGCATAGACGCGGATCGGGAGCTCGCCGCGGCCGGCCAGCCGCTCGAGGGCCGCGAGAGACTCCGGTCCGTAACGCGAGGCGTCCTGGACTTCGGTGAGGCCCGCGCGCACGCATGCACGCGCCGCCGCCAGAAGCCGGCGTTCGCGGTCGGAGGACGAGGCCACGGGGACGACGCGGCGCAGGAGACCGATCGCCTCGTCCACGAGAACGCCCGAAGGCGTCCCGTCCGGGCGGCGCATGATCCGGCCGCCGGGCGGGTCGGGCGTCTCCCGGACGAGACCCGCCGCCGCGAGCGCCTTCGAGTTGACCCAGACGGCGTGCCCGTCGACACGCTCCGCCCAGGCCGGCCGATCGGGGATCGCGGCGTCCAGATCCCTCGCGTCGGGAAATCGTTGTCCCGGCCAGAGGTTCTGGTCCCAGGCGCGCCCGGCGGCCCAGGCGCCCGGCGGAAGCGACGCCGCGGCGAGGGACATCCGCGTCGCCGCCTCCCCGGCCGAAGCCGCCCCGCGCAGGTCGGCGATCTCGAGCGCCTCCCCGAGTCCCTCGAGATGTCCGTGCGCGTCCGCCCAGCCGGCGAAAACGAACCGTCCCGAGAGATCGACCGTTCGGGCGCCGCCGGCCTGCGCCCGGGCGGCCGCCGCGTCGCCCACGAGGACGATCCTTCCGTCGCGGAGCAGGATGCTCGCCCGGCGCGCCGGCTGCCGGGGCTCGACGTAGACGAGGCCGCCCTCGAGGAGGAGGGCCGGGGCCGGAGTCGCCGCCAGGGCGGCGAGAGCCAGAAGCGGCAGCAGCACGCGCCGATTCTAGACGGTCAGACCCGCCGCGTGATCAGCAGCGTCTGGTCGTCGTACTGCGGCATGCCCCGCGCGAAGTCGGAGACCGCCGACAGAATCGCGTCGCAGATCTGCGCCACGGGCTGCGCCGCCTGCCGCGTGATGAGGGCCGAGAGGCGGTCGAGGCCGAATTCCTCGTCGCTCTCGTTGACCGCCTCGGTCACGCCGTCCGTGTAGACGCAGAGGAGGTCGCCGTGGCCGAGCGTCACCGTCTCTTCGCGCCACGACGCGCCGGGAAGCATGCCCACCGGTACGCCGGTCGACTCGAGCCGCTCGAGGCGTCCGTCGGCGCGCGCCACGAGCGCCGGATTGTGCCCGGCTGAGACGTAGCGGAAGAGCCCCGAGTCGGGCTCGAGCAAGCCGAAGAAGAGCGTCAGAAACTTTCGCGTCGCGGCGAAGCGCTGCAGGTGGCGGTCGATGCGCGCGACGAGCTCGGCGATCGTCTTGGCCTCGTCGATCTGCAGGTGCACCGCCGAGTGGACGGTCGAGACGAGCAACGCCGCCGGAACGCCCTTTCCCGAGACGTCGGCCACGAGGAAGGCGATCCGTCCCCTCGACAGCGGGAAGAGATCGTAGTAGTCGCCGCCGACCTGGCGCGTCGGCACGTTCGACGCCGCGATCTCGACTCCCGGCACCTCCGGAAGGGCGCGCGGCAGGATCTCCCGCTGGATCGCCGCGGCGAGCTCGAGCTCCCGCTCGATGCGCTCCTTCTCGATGGCCGCTCGGTGGAGCCGCGCGGTCTCGATCGCCGCCGCGGCCTGATTCGCGAAGAGCGAGAGGAGGCGCGCGTCGGTCGCGGTGAAGTCGAGCACGCCGCTGTCGCGCGACTCCTTGTCCGCCACCGCAATCACGCCGAGGCGCCGCCCGGGAACGGAGATCGCGACGGCGAGACACTTCTCGCAGGAGGAAAGCCGCAGGCCCGCCGTGAGCTCGTCGGCGGCCGCGTTGTTGACGACGGCCTCCCCCTCCGGCAGCGCCCAGCGCGGCACCTCGCGCGGCGACACGAGCTCCCCGCCGATGTGCCGGGACAGCAGCGCCGACCCGTCCTCGGCGAGCAGGACGAGACTCCCCTTCCGGGCGTCCGTCAGTGAGATCGACCGGAAGAGCACCTCGTCGGCGAGGGCCGGCAGATCGAGCTGCCCGGCGAGGGACAGCCCCAGGTCGTAGAGTGACTCGAGCTCGAGGACGCGAGTCCGGACCTCGAAGTCGGCCTCCTTCACGAGACGCGAGAAACGGTGAGCGCCGAGCGCCGGTCCGAGCAGCGCCGCGAGGATCCCCGCGAGGTCGGCGGCCTCTTCGGCCGGCACGCCCTCGAGGCCGAGCAGTCCGTGGAGTTCCCCCTCCGCCTCGAGCCGCACCCAGAGGCGCCCGTCGCGCACCCCGCTCTCGGAAGGGCACGGCTCCGGCATCGTCCAGACGCCGGAACCGCCGCCGAACGTCGCCGCCTCGCTCCAGCGTTCTTTTTCCCGCAGAAAGAGCGCGGCGCGCGATGCGCCCGAGACGATGGCCGCGGTCCCGGCCAGGCGCGCGGGCGCGGGCCGGTCCGGATCCTGGCGCAGGACGACCCCGACCTCTCTCCACGCATCGCGCATGCGATCGGCGGAAGGTTCCGGCGCGGGACGCATGGAGGTCAGACGCGCGGCGAGACCGCCTGGAGCGCCTCCTCCTGCGTGCGGTAGATCGTGGCGTACTGCGCGAGGCCCATGATGCGGAACGTCTTGTCGATCGTCGGTGTCAGACCGCAGAAGGCCAGGACCCCCTTGCGGTCCATCACCCGCTCGAGCACCTCGATCAGGATCGAGATGCCGATCGAATTGACGATCCGTGTCTTCTCGAGATTCATGACGAGGGCGCGCGCTCCGGCCTCGAGCTGCGAGTAGGCCTCGCGGGCGATTTCCTCGCCTCCCTGGTTGTTGATGTATCCATCCGTCCAGAGGACCGCCACGTCGCCGCGGCGCTCGGCCGTCACCTTGCAGGCGTCGCTCACTTGTACTTCCTCATGACGATCCGCGTTCCCCAGTCTCCCGAGCTGATCTGCACGCCGTCCATCAGGCTGCGAATGATCTGGAGTCCCCACCCGCGCTTGCGTTTGCCCTGGAACGTCTGCTCCGGAGTGGGCGGCTCGAGGCGCAGGTGATCGAAGCCCCGTCCCTGATCGAAGACCTCGACCTCCAGCCAGTCACCTCCGCCTTCGTCCCGACCCAAACGAAAGGTCAGGTGCAGCCGCTCGTCGCGCGTGTGCGCGTGCTCGAAGGCGTTGATGCAGGCCTCCACGAGCGCCAGTTTGACCTCGTCGATCTTATCGCGGGACATTCCGACGTGCTCGCCGAGAGCGGCCGCCTGGGCCGTCGCGACGATCTCCATCTCCGGCGCTACCGGGATGTCCAGAGAGATGTCGCGCGAGCCCCCGATCTGGGGCGTCGGAGGAGCCGTCTTCCGTTGGACCATCAGGTTTGCGGTCGGACCCTCGTGCGTCAGAAACGCAGAAAGAGCTGCAGCGATCGGAAGAGAACCGGCGGGAGTCTATCGGAGAGGAAGAGAAGCGAGCCGATCGCGAGCTCTCCCAGAAGGAGCGACCAGAGCACGCCGGGGGCAACGACTTCGAAGAGGGGGGCGGCGAGCTCTTTCTTCATGGGTGACTCGGCGATTACATAGGGCAAGGTCCCTGCCAAGAGGTCGCGCGGGTGAAATTTGGGTCAAGTTATTGAAAATAAGTAGTTTGGAATATCGAAGCCGTCAGACAACTAAGTTATATAGATGTGTCAATAGGACTCATATAGTAGTGGATACGTCGTGAATATATAAAATAAATTATTGATAATAAGATAATAAGATATTATATGTGACAATTTGATACTGCGCACTATTGTCCCACTGACCTGCGCCGATACAGCGTCCGTCGGCTGATTCCGAGCAGTCGGGCCGCGCGGCTCTTGTTTCCGCCGGCGATCCGGAGGACGCGCTCGATGTGACGATCCTCGAGCGCCTTGAGGCTCGCCGGCTCCTCCGACGTTCCGGCGGGCTCGAGTCCCGCGGCGGACGGCGATGCCGGCGGCAGCCACTGCAGGTCTTCACGCCGCACGATTCCCCCCTGCGACAGCGCCGCCGCGCCCTCGAGCAGGTTTTCGAGCTCGCGGACGTTGCCGGAAAATTCGTGGGTCAGCAGCGCCGCGTACGCTTCGCGTTCGAGAATCGGCGCGTCGCGGCCCTCGCGCGCCGCGAACCGCTCGAGGAAGTGGCGCACGAGCCGCGGAATGTCTTCGCGCCGCTCGCGCAGGGGCGGGAGGGCGATCTCGACGACCCGGAGGCGATAGTAGAGATCCTCACGGAACTCCCCGCGCGCGATTCGGGCCGGAAGGTTCGCGTGCGTCGCGGCGAGCACGCGGACGTCGATCGGGATGCGCCGCCGCCCGCCCACCCGCTCGATCTCCCGCTCCTGGAGAACGCGCAGGAGCTTCGCCTGGAGCGCGATCGGCATGTCGCCGATCTCGTCCAGGAAGAGCGTCCCGCCGTTGGCCCCTTCGAAGCGGCCCTGCCGGGCCTCGACGCCGGTGGCCACGCCGCGTTCGATGCCGAAGAGCTCCGACTCGAGCAGGGTCTCCGGAAGCGCCGCGCAGTTGATCGCGACGAAAGGCTGGTTGGCCCGGTCGCTGCGGGCATGGATCATCCGCGCCACGAGCTCCTTGCCCGTGCCACTCTCGCCCGTGATCAGGACCGAGATGCGGGACGAGGCGACCCGTCCCACGAGATCGAGGACGCGCCGCGCCGCCGGAGATTCGCCGACGAAGAGCCGCCCCGCCGCCGCGCGGCCCGTCTCGTCGAGCAGGCGCCGATTCTCTTCTTCCAGGCGCTCGCGCTCGCGGGTCAGGCGCTCGAGGTGGCGGCGGTTCTCGATCGCCATGCCGCACAGCCCCGCGAGGGAGGAGAGGAAGCGCGCGTCCTCCTCCGCGAACGCCGCTTTTTCTCCGCGCCGCAGCTCCTTGTCCGCCAGCACGAGAACGCCGACGGTCCGCGGGCCGCCGCGGATCGGAACGCCGATCGCCGCCGAGACGGGCGTGCGCAGGAGGCGGAACTTCTCCCGGCGGACCGCGGCGTCGGCCGCGAGCACGTCGCGGAGGAACTCGTCCGCCGCCACGACGGATTCCGACAGGTGGCGCGCGAGACCCACCCGCGCCTCCGCGCGCACCGCGCCGCCCTCGCCGTAGGTCGCGAGGTATCCGCGCGACGCGTCGAGGACGCCGACCGCGCGCCCGAGCACGTCCTCCGCGAGGGCCTCCTCGCTCGGAAGCGAGCCCAGGGACAGGCCCGCGTCGTAGAGGGTCTCGAGCAGGAGGAGTTTTCGCTGGGTCTCGAAATCGCGGCCGGCGGAGTCCATGCGCGGAGGGCTATTTCGACGCCGCGAGCACCTTCTCGCGCCGCAGCTGCGCCACGACTTCTTCGGACCCGCGCGCGGGAGCCCAGCTCGGATTCCACTTGCGGTTCTCGGCGAGCAGCTTTTCCGCGCGGTCGAGATCTCCCTGGCGCGCGACGAGCTCGGCGAGCAATGCCCGGCCCGAGAAGACCCAGTGCCGCTGCTCGAAGCTCCCGTAGGTGTTCTGCGGGTTGTCGAGCTTCTCGCAGAGGGCGACGGCCTCGGCGGTCTTCCCCTGGCGCGCCAGGGCCTGCGCCATCAGATAGTTCCAGCCCGGGTCGTCGACCACCTTCTGCTTCTGCTCGGCCATTTCTTCGGAATAGGCCGCGATGATCTTCGGCGCGACCGCCCGGAGGAGCCGCTCCGTCTCCGCAGGCCGGTTCTCGAGGAGCGCCTCCAGAGCGTCCATCACCGTCTTCGTGATCTCGGGGTTCTTGTCGCCCGGAATGGCCCGGTACTCCGCGATCAGCTGGCGCGCCTGCGCGGCGTCCTGCGTCACGAAGGCGACGCGGATGGCCTCGCGCAAGTGCTGGCGTCGGACGTCGTCGTCGTTTGCTTCGCGGGCCCCGCGGCGGAACGCCTCGATCGCGCGCGCGTAGTCTCCCTTGCCCTCGTAGGCGATCCCCATGTGGAGATAGGCGAGGAAGAAGTCGGGCTTCATCTTCAGGACCTGATTCAGGTTCGCGATGGCCTCGTCGTAGTGCCCCGAATACGCCTGAACCTCGGCGAGACTGTCGTACGGGTTCGCCTGATCGGGCGCCATGAACTGGTACTTCCGCAGATTCTCCATCGCCTGATCGTATTCGCCACGGTAGGCGTGGTAGTAGCCGAGGCTGTTGTAGGCGAGCGCGTTGTTCGGCTCGACCGCGAGGAGCTCCTTGAAGATCTCCTGCGCCCGCGCGGTGTCGCCTTTCTCGATCGCGTGGTTGGCGAGCATCATGGCCGCGCGGATGTCGTCGGGATATTTCTCGTGCGTCTCCTGCGCGAACTTCAGCGCGTCGTCCCTGCGGCCCTCGCGGAGCGCCAGCTGCGTGTCGACGTGGAGGCGCTCGCGCTCGGTCAGCCGGTCGCGCTCCTTCGCCGCGCGCCGCACGAGCACGAGCGACTGGTCGCCGGGCGTCATCCGCGCGAGGCCCAGCATCGCCTCGGCGAACTGGGGATCGAGCTCCAGAGCGCGCGCGAAGCCCTCCCGAGCCTCTTTCAGGTAGTAGCTGCGCTCGTTCTGGAGCGCCTGCCGGAAGACGCGCTCCGCCTCGGACGAGGACGTGGTCAGCTCCTTCGCGCGGCCGAAGTACAGGGCCGCCGCCACGCCGACGACGGCGAGCAACAGACCTCCGGCCCCGAGGGCCACCAGGCGCTTCCTCATGGTCTTCCACTTGATCATACGAGAGGAAACCCCCTGAGTTTCGACACCTTTACGGCGCGGCCGGGGTCCGGCAGCCGGCGCCCGGCCTCGCATCCGACGACCCGTCCCGCCGGCACGTTATTCCACCCTCAGGAACAGGAAGGTCATGTCGTCGTACTGGTCGGCGCCGCGCACGTGCTCCCGGATGTCCCCGAGGAGGCCCCGGGCGATCTCCTCGAGCGGCTGGTCCCGACGCGAGCCGACGGACCTCATGAGCCGCTCCTCTCCGAAAGGGTTCATCTCCTCGTCCATCGCCTCGGTGAAGCCGTCCGTGTACAGGAAGATGAGATCGCCCCGGCGCAGGAAGAGCTCGCACGTGTCGTAGGCGACCTCCCGGAACGCGCCGAGCGGCAGGCGGTGCTCCGGGGCGTCGAGGAATCGCGGTCCGCCGTCGCCCGACCGCAGGAGGATCGGTAGCGGCTGGCCGCCGATCGCGTAGCGCAGGCTCATGGCATCCGGGTCGAGCAGGAAGTAGCCGAGCGAGACGAACATCCGCCGCTTGATCGAGTAGATCCGCCGGTTCGACTCCTGGAAGAGCGTTCCGGGATCGCGTGTGGTCTGGGCGCGCGAGTAGACGATCTCCTTCGACGCGACCATGAGGAGCGACGCGGGCACCGATTTGCCCGACACGTCGCCGATGACGACGCCGAGCCGCCGGTCCTCGAACGGTATGAAGTCGTAGAAGTCCCCGCCGACGACCTTCGCCGGCAAGCTGCCGCCGAGAAAAGAGAATCCGGGAACGATCGGCACCGAGCGCGGCAGCAGGCTCGCCTGAATGTCGCGGGCGATCTCGAGGTCGCGGCGCCACTCCGCCTGCCGCGTCATCTCGTCGTGCAGGAGAGCCGTCTCGATCGCGAGCGCCGATTGGTTGGCGAGCGTCGTCAGCAGCGCCTCGTCTTCCCGATCGAAGCGCTCGCCGGAGAGCTTCTCCTTGAGCGCGAGAAGTCCCATGAGGCGCTCGCGATAGACGAGGGGGACGAGCAGCTGGAAGCCCTCCTGGAGGAGCCGCTCCCGGAACTCCTGGCTCTCCGAGTCCGCGAAGTGGAACGACAGCTCCTCGAGGAGGGCCGGCTTGCCCTCCTGCCGCAGGACCCGGCGCAGGGCGGCCTCCGGCGAGAGCCGGTCGTCGCGCCGGCCGCGGCGTTCGAGCCAGCCCTCCCGGTCGCGCAGCCACAGCGAGGCCTTCTCGAGCCGCATCGTGGCCGCGATGTTGGCCGTCAGGTAGTCCGCGATCTTGCCGAGGTCGAGCTCGCCCGTGATCGTCTCGCTCATGGAAAGCAGGGCCGTCTGGTAGTTGAGCTTGTCGCGGAAGAACAGGCGATCGAGGGGCGTCTGGAGCCGCCGCCGCAGGAACTCGAAAAGCGGAATCGCAACGAGGAAGAAGCCGAAGTTGAAGATCGGCGAAGACGAGAGACGCGATCCCGCGAAGAGCTTCGCCGCCGTCGCGATCGCGAGCGTGTAGAAGCCGAAGACGATCGCCGTCGTCGCCGCGTAGAGAAAGGTCCGCCGAACGACGAAGCGGATGTTCAGCATCTGGAACCGGACGATCGCGTAGGCGAACGTCAGAGGAATCAGGATCATCGGCACGATGCCCCAGAAGACGTAGTCGTCGATCTGGAACGCCGACGGCAGGACGATGCCGAGGAGCACGAAAGGAGCCGTCCCGAGGATCGTGCCGACGAAGACGTGAAACGCCTGACGCCGCTCGCGCGCGTCCGGCAGCGTGAACGCCGAGTGCGCCAGGGCGATGAGCCCGAGCACCAGGTAGTCGCCGAGCAGAACCCAGGACGAGAGCGGCGCGCCCGAGAGCACCGAGACCGGCTCGCCGCGCACCTGACGGAAGACGTCGTACAGGAAGACGAACGGAGGGATCGCGTAGAGCAGGTAGAAGAGCCCCGGGCTCGCCGAGAGGAAGTCCTGCAGAAGGACCTTCCAGCGCGCCGGCGATTCGCCGGTCCACTCGTCCGCCCGCGCAAAGCGCAGCTGCTTGGGCCGCGGAAAGACGAGGAAGAAGTGGAGGAAGACGGCCGGCAGCAGGAAGAGGCTCACCGTGCCGGTGTTCTGAACGAAGACGTCGATCCACCAGTAGGACGCCGGCCGCAGGCGGCACACGAAGAAGAGCAGGAAGAGGACGCAGAGCAGGAAGAAAAGCCGCGCGGCGCGGTCGTCCGGCCGGTGGCGAAAGACGAAGAGACCGATGAGGAAGAAGAGGAACCCGAGGCCGGCGGCGTAGAGATAAGTCGAGCCGCCGAGCCGCACCGAGGACAGCTTGACCGGAACGGTGAGCAGCGTGCCCCCGCGCGAAACGAGGTAAGGAACGGTCTCGCCGATCCGGTGCTTGAGAAGCTCCTCCGACGCGTCCGAGGCGGTGTTGACGAGGCGGCGCCAGATTCCGACGACCCGGTCGCCCGGACGAATGCCGGAGATCTGCGCCGGACCGCCGGTCTCGACCGCCCGCACCTCGATGCCGCCCCGGCTGTAGGGCATGGGTACGATCCCGTCGTTCGGCCGCGGGGAGAACATGTCGGCGATCGAGATGATCGCCAGGGTCAGCCCCACTAGGCCCGCGGCGTAGAACCACGCGCGGCCCGACCCCGCCGGCGCCGGCGGCGGCGCGGCCCCGGACGTGGCGCGCTCCTCTCCCATCCCCTCCCTCACTCCTCTGGAATCGCCCATGTTAACCGCTCGAACCGGCCCGCCCTTCCGCCGGCGAAGCCTCGGAGCCCCTCCGATATCCTTGCGGGCGAGGTCCGCCGAAATGCCGTTCGTCACGTTCGAAGGGGTCGAGGGGTGCGGGAAGTCCACGCAGCTCGCCCGGGCCGCGGCCCGCCTGCGCGAGCGGGGAAAGGCGGTCCTCGAGACCCGCGAACCGGGAGGGACGCCGATCGGCGAGCGCCTGCGCGCTCTGCTCCTCGACGCCGCGCGCCGGGAGCTCGACGGCGTGACCGAGTGGCTCCTGATCGAGGCGGACCGCCGCCTGCACGTCCGGGAGGTGCTGCGGCCCGCCGTCGCCGCCGGGACCTTCGTCCTCTGCGACCGCTACAGCGACTCGACCGAGGCCTACCAGCAGGCCGGCCGCGGCATCGACCCGGCGGCGGTCGCCCTCGTCGACGGCCTCGCACGCGACGGCCTGACTCCCGACCTGACGCTGCTCTACGACCTCGAGCCGGAAGCGGGGCTCGCGCGTACGCGCGGCCGCGACGGGCCGAACGTGGGCCGTTTCGAGGCCGCGGACCTCTCGTTCCATCGCGCCGTCCGCGCGGCGTATCTGGAGATCGCTCGCCGCGAGCCGCGGCGCGTCGTCCTCATCCGCTCAGATGCGGATCCGGACGCGGTCTTCCGCGAAACCTGGCGCCACCTCGCGGAGCGTTTCTCGCTGTGACCGCCTCCGAACACACGACGCTCGTGTCGCGCCTCGACCCGGCGCGGGGACTTCCCGGAGCGCTCCTCCTCACCGGACCGGGAGAAGCCGTGCTCGCGCGCGAGGCGGCGGCGCTCGCCGCGGCGTTGCTGTGCCCGGGCGGGGATCCCGACGGCACGTGCGCGTCCTGCCGGCGGACGGCCGCGGGCCTGCATCCGGACCTCTTCGTCGTCGCTCCGGAAGGAGTTCAAATCCGCGTCGACCGCGTGCGCGAGGCCCTCGCCTTCGCCGCCGGCCGGCCCTACGAGGCACCGCGCCGCGTCGCGATCGTCGCGCGCGCCGAGCTGCTCGGAGCGGAGGCGGGCAACGCGCTGCTCAAG
>Ga0335080_10003926_pt1 | contig 15123 bp, 13 predicted proteins | sample Lox_Sample_34_FD_206720 | JGI IMG/M metagenome (GOLD analysis project Ga0335080, IMG submission 206720) | Soil microbial communities from Loxahatchee National Wildlife Refuge, Florida, United States - Lox_Sample_3.4 | ecosystem: Environmental > Terrestrial > Soil > Wetlands | place: USA... | reverse complement strand
CGGATTGAAAAAGGCAAACGTCCGGTGGCCATGCCGGGTAGGGCTAAGTAGCTTACCCGATGGCGCGGGTGGTCGCAGATGCGGTAGGCCTTCTTACGTAAGGACTTAGAAGGGTTTCCTCGGGGCGCGCTGGCGGGCTTGGGTGGCTCGAAAGGCGGCCAAGGAAACTGGGAGCAAAGAGGAAGCAGTCGGTGTCTAAGTTTCCGTAGGGTCTGAAGTAGGGGAGAAACATCTATGTTTGAAGACAGCCTAATCGAGTCCGGCGGCAGGCTCAAGACGAAGCGCGGATGGACGTCCATGGTGTCATTCGCCATCCAGATCGGGATCATTGGCGTCATGGTTCTGATTCCGCTGATTTTCACGGAAGCCTTGCCCAAACAGCAGCTCATGACATTCCTGGTGGCCCCCCCGCCGCCTCCACCACCTCCACCGCCAGCAGCCGCACCGGTGAAGATCGTGAAAGTGATTCAGACCGACATTGTGAACGGTGAGCTGCGCACTCCGACTAAGATTCCGCAAAAAGTTCAGATGATTAAAGAAGACGAAGCGCCGCCGCCGGTCATGGCATCGACGGGCGTCGTGGGCGGCGTTCCGGGCGGCGTTCCGGGTGGATCGATGGGCGGCGTGATCGGCAGCGTGCTCAGTGCGACGCCGGTCGCCGTGCCCAAAATTGCCACTCCGCAGAGGGTGCGCGTATCGTCGGGCGTGAGCACGGGCATGCTCATCCGGAAGACGCAACCCGTCTATCCGCCTCTGGCGCGCCAGGCGCGTATTCAGGGTGTCGTGGTCCTGCAAGCTCAGATCAGCAAGGACGGCAACATCGAGAACCTGCAGTTGATCAGCGGGCATCCGATGCTGGCGCCAGCTGCGATCGAAGCCGTGAAGCAGTGGAAGTACAAGCCATATCTGCTGAACGGGGAGCCGGTCGAAGTTGAGACTCAGGTCCAGGTAAACTTCACGCTCGCCGGGGGCTAAACGCCCCGGCGTGGCGCGAGTCGCAGGACTCAGTAGAAGTGTGTGTGTTGGCCCTTCCCCTTCCCACCAAAATGCGGTGGCCGGGAGCGGCTTTTCAAAAGCTCGGACACGGCCGCCGTACCGCAATTCTCATCACGGTACAAGACGCCAGGTCTGGGCTCGTGCGGCGTAAGCCGCACGCTGCCGTTGGTGTTTCTTTTTTCTGTCCACCGATGGGCACCGCGAAGCGCATCAAAGTGTCTAAGTAAAAGTAGAAGAGCTTAACGAGCAAGAGAGTTCCGAGGAGGGAAAAGCAACTCATGCTAGCAGCTACCGTGTCAGGAGTTATTCTCAGTCACATTCCGGCCGCAGCCACCTGGATCATCCAGGAAGGCGGCGGCATGCCGACGGACCCGCTTGGCCTGTGGAAGCAGATGGGCTGGGTGGCGCGCACCGTCGTCGTTATCCTGTTCATCATGTCGGGTTGGTCGATCGGCGTGATGATTGACCGCTGGATGGCCTACAGCGCGGCTCGCAAGCAATCGCGCGCCTTTGCTCCGGCCGTAGCGGGGGCTCTCCGCGATGGCCGCATCGACGAAGCCATCAAGGTTGCCGAGCGTAACAAGAAGAGCCATCTGGCCAAGGTCGTCACCGCTGGCCTCATGGAATTCAAAGCTCACCAGGACAGCCCCGGAGCCATCCCTGGCGAAACCATCGAAGCCTCCAAGCGCGCTCTGGAACGCACCGAAGCCATCGTCCACGCTGAACTGAAGCGCGGACTGGGCGGCCTCGCCACCATCGGTTCGACGGCTCCCTTCGTGGGACTGTTCGGAACGGTCATGGGCATTCTGAACGCGTTCACGGGCATCGCCAATACGAAGGCCACCGGTCTGGCGGCAGTTGCTGGCGGTATCGCGGAAGCGCTGGTTACGACGGCCATCGGGCTGCTCGTCGCCATCCCCGCCGTGATGATGTTCAACTACCTGACAGGTCGCGTGGAAGCGTTCGACGTCGAAATGGACAACTCGTCGAGCGAACTGATCGACTACTTCCTGAAGAAGCGCGGCGATCGCAGGTAAGACGTCCGCCGGTGAAACGGCTGCGTCTGGTTTCCGCAATTGAGTTGCTTGTCCGGCGCTGGAGCGTTCCAGCGCCGGGCCTTCCCAACTAGGAGCGGAATCAAATCGTAGCCGGACGGCAGCGGAAGTGCGGAGATACCAAGTATGGGAATTTCAAAGCGAGACGAAGGATCGAAGATCAGTTCCGATATCAACGTCACTCCCATGGTGGATGTGATGCTGGTGCTGCTGATCATCTTCATGGTGGTCACGCCCATGTTGCAAAAAGGTGTCAGCGTGGACATGGCCAAGGTGAATAACCCGCTGCCCATGGAAGACGCCGACAAAGAAGACGCCCTGCTGGTTTCGATTACGCGAGACGGTCAGGTGTACTTCGGCAGCGACCAGATTTCGGTGGATGGTCTCACGACTAAGGTAAAGGATCGCCTGGCCAACCGCATGGACAAGCGCGTGTACGTGAAGGCGGACATGCGCACCCGTTTCGGCGGTGTCGTGCAGGTTGTGGACGCGGTCCGGGCTGCCGGGGTCGATGACCTTGGCTTGCTCACCGATCAAAGGAAAACTGCTCCAAACGCCCCGCCAGCTCCGGCTGCGCCAGGGCAATAGAGGAGAACGACCATGGGAATGGCAGTTGGCCCGAGCGGAGGCCAAAGCGCAAACATCAACGTCACGCCGCTCATTGACGTATTGCTGGTTCTGCTGATCATCTTCATGGTGATCTCGCCGGTCACCCCCAAAGGACTGGATGCTCTGGTCCCTCAGCCCCCGCCGCCCAACGCGCCCAAGAACAATACCCCTGACCGCACCATCGTGGTGCAACTGGTGGATCGTGGCGCTGGATCGGAACCGGGCGTGAAGATCAACAACGAAGATGCCACCTGGGACAATCTGGAAGGGCGTCTGACCGATATTTACAAGCAACGAGCGGAGAAGGTTATGTTCGTGAAGGGCGATGACGCCATCCCCTTTGCCAACGTTGCCAATGTGATTGATATTGCCCACGCTGCCGGCGTGGACAAGGTCGGTCTCATCACCGCGAAGATCGAAGCGGGCAACTAAACTGCCCGTTCCGTAATGCCCGGAGTGCGTAATCTGTACTCGGCCTACAGCACGGAAGCCTGTCGCTTCCGTGCCGCCGCGGCCCGCGCTTGTCATCTTTGTCGAGCCGCTTGTCAAACCGCGGTCTCTGGGCCTAGGATGCTGTGGCGAGGGAGACTTATACCGCAATGAATAAGAACCTAAGGCTGCTCACGCTGGCGGCGGCAGTGCTGGCGCTATTTTCCTCTGTGGGCTGCAACAAGCTAAGAGCCCGCGATCAACTCAACAAGGGTGTAGAAGCCTATAAGAACGCCCATTACGAGCAGGCCATCGACCATTTCCAGCAGGCGGTTCAATTGGATCCGGGGCTAATCAACGCTCGAATGTATCTGGCCACCGCATTTGTTTCGCAATATATTCCTGGCGTTGACTCACCCGACAACCTGCGCACGGCCCAGGAAGCCATCGATGAATATTCGAAGGTGCTGGACTCCCCTGGTGCTGCTCGCGACCAGAAGGTCAACAGCGCAAAAGGCGTCGCTTATCTGTACCTGAACCAGAAGAAATGGGACGAGGCCAAGAAGTATTACCGTATGGCGTCGGACATGGACCCGAACGATCCGGAGCCGTACTACTCCGTTGGCGTGATCGATTGGACGGCCTGCTACCAGCCGCGAATGGAAGAACGCGCCAAACTAGGCCTCAAGCCGGAAGAGAATCTGAATCCCAAAGCCAAGGATCAGAAAAAGGTCTGCGACGAGTTGAAGGCGAAGAACACGCCCTCCATTCAGGAAGGCATCGACACCCTCAACAAGGCGATCCAGCTTCGCCCGGATTACGACGATGCCATGGCCTACATGAACCTGATGTATCGCGAAAAGGGCGACGTGGAATGCGACGATCTCGCGGGCCGCGCCGAAGATCTCAAGACCGCGGACCACTGGGTCGACGAGACCTTGCGGGTCAAGAAGGCGAAAGCCGACAAGGCCGCACAGAGTGCCGCGGGCGGCATCACGATGGATCAGTCCAAGTAATCTCTCTGTTGTTTTGGGTTCTGCCTCCTTCACCAATGCGTGGAGGAGGCTTTCGTTTTTTGGAACAGCTATTTCGTTGTCTTCGCTACTGCCTGCTGTAGAGGCGGATTTCGACCATCGGGAACTGCCATCGCTGCACCTTCGGAAATGACTCGGGAAGAACCTCCGACAACATCACCGCTGTGGGATCGGGTAGCTTCGGTCCGTTGAACATCAGGACGACCCAAACACGCGGATGGCGGGGAGCCGCAGTGCGAACAAAGTCGGGCGAGAGCTTACCTTTCAGGTCGAGATAGTCAAGACCCGCGGCGTAGTGGGGATAGACGATATCCGGCCCCACATGACCCGTGAAATTCGCGCTCGCGGTGTTCTGTCCGGCGCGCATGGAGCGGAAGAACTCGTACGGTATGCGGATTTGAGGAATGTGGAAGATGATCGCATCTCCGGGCTGGCTGTGATCGAGGATGAAGTTTGTGGCGGCCCCGGCGGAGTCCCGCGAGGCGTCAAAATCGTGATCGTAAACGAAGAAGATTCCCTGCCCTGCCAGCAAGAGGACAACGGTCATCGCGACGGCAAGCAACCACGCTTGGCGGAGGCGCGCCAACCCGGCCGCTGCCAGAGTGAGCAGTGCAGGCAGACAGAAGATCAGGTATCGGGTCAGGAATACGGGGCGAATGATCGATAACACCAGAGTCAGAACCACGGGGAATAGCAACCATAGAAGCAGAAACTGACAGCGCCATACCTCGAAGCTTTGTGCACGCGCCCTCAGATGCGCGCGGAAAGGCACCACAGCCGCGGCGCACAAAACCGTGAAGATCGCCGCCAGAGGCCACGTGTTCCCGCCAGATAAGTTTTCGCAAAACGCAATGAAATCGTGAACGCTGGGGCGGTGAACCCAGCGGATCGGACCGGCGCCGGTCTTGGCCACAAAGATCAGTAGGGGAAGGACCGCGACGCCGATCTGGATCCATGTCCGGCGCAACTGGAATGAGATCGAAGCCTCTTGGAGCTCTTTGTCCCGGCTCGTGCCGGATCCGACGAGCAAACGCACCGCAAGCCAGTGCGCGACGAGCAGCAGGAGGGCATAAAAATGTGCGTAGACCGCCAGGATGCCGGTCAGTGCATAGGCAATGCGATTGCGTCGCGTGGGCTCGCGCAAAACAACGATCAGGAAGCACGAGGAGAGTGTGGCCAGCAGCAGATAGAGCGTATAGGTGCGAGCTTCCTGGGAATAACGGACGTGGTACGCGTTGAAAGTAAGCAGCGCGGTGGCGATCACGGCCACCCGGCGGTTGTAAAGGAGCCGGGCCAGCCAGTAGATGGCCGGTAGAGTAGCTACGGCCATCACAACCGACAAACTGCGGATGAAGAATTCGGTGTGGCCAAAGTGCAGCCAAAGCCGTAGCAGCAAGTAATACAGCGCCATGTTGGCTTCGCGCCACCACATGATGTGAATGAAGTTCCGCCAGTCGAGCCAGGCCATTTCGACGCTGAAACACTCATCAAACCAGAACGGTTTGTGGACGAGACAGAGAAGCCGTACGGCTGTGCCGGAAGCGAAGAGCAGAATCAGTGCCAGCCATCGCACTCCGCGAGAAGAGTCCGGCTGGGGCAATGAAGCGCCCGCGCTTTCGTTCCCAGCGGCTTCCAGTAGAGGCATGCTTGATTTAGATCGAAGAATTCTCAAATGATACTATGCTAGAAAGACGTGGAATTTTGCTGGCATTTTAGAGTGGGGCCCTGAGCGTGACACCCCTTAACACTGCGCTGCGGGAGAGTCCGGTTCTGGCGACGAACAACGATCGCTGGAAGGGATGCGTGTCGGTGATCGTGCCGGTTTACAACGAGGCCGCGCACATCGATGAACTCCTGCAGGCGATTCATGCTTCACCTGTCAAGAAGGAGATCATCATCGTCGACGATGGCTCGACGGATGGTACGCGCGAAAAACTGCGGGCGATGCCGCCCATGGATGACGTCGCGATCGTCTTCCACGAGAAAAACTGCGGCAAAGGAGCCGCGATCCGCACGGCCCTCGCATACGCCCGTGGAGAGTACGTGCTGATTCAGGACTCTGACCTGGAATACGATCCGCAGGATTATCCCGCTTTGTTACGGCCGCTCGAAGACGGCAAAACAAACGTGGTTTATGGCGTTCGCCCGGATCGTCCCGAGCGCGGCCTCCGCTTCTTTCTTGGCGCCAAGCTTCTCACTCATCTCACCAATCTCCTTTACGGTGCGAGGATTCACGACGAAGCCACCTGTTACAAAGTGGTTCGCCGCTCGCTACTGGAGCAGGTCCAGCTGGAATGCCTTCGCTTTGAGTTCTGCCCGGAAGTGACTGCGAAGCTGTCCCGCATGGGCGAAAAGATAGCAGAAGTTCCGATCTCGTATCATCCACGGTCTGCGGTAGAAGGAAAGAAGATTCGTCCCTCCGACGGTTGGCTCGCAATCTGGACCTTGATCCGCTACCGTTTTATCGCGCGCCGCCGCTGGCAGCGGCCCGGTCAGGACAAGCCACCGGCGCCCTTCGCTGTCACGTTCTCACGTCTCCCGGATTGACGGTCGGTATCCTGCCGAATGGCCCTTTGACACTCTACGCTAGCACCGCAGGCATCTCTTAGCTTTCTATGCCCTTGGCGCCCTCTGCGGTTTTGGTCCGGCAACCCATCACCGACGCGCCAGAGGAATCTCCTGTAGAATCTTGGGTTCACCGAGCACCGTTGCTGCTCAAGCAAATGTTCAAGAAGATCCTCATCGCGAACCGCGGCGAGATCGCGGTGCGAGTCATCCGAGCCTGCCACGAGATGGGAATCGCCGCGGTAGCTGTCTACTCCGATGTCGATCGTGCCGCGCTGCACGTTCGCAAGGCCGACGAGGCGTACCCGATTGGCGCGCCCGCTGCTTCTGAGTCGTATCTGAACATCAAGAAGATTCTCGATGTAGCGGAGCGATCCGGCGCGGACGCTATACATCCCGGTTACGGCTTTCTTTCCGAAAATGCGAAATTTGCCAAGGCCTGCACAGATGCGGGCGTGAAGTTTATCGGCCCCACGGCTGCGGCCATGGACGCGATGGGATCGAAAACGCAGGCGCGGCAGGCCATGGAGCGGGCAAACGTTCCCATTGTTCCCGGCACCTCCCGCGGATTGCAGTCGATCGAGCAATCGGAGCAGATCGCCGCGCGCATAGGATATCCGGTGATGTTGAAGGCCGCGGCCGGAGGCGGCGGAAAAGGCATGCGGCTAGTCCATGCCCCAGAGGATCTCAAGTCTGCGCTGGAAGGGGCGCGGAGCGAGGCCGAGCGGTCATTTGGCGACAACGAAGTCTACATCGAGAAGGCGATCGTTAACCCACGCCATATCGAGATGCAGATCCTGGCCGATGAGCACGGGAACACCGTGTACCTCGGTGAGCGTGAGTGCTCTCTGCAAAGGCGTCATCAGAAGGTGGTCGAGGAGGCGCCTTCGCCGATTGTCGACCCCGAAATGCGGCGACGAATGGGCGAAGTCGCGGTCCGCGTCGCTCAGGCTGCGGGATACACTAACGCCGGCACAGTGGAGTTTCTCGTCGACCAGCAGAAAAACTTCTACTTCCTCGAGATGAATACGCGCCTACAGGTGGAGCATCCGGTGACCGAACTCGTGACCGGGCTCGATCTTGTGCATCTACAGATTCGGATTGCGGCTGGCGAGCGATTGCCCTTCACGCAGGAAGGTGTGCAGATTCGCGGCCACGCCATCGAGTGCCGCATCTACGCGGAGGATCCGGACAACAACTATTTCCCCAGCCCGGGAAAGATCACGCTGCTGCTGGCACCCTCCGGACCGGGGATCCGCCGCGACAGCGGCATGTACGAGGGCTGGACCGTGCCCATGGATTACGACCCGCTGCTGGCCAAACTGATCGGCTACGGCACCGATCGCGACCAGGCCATCGGCCGGTTGACGAGGGCTCTCAGCGAATACTTCGTAGGTGGTATCAAGACGAACATTTCACTGTTTCGGCGCATCCTGCGCGATGCGGATTTCCGCGCCGCGAAGTTGGATACGGGCTTCCTCGATCGCCTGTTAAAACAGAAAGATGATGCGCAGAAGGAAGACTTCGGTGCCAGTTCCGGTGATCCAAGAGCAGTGGAAGTGGCAGTGATCGCGGCCGGGATGTTCGCAGCTCTCGGTCCGGCTGCCGCCGGGCCCGGTGAGCGTGCCGCGGTGAACGGGCATGTTGGAACAACGAAGGCGGTCTCAAATTGGAAGGAATCAGGACGAAGCGAAGCTTTGCGATGAGCCTTCAACATCTTACGGGCAACTGATTACTGACAGGGGGCTACTGGTTTTCATGACTTACGACGTCACCATCGAGGGCAAGAGCTACCGGCTCGACCTGGACCGGACGGAAGGCCGCTGGCTGTGCCATCTTGACGGACGCGAGATCGAGGTCGATGCAGTACTGGCGCGCCCGGATGTGCTTTCCCTCCGTATCGGAAATAAAGCGTACGAAGTGAAGTGCGAGCGCGTGGCCAGCGATCTGCATCTCTGGGTCGGCAGCGCACGCTTTGCCGCCGAGGTCCGCGATCCGCGGTCTCTGCGCGGGCGCGTCCGCGCAGTGGATGATCACGGTCCCAGGAAACTCACGGCTCCGATGCCCGGAAAGATCGTCCGCGTGCTCGTGAGTCAGGGAACTGGAGTGGAGGCCGGCTCGGGTGTGCTCGTGGTCGAGGCCATGAAAATGCAGAACGAAATTAAATCTCCGAAAAAAGGAACCATTCAGAAGATTCTTGTCAGCGAGGGCGCGGCGGTGAATGCGGGAGATGTACTGGCGATTGTGGAGTGACGATCCCGAGTCGCTATTTTTCGATCCCGTTGCTGTCGAGTACCTTCTTTGCGTAGAAGTTCTCAACCTTGGCTGTGTCCCGCAATACCTCGTAATACGCGGCTTTGAGCAATTGCTCGCGGCGGTCGTGTAGCTGTGATCGGATGGCCTGCTGCACGCGAGGATCTGACAATTCCCGTTGTCCCGCCGGCTCCTTCGACACGAGCTTGACGATGCGGAATCCCAGCGCCTGCTTGGTCGCAGGATTGACTACGTTGACGATCGAGCTGTACTGGCCCGGCTTCAACTTCATGACTGCATCACGCGTGGAAGGATCGGTGTTGCGCAAGGAGGACTCGGGCACAGTGCCAAGATCGCCGCCGTTGCCCGATGTCTCCGGATCTTCGGAGTACTTCATGGCCAGCGTCGCGAAATCGTCACCACTGTCGAGGCGATTTCCGATCATCTGGATCTTCTTGCGCGCCTCGGCTTCGTTTTGCGCTTTCTCATTCTGGTTGTGCGCCTGTGGGTTGGGCAGCGGAGTCACCATGATCTGGGCCAGATGGTACTGCGCCTCGATCAGGTTGAACTCGCCTTTGTGCGCGTTGTAGTAGTCGGTAATATCCTGGTCGGTGACGTTAATCTTCGAGGACACCTCCTTGTTCATGACCTTGTCGACCGTGATCGAGCGCCGGATGTCGCGCTTGAAATCGGCCAGGGTTATCTTCTTGTCCTTGAGGCGCTGGTCGAATTCTTCCTGGGTAAACGGGGACTTGATTTCGTTGTACTTCCGGTCCACTTCTTCGTCGGTAGCCAGCAAGCCGAGTTTTTCGGCACGCCGCATCAGAATCTCATCGTCGATCATCGTATGCAGGATGTTCAGCCGAAGGGCAGTGGCCTGCTCGCCGGTCGGCGCCTGCTGGGCGGATGCGACATTGTTGTCGTAATACTTGTCGACGTCCGAGCGGAAAATCTTCTTCCCATCCACGGTGGCCATCACGTCGCCACCGACCTGTGAGTTGCAGGCGACCAGCGCTGCGAGAAGAATCGCGGCCGAGAGCGCCGCCGCAGCCTGTGTCAACCCCGTCCGTTTTTTCAAGAGAGTTTCTCCAGTTTCTGACGACCGCTACGCCACAATCAAAACTCCGGGCCGGAATGGCACATCCCGGAGCGTCCTCAACCACCAATTACTTGGATGCTGGCGCGGGACCCGGCGGCAAGTGTTCCGGAACGGGTTGTCCGGCGTCCCGGAGTGCCGTGTCCAGGGCGGCACGAACCTGGCTGAGCGGAACGGCGCCGTCGATCTTCTGGCCGTTGACGAATAGGGTCGGCGTTGCGCTCACACCAATCCCATCGGCTTCCTTCATGGAGGCTCTGACGGCATCCTCATTCTGAGCCTTGACGCATGACTGCAGCTTTACCACGTCGACGCTATGCTTTTGGCCTTCTAGCATCGTCATCCGGTCAATTGCCACGAAGCGGGCATCCATCGTCTTTTCGTTGTCCACTTCCCGCTTGTTGGCATGGATGTAGTCTGCGAAATCCCAGTAGGCATCGGGGTTCAGAGCAGCCAGGCAGTTGGCGTCGACGGCGGCGTGAATCGCCCAGGGATGAATCTCCGCCAGAGGGTAATCCTTGTAGATGAATGTGACCCGGTCACCGTATTCTTTCAGGATTTCCGGAAACAGTGTCTCGTGCATCCGCGAGCAAAACGGGCACTCGAAATCATCGAAATTGACCACCACGACCTTGGCTGATTTCGCTCCGCGCGACGGACGGCCGGCGATGTCGATCTTGCTCATCAAGTCGGCGAACGGATCTTTGGTGAGGTCGAACTTGGTGACGCGCAGCATCGTGGCGCGGTCTTTCGAAAGCAGAAACTTATAGTCCTGCTTCTTGTTGTCCCCGTCGATGGTCACCGCCACGGTGTCGTAGCCGGGCCAGTCGCTGCTGGGAGTGATGGCGCCGACAATGACACTCACTTCGGCCGGAATGCTGTAATACGCTCGCACCTGGTGCTCAACCTTTCGCGCTACGTCTGGAGGCGCGGACTGGGCTACACAGCCCAGGCAAACCAGAAGCAGCATCAGGCAGGAACGCCGAATTATGATCACCAGGAACCGCCTCAACATTGTGAATGAACCACTCGATTATCTCACAGCGCGTGCGGGTGGACCGTAGCCAGTGGGGCGTGCCGCGGCAGTCCTCAGTCCCTAACCAGTGCGACGAAGCTGTTCCGCCGGCAGTAAAGAGTTCATCGATCCGGAGCGAAAGCCCTCGAGGTCGAGGGTTACGAACTTGAAGCCGAGCGCCTTGAAGATCGCCGTGAACTGGATTGCCATGGCGGGACTCAGGGCGCGCTCCAGTTCCTCACGCGCGATCTCGATACGGACAATCTCTCCGTGGTGCCGCACACGGAATTGACGGAAGCCGAGGGCGCGAATCGCGTCTTCGCCCCGTTCGATCACGTCCAGCGCCTCCCGTGTCACCGGTCGCCCGTATTCGATGCGGGAAGAGAGACAGGCGGACGCCGGCTTATCCCAGATTCGCAATCCGGCCTGCCGCGCAAGTTCACGTATTTCCTGCTTGTTGAGTCCCGCCTGGAGCAGCGGGGCGGCGACGTGATGTTGCCGGGCAGCCTGCTGGCCGGGGCGGAAGTCACCTTGGTCGTCCAGGTTTACGCCGTAAGCGATCGTGTCGAACCCACGAGCGCCCCGGAGGTCTTCCATGACGATGAAGAGTTCGTCCTTGCAGTGAAAGCAGCGTTGTCCGTCGTTGCGGGCATACTCGGGCCGGTCGAGTTCGGAGGTTGAGACGACTTCGAGCGGAATTCTCTGCTCGTTGGCGAAGGCAATCGCATCCGCAAGGTGAGTCCGGGCGAGGCTGGCAGAATCGGCAATGACTGCAAGCATGTCGGCCCCCACAGCGCTGTGGGCGGCCCACGCCAGATAAGCGGAATCGACGCCTCCGGAATATGCGACGAGCACGCGACCCAGTTGGCGCAGGTTTGCCCGGAGTCGAGAATCCTTAGCACCGAGACCGGTTTCGGGAACCTGCTGCATAGACACTATGGTACCAGCCCGAGTTCCGATGTGTCGTTGCTAATACAGGCGCTCCTGGCGCCGCAGGTTTCCCAGAGAGCCGATGTTGGCCAAGGTGAAGGTAAACCGGAACAAGTTTTCGTTGCGGAGGTTAGCGATGGCATAGCGGCGGTATTCCAGCGTTACGCCGCAGCAATCCCAGTTGTAGGTGGTTTGCGCGGTGGCGAACTGCAGTTGCCGGGTGTCGGCGTCAATTCCGAAGCTGCTGGCTGCGCTGAGTCCGCGGCGAGCGAGCCCTCCGTAGCCCAATGCGACCCGAAACTGCTGAAATCGGCAGGTGACCTGAGTGGTTGTGGATGTAATTGGGCTGCACTGTCCCTCGCTCTGGGTTGAGGTGTTCCCGGATTGCGCGATCTGCTGAGGAATCTGCAGAAAGGCGTCTCCGCCGCCAACCGTGAAGGGGCCGAGGTTGTAGTTGACGAGCAGAGTGCTCGAGTTGATACGGCCCAGCTGGAAATCGTAATCGAGATCCCACTCTGTATCCGTGCGGCTGCTGGTGGCAACCCGCAGCCGCGACACCGCGGGTGAAAGATTCCGGGGCTGCGTGAGGAACGCGATGCCTGTCAGGTCTTCGGTGGTCGTAAAAACGTTGCGTTGGCCAGGAACGAGGGCTCCTCCAAACTTGGGATCGAAGAAATACTTTTGCGCGAATTCCCAAGTCGCCACTTCCCGCACTTCGGGCCCCGGGGCGCAGGGCAAATTGTCCAGGTTGCTGACGCGCTGCCACGGTACCCTCTGTTCCGGTGCAGCGCTGCCGACAGCCAGGCCGGTCATTGGCGCTTCGCAGTCCTGTTTCTTCGATTGCGATAGCGAGCGTTTCGCATAGAGCCGGGTAACAAGTCCGTATTCGACCTCGTGGGTATTGCTCAGCAGGTCGCGCTCGTCGAAGTGAAGAACATTCGCAAAGTCATTCACACCGGTCACCAGGCGATAGACGGCCCGGGGTTCGATGACATGCTTCCACTTCCTCCCCAGAAACTCGCTCTGAAAGACTTTCTCCAAAACCGGAGGCCGCAGTTCCACCGAAGTTTCAAGCGCCTGGCGATTCGTGGGGTCGCTCGTCGAAACTCCATTCACAAAGCGCTGCGTGTAATAGGTCTCGTGCAGCATTAGCGCTGGGCGCAAGGACCATCCCCGGTAGAGCAACGGCATCGATATCTCAGGGCTAAAATCGAAGCGCCCGAGCAGGTTGCTCGTATGAAAACCGGGCTCGCTGCGCGCCAAGCCCCCGAGCGACGCGTCGAACGACCAAACGAACGGCGAACGGCCGAGTACGTGGTCTACGCTGGATGCGTCGAAGCTGGGAGCGTGCAGGATCTGGATGGCGTCGAAGGCGGGCGGTATCTTCAGCTCACCGGTGGAAGGATCGATGCGCTGAAAGAAATTCTGATAACGCTCGACCATGCCGCCCAAAGAGAAACCGTCGATGGCCTTCGACAGGAACACCTGGGACTTTACTTCTGAGTTGACTGCCTGAGTGAAGACTTCGTTGAAGGCCAGCCGGAACAGAAACGAACTCAAATAGTCGACATTCGAGACGGCGCGAAAGCCCTGAACGTTGCCTTCTGCCATCAAACGTGCGTCTTGGCCACCTTCCCTCAGCGGGGGTTGGGCCACACACACTGGGGGAGTGCCGGTACAGACTTGAGGCTGGCCGATTCCGCGGTCGATTACGCCGAAGTAGTTCAGGTCAACGTATGAATCGTCGGTGGGACGTGCGCGGAATTCTCCCCGTTGTGACCAACCGCGCTTCGAGAGATATTCGGCGCCCAGGTCAGCATCCATGCTCCGGTTGATGGCCCAATAGAAGACATCGCCAACCTCATTCCCATTGGTGGACGAACGGCCAACAGTGGGGATCAGGAATCCCGTGTGCCTGGCTTCCCGGGCCACAGGATGAGTTGCGTACGGAAAATAAAAAGCTGGAAACCCGTGCAGCATGAACACACTGTGGTAGATGCTGGCATTTCCTCCCACGTCCACGAACACCTTGCGGGCCTGAAATCGCCATTTGGGATGCGGAAGCTCACAGGTCGTAACGCTGCCGTCATAGACGAGGTAATGGTCTGAGCTGGGCTTCTCTACGACTTTCCCAGCGAAGGCGAAGGGAGCGTTCGAGGTCAATACGGCGCGGCTTCCATGGAAGCGCATTCCGGTGGTGCCGGTGACGTCATAGAACCGTCCAGTCTCGGCAGTCAGGTTGTAAGTTCCGTGGCTGGCCTTGATGTGGTCGTCGTTCGGACCGCCATCGAGCGTGAGGTGTCCGGAAGCTATGGCTTCCCCGCTGTCGGAATTGTAAGTAACTTCGTCGGCGCGAAGAATGTAATTGTGGTAATGGATCTCAGCAGCGCCATGGAGTTTGTAGGTGTCCCCGTCTTTTTCCTGCTGGATGGCGCAGATGGTTGTCTCGTCCGAGTCCTGCGTCGCCGCCTGGAGTGCGCAGGGCGCGTTCGAAGGAGCCGTTGCCGTGTCGGTTCTCTTTCCGGATCCTTGGGGATCGGGGGTCGCAGCATCGGAATTTTCGAAATGCAACTGGCTGGTTACTAGCGCAGAAGCGGGAAGCTGATGACAAAGAAACAGCGCCGTGATAAGGAATCTAGTGCGAAGCGTCATCGGAAGAAAATCAACGGAAGAAGACTGTCCATTGAAGGCGTACCTGCCTTTTGGCTCTCTTGTCGCGGCATCGTGAAGTTAGCACGGCAATGGGTGCAAGGCAAAGTGACGAACAAGGCTAGGATTCCTGCCGATGCCTCCCGGTTGCACGATCCGCGACTACTGGAACGATTTTCGAAGACTGGCTTTCATGAATTGTCCGTTGTGTGGTGAAGTTTGCTGTTGTCATCCCGAGCCTCCTCCCGTTGCAGTGCCGCAGTCAACGGCTGATGCGGGAGACGCCTGTGCGCCAGAGCTGTCTCTAGCCTCGCCTGCCGGAGGAGAAGACCAGCGCGAAGGATCCAGAGTTTTTGAAGGACCAGCGGCCCCGGTCGCGACGTGCGCACCCGGGGAGACAGACCCAACTCCTGAGTCGTCACCCACCGGAACTGGTGAGGCAGACGATGCCTCCGCCTGGCGCGAAGAGCTTTCCGCCCGGCTCAACCGTTA
>Ga0335080_10003925_pt1 | contig 15129 bp, 8 predicted proteins | sample Lox_Sample_34_FD_206720 | JGI IMG/M metagenome (GOLD analysis project Ga0335080, IMG submission 206720) | Soil microbial communities from Loxahatchee National Wildlife Refuge, Florida, United States - Lox_Sample_3.4 | ecosystem: Environmental > Terrestrial > Soil > Wetlands | place: USA: Florida... | reverse complement strand
TGGCGATGAATGCCGCGCGAACGACATTCCGTTCTTCCTGGAGTTTGTAGGTTACGAGGAAGGCGCAGACGAAAAGGGTCTGGACTACGCCAAGAGAAAACCCCAGATTGTCACCGAGAGCATGAGAGAGTTCAGTAAAGAGCGTTATGGCGTCGACGTGCTCAAGGTTGAGGTGCCGGTGAACTTGAAGTTTGTGGAAGGGTCGAGTGTCTACGTGGGACAAAAAGCGTATGGCAAGTCCGAAGCTATGGACCTGTTCCGCAAGGCGGCCAGCGTGGCTACTAAGCCGTTCATCTATCTCTCTGCCGGCGTGAGCAACAAAGAGTTCACCGACGCGTTGGAACTTGCCGGCGAGGCGGGTGTGAAGTTCAACGGCGTGCTCTGCGGGCGGGCGACGTGGAAGGATGGGATCCCGGTCTACGCCAAGCAGGGGGCTGACGCATTCCGAAAGTGGCTGCAGAGCGAGGGCGTGAAGAACATCAATAATGTAAATGACTGCCTGAAGGCGGCGACGTCGTGGCATCCCATTTATGGGTTGGAGCCGGCGTTGGTCGGGGTTTAGATTTTGGTGGACAATTGGGGCGTGCAGGGGAACCTGCACGCCTTTTTTTCGGTTTTGAATGGCCTCAGGTTGGTGGGACAAGCCCTTCGACCTTGCTCAGGGCAGGCTCGGGCGGGCGACCCTAGGTGATTGTTGGTTTGGCTAAGAGCTAACAGCTAAGAGCCGCCTTACTCCCACTCGATCGTTCCGGGCGGCTTGGAAGTGACGTCGTAGACCACGCGATTCACACCCTTTACTTCATTCACGATCCGGCTGGAAATCGTCTTCAACACTTCGTGTGGCAGCGGAACCCAGTCGGCGGTCATGCCGTCTTCGGAATGGACGGCGCGAATGGCGCAGGTGTAGGCGTAAGTGCGCTGGTCGCCCATGACACCGACCGACATCACAGGTAACAGCACCGCAAACGACTGCCATATTCTTGTGTAGAGGCCGGCGTTCTTGATTTCGGCGACGACGATGTCGTCGCATTCGCGTAGGATGGCCAGCCGCTCGGGCGTGACTTCTCCTAGAATTCGCACCGCGAGTCCCGGCCCGGGGAACGGCTGGCGCTGCAAGATCTCCTCGGGCATGTCGAGATCGCGGCCGATGCGTCGCACTTCGTCTTTGAACAATTCTTTCAGAGGCTCGACCAGTTTGAGCTTCATTTTGTCGGGCAGGCCGCCGACGTTGTGGTGTGACTTGATGACCTGCGACGGCCCGCGCACGGAGCGCGACTCGATCACATCGGGATAAAGCGTTCCCTGCACCAGAAACTCAACTTTGCCTTCCTGCTGTTCGATGCGGTGGGCTTCTTCGTCGAAAACAGCGATAAATTCGTTGCCGATGATCTTGCGTTTCTTCTCGGGATCGGTCACGCCGGCGAGTTTGCTGAGAAAGCGGTTGGTAGCATCGACCGCATCCACGTGCAGGCCGAGTTTGTCGCGCAAGTTTTGCTGCACTTTCTCGAACTCGTTTTTTCGTAATACTCCGTTGTTCACGAAGACGCAGGTCAGGCGCGACCCTTCGGCTGTTCTCACTGCGTTTTTGCCCGACTCGCGCAGGGCGCGATCTACCAGGACCGCGGCGACGGCAGAATCCACACCGCCCGAGAGCGCGCAGATGGCCCGTCCGCTGCCCACTGTCTGGCGTACCTGGGCAACGGTTGATTCGATGAAGTGCTGCGGCGTCCAGTTCGGCTTGGCGCCACAGATGGCGAACACGAAATTGCGCAGAATTTCCTTGCCCAACTGGGTGTGGTGGACTTCAGGGTGGAACTGGACGGCAAACATTTTTCGGGTGGCGTTTTGTATGCCCGCAACGGCGCTTGGAGATTGCGCGGTCAGAGTAAAACCTGGCGGAAGATCGTCGGCTTCGTCGCCGTGCGACATCCAGACTTCAAGCGATTTGGGCAGGCCGCGGAACAGATCGGATTCGGACACGACCTCGACCTTGGCGTGGCCATACTCGCGCTTGTCTGCGGAGCGCACCTTGCCACCAAGCAGGTGAACCATGAGCTGCAACCCATAGCAGATGCCGAGCACTGGCACACCGAGATCGAAGACGCGCCGGTCCATGTGGGGAGCGTCGGAGTCGTAAACCGAGCAGGGGCCACCGGAGAGAACAATACCTACAGGCGAATAACTCCTGATTTCCTCAAGCGGAGCCGTGCACGGCAGCACGACCGAGAAAACTTTTTCTTCGCGGATGCGGCGCGCGATGAGTTGGGAATACTGCGCGCCGAAGTCGAGGACAACGATGGATTGAGTGTGCGGGAATTCGGTTTCCACGGATGAGTTTCTCAAATTGGAAAGGGAGTGTAAAGAGGAGAAACCCACAGCTTAACCACAAAGGCCACGAAGGTTCACGAAGGAACCCGCTAGAACTAAAGGCATCGCGAAACGTCGTCCTCTCCTATGTGGCTGGCTTCCTGGCTCGGCTTGCAATATATTCAGCCGAGTGTTTTCAGGCGGGTCAATTATGTTTTGGATCAGATTTGCGACAGCGTTGCTACTTTACGCGTTAGGCTCCGACCAAGCGCTTCCGGCCGGGACGGTGATACCCGTGATGATCAGCACCGGACTGAACGCTGCAAAGGATGAACCCGGGAAAAAGATAGAGGGCAGCGTCATGCAGGCTGTGCCCTTGCCATCGGGCGGGAGGATCGACGCCAGGGCGCGGATTACCGGGCACGTGGTGAGTGTTGGCAAAGCTCAGCCACCGGGGGCCACCATGGTTCTGAAATTCGACACGATTGAAGACCACGGACGCACGATTCCGCTGACCGTGGCTCTGCTGGCGGTGGCTTCTTCCCAGAGTGTCGCCGAGGCGCAAGCTCCCATTGAGGCCAACTCGGACCTGGAACCAGTCAGCCAGTGGGTGACGCGGCAAGTGGGCGGAGATGTGGTCAATCGCGGACGCGGCAAGGTGGCGTCGCACGATGGCATCGTCGGCCGATGGATGGAAGGAAGTTGGGTTTTGGTCAGGCTCACGCCAAATCCCAAGGCGGGCTGCCCGATCGGGCCGGGCTACGACCGGGAGCAGGCGACCTGGATCTTTTCGAGCGCAGCGTGCGGCACCTACGGCCTGAACGAGGCTACCGTCGCGAGTCCGGGAAGGACTTCGCCTCTCGGTGAAATCACGCTGAAATCCGAGCGCAATGTTGCGATCCGCGGGGGAAGTGGATGGCTGCTGATTACAGTTGGTGGCGAGTGAGGAAACTGCACCACAATCGGGCACTTGACCTGCGGCCGGACGGGGCGTAGCGTAGCGGGCAACCTCAGCCGCTCAACTCCGCCATTGCGCCGTAGTGGGGCCCATTTTCAGTTCTGGCCAAGAGCAGCATGTATGTTCCCCCGCGTAGCTAAGAGCTCAGCGCCAAGCCCGCCAACTCGAGGAAGTTCTCGCGGATTCCAACTAGCCTGGAGGCACAACATGAAAAAACCATGGAACACCCAGCACTCTTGCGTACTTCTATTGCTGGCTGTCAACTTCTTCGCGGCGGGGACTCAAGTTCTCAGTGCTAGTGCTGCGCCAGATGGTCCTGGCTCACTCTCCCACTTTGACTTGGCGCGCAAAGATTGCCTGGGGACCGCCCAAAATACGACCTCCAAAGTCTGGTTTACCGTCGCCAACGGGGCGCTGAGCGACGTTTACTTTCCCACAAATGACAACACTAACGTCGAGACGCTGCAATACGTCGTCACTGACGGTAGTACCTTTACGGACATTCAGACGCGGGATACGACGTACACGGTCCAGGCTCTCGATCCACAGGCTCTGGATTGCAGTGTCACGGCCACCGCAAACAGCGGCAAGTACCAAATCATTACGGAATATTTGACTGATCCAGCGCACAACACAGTGGTACTGCACGGGAGATTTCAACCTTTAGCGGGCTTCCATTCAGGCTACAAGCTGTATGTAGTCTTCAACCCGAGCATTAACGGCAATGGCGGCGGTGGTTCCGGGAATGGCGGCGGTGATTCGGGGACTGTCGACGCGTCCACCGGACACAACATCCTGATCGCTTCCGACCCGATCACGACGACGAACGCAGTCAATCGTACCTATGCAGTACCGGTCTATAGCGCACTCGACGCCTCGCCATCCTTCCTTCAAGTGACTAATGGGTTCGTTGGGGCGGGAAGCGATCCGCTGCTTCAACTTGACGCGAGTCACACGATCACTTCGGCATATACCGACGCCAACGACGGAAATCTTGTGCAGGCGGCACAGGTCGATATCTCTGCTTACGGCGAATTTACCATCGTGCTCGGCTTTGGTACCGCGCAAAGTGATGCGATCACTCAAGCCGAGGCCACGCTGGATACTTCGTTTCGACATTTGCAGCGCAGTTTTGAAAAGGGTTGGCAGGAGTATGACCAGCAACTGGAAGGTCCTTTCTTCCATGGCATAAATGCGTGGGGAAGTGCCGGGAATGCACTGGTGGGTGAGTACTACCTGAGCGCTAACCTCCTCAAGGCGGCTGAGGACAAGACTTTTCCTGGCGCTCTGCAGGCGGGTCCGACTTCGCCATGGGGCCAGGCCATTTCGGCCGGCGACCCCAACAATACCTACTTCGGCTCCTATCGCGAGGTGTTCGCCCGTGATCTTTATGAAGAGTGGACCGGTCTGATGGCCGATGGCGATACCCAAACCGCAGGCGATGCGGTTAAATTCCTTTTTGACAACCAGCAGCTTCCCGACGGATCCATGCCACGAAACAGCCTGACCAACGGACAGGTCGCACCCGACTCCTTCAATACTCAACTCGATGAGTGCAGCTATCCCTTGCTGATGGCCAACGAGATGAAAATGACGGACAGCGACTTCTACAAAAACCACATCATGCCGGCGGCGAATTTTGTGGCCAGCCACGGTCCCTCGTTCGGACCCGAGCGTTGGGAGGAACAGGGCGGTTACTCACCCTCCACGATCGCCGCGGAGATCGCAGGATTGATCGCTGCAGCGGACATCGCAAACGTCAATCATGACAGGCAAAGCGCCGCGGTCTGGCATGGCGTAGCCGACGATTGGCAACGTTCCGTAAAAGGATGGACAGTTACAACGAACGGTCCGCTTGCCAGTCATCCTTACTTCATCCGTCTTTCCAAAACCGGCGATCCTAACGCGGCTATCTCATACAACCTGGGCAATGGAGGACCGACCCTCGACCAACGCACGGTCATCGATCAGGGTTTTCTCGAACTGGTGCGTCTGGGCATCTTGCCGGTGAACGACCCTGCAGTGGTGCAGTCGCTGCCTGTAGTTGATGCGACTATCTCCACCAACACGCCCAGCGGGCTTGGCTGGCATCGCTATAACGGCGACGGCTACGGTGATGGCGCCACCGATGGCCATCCCTGGGCGCCTAGTGGCCAAGGAACTGGACACCTTTGGCCGCCGTTGACCGGCGAGCGTGCTGAGTATGATCTGGCTACAGGGCACTTATTCACCGCGGTACAACGCCTCAGCACCATGCAGAAATTCGCCTCGGGCGTAGGCCTGATTCCGGAACAGGATTGGGAACTGCCCGACTTGGCGGCATCGCCATTCGGTTCGGACCCGACTCTTGCCTCGATCGGCTTCCGAAACGGGCACCCGGCAGGATCCTCGGCTCCGCTGTTTTGGGCTGTGGGCGCGTATGTGCGTCTGTTTCAGGACATTCTCGAGAACCGGATACTCGACCGTCCCTCCAACACCTACAAACGCTATGTGGCGCACCAGCAAGGCCAGACCAGCCTCACGGTGACGGCACCGCCGGATTTGTCAGCGGTAAGCGGCTCGCCCGTGACGGTGACAGGCACGTCTGTGGCCGGCAACATGATCTACGTCGCGGCCACCAATATCGATCAGAATACGCAGACGACTACGGTGAGTTCTCCGACGCAACCCGACGGCAGCTTCAGCCTTGCGGTCCCGGTGATCGGCGGCACGACAGTGTTAAACGTTGTGGCGGTCAGTCCGAACGGTGCAACCGCCCACGTGCAGCGTACGATCATCTTCGATTTCACTCCGGGCACTGTGATCTTTGACGTAACCGATCCCAGCAACGATGACAACGGTCCGGGAAACTACGCCTATCCGACAGCCGCCGACTTCCACGCTGGGGCCTACGATATTACGGAGTTCAAGATAATCCTCAGCCCTGACGGGTCAACGGCGACCTTCAAGTTGCAGACTCGCGATCTGACTCCGACCTTTGGCAGCCCGTTGGGAGCGCAACTGGTGGACGTGTATGTCCATGATCCGGGTGCGGCAGCAGTCAACACCTCGACGGCAGCATCGTTCCCGCAGCGCAACTACAGCATCGCTTCAGGTGCGGCATGGAGCAAATTGATTGAGGTGCAAGGCTTCGGACAGCGCTACATCGACGCCCACGGCAGTACGCTGGGCACGGTGACAATCAGTGCCAACGCCATTTCTCGCTTTATCACCTTCAGCGTCCCCACTTCCAGCCTGGGAACACCCGGGTCTGGCTGGGGATTCACCGTGGTGCTGACCGGCCAGGATGGTTTTTCGCCCGACCAGGCACGCGGGTTTGCAAGCACGCCACAGTCGTTCCAATTCGGTGTGTGCGCGGTGGCTAGCTCCGATCCGCATTGCACTGTCGATCCGAGCACGGTTCCCAAGGCCATGGACGTACTTGTCCCGGGAGGTGTGAGTCAGTCGACTGAACTCGACTACACGCTGGGCCCAGTCGTGCTTCAGGATGTGGTCATCCCTTAGGAGCCAGGTTTGCATGTTTTGATTTTGAGTGTGGGCGGCCCCAGGCTCTGAAACTATCCGCCCGCCAAAACGCCCGGAACATCGCTTAGGATCAACTCGTCGCGGTCGATGTCAGTTTCAACAGTTGTCGGCGCTCCGCCGACTGGGGGATGCGCCACCTCAGGCGTGGGCAGGGCATCCGGACCCTCCAGGATGTAGAGATACGAGGCCAGCCGTCCGACGTGGAGAAAATCGACCACGGCAAAATAGAGCAGCGTCACCAGCAATACTCCACCCAGAACAATACCCGCGGGCAACACGTGAGCCAGGGCGAGAGGAAACGCCACTACCGACGTGGCCAGAATAAATGCCACAATGTGCGCCAGGCCGAACCAGGTTCCGGCGGCGAGCACGGCTCCGGTGTGGCGGCGATAGAGGTCGAGGGCGGTCCCCAGTGCGCCAAATGTGTCGTGATTCGCAGCGAAGATCGAAGCCAGGGAAAGTGCCCAGTTCACGCCCATCCAGGCAAAGCCGACCAGCATGACCACCGTCAAAAAGATGAGCGTGGCGCTGCCCGGGGAAGGATCTTTATCCGGTGATGCTGCGGCGGCAAGCAGAAAAGCGCCTACACAGCCCACGGCAGCGGCCAGCGCAGTCGCGAGTCGAAAGGCGTTGAGGCCGATCAGCGAACCCATCGAGCCGTTGTTACGCCGAGGCGGGATTTGCAAGGATAAAGGCGCGCGCGACTGCGTGTCCGGCTTGGGGTCCGGAGTTTGTCCCTCAAAGTATCCTCGCAGCGCCTTCAAAGTTGCGGCGCGGCCCAGGGAAGCTACGAAGATCCAAGCCAGTGCCAACGCCAATCCCAGCACGATCAGGCCGCCCACGGCACGCGCTCCACTCCCGCGGAAAATCTGAGCCAGCGCTCGTGAGATCAAAGCCGGCTGGCGGCTGCGCAGCAGGAATAGCTCGCCCTTGGAGACGGGCAGCGTATCCAGATATTCCAGGAAGGAGAGCGCCAGAAGAGCGGCGGTGGCAAAGCCGAAGCTCCAGCGCCAGCTGATTTCCGCCAAGCCGAGCGAGGGCTGGCGGAAAATCGCTCGAAAACCTTCCGCGGTGGGCGAGTGCAATTTCATGCTTACTTAAATGATAGCCCAACCCGACCGAATGGAAGCGTTACAGCGCTGCAGAGAACCGTGTGCCCTGCATAAAGTCCAAAGGCAGCGCTGCCGATACCAAAAGCAGGAGAACCCACACCGTTGTTATTCGCTAAAGCACGAACCGGGGACTCTCGGTTCAACAAGGATGTGCAGTGATCAGATTCCTGGGAGTCATGGTTTGTCTGCTGGGCCTGAGTCAAGCAGCCGAGCTGCCCAGCTCCAGCACAACCACGTTAGTGGGCGCAGGCGGAACTTTCCCCGCTCCCCTCTACACCCGATGGTTCGAAGAGTACGAGAAAATTCATCCCGGCTGGCAGATGCGTTATGTCGCTGTCGGCTCAGGTGAGGGCATCCATCAAGTGACCACCGGGGCAGTCGATTTCGGCGGCACGGATTCGCCCATGACCGATCGGGAAATCTCCGAAGCCAGAATCAAAGTTTTGCATTTTCCGTCCGCGCTTGGGGCCGCCGTTCCCGCTTACAACCTTGCGAATCTAGACAAGCCGCTCCACTTTACGGGCCACATTCTGGCTGGCATATTCCTGGGAACCATTCGGCGATGGAATGATCCGGCCATCGCGGCGGTGAATCCAGAAGCGACGCTCCCCTCCGCGCGCATCATGGTCGTACATCGCCTGGAGGCCAGCGGCACCACCTACATTTGGACGGATTACCTCAGCAAAGTGGACACTCGATGGAAACGCGAAGTCGGCCGGGGTACGGAGGTGAGCTGGCCGGTGGGCGTGCCGGCTCGAGGCAATGGGGGTGTGGCGGAAGCGGTAAAACGGACTCCCAATTCGATTGGATATTGTGAAGTCGCCTACGCCCTGCAAAGCGGATTGCCCTATGGCCTGGTGCGCAATGCGGCGGGCAACTTCGTGCGGGCGAGCCCCGAGAGTATTACGGCCGCGGCCGAGCCCGTGCGCACGGCGCGAGGAGACTTCCGCGTGTCCATCACAAATCCTGCGGGCAACAACGCTTATCCCATCTCCAGCTTCACCTGGCTTCTGGTGCCCACCAATATGGAGAGCGACAAGAAGCCGGTTATGCAGGAGTTTCTTCGCTGGATGCTCTTGACCGGACAGGCGTTCTCGGAGCCGCTGGGTTACGCCCGCCTGCCGGAAGACACGATCCGCGCGGAACTTCAAGCCGTCGAGCAGATTCAGTGAGGCGATCGGGTGGATTAGTTTCCCGCGGGTCAGCGCACCACGATGTTGACCAGTTTGCCGGGAACCACGATGACCTTCACGATTTGTTTGCCGGCTAGCAGAGACTTGATCTTCTCGTCAACCAACGCACGCTCGCGGATCAACTCCTCCGGCGCGCCAGCCGGCACAACAGTGCGGCTGCGCAATTTGCCATTGACCTGCACGGGAATCTCGATTTCTTCTTCTTTGGCCAGCTCAGCGTCGTACTTCGGCCACGGCGCGCGAAGCAAACTTCCCTTCTCGCCCAGCATGTCCCACAACTCGCTAGCCAGGTAAGGCGCGAACGGTGCCAGCAGCAGCACGAATTTCCGCTGGACGTCGGCGCGGAACGCCAGCGGAGCCGCGGCGTCTCCGAGCGACGCGAACGTTTCTTGCGCCGCGTTGCATTCGTTGAGCAACTCCATCAAGGCCGCGACAGACGTGTTGAAGTGCCAGCGCCCTTTGAAATCCTCGGTGATGCGGCGGATCGTCTGGTGCAGTTTACGCAACACTTGCCTGGCCTCGGGCGTAAGGTCATTTGCGGAATAACCCGGCCCATACGATCCGGCAACGACCGGCGCCTGCACGAAAAATGCGTACACGCGTCCCAGAAAGCGCCGGATCCCTTCAATGCCTTTGTCCTGCCAATCCAGATCGCGGTCGGGGGGGGCGGCGAACAAGCTGTAGAGCCGGGCTGCGTCGGCGCCGTAGCGCGCCACCATCTCATCCGGGGAAACCACATTGCCCAGGCTCTTCGACATCTTGGCGCCGTCTTTGATCACCATGCCCTGGGTGAACAGGCGTTCGATCGGCTCATCATTCTTCACCAGCCCCATGTCGCGCATGAACATGGTCCAGAAACGCGAGTAGATCAGGTGCAGAATGGCGTGCTCGACGCCGCCGATGTATTGGTCGATGGGAAACCAGTAGGCTGCGGTCGTGGAATCGAACGGGGCGCGATCGTTGTGCGCGTCGGTATAACGATAGAAGTACCAGGACGAATCGACAAAGGTGTCCATGGTGTCAGTCTCGCGGCGCGCGGGACCGCCGCACCTGGGGCAGGTGGTCTCCATAAATTCGGGAACGCGCGAAAGCGGCGAGCCGCCCATCAGAGTGATCTCAACTTTATCCGGCAGGATGACCGGTAAATCTTTTTCTGGAACCGGAACGATTCCGTCACGCTCGCAATAGAGCATCGGAATCGGCGTGCCCCAGTAACGCTGCCGCGAAAAGCCCCAGTCTTTGAGGCGGTAGGTGACGGTGGCTTTGCCGAAGCCCTTTTCCTCCGCGTATTGAGACATGCGCTTGATGGCTTCTTTGCAATCGAGTCCGCTGAATTCCCCGGAATTGACCAGCGTGCCGCCGTAGGTGGTGAATGGAAGCTTGGGATCGGCGACGGTTTCTTCGGGGTCGCCTCCTGAAGGCACAATCACGATGCGGACGTCCAGGTTGTACTTTTTGGCAAATTCATAATCGCGCTCATCGTGAGCGGGCACGCTCATGATGGCTCCGGTTCCGTAGTCCATCAGGATGTAGTTCGCAATCCACACCGGCACCTTCTCGCCGTTGTAGGGATTCATCGCGAAGCGCCCGGTGTTCACGCCATGTTTTTCGATCAAGCCGATGTCTCCGGCTTCCCGGGCTTTGCGCTGCTCGGCAATCAGCCCTTCGACTCGGGCGCGCAGTTCAGGGTTTCTCGCCGTCATGTCGGCAACCAGGGGATGCTCCGGCGCAAGCTGAACCGAAGTGGCGCCGAAAATCGTGTCTACGCGTGTGGTGAACACTGTAATTGTTGAGCCGGCCGGGCCAACCGTGCCTCCCAGATCAAAATCAACCAGCGTGCCTGCGCTGCGGCCGATCCAGTTACGCTGCATGGTGCGCACTTTTTCCGGCCAGGCAGGTAGTTTGTCCAAACCGCTCAGCAATTCGTCGGCGTAGTGCGTCGTCTTCAGGAACCACTGCTCGAGTTCACGCTGTTCGACAACCGTATCCTCATGGCGCCAGCAGCGGCCGTTCACCACCTGTTCATTGGCCAGGACGGTGCAACACCTCGGACACCAATTGACCTTGCTCTTCTTGCGGTACGCCAGACCCTTCTCGTAAAGCTTGAGGAAAAACCACTGGTTCCAGCGGTAATATTCGGGGAAACAGGTTGTGACTTCACGCGACCAGTCGTAGGCAAAACCCAGGCGATTCATCTGCGCCTTCATGTTGGCGATGTTGCGCAGAGTCCACTCACGTGGCGGCACGTTGGCTGAGATGGCCGCGTTTTCCGCTGGCAGGCCGAACGAGTCCCAGCCCATGGGATGCAGCACGTTGTAGCCGTTCATCCACCTGTAACGGGCCAGGGCGTCGCCGATGGCGTAATTGCGCACGTGTCCCATATGCAGCGCGCCTGAGGGATAGGGCAACATTTCCAGCACGTAATATTTTGGCTTGGTCGAGTTCGCCTCGGCGGCGTAGAGCGACGGATCCTGCCGCCAGCGCTCGGCCCACTTGCTCTCGATGCGCTGGGCATCGTAGCGGGTGGGATCGGGAGCATCCGAACGGTGGACGGAAGTCTGCTCGGCAGGTGCTACGGTAGACTTTTCCTCGGACGACATAGAAGAAGATATCCAGAGTAACGGGTAAACCTTAGATTCTACAACGAGGGTCGGGGATGCGTGTGGCACGGGCACTCCCTTCGACTTCGCTCCGGGCAGGCTCTGCCCGCGAAAGCAAGATTCGCATAGCCCGGACTCCCGCGTCCGGGGAGCGAGGGCGGACAAGGGTCTGCGCCCTACTTGAGCAGTGGATGGGCGCGAGATCTCCGATCAAAAGAGGTTAATCATTCCAATTCCCGTTGCAATGCGCGGTTGACGGCGCGAGGGGCGTAACCCATCATCGATCAGTCTGTCTGTCCTTCCCTTCATGGGCAAAAAGAGCAAGCAGAGGGCAAAACCCGCCAACCGGGTCGCTACTGGCTCTTCGCGGTATTGGCCGCACGTGGTCGTGCTGCTGATCGTGGTTCTCTTCGGGTTGATCCGATTCCGTCTCCTCGATACCCCGCTGGAACGCGACGAAGGAGAATATGCCTACGCCGGGCAGCTCATTCTGCAAGGCGTCCCTCCCTATCAGCTCGCTTACAACATGAAGCTGCCCGGCAGCTATGCCGCGTATGCCCTGGTGCTGGCAATTCTCGGGCAGACGCCGGCCGGAATCCACGGCGGCCTGCTGCTGGTGAACGCCGCCACCACGGTGCTTGTGTTTTTTCTGACCATCCGCTTGTTCGGCTCGCTGGCCGGCGTGGTTTCGGCGGCGAGCTATGGCTTGCTTTCGACGAGTCCGTCCGTGCTCGGCCTGGCTGGCCATGCCACCCACTTCGTGGCCCTGTGCGCGGTGGGGGGCGTATTGCTGCTCTTGAAAGCGGTCGAGAGCAAGCGAATCTGGCTCTATTTCTGGGCGGGAGTTTTGCTGGGGCTCGCCTTCGTGATGAAGCAACCGGGTATTTTCTTTGTCTTTTTCGCCGGACTGTATTTTCTTTGGAGCGAATGGCAGCGGGCCGCGAGTTCACAGGAGGATTCGCAGGGGAAAGATTGGCGAGGCATCACTCTGCGCGGCGGAATGCTCAGCCTGGGGGCGGTTCTTCCCTTCGTGATCACTTGCCTGATTCTCTGGCGCGCCGGCGTCTTTCCGCGCTTCTGGTTTTGGACATTCGACTACGCCCGGCAGTATGGCTTGGCGCTCGGCCCGTTGGAGGGTGCACGGGTACTTTGGGCGACCGCTCCATCCGTGGTGGGGCCCGGTCTATTCCTCTGGCTGATCGCCGCGGTAGGAGTGAGCGCGATCTTTTGGGACGCGCCGGCGCGCTCTCACCGGGTTTTCCTGGCTGGGTTTTTCTTGTTCTCGTTCCTCGCAGTGTGTCCGGGATTTTATTTCCGTTCGCACTATTTCATCGTGATGCTGCCCACGATAGCACTGCTCGCGGGGGTCGCTGTGGCTGCCGGGGTTCGACAGTTCCAGGAACACAAGCAAACTCGCTTCTGGCGCTTTGTCCCTGTGCTTATTTTTGTCTTTGCATTTGTTTACTCGCTTGCGGAGCAGTGGGACTTCTTCTTCGAAATGGATCTCGTGGCCGCCTGTCAGAGCATGTACGCTCCCAACCCATTTCCGGAAGCCCCCAGGATTGCCGAGTACATCAAAGCGCACTCGTCGCCGGAAGCCCGCATCGCAGTGCTCGGGTCAGAGCCGGAGATTTTCTTCTACGCCCAGCGCCGCTCCGCCACCGGCTACATCTATGTCTATCCCCTGATGGAGCACCAGAAATATGCTTCGACGATGCAGCAGGAGATGATCTCGGAAATTGAGCGGGCGGAGCCGGAATTCATCCTGTTCATCGGAGTGCCGATTTCCTGGGTGGTGAGACCCGATTCCGATACCCGGCTCATTTCCTGGGCACGAAATTACCTGCAACAGCATTACGAACTCGATGGGATTGCCGACATTCTGCAAGAGTCCCAATACCGCTGGGGAGAAGAAGCGAGGGCCTACCGCCCGACATCGCCCTACACGGTGCAAATATTCAAGCGCCGCGGGAACTAGGCGGTACGGGTAGCCAAGCGCAAATCAGCCGCGAAGCGGCGCCAGAGTACAGCCCAAGGGCGTGAGCCCTGGGCATGGCTTGCGCCGTGGGCCGCATTCTTGCGCCGCTCCGCGGCTTAAGGCCACAGCAGCCAAACCTTAGATTGAACAATCCACGCTAAACCGTTATGTTTCTTTGTCTTACAACACCGTTTGCGGTGCCGGCAGAACCGGGATAAACTCACTCTACCCGGCCGTTTGTGGCTGAGGCCAGCCATCCCCAGGCGATCTCATACAAAGGATTGACCATGTTAGTTGTTATGCAGGCGCACGCCACCGAAGAACAGGTGCGCGCTGTCTGCCAGAAAATCGAATCCTTCGGGTACCGTGCCCACGCCATGCCGGGAGCGCAGCGTACGGCAGTCTGCGTTACCGGGAACAAGGGTGAAGTCGAAGTCGGCACGCTGGAAGAAATGCCGGGCGTGCAGGAACTGATTCGCGTTTCGAAGCCCTACAAACTGGTCAGCCGCGACTTCAAACCGGAGAAGACGGTCGTCACCTTCCCCGGCAGTAGCGCCAGTTGCGGGGGTTCGGCGCTGGCGATTATGGCCGGCCCGTGCGCCATTGAAAATCGGGAGCAGGCGTTTGCCTCGGCGGAGTGCGTGGCCCGGGCAGGCGCGCAGTTTTTCCGCGGCGGCGCTTACAAGCCGCGGACTTCGCCTTATTCGTTTCAGGGCTTGGGGGAAGAGGGCCTGAAAATTATGGCCGAGGTGCGGGAAAAGTTCGGCCTGAAGATCGTCACCGAGGCCATCGACAATGAATCGCTGGAGTTGGTGGAAGAATACGCCGACGTAATCCAGATTGGCGCCCGCAACATGCAGAATTTTTCGCTGCTCAAACGTGCGGGACGCGCGCGCAAACCTGTGCTGCTGAAGCGCGGCATGTCGGCCACGCTCGAAGAGTTTCTGATGGCGGCCGAGTATGTGATGAGTGAAGGCAACTACAACGTGATTCTGTGCGAGCGCGGCGTGCGCACCTTCGCCGACCACACGCGCAATACACTCGACTTAAGCGTGGTTCCCGCAGTGCAGCGCCTGAGCCATTTGCCGATCGTCGTGGATCCGAGCCACGGTACGGGCAAGCGCAATAAAGTCACTCCGTTGTCGCGCGCGTCGGTGGCGGTGGGCGCCGACGGCCTGATCGTCGAAGTGCACCACTCGCCCGACCAGGCGCTCTCTGACGGCATGCAATCTCTTTATCCCGAGCAGTTCGAAGAACTCATGGCCCAGGTGCGGCAGATCGCGCCGGTGGTGGGCAGGACAGTAGCCGCAGCGGAGACGCGCGAACCGGTGGCGGTAAGCAAGTAAGTCTCATCTTTTGGGAGCATGATGTGAGCAAGATGATCCCAACCTGTTTCGCGCTTGCTGTCAGTGTGTTCTTCCTCGCCTGCGATGTCAGGGCCCAAACGGGGCAAGAG
>Ga0335080_10003924_pt1 | contig 15130 bp, 13 predicted proteins | sample Lox_Sample_34_FD_206720 | JGI IMG/M metagenome (GOLD analysis project Ga0335080, IMG submission 206720) | Soil microbial communities from Loxahatchee National Wildlife Refuge, Florida, United States - Lox_Sample_3.4 | ecosystem: Environmental > Terrestrial > Soil > Wetlands | place: USA... | reverse complement strand
CAAAAAGGGCGCTCCAAGTTTGACTCTGTTAATTGCGTAACGCTACCATAGGACTGCGGGGTGGAGCAGTCTGGTAGCTCGTTGGGCTCATAACCCAAAGGTCGGTGGTTCAAATCCACCCCCCGCAACCAAATTCCTCCGCTGGTTTAATCCCAAGCAGCCTCAATTCGTTAGCCGGTGGCGACCGCCATCGCGACTGGCTGCCGGAACTCGGCCATGGCGAGGGTGGCCGCTTCGTAAAGCGTGCTCGCCGCCACCTCCACCGCGTGCCGGATGCCGTTGGTGTCGGTGAACGAGACCAGGCAGGAGCGCGCAGTGGGCACGGCGATATTGTAGCGCTGCAGGCAAAGAAAAGACGAACCGCCGGATACCGCCGAACAATACCTTATTCCTTTCAGCCCGGGCGATGCGGTACAACAGTGGCGGGCACAGGAGGAGGCGTGGCGGCGACGGTTTGGAAAGGGCAGTTAACCTTCGGGCTCGTCTCGATTCCCGTTCGGCTCTACCGCGCTGCCAGGGCCGAGAAGGTCAGCTTTCGCCAACTGCATCGCGCAGCCCCCGCGGAGCGGCAGGAACTGGAGTTCGAGCCAACGGAGTTGGAGCCGATTGCTGTCCAACCGTCACGGGGCGGCGCCGCGCCAGCCATCCACGAAGTTGAGCGTGACATCACGCAACCCAGGCCGGCGCAACTTCTCGTGGCTCCCGTCCGCGGCACGCCCACATCTGCCGAAAACGCCCAGCCCATCCCACGAGCGGAGATTCTCAAGGGGTACCAGTATCAGCCTGAGAAGTACGCTCTAGTGAGCGAGGAGGAACTCCGCCATATTACTCCGCGCACCTCCAGCGACATTCAGATCCTGGAGTTCGTTCACCTGAGCGAAATCGATCCGGTCTATTTCGAGACCTCGTACTATGTCGCGCCAAACCGCGGCGGTGAGAAGCCATACTCGCTCCTCTATGCCGCGCTGCGAAAGACCGGCTACGTAGCGCTGGCCCAGATTGCCATGCACCGTCGTGAGCACGTGGCTGTCATCCGGGCCGGCGAGCGCGGAATCCTGATGCACACGATGTTCTACGCGAACGAGGTGCGCAAGGAACAGGAGTTCAAAGCGAACCCCGCATTCGTGGCCGACAAAGAACTGGACCTCGCCGTTAAGCTGATCGAGGCGCTGACTGCCAAATTCGAGCCTGAGAAGTTCAAAGACAAGTACCGCGAGCAAGTGGAGGCGCTGATCGCTGCCAAGATTCAGCGTGGAGAAGCGGTGACAGGACCGGCACAGGCAGCGTCAACGGCATCAGTTCCCGACATCATAGAAGCGCTGAAGAAAAGCTTGGCGGCAACACGTAAGCCCGTGGCTCGCGCGGAAGAGGTGTCGAGCGGGGCCAAATCGGAACGGCGTTCGCCCAAGCGCCAAGCCAAGAGGCGCTGAACATTCTTAAGAGCCGTCTATTTCGGCACCGCCAGCGGGATCTCCAGGGTCGATCACTTTCCGTGTCCAGCACACGTCCAAATGTGTGATCTTCCAGACACATTGGCCCCATGCTGCTGTCTTGTGCTGTTTGGCGCGCAGCGAATCCATTTAACGGTGCTCCCCGTCTCAATAAAAGGACGGGAACCGAGTGGAGGAACATAAATAGATGAGGGACGTGTTTAGGTGCTGTGGATTGATCCTGTTTGGCCTAATACTCGCCCTGCCGGGGTCAGGCCAATCGGGCCAGGCAGAGAACGCAGCGACCGATCACAAGAGAGTGGAAGAACCGAAGCCCGAGCCTGGAGTCGGCAGGGACATTGGCAGCGGGGCCAGCGCTATCGGGACCGGAGCCGCCAAAGGCGCGGGCAACTTAGCAAAAGGTACGGCCAAGGGAGCAGCTAACCTTGTCACCCTTCACCCGCTTCAGGCCGCAGCTTCTGTCGGCAAGGGCGCTGCCGTGGCCGGCAAGGACGTGACTGTTGGCACGGCAAAAGGGACTGGCAAGATTGCAAAGGGTGTCGGCAAGGCATTCGAGAAGCTGTTCTGATTTCGCGCCGGCGCTATCGGGCCGTCTCTTTCTTCACTGCAACCATGAATGCTAGCCTGAGAGGATAGGCTCACCGCGCCACTCGCAGCGCCGCGGTCAGTTTTCCAATACTTCCGCCGAAAGCGGTACACTGATCGGAACTCAGGGGAACAGACTGTGCCGCTCTCACCTCACACCCGGCTCGGCCCTTATGAGATCGTCTCGGCGATTGGTGCGGGCGGAATGGGAGAGGTTTACCGGGCGCGTGACTCGCGGCTGAACCGCGATGTTGCGGTCAAGGTTCTGCCTGCCTTGTTCTCTTGCGACGCTTCTCGTCTGCACCGCTTCGAGCAAGAAGCCCGTGCCGCCGCGTCACTGAACCACCCTAACATTCTTGCTGTTCACGATATCGGCCAGCAGGATGGTTCGCCATATATTGTCAGCGAATTGTTGGACGGCGCCACTTTGCGTGAGTTGCTGCGGCCTGGCCCGCTGGCCGTTCGCAAGGCGCTGGACTACGCCCAGCAGATGGCCCGCGGACTCGCGGCCGCCCACGACAAGGGCATCGTCCATCGCGATCTCAAGCCAGAGAACGTTTTCGTTACGAATGACGGGCGGGCGAAGATTCTTGATTTCGGGTTGGCCAAGCTCACCCGCACCGAAACCGGCGAAGACAGTCAGGGACTGACGCAGACGGTGGAGAGCGACCCAGGTGCAGTGCTGGGCACGGTGGGCTACATGTCACCGGAACAGGTGCGGGGCAAGCCGGCCGACGCGCGGAGTGATCTGTTTAGCTTCGGGGTAATCCTGTACGAAATGCTTTCGGGCAAGCGGGCATTCTATGGGGAATCGGCGGCAGAGACGATGAGCGCTATTGTCAGAGACGAGCCGCCGGAATTGACGGGGACCAACCGCAGTGTACCGCCCGCGTTAGAGCGCATCGTGCGCCATTGTCTAGAGAAAAATCCGAATGAACGCTTCCACTCCGCGCACGATCTCGCCTTCGATCTTGAATCCGTGACTGCGATATCGGCGACATCGACGACGTTGCCGATCAAGGCTCGCAACCGCTGGGTTCGCACCGTGATGGTTGGCGCGCTGGCATTGGCGGCCGCGGGCGTCGTGGCTTGGCGCATCTGGGCTCCGCCGAGCGTGGCTCAGCCCGAATTTCGACGGCTCACCTTTCGGCGCGGGTCGATTCGCATGGCGCGGTTTGCGCCGGATGGCCAGACGATCTTCTACGGCGCAGCCTGGGATGGCAAGCCGGTCGAGGCGTTTACCATGCAGTACGAAGCCAGCGATTCCCGCCCGCTCGGCGTCGCCGCCCAGGTGCTCAGCATTTCACCGAACGAAGAAGTTGCACTTCTGCTGAATCCCAGAGTCTGGAACTTTGTTCAGACGGGCACGCTGGCGCTCATGCCGCTCAGGGGCGGCGCTCCCCGTGAAGTACTGGATGGCGTGCAGTTCGCTGAATGGTCGCGCGACGGCAAGGCAATGGCGGTGGTGCGATTCTCTGTGGCCTCGGGCGCTAGCTGGATTGAGTACCCCGCAGGGAAGACCATCTATCGCGGTTCCGCCTGGATCGGCCATTTGCGAATGTCACCAGATGGCACCCTTTTCGCATTCGATCAGCACATACACAACGGCGACGACGGCTACGTCGTCATTATCGATCGCGATGGGAACAAGAAGTTCACTTCTCAGATGTTCACATCGCTGCAAGGATTGGCGTGGCGTCCGGACGCGAGAGAGGTTTGGTTTACGGCCGCCCCGCGCGGGGCCGCCCGCGCCCTCTATGCGGTGAACATGCGAGGCCAGCAGCGGCTGGTCTTGCGGGCGCCTGGTGCGCTGGTTTTGCAGGACATTGCCAGCAGCGGCCGCGTCCTTCTGACAAACGATAACGCCCGCAAACAGATGTTCGCCCTAATTGAGGGTGACACCACGGAGCGGAATGTCTCCTGGCTTGACTGGTCGGTTCTGCAGGTGCTGTCGGAAGATGGCAAGGAGGTTCTTTTCACCGAAGGGGGCGAAGCCGAACAGACATACCGTCTGTACTTACGTCGCCTTGACGGTTCTCTTCCCAAGCGAATTGTCAACGGATACTGGGGGGATCTTTCGCCGGATGGCAGATGGGTGGTGGCGCAGGACGCTACAACTCCGGCGCAGTTCGTGCTGGTGCCGACGGGGACCGGTGAATCGCGGCAAATCACGCATGACAATCTCACGCATCTTTATCCGCGCTTCCTACCCGACGGCCGGGCCATCGTTTTCGTGGCCGCTACGCCAGCAGGAGTGGTTCGTATGTATTATCAGACGCTCGACGGTGGAAAGCCGGTTGCGATCACCTCCGAAGGTTCAGGGGGGTATCCCAGTCTGATCACTCTGTCGCCCGATGGCGCTTACGTTATTGCTCCGGTGCCTACCGGTGACTCCTATGCCATGTACCCGGTTCGTGGCGGCCCGCCGCGAACAGTGCCGGGACTATCGACAAGCGAAGCGGTGATCAACTGGAGCGCGGATGGCAACTATCTGTTCACTTACACGCGTGGGGAAGTACCGGCGCGAATTTACCGGGTCGAAATCACGAGCGGCAAACGCCAGCTCTTCAAGGTTACCTCGCCCCCTGATCTTGCCGGGGTCGAGGATGTCACAAACCTGCATATCACCCGCGACGGCCGTTCGTACGCCTACACTTGCCCAACAATCCTGTCGGACCTATACGTCGTTGACGGGCTGCGCTAAAGCCTCATCATTGCCGAAAACACCAACGACGCCTCGTCGCTGACCGTGGTTCTCAACTGGGCAGCGGAGCACTGATTCCCGCTTCACGCCTCACACCGCAGATCACGCGCGTCGCAGTCCTTCCCGAAGTCCGACGAAGGTCGTATGACGCAGATGTCCGTCCGGGGTCCATGATCTGCGCAACTTTTGCATCGATGCTGTCCTTTGTCTAAAGTCGGAATCATGAATGGCTCGACCGTCGTGGTGGCGGGAGCTACAGGTAATCTCGGCGGACGAATTGTGAGAGGTTTGCTCGAACGTGGGGCCAGCGTAAGAGCACTCGTTCGCGCCAGCACTGGCCGAGACAAGGTTGAGCGACTGGAGAAGCTCGGCGTCACCATTGCCGATGTCGACTGGAGCAGTGCTTTCCTACTGGCATCGGCATGCTCCCGTGCGTGCTGCATTGTCTCCGCGCTCCAGGGATTGCGGAACGTGATCGTGGAAACGCAAACGGTTCTGCTCGACGCGGCGATCCAGGCTGAGGTGCCACGTTTCATTCCGTCCGACTACTCGATCGATTTCACCAAGTTTCCACCCGGAGAGAATCGCAATCTCGATCTGCACCGAGAGTTCCACAAACGCCTTGATCAAGCTTCGATATCCGCGACCACGATCTTCAACGGTGCGTTCGCCGATATGCTGACCGGTCAGATGCCAATTATTCTCTTCAAACTGAAGCGAGTCCTGTATTGGGGCAACGCGGACCAGCGCATGGACTTCACGACAATGGACGACACCGCCTCCTTCACGGCGAGCGCGGCTCTTGATCCATGCGCCCCTCGCTTTCTACGAATTGCTGGCGATCAACTCAGTGCGCGGGAACTGACGGCGGTCGTCAGTGAGGTGACGGGAAAGGAGTTCCGCCTGTTGCGGGCCGGAGGTTTGGGAATGCTCGACATGCTGATCAAGGTCGCCTGCACGGTCGCTCCCGGAGAGAAGGAGCTTTACCCAGCCTGGCAGGGCATGCAGTACATGCGTAACATGTTCGATGGCCGGGCAAAGCTAGATCCGCTCGACAACGATCGTTACCCAGGCATTCGTTGGACGACGGCGCGAGATGTGCTCCGCAACGCGTCAGGGTAGGCGGGCATAAGAGTCCAGTGAGACCACCCCTCCGTCGATTACCGTCTCATCCTGAAGCGGGCCGAGGGCCTTTGCCACCGCGGGATATCTGCCGTTGAAGTCCTTGTTGTTCCGCGACCGAAGATGCACGCGCCCGCCCGTGTTGATCGCAATCGCCCGGCATCCGTCCAGCTTCAGCTCGTAGGCCCAGTTCGCGCCCTCGGGCGGGGTGGCAGTGGGCTGGAGGAGCATCGCCTCGGTGAAGGCAACTTTGATCTTGGGCGCGGGAACCGTTGTAGTTTAGAGCGACGGAGCAGTTTGGCGCACTGTGCCCGCGCCGCACAACTAAGACTGAAGTACCGAGATCGTACGAATACTCAGCGGAAGGTCGACCATAGGATAAGCGTACAGGCAAACAAAACGCCGGCCCAGATCCGATAGTCCGTTCCTCCCAGACTCTCTTGCGCCGCGGAAGCGAACACGCTAGTCGCGACTTTGTACTGAGGCGGTGGCGCAGTCAGAAGGCTGACCACCACCATCGTGATTGCTGAGAAGAACCACACCAGGATCGAACGGTGCAGGAACGATACCAGGTAGGGGTGTGCCGCTAACTCCCAGCCCAGCGTCTGGTCGAGGAAAAGGAACAACCCGAAGCCAAACCCTGCCGCGCCTCCGGCAATTGCCCCTGCCGTGTTGCCGCGCTTCCACAGCAAGCCGACGAAGATCACTGCACCCAACGGGACGCTCAGATACGCCGAGATCATCTGCAGGTAATGCCAGATGGTGACCGATAGTCCCACCAAAGGAGCCGCGAGTACGCCAATCATGGCCATCAGCACGGTGATCCTACGCCCGATAACGACCTGATCCTGATCGGAGAGTCCGGGTTTCCAGCGCAGGAAAAAGTCGCGGACCACCAGCGTGGCACTGGCGTTGTAGCACGCGCTCATGGAGGACATGAGGATGGCGATTAGGCCGGCAAGCACCAACCCGCGAAGCCCGACTGGGAGCAAATCACGGACAAGGCGCGGATAGGCCATGTCGGCTTTCTGGAGATTCGGATAGAGGGCATGCGCGATGACGCCGGGCAGTACCAGGATGAACGGGATGAGCAGTTTGAGGAAGCCGGCAAGGATGGCGCCCTTCTGGCCCTGGTCCACGGAACGCGCGCCCAGGACGCGTTGCACGTTGGTCTGGTCCATGCACCAGTAGAACATTCCGCCAAACAAATTCCCAATCAAAAATCCGGTGATGGGAAGCTCGGAATTGAGCGGCTTCACCATATGGATGAGCCCGGGATCCACGCGGGCGGTCAGGCCACTCCATCCGCCCACGGTCATCAGCCCGACGATCGTCAGCACGATGCTGCTGACAATAAGCCACGTCCCCTGCACCATATCCGCGTAGACCACAGCCCGTAGGCCGCCCTTCATTGTGTAAAGGGCCGTGAAAACGGAGAGGCCGATCATAACTGCCATCTGGTTCCAGCCGAATAGGAGCACCAGGAGCAGCGAGCCTGCCCACAGATCGATGGCGTTTTTGGTGAGCACGTTCATCACCAGCAGATTGCCGGAGAGGAAGACGCGCAGGCCCCACCCGAAGCGGCGCTCAAGGAATTCAGGGATGGTGTAGATCCTGCTGCGCAAATAGAGAGGGGCGAACAGAGAGGCGAGGATGATGAGGCACCATGCGGCTATCCATTCAAATCCGCCTGTGACCATGCCGACGCGGTATCCGTCGCCGGCCAGGCCGACCACGTGCTCGGCTGAGATGTTGGAGGCCAGCAGCGACATGCCGATAAACGGCCACCCCAGCGTCCGCCCGGCTAAGAAGTACTCAGCGTCGGTTTGCTTCTTGCCTGCCGCGCGCAGCACCGCGCCCACAACCAGCGCCAGGCTGATGAAGATAATCAGCGAATCGAGGACGCCTAACGCGTGCGAAGCGCTGCGTTCGGCCAGCAAGTTCATGGTCCTCCAATTCTATTCGCTCAGCGGAGCTCGCGCCTTTTGGCGATCATCGCCGCAGCGGATTTCCTCGCGTGAAACGCCGTTCACCGAGACGTGGCGGACTGATCAACCCGGCGTGACGCGAGCCTAGATCAATCTGCGGCAGGAATTGCCGGCGCGAACAGCCTTTCCATCCAACAATGGTGGTCACACCGGAGAAAAGACGCGGCTCCGGTCAATGGGCGTACTTGCCTGATCACGGTCCCGGCGCTCTGGCGCCACACTCCGGGACCCCAGCTGGCAGCTTGTGGATGCCATGCTCCGCCACCAGCGGCGGCCGCCTCCCCCTGGCTCGCAGCAACGGCTCGAACTGCTGTAAGCCCGATCTGCGTGGCTGCCGGGAACGCAACTTTACGAGACCGTCGGCCAATTTGAATCAAGTGACGTTCCGACTGAAGCGAAATCTCATTGATTTTTGCTACGTGTTTCCGATCACTGATCGTCGTTAACGTCGTTCGGCCTCAAGCGGAAGAACTTGCGCGCCTTCTCAGGTGCGAACTCGCGCACGAGGTCGAAGCCGAAACGCCAGAGCATCACGTAGCTCGCACGACGGACGCCGTCGCTCAGAGGTTCGTAGCGGCCCGGATACCAGGACATCGAGATCATTCCCGCGCCGTATATGCTTGCCAGCTCTGGGATTGCCGGAACCAGCTTCCCGCTATCGGTGTGATAAACAAAATTCTGGCTCGCTGCAGACCCGATGTGTCCCCAGAAGCTGCAGGTCGTGCACCGGTAGTAGCGCGGATCCATATGAAGGGCCGCTGACAGTCCGAATCCTATGCCTGCCGCAATCGACGAAGATCCAACTGTATCGCCTATCCGTTTGCCGAAGCCGGCGGTGCCTTGCCATTCCGGCGGCGTGCTTCTGGCCTGATTGCTGCCTGCGGCAACCACATCTGCTGCAAGGATTCCGACCCCAAATCCATGACGCCACCAGTAGACGGCTTTTCCTCTGTTATCGAGCTTTGGGACAACGGCACGGTTCGTGGGGGTTTCCTGTGGCAGCCTCTGGCCGGACGGAGCGACTGTGTCCGGCTGTGTCCCATTCTGCCCACTAAGAGCGAAGCCGCCTGCCAGGAAACCGAAAACCACAAAAATCTTGCACATAGCAATCAGTAACTACTGGAGCATACACCCAAAAATCCGCAATCGGGCAAACCGCCACTCCCAAGAGGCAGCCTACCAACGGTACTTGTGCCGCTCGATGTCCGGAAACAGGGTTGTGGGAAGCTGAGAAGAGGTTCCGGACGGCATCGGGGCAACCAAGTTCCTGTTTGCCGACCATTCGTACCCTATATCGGCAACCCACCTCAAAATGACTTTTATTGAAAAGTAGCGCGGCTACGAGCAGTGCAGCCCTAGACGTTAGCGTCCACAAGCGGCGCACCAGGGCACGACTCGGGCGAACCGGGCCAGCTCGATCCGCGGTATTTGCCCAAGATGCGCCCGATAAACAGAAGGACAGGTAAAACGATCCGCTGAATGGCTGGGGGCGGAACCGAAAGCAACTGCGTTGGTCCTGCTCGGGCTTGCGGGCGCGTTCCGCCTGTCCGAGCTGGTCGGGCTCAACGTGGAGGATTGTTCACTCGGCAAAGATGGCCTGACCGTGACTCTCCGCCGGTCCAAGACAGATCAGGAAGGCATAGGCCGAAGGGTTGGTATACCTTATGGCTCGAATCCTGAGACCTGCCCAATGCGCACGCTGCAGGCATGGCTGGAGCAGGCTGCCATCCGTACCGGTCCGCTGTTCCGCTCCCTGAATCGCCATGGGCACCTCCAGCCCGGCCGGTTCTGCCCGGTCGATGTGGCGCGCATGGTCAAGAAGCTGGCACTCCGCGCGGGTCTGGATGCCGCCAAGTATGCGGGCCGCAGTCTGCGGGCCGGTCACGCCACGAGTGCGGCTATTGCGGGCGCGTCCGAGCGGTCCATCATGAATCAGACCGGGCACCGCTCCGTGCAGATGGTCAGGCGCTACATTAGAGAGAGGAGCCTGTTCCGGGAGAACAGCGCTGGCAGCTGGGCCTTTGCGAGTTCACGTCGTTTTGCGATGAGGCTGATCCGGGGTTTGTTCGACGGCAGGAGCAGGCATTTTACGTACGCGTGCAGGCGAATGACGCAGGCGTACGGCAAAAAGGTCACCATCCCCTTACCCAACGTGCGTACAGGAGGTGGATTAGCTGCAGGAGAATGCACGACACCCTGCAATGGCTACAGCTGGTTTAGTAGAGGAAGATTATGAGACGAGGAATAAGAACTCTTCTGTGGATGGCCGCGGCGATGCCGTGGCTATGTCAGGCCCAAGACATGGGATCCCTTTGCGTGAAGGCGAACACCGGGCGCGCGGGAGTGTTTGTGGATGGCAAGTATCTCGGGCCAGCGGCGAATTTCAGAGTCGCCCGGACCTATCCGGTCGCTGCCGGCGAGCACGAGGTAAAGCTGGAGGATCCGCGATATGAGCCACTCACCACCAAAGTGACTATCACGGCGCACAAGAAGACGACGATTCACGAGACGTTGAAGGAACTTCCACCGCCCAAACCACCGTTCGGCCGCCTGCGCACCGAGAGCCCAGATAAGTTCGCCGCGGTCTACGTCAACGACAGATATATGGGGCACGCCGACGAGTTCAGCAACTCTGCGCAGGGCCTACTGCTCAACCCTGGTGAGTACACTGTGAAGATCGTCCCGGCATCGGGCGCACCCGTCACGAAAACCGTCAAAATCGAAGCCGATAAGACCGTCATCGTGAAGTAGGACAACATGGAGAGTCCAGAGCCATAACGTTGGCGATCAGATTAGGGACCACGACAACTCTGCGGAATTTCTTCGCCGCCTTGCCGAGCGTCTACGGCAGAATAGCTTGTCCGTGATACTCGTTGCGACAGGCTCGAAGCCGTTCGTGTCAGTCACCCAATCGGGTGCACTGAATCCAGCGCGAGCTGGCGGGCCCCATACCTCTGGCTGCTATGGTTCAGCATCGGTGCGTCGAATTGCATAGATGAACGAGCCAAAAGAGCCACACCGCCCCCGCATTGGCCCAAATACTCAAAAGACCCACATAGGGTGGCATGTCGTCAAAGAGAAATTCATCCAGCCCGACCATCAGTCTGTACTTCAACGAATGCCAACTTCGTTCGTCAGACTCGCTGGACCAACAAAGACTCATGCTCGACCTTCGCGAACAGCGTGTTTTGCGGGAGATTCCATCCATATTGGTCCACCAATTATCCGCCGTCAATGATAACCAACGATAGCAACGCCGACTCAGCGAGCGATATCTTGCGTCGTCCATTCTGTCCTTGCCGTTGTGGAGAAGAAGGCAGGAAAAGTCGCCTTCTACACCGCCACTGGCCAAACGGCTGAGCGACGCATGTTCCCTCACGAGATGGTGTTGTCGCCGGACCGGCGTCTGCTCTATGCGACAACGGACTCCTCTGGATGACAAACAAAGGAGAGGGCGGCAATACGATCTCCATCGTGGATGTCCGGGCGCGTGCCATCGCCGGGATCATCGATCTAGGTCATTATCGCCGGCCATACGGGATCGCTGTCATTCCAAAAACGGCCCAACTCGTCGTGACGATTGAGGATCCCTTCGGCCTGCTGCTCATTGATCCAGTTGGCAGAAGAGTGCTGCGGCGCTACGAATTCAAAGGGGGAGCACCCTCACATGGTTCTGTTTGGGCCAAATGCCGAAACCGCGTGGGTGAGCAATGCCGGTTCGCGAGAAGCCGCCGTGATCAATCTGACATCGGGCGAGGTTGAGAACATCATCTCGGTGTTCAAGGATCCGCAGGGCGGCGTTATGACCAGAGACGGCAAGTGGATCTCTGTGACGAATCACGCCGGCAACACGATCTCAATAATCGACGTAAAGCAACGCCATGTCGCCGGCGAGATCAGAACCGGCCTCGGGCCCGCGCGAATTGCCTTGACTGCCGACGAACGAAGTTTCGTGTACAACCTGCAAGAGGGCGAGGGTGCCGGTTTTGCGGACGTAGCGGCTTCGAGGGAAACCGGCAGAATCAACCTGCCGGGCCGGCCGCTTTCCCTGTCCCTTTCCCGGGACTGCCGGACCACATACCTCGGCCTTCAGGATAGCGACCAGATCGGCGTGTTCTCAATGCCGGCGAGAAAGACTATTCGCGTCATTGGTACACCGAGTGGAGCGGACCCCGATGCTGTCGTTCCTCTTTAATCGCTCTCGCGTTCCTCGATAACCGCATTGCGTGATGTAAAATCTGGGACGAAGGCGAAAGCGCACATGTACATCGACTGGATGACCTGGAGCATATGGGCTCTCGGCTTGGCACTGCTGGTCTATTGGTGTATCCAGACCGTGCGCGAGATGAAGTCGTTGTTCTCGCGGAAACGCGGACTCTAGTGTTCCAAAAAACGGACAATGGGCCAACACACGATTGACGAGATTCATTCCCAGCCCGACATCTGGCGCCGCACTCTAGAAATGATGCGCGGTGCTGCGGGTCCTTTAGTCCAGCTTGACGGCTACGGCCAGCGGGGCCCGGTGTTATTCACCGGTTGCGGCTCTTCCTATTATTTGGCGCTCTCCGCTGCTGCCGCCTGGAGCCGTTTCGCGGGCGTTCCCGGCATGGCGCTTTCGGCTACCGACGTGATGATGTATCCGGAATGCCACTTTTCGGCGCCCATGCAAGGCACCGTCGTAGCCATTTCGCGATCCGGCAAAACTATCGAAACGCGTGATGCGATTTGCCACCTGAAGCAAATACTGGCTTGGCAGGCTATCGGCATTTCGTGCAATGCGGGAAGCGCCATCGTGGGCGAATGCGACGCCGCCGTCATTCTGGAGGACGCCGCCGAAAAGAGCCGATTCACCACTCGTGCTTTCACCACGACGCTGCTCACTGCGTTGTTGTGGGCCGCGCGTCGCGGCCTCCTCGAGTTAGAAGAGGAACTGCGGCAGGCGCCGGATCTAGCCGCTCGCTTGATCGAGCGATACGAAATTGACGCTAGAGAGCTAGCCCAGTCCGGCAAGTTCGACCAGTACATCTATCTGGGCCAAGGGCCCTACTTCGGCCTTGCTTCGGAAGCCATGCTGAAAACCAAGGAGATGGCCTGCACGCCCGCCGAGGCATATCACTCTCAGGAAATCATGCACGGTCCAAGGTATGCCGTGGGCGCATCCACTCTGATTGTGGTTCTGCTCTCCGATGGCGGCCGCAAGTGGCAACTCGAACTGCTGCCCAAGCTCAAGGGCTTTGACGCGCAGGTGTTGGTGATCTGCGAACAGGCGACGCCGGAGGTGCGCGAGCATTCCGATTGGGTCTGGGAGTTAAGATCGGGCCTGTCGGATTACGGCCGCATGCTGCTGGTGATGCCGCTGGTACAGCTGTTCGCCTATTACCGGGCGCTGGCTTTGGGCAAAACCATCGATTGAATTGTGGACATCGTCGTTGTTGGGGATCTTAATGTAGACTTGGTGCTCACGGGTCTATCCGCCCTGCCGGCCTATCGCGAGCTGCGAGTCGCGAAGGGCATGCGCTTTGTGCTGGGAGGCTCGTCGGGCATCTTTGCCTGTAACGCGGCCCGCCTCGGCGCCAGCATAGGCTTCGTTGGCAAGGTTGGCGAGGACGAGTTTGGCGATTTTCTACAGCGACGCATGGAAGAAAGCGGCGTCGACGCTTCGCACCTGGCCCGCGACCGCAGCCAACAAACCGGCATCTGCGTCTCGATGTCGTTTCCCGAGGAATATGCCATGGCGAGCTACGCGGGAATCCGCGAAACCTTCCGCGTGGAGGATGTCGATTTCGACTACCTCAAGACTGCGCGCCACCTGCACATGTCCGGGTTTTACCTGCTGCCGGCCATGTGGGCGGGTGCCGTCAGACTCTTCCGCGAGGCCAAGCAAGCCGGCCTGAGCACGTCGCTCGACCCCGACCACGATTCCTCCGGCAAATGGGACGGCGGCATCCGCGATTTGCTGCCCTATGTCGACTTTTTTCTGCCGAACGAGCACGAATCGTTGAGCATCACCGGCGCCGACGACATCGAGACCGCTGCGGCCCGCCTTCGGGGCCTCGCCGCGACCACCGTAATAAAGCGCGGAGCCGAAGGCGTATTGGTGGCTTCAGGTTCGACCACAGTGTTTGCGCCGGCGTTCCGCATCACACCCGTAGATACCACTGGGGCGGGCGACAGCTTCAACGCAGGTTTCATCTTTCAGTTTCTTCAGGGTGCGCCCTTGGAGCAATGCATCCGCTGGGGCAATGCCTGCGGCGCGCTTTCGACCCAGGCCCTTGGCGGCACGGAAGGTTTTCCGACTCCCGCCGAAGTGCAACGTTTTCTGGACGGTCGATGAGTGCCGTCGACTACACCACCATCGCTGTTTTCCTCGTGGGGGTTCTCTGGCTGGGAACTCGGTTCTACAAATGGGTCGGCACGCCGGATGATTTCTACGTGGCCGGACGCCAGTTGACGCCATTCATTCTGGCCGCGAGCATGACCACCGCCAATATCAGCCTGTTCAGCCTCATCGGCGTCAGCGGTACCGCCTACCAAAGCGGCATTTCCATCATCTGGCTTACCTGGACCGGCAACATGGCCCTGGTTTTCAGCGGGCTCTTCGTGATTCCAGTGCTACGGCGGCTGCGCATCCGCACCATCCCCGAGTTTCTGGAGATGCGCTACAGCGGCTCGGTACGGATTCTGGTGAGCGTGCTTTGGGTCTTCCGGCTGGCGTTCTGGATTGCCGTGGTGCTCTACGCCGGCGTTACTGCGGCGCAGCAGCTTACCGGCATCGGGTCGTTCACTCTGTGGATTCTGGTATTCACATGCATCGTGGTGGTCTACACCACGATGGGAGGCATGTGGTCCGTGGTGCTTACCAACAACCTGGGCTTCCTGCTGATGATGTGCGCTGTACTGACCATTTTCCCGATGGCTATGCACGCAGCGGGCTGGCGGCCGGGACTCACGGCGCATTTACCGCCGCATTACCTGGAGTTTGTAACCACGGGCGGAAAGTACAATTGGAAGTTCATTATCGCCATTCTGGCGCTGGGCTTGCAGTGGGCCACACTCGACCAAGGATTGCTGCAATCGGCTTTTTCCGCACGCGATCCGCGCGTGGTGTCGAAAGGCATGGTGCTGTCGGCGGTGATGATCACGCCATTCGCGTTTTTGTGGATCTTGCCCGGACTGGCAGCGCGAGTTCTATATCCCGGCTTGGCAAAGGGCGAGTTGGCTGTCCCCACCTTGATCCTGCACCTGCTCCCGGTTGGCGCGTTGGGATTTGTCACCTGCGG
>Ga0335080_10003923_pt1 | contig 15131 bp, 17 predicted proteins | sample Lox_Sample_34_FD_206720 | JGI IMG/M metagenome (GOLD analysis project Ga0335080, IMG submission 206720) | Soil microbial communities from Loxahatchee National Wildlife Refuge, Florida, United States - Lox_Sample_3.4 | ecosystem: Environmental > Terrestrial > Soil > Wetlands | place: USA... | reverse complement strand
ACGGCGCGTGGAGTGGAGCAGGAAGTCTTCAAGGCGCAGAGACAGCGCTCGACTTCCACCCATGGCACAGGTTGCGCCTTTTCAACGGCCCTCGCTTGCCACCTGGCCCAGGGCCGGGGGCTACCGGAAGCGGTTCTCCTGGCGAAGGCTTATGTCTCGGCGGCCATCGCCAACGCGCAGCCCCTAGGTCATGGAGCCGGCCCTTTGCATCACCTTTACAGGATGAATCAGCAGCGGAGGCCCTCTGCGGTGGTCTCGGAGACCGAGCATGTGCGGTCCAGGAATTAAGCCTGTGGACAGGCAAGGCAAGGGCGAAGGTGGGCCAAGTAAGGATGAGCGGGTCTTCGGGGGTGGACCCAGGGGACAGACTCAGGCGATTTTCTTCAGCAACAAGCCGGCGGCAAAGCCCGCGATACCGGCCAGGAGCCACTCGATTCGCCACAACTGAATCGCCTGCCAATCAAGCGCGGTCCGCGCCGTAAAAAGCACGCTGACACTTATGGCGGCCAACAGGCACAGAGCACCAATAACGAACGCAATCAGGGGAGGCATGGCGAGGCCGAGGCGCTTGCCGAGAGCAGTCATTTCGGCGACGCCGGGAATCGGGGGTGCCTCACCCGAGCCCAGTCCCGTCCGGCTGGCGCCGCAGCAATGGCAGTAACGTGAGCCAACGATGAACTCGGTCCGGCATTCCTGGCAGGTATTACTGTGATCCTGAATAACCGTGCCGGGACTCGGTGGCCGCCAAAACTCGTGGCGAGCCGGATTGACCATTTCTGCCATAGAAAGCTGCCTTTTATCTGGAACCTGCATCGCACGCGAATCGCCAAAGCAACCGGGCACAAAATCGGCACTTACAGAGCAGCCAACGGGGGAGGGGGGCTGCCCGGGGGCAAGAATTACGCGAACTAAGCCGAATTTCCTCTCCATCTTGGCACGACATCGGTGAGTTTTGGACGTATCGGCCTTGATTCCCTGTCTCATTCAGCCGTAACTATGCACAACCGAGTATCAAGCGGAGATTACCTTCAGTCCCATCGGGTACACTGTGGAGGCTTGCCTTTTACGGGGTTACGATTTCGGCCTGTTTCGTCTGACATTGCATTGCCGGTTCGCGCCCTGCTCATCGTAATCTGCGTGGCTTACTTCGGGACCGTGGCAGCCGCCGCGCCCAGTACGCTTCGACCGGCGGATCCACTTAGCGCCGCCGCGATTGATCACTATTACAACCTGGATTACGATGACGCCGTCGGTGACTTTGAGAAGATCGCCTCGCGTCATCCCAACGATCCCTTCGCTTTGAATCACCTGCTTTCGGCGACACTCGTTCGCGAGCTTTACCGGATCGGCGCGATCAACACAGGCGAGTATTCGAACGACAGCTTTCTTGGCGTGGCGCATCGCCCCCCCGATGCGGCGCAGAAAGAGCGCATCAAGCAGCTTGTCGCCCAGGCGGAAAAACTGGAGAATGCGACGCTCGCGCATAATCCCGACGACATCGATACACTTTATGCGCGCGGCGTAACCAGGGCGCAGTTCGCGATTTACACCGCGCTCATCGAACGCGCATGGTTTTCCTCGCTCCGCAACGCCGTGGGAGCGCGCCACGACCACGAGCGCGTCCTCGAACTGGATCCGAATTACACCGACGCCAAGCTCGTGGTTGGCTCGCATAACTACGTGATGGGCAGCTTGTCGTTCGCGGTAAAAGTGGCGGTGGCCCTGGTTGGCCTGAGCGGCGACAAACAAAAAGGTATTCAGTATCTCTACGACGCCTATCACGCGAACGGGGAAACCAGCGTGGATGCCGGGATGGTGATGCTGGTTTTCCTGCGCCGAGAACATCGTTACGGCGAAGCGCTTGAGATTGCAACCGCGCTTGCACCCCGCTTCCCGCGCAATTACCTTTTGCCACTGGAGCAAGGCAACCTCCTGCGCATTTCGGGCAAACTTGATTCTGCCGAGAAGCAATATCGCAGCGTCTGGGAGAACGGACGCGAAGGAAAGTATGGCGCGCTCCATTACGAACTGGCAGCCCTCGCACTGGGCGATCTGCTGCGTGGCGAGAAGAAATATGCGGCGGCCGCTGCTGCCTATGAGCAAGTGAGCCAGGTTTCCAGTCCCGACCCGGAGTTTCTTCAGAAAGCCAATCTCGGCGCAGGCGAAATGTATGACCAGCTTCAGAACCGCGACCTGGCGGTCAAGAAATACCAGGCCGTCGTGGCCGCCAAGCCTGACAACGCAGAGGCCGACAAAGCCCGCCAGAGGCTGAAGGAAGCGTACCGGGAATAGGTTTGAATCACCCCTGCTCCCATAGCAGCCGGAGGACCCGCGCTGGAACTTTTGCACCGGCCGGTTCGTATAATTGAACGAAGCAGGAGGCGGTTATGTACTGCAACAGTTGTGGCCAAACCATTTCAGACCAGGGACGTTTCTGTTCCCATTGCGGGCACACCGTCGGCCATCCTCATGCAACCCGGCTGGTGCGGCCGCGTCTCGACCGCAAGATCGCCGGCGTTTGCGCCGGAATCGCCCAACACTTTGAGATCGACTCGACGCTTGTCCGAATCCTCTGGGTCTTCGTGACTGTCGCAGGCGCGTGTTTCCCCGGCATCATTGCTTACGTGCTTGCATGGATCATCATGCCCGAGGAACCGCCGTTGCTCCCCGCGGCCACCCAGCAGCAGCCTGTCGCCGGCTAAGAGATTACGAACCGGCAACGAGCAGCGCTACCAGCAACTACAACTTACGGCTTGGTAGTGTCCTAAAATTTCAACTTTAGGACACTACCAACGCTTCGCCCTTCGGGCCTCCCATTGAGAACTGGGGATTCATCTCACGAATCCGCTTCGAAGGGACGCGGCTTCGACCGCGCCATCCTAAGTCCCATCCACATTGGGGTTTTGCCTCCTGAACCGAGAACTGAGATTTTGATACCCTGTCATCGACTATGCACAGCCTGCGCAGCGAGGACGCGGAGATTTTTTACGAAACTCAGGGCCAGGGCCCGCCCGTCGTTCTGCTTCATCCCTTTCCGGCGGACCACGAGTTCTGGCTGCCGGTCATCCCGGCACTCGAGTCGCGTTACCGCCTAATCCTTCCCGACCTCCGCGGGCACGGGAAATCCGAAATCGGACAAGGTCCGGCAGTTATGGCAAAGCATGCAGCCGATATCGCCCGGGTGATGGATGCTGCGGGCGTTGGCAAGGCGGCGTTCATCGTATGCTCCATCGGCGGCTATATCGTGTTCGAATTCCTCCGGCGATTTCATGGACGCGCCACCGCCCTGGCGCTTTGCAATACGCGTCCTCAAGCGGACAGTTCCGAAGCCCGAGCCAACCGATTGAAGGCGGCGGAGACGGTTCTTGAGCAGGGAACCGAGCAATTCCTGCAGGCCTTGACTCCAAAGTTGCTTGGCCCGACCACGATCTCTTCCCGTCCCGATCTGGTCGAAGGCGCCCTCCGCCTGATGCGCAAGATGTCCCCGGAAGACATTAGCCAGGTCCAACGCGGCATGGCCGAGCGCCCGGATTCGGTACCCGATCTTAAACATGTCAATTTGCCGACCCTGATTGTTATCGGAGACGAAGACACATTTTCGACAACTGCTGACGGCGAGTTAATGAGGCAGAGCATACCCGGAAGCCGGTTGAAGATCATCCCCAGAGCCGGGCACTATGCTCCCTGGGAGCGTCCAGAAGCGGTGGCCCCGCTGCTGCGCCAGTTCCTCGACTTTGTACCGCTGATTTAGTGGAACGAGGTGCGTCCTGGCCCGCCCACTGCACTGCGACCCGCGACGAGCGGCGAGAAGCGACCCGCGAGCCGGCACCCTGTGATGCCAGTCATGTTCTCCGTGCATCCGCTCTGCTAAAATCGCCCCGTTATGATCGAAGCATTCCTCGTCCCTGAAAATACTGTGGCGACCGCCAAGGGAGATGGTCCCGCGATCGACCTGCGACCTTCCTCCACGCGCGTTTTCCTTGCCAATCTCGGCATTACCGACATCATCGAGCAGGAAGCGCTCGACGTCAGCATTCAGGGCTCCGCCGATGGCACTGTCTTCGATCCCAAGCCGCTTGCGGCCTTCCCGCAGAAGTTTTATCGCGGAGAGACTCCCTTGCTCCTCGATCTTTCCGGGAAACCGGAGGTAAAGGCGATCCGCGCCCACTGGGATGTCAATCGCTGGGGTCGAGGCACCGAGACCCCCATGTTCGAATTCTGCATAACAATCCGCGAGGTGCCCCAAGAAATCATCGCGGAAGCAACTCGCGCCCGCTGACCAGAAGTTGGAGAGACGGCGTTCCGACCCGTCGCTGCGCGATTCGCGGAAACTCCGCTGTTCCTTCTTTACCTCCGTGGTGATCGGATTTTCCCAGGGATTTCTTTCCTGTTCCCGGTGGTTAAAGGCCTTGCGAGCTTTGGAGTTTTTGGCAGCCGCTCCGGTGCTGGAAGTTTGAGCTATAGTGGATGCCCTCATGTCGCGTAACGAGCAGCCCACCCGCCGCGCATTTCTTCAGACTGTAGCCCTGGGGGGCGCAACCGCAACCCTCGTTCCGATCCCCGCTCTCGCTGCCGCTCGCACCGCCTCGCCGAAAGCGCCGCCCGCGGATCAGCCCTGCTCCGGGGCTGCTGCCGTGAAGCCCTTCGAACTCGACGAAGTCAGCGTGGCCGACTTGCAGGAGGGCATGAAGTCGGGCAAATTCACTGCGCGCTCATTGAGCGAGAAATACCTGGCGCGCATTGAAGAAGTGGACACCGGGGGCCCGCGCCTGAACTCCGTGATCGAACTAAATCCGGGCGCGCTTTCGATTGCCGATTCGCTCGACAAAGAGCGAAAGGCCAAAGGCCCGCGCGGGCCGCTGCACGGCGTTCCCGTACTCATCAAGGACAATATCTCGACCGCCGATCGCATGATGACGACCGCCGGCTCGATCGCGCTCGTTGGCGCAAAAGCGCTCAAAGACTCTTTTGTCGCGCAGAAGCTGCGCGCCGCCGGAGCTGTCATCCTCGGCAAGACCAATCTCAGCGAATGGGCCAACATCCGGTCCAGCCACTCGACCAGCGGATGGAGCGGCCGCGGTGGCCTCACACGCAACCCTTATGCGCTTGACCGCAATCCCTGCGGCTCAAGTTCGGGGACCGGTGCCGGCATCTCCGCGAATCTCGCTGCCATCGGCATCGGAACCGAGACCGACGGCTCCATCGTCTGCCCGTCGTCGTCGAACGGGCTTGCCGGCATCAAGCCGACGGTCGGCCTGGTCAGCCGCGCCGGCATCATCCCAATTGCCCATTCGCAGGATACAGCGGGACCCATGTGCCGCACGGTGCGCGACACGGCGATTCTGCTCAGCGCCCTAACGGGAATCGACCCGGATGACACGGCTACGGCCGCGAGCGCGGGCAAAGCGCAGGCCGACTATTCGCAATTCTGCGATCCCAATGGTCTGAAGGGCGCCCGCATCGGCGTCGCTCGAAAGTATTTCGGTTTCAGCGATACCGTCGATGCACTTATGGAGGAAGCGCTCGACGTAATGAAAAAACAGGGAGCTATCCTCATCGATCCTGCCGACATCGAAAGCTTCGGCAAGTTCGACGACACCGAGTTACTTGTGCTTCTTTACGAGCTCAAGGCCGATCTCAACGCCTATCTCGCGCGACTCGGGCCGAACGCGCCCGTTCATACGCTGAAAGAAATCATCGAATTCAACGAGCGTAACCGGCCGAAGGAAATGCCCTGGTTCGGCCAGGACCTATTCATCAAGGCGGAAGCGAAAGGTCCGCTTGTGGAGAAGGAGTATCTCGATGCGCTCGCGAAGAATCACCAGCTCAGCCGCGTGGAAGGCATTGACGCGCTCATGGACAAGCACAGACTCGACGCCATTGTCGCGCCTACCGGCGGACCGGCCTGGATCACCGACCTCGTTAACGGCGACCACAGCACCGGAGGCAGCTCTAACGCGGCTGCAGTCGCCGGCTATCCCAACATCAATGTAACTGCCGGTTTTCTGTTCGGATTGCCGGTCGGCATTTCCTTCTTTGGCCGCGCCTGGAGCGAGCCGACCCTGATCAGAGTGGCCTACGCATTCGAACAGGCCACGAAAGCGCGTCAGACGCCGAGGTTCCTGCCGAGTGTCGGGCTGGGCTAAGTTGGCGGTCGAGGAATTGAATTCGAAATTTTGCAACAACTAATGGTCCTGCCCCTGCTTGCGCGACTTCGGCGTCAGCTTCCGCACCACGAATTCCTGAAACAGATTCGATGCTGAGGTCGCGATCAGCCCAATCGCAGCATTCTCGAAGGTCAGTCCCACGCCGTTCCGGTCCTGCTCCGGATAGTAGAGGTTCGAAATGCCGCCAGCTGCCAGGGTCCCCAGCATATTCGAATAATTCGGCTGCCATTTCCTGTTGTCTCCCTTGCAAATCACCGAACTCGCAATCGCATAGAGCGCGCGCGACGAAACACCGCCCGTTCCCTTATAAAAATACCGCGGATCCTGCTTGAGCAGAGCGGGGAAGACCGCCGCCCCGAACAGCGTTCCCGTGGTGGCATCGGCATAGCTGGCGCCAAAGCGCTTCCCATAGCCCTGCGCGCCCTGCCCGTATTCGGCAAAGTGGTTTTGCCCCTGCTCGATTCCTGCCACGCTCGCCGCGATGAACACCGTGAACGGATCGATCATCGCCCGGAATGCCAGCTTGAATTTCTGTTTTGCCGTCAGCGGAGCGGCATCGGGTATGTAAGTCACATAGAAGTTTGGAACCACGCCGAGCACGCGCTGTTTTTCTTCGATCTTGATCTGCTCTTCGGCCACCTCGGCCTGCGTCATGGAGACGTCGACCTCGGTGAGCGCATCGGCAACGGTCAGAGCGATCGGCGGAACGACCTCAGTCTGCCCGGAACGAACGCTGCCGGAAAAAGTCTGCGATCCGAAGCCTGCCGCTATCACGGTGAGCTGGAAGGCCCCGGGAGCGACGTTCGGAAAGAAGAACTCGCCGTTGGCGCCGGCGACCGCCTCCAGGACCTTGGCTTGGGGGCCGCTTTGATTTCCAATGGTAAGCGTCACCCGCGCTCTGGCCACCACCGCGCCGCTTTGGTCCACAACCGTTCCACTGACGCTACCCGGCGATTCCTGATCGGAAGACGGGCTGGCGACTGGACCATCGTCCCCCGAATTCTGCATACTCTGATTCGGCCGTTCGATTTCCGCCGGTGCTTGCGCGACAATTTGCCCCAGACCTGCGGGTGTTCCGCACAGAAAAAACAGCAGAATTGCCGGTAAGGATTTGAAGCGGAAAGCCATAAATTGACTTAACTGTATCCTCCTGCCACGCTCACACCCAAAACGCAAAAGGCTTATGTCTTTCGCGCGGGAATTAAAGCGCCGGTCGCAATGCCCGGCCTCCGGCAATCCAATGTGGTTGTCCCCTGTATGTAGAATCGTCACGTTGAACTTGGATGCTTAATCTGAGCAGACCACACGGCTCAGTGTCCCCGGAAACGCATGTTTCGGACAGCGTCCCACCGTTGTTTTAGTATTGAACCCGGTGTCCCACGATTCCACCGTCGTTGTTCGTCCTGCACGCGCCGTTCAGGGCATGGTGCATGTTCCCGGAGATAAGTCCATCTCTCATCGTTACGCCATGCTTGCCTCGGTCGCCCGCGGTACCAGCCGATTCCATAATTTCTCTGCGGCGCGCGACTGCGCCAGCACGCTTGGCTGCATAGCCGCACTGGGAGCGGGGTGGAAGCAGGTAAATCATCCGAGCGCCGATCTCCCGGAGAGTGACGGACAGAACGGTGTTGCGAAAAACGGCGGCTCGATTGAAGTCGCCGGAACTGGCGCAGCCCTCCAAGCCCCGGCGGGTCCACTCGACTGCGGTAATTCCGGTTCCACAATGCGCATGCTCAGCGGCATTCTCGCCGGCCAACCGTTCACCGCCGAACTCTTCGGGGACGAATCACTTTCCCGGCGGCCCATGGCGCGCATCATCAAGCCACTGTCTGAAATGGGCGCGACCATCACGTCATCCGACGGCGGCCGCCCGCCGCTCAAGATTCGAGGCGGCGCTCTGCGCGCGATTCACTACAAGCCCGAAGTCGCCAGCGCCCAGGTGAAGTCCTGTGTTCTTTTTGCGGGCTTGTTCGCGCAGGGGGAAACGATGGTCGAGGAGCCAATTCGCACGCGCGATCACGGCGAACTCGCCCTCCAGGCATTTGGCGCAGAGATACAGCGGCAAGGGACAAGCACTCGCATTCGCGGAGGCGAACGGCTCTCGGCCATCGAGGCCCATGTGCCGGGCGATCTCTCGAGCGCCGCGTTTTTTCTCTGTGCGGCCACCCTTTTTCCCGGCTCGCACATTTCACTGCCGGGCATCCTCATGAATCCAACGCGGGCCCGACTGCTCGATATCCTCACGGCGATGGGATTGCGAATTTCCATCGGCCACATCGAGCAGCATCACGGAGAGCTGATCGGCTCAATCGAGGCCCGCGGCGCAAAATGGCTCGGAGGCACCATTGCCGGAGCCGACACCGCCGCCCTGATCGATGAAATTCCCGTGCTCGCCGCCGTCGCGCCTTACTCGGAGAACGGACTCGAAGTGCGTGATGCCAAGGAACTGCGCGTAAAAGAGTCCGACCGCGTTGCAGCTGTCACCGGCAATTTGCGCAGGATGGGAGCCCAAGTCGAGGAACGTCCGGATGGATTCCGCATTCCGGGTGGCCAAGAGCTCCACGGCGCAGAACTGGATTCCTATGGCGATCATCGCATCGCCATGGCCTTCGCCGTCGCAGCGTTGCGAGCTCAGGACGAGACCTGTATTCGGGGAGCTGACGCCGCGGGCGTGTCCTATCCGGCATTTTTCACCGATCTTGGGGCGATTGCAGAACCTTGACGTTCGGTTCAGGGCCGGGTGCTAATTGAGCGAAAATGAAAATCGGGCCGGCCGGCTGCCTTCGATTACGTCATCCGCGAAAAGGAGTGAAACGTTGATAGAAAGTGCGGTTGTCCGCTCTCAGCCACTGATTGCAGTGAGGGATGTAAGGGCCAGCAGCCGCTGGTATCGCGAATTGCTTGGTGCGGATTCCCTCCCGGAACACAGCCATCGCGATTTCTATGACCGGGTGCAGTGCGCAGGGCAATTGATTCTTCAGCTCCACGCCTGGGACGCGGAGGATCATCCGAACCTCACCAACCGGGATGCAGCGCCTCCCGGACATGGCGTACTTCTCTGGTTCGAGGTCGACAATTTCGATGTGGTGGTCGGCATGGCCCGAGCCTTGGACGCGCAGGTTATTCTCGAACCCCACTTCAACCCGAACCCGAAACACAGGGAGATGTGGCTGCGCGATCCCGACGGTTACGTGGTTGTGATTGCGAGTCCGGACGGCGAGGCGAGTTCGTAGACCGGCTTTTGCAGGTTGAGGAATCACGCCCTCGTGCATTCGAGAATCCGGTCATTCCGGGGACAAACAAAAGCCACCCGCACGCGAGTGGCTTATTTTTCAACCGGAAAGATTTTCCGGGATGCCTACTTTGTGGCAGCGTCTTTCTTCGCGGCGTCCTTCTTGCCCACCGGCGACTCTTTCGCTTCCTTGCAGCCTGCTTTCTCAGCATCTGCCACGGTCATGTACTGGCCGTGCTTGGTCTTGCCGTACCACGGATCGCCTTCCTTGTGATAAACCTTCGTGCCCGTGTTGCACCACACTTTGCCGCCGCCTCCGCCCGGAGCCTGCGCGATCGTTGACGGATCCATCGGCGCCGACTTGGCTTTCGCTTTTGAATCTGACTTGGTTGTGGCCGGTGCCGCCGCAGGCGCTGTCGCTTGCGCCAGGCACAGCGCGGATACAGTCAACAGCAACACTCCCAACACGAGAAAACGCATTCTGAGAATCTTCAAAGAATCCTCCTAGCCGCTAAGTTGTAATTGGAATTCCTTACGGTTCGCGATTATACCAGCGGTACCAAAGCCGCACTTCTCCGGGATGCGAGGATCTAATCCAGGACGCGCGGGATTTGCAAGATCGGCCGTCCAGGCTGCGCGTCACTTTAGCGTCGGATATAACCCCGCGAACATCAGCAGCAAATCAAGCGTGTCCGTAATACCGTGGGCGACGATTACGGCCCCGAGGTTGCGTCCGCAAGCCAGGTAAATCGCGCCCAGCAGCAGCCCATCGAGCGCGTTTTCGAGTTGGCCCGTAATCCCTTGTCCAAGATGCGCCGCCCCGAAAACCGCGCTGCTCAGGACCAGCGCGATGATCCAGGCCGCGCGCGTCGACTCGTGCGACTTCAACGGAAACACTCCGGCGATTCTGTTCAGCAGATAGCCGCGGAAAACCATCTCTTCGCCAAAGGCTGCCAGGGTCCACGCGCCAACAATTGCAAGCAGCGTCCATTTGATGTCTCCGTGGAGAGCGCGAAACAGGTCCAGATCCGGCGCCTTGCCCGTCCATTTCATAAATAACGGTTGCGACACGAACAATTCAAAAACTTCCATCGTCACACCACAGATTCCGCCGACCAGGAGTGTCGTCCCCCAGCCACGAAAACGGGCAAGTCCCACATCGCGCCAGCGCAACCCGCGCAGGCGGAGGGAAATCCAGCCGAGAGCAAGCAGATAAGGAGTCTTGCTGAGCAAAATGTGATGGTGAACATCCGCCCAAAAGATGAATGCGATGGCGGCAAATTCAAAATATGCGAGCCAGGGGTTCTGGGCCCATCCTTGCGGCGGCACGGAGTCGCCAACTTGAGATGTTGCGGAGGTTCCTGGCGTCTCGGATGATCCCATCGTCTTTTTCCTATCCCCGTGGAAGGACGCGCGAACGCCGGTATTGCCGCACGCTCCACAGCGCAAAATGCGTGGTCAGCATGACTAGCCCGCCTCCCAAGCCCAATCCGATGGGCACGATCGCCCAACCCAGCAGTTCATTCGCGCCCGGCGGAGGCGCGCCAAACCCCAATCGCACGGAATAGTTCAGGTTGCCGCTGGCGCGCCAGACCCACAGCCCGGCGTTGCCGGGATGAAAAGGCTTCAACAGGCCGACAAGAAAAAAGCTGATTCCGATTCCGTATCCGATCAGTGACGTAAGCAGCACAAGGAATCCCCCAACGCTCAGGCTTCCCCAGCGGAGCAGACTTTTCAGAACTCCCACGGGGGATCGGCTGACTTCCGCCCGCGCCAGCAGAGCGTCCGTCACATATTCGCGGGCCAGTTGTTCGGGCAAGCCGAGTGTGGCCAGTGCGGCATCCACGCCCGCTGGGGTTACCTCAACGCCCACGGTCCCCTTATCCAGAATGTGGCTTCGCAATTCTTCGACAACTTCGCGAATCTCTTCCGGCGCCAGCCCCCGCAAACTCTCGCGCAGGCTGTTCAAATAGGCGTCGATCTTCTGTTGCGCATCGCGCGCTACCGTCATTTGCTTCCCCTTCCCAGCGGAGCCAGCAGCCTATCCATGCTGGAGGAGAATCGCGTCCACACCGCCGCCATCTCGACTGCCCGCTTTTTTCCCGTCGCTGTCAGCGCGTAATACTTCCGCGGATGCCCGGCATCCGATTCCACCCATTCGCTCCTGACCAGACCCAACGCTTTCAACCGGCTCAGCAGGGGATAGACAGTGCCCTCCGATACGACCAGATCCGAATCGCTCTCGAGTTGCCGCAGAATCTCCAGCCCATACAACTTCCCGCCCCACAACGCACCCAGGATCGCCAACTCCAGGCATCCCTTGCGCAGCTGGACTTCCCACTTGTGTGCGGATTCGGCATCGCGAGTGTCAATTGCGTTCACGCATAGTATCTTGTATCACATAGTATAATGTTGTCAAGAGCTTCGGTGGACGCGCCGCCAGGGGCTCCTTGCGCCCTCTGCCCCGAGCCTCCGGATAGAATGAAAAAAGCTGAAAAGCCGAGAACTGAGAACGGGGAACCGGGAACTAAGGCCATGACGAACGACAAGCCAAACTCCGCCGACGACCTCCTGCAGCAGGAATTCAACCGTTGGGCCGAGCAGGGCGAAGGCCCGAAGATGGAGAACCATCACCTCGACATTACCGAGAAGACACTACGGCGCATGGATCTGCGCCCGGGCGAGCGCGTGCTCGATCTCGGCTGTGGATCGGGTTGGGCCACACGTCTGCTGGCGCGCCTCGTCGGCGACGGCCCCAGTGGTTCCGGCCAGGTCATTGGAATCGATATCTCCGACGAAATGGTCCGCCTTGCTCGCGCCTCATCGCGCGAATTTGAGAATGTGATGTTTGTGCAGGGATCGGCCGCGCAAATTCCCTGGGAAGAGAATTTCTTCGACAAGGTGCTTTCGGTTGAGTCGTTTTATTACTACCCCGAGCAGGATCGTGCGCTTGCCGAACTGTTCCGCGTCATGGCCCCGCGCGGACGGCTTTTTATCCTCATCAATCTTTACAAGGACAATCCCTACTCCCTGCAGTGGGTGCCGAAGCTAAAGGTTCCGGTACATGTTCGCTCGGCGGCGGAATACGTGGAACTGCTGAAGAAGCACGCTTTCCTGGAGGTCGAATCCGTGCAGGTTCCCGATGACACCCCTACGCCGGAAAACTACCAGACCACATCCTTTCACTCGATCGACGACATGAAAGCTTTCAAACGTGTCGGAGCACTGTTACTGATGGCGTCAAAGCCGGATATCCGTAACGCCGCTCCCGCGTACACTATCTATTGATCGAAGCGCCTCGAAGAGTCGCCGATCGCCGCCAGTAGATCCTCGAAGTTTGGGTTAAGGCACCGGGGAAAAGACTCCCGCCGCGCTCAATGTGATCTGCTGACTCCTACATATCGCTGTCATCATCATCCCGGTCGCGTCCATGCTCGAGGTTTTGCGCCGGGCTCACCGGGCGTCCATCATTCGCGTGGCTGATCTCGATTGCGCCATTCACATTCGAGAGCTCCACCTGCGCTCCTCCCGAGCCGAGTTGTCCGCGCAGGCTGTGGCCGACGTATTGGTGATTCGCCACGTGCAATCCAAATTCGTTCGAAATGTGTCCGGAAACCGTGCTTGCCTCCAGTTGTGCGTTCGTGTCGGAAGGCAGGACTACATGCAGGCGTCCGTTCACAGACGAGAGCTTCATCCCCGACGCCGGCAACTGGTCCACTCTCACGTCGAGCTCGCCATTCACCGAACTCAGATGGGCGCGTGCCTGGATGTCCCGTACTTCCAGCCGCCCATTCACGGATGAGGCGCGAATCTCGCCGCTCACCCCCTGGATGTCGAGGCGCCCGTTCACCAGTTTGATCGCGTCGAGGTTTGCCTGTCTCGGCACGGTGAGCGTGTACTCCACGCGGGCGGGATTGTTATGTTCCCTGTGATCGCCATAACTGAAAGTGCGGTCGTGACTCGGGTATTCTGTGCGGATGGAAACCCGATCCGCCGTCGCGTCCACTTGAATGCGCGCCTCATCCAGCCGCTCCTTGCTCCAAGCGCTTTTCACGGCGTCCACCTTTACTTCCGGACGGTCCCAGGCGGCGATGTGCACCGGCCCGTTGATGTTGTCGAGTTCAACGTGGCCCTGCGCCGAAAGGGGGTAAACCTTGTGAAATTCCTCGATATAGCTGCCTTTTTCATCTTCCGGCCACGCGAACGCCGCCGCGGCCATCAGAACCAGAGCCGCCAGCGCCGTCAATCGCATTGCGCGCGAACTGGAAATTCCACCTTGGTTTGTCATGTTGCCTCCGTCGCCAGTTAGACGGAGATAGGGGCATAGGGTGAGCAGGAACGGGCCGTTAGCCTTTAGCTGCTCGCCCAGACCGGTGGACCTGGAAGTCGCGGTTTGCAGCCGGGAAACCTGGGACCTGGCCCGTGCTGAGAACCTGGTCAAGCAGCCGGGAACCGCGAACTGGGCGTACCCCTGTGACCTTCATCACCACTGGGCGTATGATGTTTTGGTTATTCTGTGATGGAAGAGGCCCCATGAGCTGGTTGCAGAACAAATTCGAAAAGAACTTCATGATCTCGACGGTCGATTATGTCTTTAACTGGGCACGCAAATCGGCGCTCTGGCCGATGACGTTTGGTCTGGCCTGTTGTGCCATCGAGATGATCGCATCTTCCACCGCGCGCTTCGACATCGCGCGCTTTGGTTCGGAGGTCTTCCGCCCCAGCCCCCGCCAATCCGATCTGATGATCGTCTCCGGCACCGTCACGCTCAAGATGGCGCCGATCGTCAAGCGAATCTACGACCAGATGCCCGAACCCAAGTGGGTCATCTCGATGGGCGCCTGCTCGTCGGTGGGCGGCCCATTCAACACCTACGCCGTGCTGCAGGGTGTGGATCGCATTGTGCCGGTTGATGTATATACCATCGGGTGCCCGCCCCGCCCAGAGAACCTGTTCTACTCGCTGCTCAAACTGCAGGACAAGATCGACACCATGACACTGGCCAAGAAGCCCACCGAGGTCCGCCTCGACGAAAGCATGATGGAGAATTTCAAGCGCCAGGTAATGGTCGCCCAGACCCTGCAGCCGAAATGAACCCGTAGTCGGCGCTCAGCCGTCAGTTCTTAGTTCCCTCAACTACGACTGGAGAGGCGGGCGTTCTCGCCCGTCGAAGTCGCCGATGGCCACCAACCCGCTCCTATATACTCTTGTCATTCCGAGCGCATCAGGGAATCTGCTTCTGTTTTTTCATCCCGGGCGCATCGAGGAATCGATCAGCACGGACCTGGTTTTCCAGATGGCTTGACGGCTGAAAGCTGAAGGCTGTGTTCACTAAACTCGCTGCCCAATCCGAACTTCCCGCCATTAACGAATGCAAGGAACTTTCCTGCAACGGCAAGCTCATCTGCGTCGCCAACGTGGAGGGTCAAATCCATGCCATGGAAAACACCTGCCTCCACCGGGGAGGCCCGCTCGGTGCCGGCATCGTCGAACAGGGCAAAGTTATTTGTCCGTGGCACGGCTGGGCCTGGGATCCCAAGACGGGCGAAGCGCACGCACCCGGGGCCAAGGTGAACGTCTACGCGGTGAAGATCGAGGGCGACGACGTGCTGGTTGAGATCTGAGAGCGTGAGCCCTGTAACACATTTCCTGACGGGGTGGGTCTTGGCAAACTCCGTTTCCCTAAACCGGCGAGATCGCGCTCTCGTCACGCTGGCCGGAGTCGTGCCCGA
>Ga0335080_10003922_pt1 | contig 15131 bp, 13 predicted proteins | sample Lox_Sample_34_FD_206720 | JGI IMG/M metagenome (GOLD analysis project Ga0335080, IMG submission 206720) | Soil microbial communities from Loxahatchee National Wildlife Refuge, Florida, United States - Lox_Sample_3.4 | ecosystem: Environmental > Terrestrial > Soil > Wetlands | place: USA... | reverse complement strand
GAGCGATGCGCCGAGCAGGAGCGAGAGCGCCGTCTCGTCCAGCCCGAGCGAGCGCTGGATCGGCACGAGCAGGAACGAGAACAGCATCAAGTCGTAGAAGTCGAACAGCCAGCCCGCCCAGCACATCGCGAGGATCCACCAGTGCTGGCGCGTCGGGCGCTCGCTCTCGTTCAACAAGCTCGGGGTTCGGGTCGCCACGGGGAATGGATCGTACTTCGCGCGGGCGCGCGGTAGAGTCGTCGCGTGCCGGGGTCGGTCGGGGAGACGAGCGCGGAGCTGCGGACCGCGTCGCAGAGCGACGTGGGCCGCGCGCGCCGGGACAACCAGGATGCGTTCGGCGAATTCACGGGCGCGGGCGGCGAGCGCCTGCTCGTGGTCGCGGACGGCATGGGCGGGCACGTGGGCGGCGCCACGGCGAGCCGGATCTGCGTCGAGACGCTCGGCGCGGCGCTCGAAGACGCGGAGGGCCGGCCCGAGACGCGGCTCGCGCGCGCTCTCTCGCTCGCGAACGCGCGCATCCGCGAGGCGGCCGAGCGCCAGCCCGAGCTGGCGGGCATGGGCACGACGGCGGTCGCGCTGCTATTCACGACGCGCGGCACGGCCTGGCTCGGCTGGGTCGGCGACAGCCGCGCGTACCGGGCGCGCGACGGCGAGCTCGAGGCGCTTTCGAGCGACCACTCCGTCGTGGCCGAGTGGGTGAAGGTCGGCATCCTGCAGCCCGACGAGGCCGAGCACCACCCGCGGCGCAACGAGCTCCTGCGCGCGCTGGGCGCGAGCCCGGACGTCGAGCCCGAGCTGCGCGAGCTGCAGGTGCGCGCGCGCGACCGGTTCCTGTTGTGCACGGACGGGCTCTCGGCGGTCGTCCCGAGCGAGGAGATCCGCGCCGTGCTCGCCTTCGAGACGCCCGAGCTCGCGGTGAAGAAGCTCGTCGCCATGGCGAACGAGCGCGGCGGTCCCGACAACGTGACGGTCACGATCGCCGAAGCGTCGGAGGCGACCGCGCGCCCCGCCGCGCTGGCCGCGGCGCCGCGGCGCTCCGCGCGGGCGCTGCGCGCGCTCCTCGCCGTGGCGGCGGCCATCGCGGTCGGGCTGTTCGCCACCATCCTGTATGCGCTCGCGCACGGCGGCGGCGGGCTGCCCCCGAAGCCGGCGCCGGCCCCCGCTGCCGCGCGGGCGGCCCCGAGCGAGGCCGACCTGCTCCGCTTCATCGACGACTGGGAGGCCGCTGCCAACGCCCACGACGCGCCGCGGCTGCGCGGGCTCGGCTTCGAGCTCACGCCCGAGTCGCTCGAACGCGACTTCCCACGCGACGGCGGGCGACTCGACGTGACGTTGCTCTCGCAGCAGCCGCTGGCCGACGACCTGTGGGGGCTCCGGCTCCGGCTGGCCTACACACATCCGGGTCGGGCGGGCGTCGAGCGCCACGAGGTCGAGCGGGCGATCCTCGTGCGCGCGAGCGCGGGCGCCCTGCACTACGCGGGCGCTTGGGAGTAGCCGGTCCGCGCGGGCCTGAGATATCCTCGAAGGGCGGAGGCCGGGTTGGATTTCCATCGGATCTTCGATCGATTTCGCAGCGGGCGCTCGCGCAACCGCGGCGTCCGCCGCGCGTCTCCGCGGCCGCGTGACTCGCGCACCGACACCGAGTTCGTGCACACCGGGCCGCCGAGCTACCCGCCGCTCGCGCCGAGCCACCCGCCCGTGCCGCCGGTCGCGCCGCCGCCGGTCGCGCCGCCGCTGCCGGAGCCCGTCGTGCCGCGCGCCGCTCCCGCGCAGCCGGCGCAGCCCGCGAGCGACGCGGGGGCCACGCGCATCCTGTCTCTGCCGGTGTCCGCCCAGGGCGCCGTCGCCGCCGTGTTGATCTGCATCGAGGGCAAGCTCGAGGGCGAGGTGTACAAGGTGCGCGACGGCGAGAACCGGCTCGGCCGCGCGCCGGGCGCCGAGATCCGCCTCGACGACCGCGACGAGACGGTCTCGCGCGAGCACGCGCTCATCATCCACCGCGACGGCGCGTTCGGCATCAAGCCGCTCAAGACCGACAACCCCACGTTCGTGAACGGCGAGGAAGTCGAGGGCGGCGCCTCGCTGTCGGACGGCGACCAGATCCGGGTCGGCCGCAGCACCTTCCGCTTCCGGGTCGCGTAGCCGTGCGGCGCGCCGCCGCGCCCCGGCTGGTCGCCGCCGCGCTCTTCCTGGCAGCGCTCTCCGCGCGCGCCGCGGACACGGGCGGCGAGCTCGAGTTCAAGCAGACCGAGCGGCTCTTGCTGGACGACGTGTTCCCCGAGCCGGGCGGCGAGCGCGCGGTCGAGCTGCACTTCCGCGCGCTGACGCACAATGGTGTACCCGTGAAGGGGCTGCGCCCCGCCGACGTCGGGCTGTGGCAGGACTCCGACCGCATCGACTCGAAGTCGCTGTCGGTCGAGACGCTCGCGCAGTCGGGTCAGGGCGTGACGTGCGTGCTCGCGATCGACGCGTCGGGCACGATGCGCGGCGACCCGTTCGACCGCGCGAAGGAGGCCGCGCTCGCCTTTCTCGATCGGCTGCAGCCCGGCGACCGCGTGGCGGTGGTCACGTTCGCAGAAGACGTGAAGGTCGCAGCCAGCTTCGAGCTGTCGCGGCCGGAGACGCGCCAGGCGATCTCGGGGCTCGCGATCGACCTCGAGCGCAGCCAGCACACGCTCCTGTACGACGGCGCGGTGCAGGCGCTCGACCTGATCCGCTCCGCGCGCGGCGTCCCGCGCACGGCCTTCGTGCTGCTCTTCAGCGACGGCCGCGACGGCGGCAGCGACAAGACGCGCGACGCCGTGATCGCGCGCGCGCGCGGCGAGGGCGCCGAGCCGCACATCCTGATCTTCAGCCTGGGCTACGCGCGCTTCGGCGGCGAAGGGCTCGACGAGATGCGCCGCATCGCGGCGGACTCGGGCGGCGAGTTCATGCAGGCGGAGTCGATGGTCCACCTGCGCGACTTCTTCGACGCCATCGCGACGCAGATGCTCGAGAGCTACGTGGTCCGCTTCCCGGCTTCGCTCGACGGCGCGGAGCACCGCGTGCGCATCGAGGTCGACGAGAAGAGCGCGGAACGCAGCCTCGTGTACCCCTCGTTGGCGCGGCCGCTCTGGCCGTGGCTCGCGGCGCTCGGCGTGTTGCTCGCGGCGGCCGCGCTCGTGCTCGCGCTGCGCGCGCGCCGGCCTGCGGGCCGCATCGCCGTGGTGTCGGGCGCGAAGGCGGGTCTCGTGTACGACCTGCCGTCCGGGCGCACGCGCATCGGCGCGCTCGACGACAACGACATCGTGCTGCTCTCGGGCGCCGTGTCGCGCTACCACGCCGAGATCACCGCGCGCGGCAGGCGCGTGTCGATCGCAGACCTGCGCTCGAAGAACGGCACGCGCGTGAACGGCCAGGTCGTCTCCGAGAGCCCGCTGCGCCCCGGCGACCGCATCGCGATCGCAGACGTGGAGATGGTCTACGAGCGCTGAGCTGGTTGCGAGTGCCGCGTGCGCGAATCACCCGGAGCGCGCGTCCGCCGAGTCTCTGGGCGCGCGCGCGTACTGCGCCGAGTGCCGCGACGCGCTCGCGCAGCTCGCCCCCGCACTGGACACACGCGCGCGCCCGGCGCGCTGCTTCGCGCGCTGGCTCGGCGGCGCGTGGCGCGCGCTGGACTCGGGCGCGGCCGCACACTGGCTCGCGCACGAGCTCGGCCGGCGCGCGGCGCCGGGCCGGCCCGCGTGCGCCGCGGGCTTCGCGGTCGACCGCGCCGACGTGGTCGCAGCGCGCAAAGAAGTGAAGGGAGCGCCCCCGCGCGCCGGGGACCTCTGGCTGGATCTGGACCCCGAGGGCTGTGGAATCGTTGTGATTTCCCGGCCCGACGAGGCCCGCGGATTCGCCATCCTGATCCGCCACCTGCAGGCCCTGCCTGCGCGAGAGGTGCACTCGGACTTCTACCTCGAGCTGGGCGGCCGCGGGCGCTTCTTTCGCTAGTCGCGTACGGCCGTAAGTGCTCGTGCAACCAAGGGGAGTTCAGTGCGTGCGAGCCGGGATTTCGGCTTGACTCTGCGCGCGCAGCGATGCTCTACTAGCGCCTCCCGCCGGCTGGGTCGCCACAATCCTGTGTCGCCCCATCCCCTACCAGCGGAGTGCGCTCTTTGCCTGAGCTCGAGGCGCTCGTTCTCCCGATCGCGGGTGCGGCGCCCGCCGGACCGAACCTCCGGCTGGCGCCCGGCGACGTGGTATTCGAGCGCGTGCAGGCCGGCCGCAGCGAGGTGCTGCCCGAGGTCGATCCCGGCGGGGTCGGGCGCGCGGCCGACTGGCCCGCGGTCGCGCGCGAGTGCGAGGCGGCGCTGCGCGAGAAGACCAAGGACCTCGAGCTCGCGGCCTGGCTCGCCGAGGCGTGGGCGCGCCTGCACAGCTTCGAGGGACTGCGCGACGGGCTGCGCCTGGTGGGCTCGTTGTGCGATTCGTTCTGGGACGGCCTGCACCCGGGGCTCGACGACGGCGTGCTCGACCTCGCCGTGCGCGCTCGGCCGCTCTCGTGGCTCGGCAGCTCGCGCAACATGCTGCGCACGGTCAACGCGTGCGCGCTCGTGCCCGTGCCGGGCAAGAACCCGCTCTCGTTCGAGGACTTGAAGCTCGCGCAGATGTTCGACGAGAAGGCGCTGCTGCCGGACAAGCGCCAGCACCAGGAGCTCGTGGCGCGCGGGCTGTTCGGCACCGAGGAGTGGCGCGCGCGCCTGCGCGCCGCGCCCGCCGAGGCGCTCACCGCCGTACACAATTCGGTGTCGGAGTGCCAGGCCGTCCTCGCGGGGCTGCGCGAGCAGATCGCCAAGCGCTTCCCCGAGGGCGACGCGCCGAACCTGGTGCCGCTCGCGGAGCTGCTGGCCGACGTGGAGGCGCAGCTGGACATGCACGTCGAGAAGCCCGCCGCGGCCGCGGCGGAAGCCACGTCCGAGGCCGCCGCCGCACCGGCGAGCGCCTCCGCCGCCGCGGCGCCCGCGCCCGCGCGCGGACCCATCGCTTCGCGCGACGAGGCGCTGCGCGCGCTCTCGCTCGCCGCGGACTACTTCCGCAAGCACGAGCCCCACAGCCCGATCGCCGCGCTGGTCGCGCGCGCCGTGCGCTGGGGCAGCCTGCCGTTCGAAGCCGTGCTGCGCGAGGTCGTGCAGGACGAGGGCGCGCTCGCGCGCGTCTGGAACACGTTGGGAATCGAGAACCCGGGCGGCGCCGCACCGGACGCCGCCAAGAAGCGCTGAGGAGAGCCAGTCATGCCGGAGAGCATCTTCGACCGCAAATCGCGCGTGCGCCCCCCGCGCGTCCACATCACCTACGAAGTGGAGACGGGCGGGGCGATGGTCCTGAAGGAGATCCCCTTCGTGATGGGCGTGCTCGCCGATCTGTCGGGCCAGCCGGCCGAGGCTCTGCCGAAGCTGAAGGACCGCAAGTTCGTCGAGATCGACCGCGACAACTTCGACGACGTGCTGAAGAGCGCGAAGCCGCGGCTCGCGCTGCGCGTCGACAACACGCTGAAGGGCGACGGCAGCGAGCTCGCGCTGGAGCTGAACTTCCAGAAGCTCGCCGACTTCCGTCCCGAGAACGTGGTGAAGCAGGTCGCGCCGCTCGCGAAGCTGCAGGAAGTGCGGAACCAGCTGAAGGACCTGCTCGGGCGGCTCGAGGGCAACGATCGCCTCGAAGAGCTGCTCAACGCGATCAGCGACAACGCGTCGGTGCGAGACAAGCTGAAGGGCGTGCTCGTCACCGAAGGCGAGAAGGCCGGGGAGAACTAGCATGGCTGCGAAGGAAGGCGTGAAGGCGGTCAAGGTCCAGGAGCTCGAGTCACTCGAGCCCGGAGACCTGCTCGCGCAGATGATCGACACGGGCGTCAGGCCGCGCGACGACGCAGCGCGCGAGCGCGCCCAGGACCTGATCAAGAACTACGTCGAGCAGCTACTCGATCCGGGCACGGTCGTCGACAAGAACGTGGTGCGCACGATCAACTCGCGCATCGCCGCGATCGACGAGGTGCTGTCGAAGCAGGTCGACGCGATCCTGCACCACCCGGATTTCCAGAAGCTCGAGGCCACCTGGCGCGGCCTGCACAAGCTGGTGATGGACACCGAGACGTCGGAGACGCTCAAGATCCGCGTCTTCAACTCCAGCAAGCGCGACCTGCAGAAGGACTTCTCCTCCGCGGCGGAGTTCACCGAGAGCGCGCTCTGGAAGAAGATCTACGAGTACCAGTTCGGGCTGTACGGCGGCGATCCGTTCGGCGCGCTGGTGGGCGACTACGAGTTCGACAAGGGGCCGCTCGACGTCGCGCTGCTCACGAGCATCTCAGAGGTCGCGGCCGCGTCGCACGCGCCGTTCATCTCGGCGGGCTCGCCCAAGATGTTCGCGATGGACAGCTTCACGCAGATGCCCGACCCGCGCGATCTGGCGAAGATCTTCGACAAGACGAACCCCGAGAACACCAAGTGGCTGTCGTTCCGCGACTCGGAGGACTCGCGCTTCGTCACGCTGGTGCTGCCGCACGTGCTGCGCCGCCTGCCGTACAGCGCCGAGACGAACCCCGTCGAGGAGTTCCACTACGAGGAGGACGTCTCGGAGAAGCACGAGGACTACCTGTGGGGCAACGCCGCGTACGAGCTCGCGGGCCGGCTCACGGCCGCATTCGCGAAGTTCCACTGGTGCGTGGCGATCCGCGGCCCCGAGGGCGGCGGGCTGGTCGAGGGCCTGCCGATCCACGTGTTCAAGTCGCGCGAAGGCGACATCGGGGCGAAGTGCCCGACCGAGGTGCTGATCCCCGACACGCGCGAGAAGGAGCTCTCCGACCTCGGCTTCATCGGGCTGCTCCACTGCCAGAACACCGACTACGCGGCGTTCTTCGGCGGGAACTCGGTGCAGCGGCCGAAGAAGTACGACACCAAGGAGGCGACCGCGAACGCGAAGCTGTCGAGCCAGACGCCGTACTTGATGGCCACGTCGCGCATCGCGCACTACCTGAAGTCGATCTGCCGCGACAAGATCGGCTCGTTCATGTCGCGCTCGGAGTGCGAGGCGTTCCTGAACCGCTGGCTCACCCAGTACGTGCTGCTGCAGGACGACGCCACGCAGGCCGCGAAGGCGCAGCGCCCGCTGCGCGAGGCTCGCGTCGACGTGATCGACGACAAGGCGCGGCCGGGCTGTTACAAGGCGATCGCGTACCTGCGGCCGCACTTCCAGCTCGACGAGCTGGGCATCAGCCTGCGGCTGGTCGCCGATCTACCCGCGCCGGCCAAGTGACTCACTCGAGACTCATTACTCACACAAACTAGGAGACGACTCGAATGCCCGCGGATTTCTATCTGAAGCTCGGCGACGTGCAAGGCGACAGCACCGTCAGCGGCCACGAGAAGCAGATCGAGCTCATGAGCGTGAGCCTCGGCACCTCGATGCCGGTCGGCTCGCGGTCGAGCGGCGGCTCGGCGACGGTCGGCAAGGTCAACATCAGCGACGTGTCGCTCACCAAGCAGACGGACTCGTCCTCGACGGCGCTGTTCCTCGCCTCGTGCCAGGGCACGCACTACGACGAGGCGACGATCTCGATCAACCGGCCGGACGGGCAGGGCAACCTGGTCGAGTACGCGCTCTGGACGCTCAGCGACGTCGTGGTGTCGAGCTACGCGCACTCGGCGGCGGGCAGCGACATGCCGATGGAGTCGATCTCGCTGAACTTCGGCGCGATCACACTCACCTACACGCCGACGGACCCGGCCACGGGCGCGGCGCAGGGCTCGTTGACCGCGGGCTGGGACGTCGGGCAGAACAAGCCGGCCTGAGCCGTGCGAGAGCTCTTCTCGGCGGGACGGCTCGGCGATGCGCTGGCCGCGCAGACGGCGCTCGTCCGCGCGAAGCCGGGCGACGGCGACGCGCGCTTCGCGCTCGCCGGTCTGCTCTGCTTCGCGGGCGAGCTCGACCGCGCTTCCGCGCAGCTCGACACGCTCGCGCTACAGAGCCCCGAGCTCGCGGTCGGCACCTCGCACTACCAGAGCCTGATCCACGCCGAGGCCGAGCGGCGCGCGGTGCACGAGCGCGACGGCGAGCCGCTCCTGCCGCCGGACTCGCCGGCGCACGTCGAGCGGCGCGTCCTCGCGCTCCGCGCGCTGCGCGCCGGCGACGCCGAGGCCGCAGGCCGCGCGCTCGCCGAAGCCGACCAAGCTGCGCCCGCGCTCGAGGGCAAGCTCGACGGCGAGAGCTTCGACGCGCTCCGCGACTATGACGACCTGCTCGGCCCCGTGCTCGAGGTGTACGCGGGCGGTCGCTACCTGTGGCTGCCGCTCGAGCGCGTGCGCACGCTCGAGCTCGCGGCGCCCGAGCGCATGCTCGACCTGTTGTGGCCGAGCGCGCGGCTCGAGGAGACCTCGGGCGCCGAGGCCAACGTGCACCTGCCCGCGTTGTACGCGGGCTCGCACGCGGCCGACGACGAGCGGCTGCGGCTCGGCCGCATGACCGACTGGCGCGACGCAGGCGGCGCGGCGTTCCGCGGCGTCGGCCAGAAGGTGCTGCTCGCGCGGCGCGGCGGCGAGGAGCGCGAGCGCGGCCTGCTCGAGATTCGCACGCTCGAGCTCGGCGGCGCGCGCCGTGGCTAGGTCGGCGCGCGGCGACGCACCGCTCCGGCCCGGCGTGCTCGACCGCCTGATGCTGCCCGAGGGCGGCGCCGTGCGCGCGCGCCTGCACGAGGTCGACGGGCGCGACCTGTGCGCAGCGGTCGCGCGCGACCTCGATTGGCTGCTCAACACCAAGCGGTGGCTCCCCGAGGACCTGGCCGACTTCCCCGAGGCGAATCAGTCGATCCTCACCTACGGGCTCCCCGACCTGTCGACGTTCTCGTGGCGCAACGCCGGCGACTCGAGCGCGATCGCGCGCCTGCTCGAAGAGACGATCCGCCGCTTCGAGCCCCGCCTGCGCGAGCGCAGTGTGAAGGTGACTCCTCTCGAGTCGAACGACGTCGACGACTTCCGCCTGCGGTTCCGCATCGACGCCACGCTCGAGGTCGACCCCATCGTGTTGCCGGTGTCGTTCGACACGTCGGTCGACTTCGACGCGAGCCGTATCCAGCTGAAGGGCGAGCTGTGATGCGCGACGAGCTCCTGCACTACTACGAGCGCGAGCTGACGTTCGTGCGGAAGCTCGGTGCGGAGTTCGCGGCGAAGTACCCCGAGATCGCGGGCCGGCTGCAGCTCGAGCCGAGCGGCAGCCCCGATCCGCACGTCGAGCGGCTGATCGAGGCGTTCGCCATGCTGACGGCGCGGATCCAGATGCGCCTCGACGACGACTTCTCCGAGATCACCGACGCGCTGCTCGGCATCCTCTACCCGCACTATCTCGCGCCGGTGCCGTCGCTCGCCACGGTGCAGCTCGCGATGGATCCCGACGGCCCGTGCCCGGCCGAGGGCCTGCGCGTGCCGCGGCACGGCACGCTGTACACGCGCGCCGTCGGCGGCGTGCGCTGTCGCTTCCGCACCGCGTACGACGTGGAGCTGTGGCCCGTCGCGGTGGAGGCGGCGGAGCTCGTGTCGGCCGCGGCGCTCGGCGTGCCCGTGCCGGCCGACGTGCGCTCCGCGCTGCGCATTCGCCTGCGCGCGCTGGGCGGCCGCACCTTCGCGGAGCTCGCGATCTCGCGCCTGCGCTTCTTCCTCGACGCGCAGCCCGGCGCGGCGCAGCGCCTGTACGAGCTCTTGCTGCGCGACCCGCGCGGTCTCTTCGTGCAGCCGCGCGCGGGGAAGCCGGGCACGTTGCTCCCGGCCGACGCCGTGCGGCCCGTCGGCTTCGCGCGCGACGAGGGACTCCTCGTCTACCCCGAGGAGTCGTTCGTCGGCTACCGGCTGCTCCAGGAGTACTTCGCGTACCCCGAGAAGTTCCAGTACATCGAGCTCGGCGAGCTCGGACGAGTCGGTTGCGACCGCGACACGGACTCCCTCGAGCTGTCGGTGCTGTTCGCCGAATCGCCCGCGGAGCTGGACGTGCGCGTGGCCCCCGACGAGCTCAAGCTCGGCTGCACGCCCGTCGTGAACCTGTTCGAGATGAACGTGGACCCGATCCGCGTCACGCAGACGTCGCTCGAGTATCCCGTGATCCCGGACGTGCGGAGCGCGACGGCGTACGAGGTGTACTCGATCCAGTCGGCCACGAGCGTCGAGCGCGGCACGGGCCGCACGACGCGCTTCGAGCCCATCTACACCGTGCGGCACGGCACGGCCGGCGGGAGCGGTGGCGCGTACTGGCACGCGGCGCGGCGCGGCTCGCTGCGCAAGGACGATTCCGGCAGCGACGTGTACATCTCGCTCGTCGACGAGAAGTGGAACCCGCTCATGCCGCCGAGCGACGTGCTCACGCTCGAGGCGCTGTGCACGAACCGCGACCTGCCGGCGCGGCTCGCCTTCGGCGATCCGCGCGGCGACTTCGAGATCCAGGGCAACCCGGGCGTCGTGCGCGTGACGTCGCTGCGCAATCCGACCGAGCCGCTGCGCGCGCCGGTCGGGCGCGGCTCGCGCTGGCGCATCGTCTCGCACCTGGCGCTGAACCACCTGTCGCTCGGCGACCCCGGCGAGACGCGCGCCGACGGCAAGGCGCTCGACGCGCTGCGCGAGATCCTGCGGCTGTACGACTTCGCCGACTCGGCCGTGACCCGGCAGCGCATCGCGGGGCTGGTCGGCCTGCGCACGCGGCGGATCGTGCGGCGCGCGGGCATCGGGCCGCGCGCCGGCTTCGCGCGCGGGACCGAAGTCGAGCTCGTCCTCGATCCCGAGCTCTACACCGGCTCGGGCGTGTTCCTGTTCGCGTCCGTGCTCGAGGCGTTCCTCGGCCTGTACGCGGCCGCGAACTCGTTCACCCAAACCGTTGCGCGCACGCGGCTGCGCGAAGGAGTGCTCAAGCGATGGCCCCCGCGGGCGGGCGAGAAGCGGCTTCTCTGAGAGACCAGCTCTTCGAGGAGACCCAGCGCTTCGACTTCGTGCAGGCCGTGCGCGTGCTCGCGCGGCTGTATCCCGAGCGCGCGCGCCCGGGTGGCGACGCGGCGCCCGCCGACGAGGTCGTGCGCTTCACTTCCGACCTGTCGGCCGTGTTTCCCCGCAGCGAGGTGCAGGGCGCCCTGCCGGCCGATGACGACGGCCCGGCGCGCTTGATCGTGAACTTCATGGGCGTGGCCACCCCGTCGAGCTTCGGCGCGCTGCCGCGCCGCTACGCCGAGGAGATCCGCGCGCTCGTGCGCGACAAGAACCCGGCGCTGCGCGACTTCCTCGACCTGTTCAACCACCGGCTGATCTCGCTGTTCCTGCGCGCGCGCGAACGACACCATCCGGTGTTGCATCTCGAGCACGGGCCCGACAGCGGGTTCGAGCGCGCGCTCGCCGCGCTGCTGGGAATCGCCATGCCGGCGCTCCGCGCGCGGCTCGCGCTCGACGACCACGCGCTCTTCGCGCGCGCGGGCCTGCTCGCCATGCGGCCGATGCCCGCGGCGGCGCTCGAGTCGCTGGTCGAGAGCGTGTTCGGCACGCCGGCTTCGGTCGAGCCGTTCCGGCCCGCGACGTGCCGGATCGAGCCCGACGACGCGAACCGCCTGGGCCGCGCGAACGCACGGCTGGGCGCCGACCTGTTCGTGGGCGAGGAGGTCGTGCTCGTCGAGTCGCGCTTCCGCCTGCGCGTGGGCCCGCTCGACCTGGCGGGCTACGAAGCGCTGCTCCCCGACCAGCCCGGCCACGCGAAGCTCGTCGACCTGGTGCGCTTCGCGACGCGCGGCGAGCTCGACTTCGAGATCCAGCTCCTGCTCGTGCGCGAGGCGGCGCCGGCGCTGCGGCTGGGCGCGGGCGGCGACGCGCGCGGCCGGCTCGGCTGGTCGGCCTGGCTCGCGCCCGACGGCGCGGCGGGTGCGCCGCGCGGCGACGCGGTGTTCGCGCCCACGGATCCCCATGTGATGGAGGCGGCGGCATGACCCTCGACCTGCGCTCACTCATCGGCCGGCTCGACGCCACGTCGCGCCGCGCGCTCGAAGGCGCCGCGGGGCTGTGTCTGTCGCGGAGTCACTACGAAGTCGAGCTCGAGCACTGGCTCGTGAAGCTCGTCGAGGACTCGACCTCCGACGTGCCGCGCATCCTGCGCCACTTCGGCGTCGAGCCGGAGCGCTTCCTGCGCGACTTGAACCGGGCGCTCGACGTCTTCAAGTCGGGCAACAGCCGCCGGCCCGATCTCTCGCCCACGATCGAAATGCTGGCGCGCGAAGGCTGGGTGCAGTCGTCGATCAACTACGCGCAGGGGCGCGTGCGCTCGGGCGCGCTGTTCCTCGCCGCGCTGTCGGATCTGCGCCTGCGCCGGCGGCTCGTCGACGTGCACCCCGAGCTGCGCAACGTGAACGCCGAGGCGCTGGCCAACGAGTTCCTGTCGATCGTGGCGGGCTCCTCGGAGGACGCCGAGGCGAGCGGCCGCGACGCCGACGCGCCGGCGCGCGAGCTCGGGCCCGCGGGCGGCGGGCTCGCGAGCAAGACGCCCGCGCTCGACCAGTACACGGTCGACCTCACGGCCGCCGCGCGTGCCGGGAAGATCGATCCCGTGCTCGGCCGCGACCGCGAGATCCGCCAGATCGTCGACGTGCTGCTGCGCCGCCGGCAGAACAACCCGATCCTCACGGGCGAGGCGGGCGTCGGCAAGACCGCCGTGGTGGAAGGCTTCGCGCTGCGCATCGCCGCGAAGGACGTGCCGGAGCCGCTCCTCGGCGTGGCGCTGCGCACGCTCGATCTCGGCCTGCTGCAGGCGGGCGCGGGCGTGAAGGGCGAGTTCGAGAACCGGCTGAAGCAGGTGATCGAAGAGGTGCAGGCGTCGCCCGTGCCGATCATCCTGTTCATCGACGAGGCCCATACCCTGATCGGTGCCGGCGGCCAGGAGGGCCAGAACGACGCCGCGAACCTGCTCAAGCCCGCGCTCGCGCGCGGCAAGCTGCGCACGATCGCCGCGACCACGTGGGCCGAGTACAAGAAGTACTTCGAGAAGGACGCCGCGCTCACGCGCCGTTTCCAGCCGATCAAGGTCGACGAGCCGGGCGAGGGCGCGGCGATCGAGATGATGCGCGGGCTCGTCGGCATGCTCGAAGCGCATCACCGCGTGCGGATCCTGGACGAAGCGGTCGTCGATTGCGTGCGCCTGTCGAGCCGCTACATCCCGGCGCGGCAGCTGCCGGACAAGTCGGTGTCGGTGCTCGACACCGCGTGCGCGAAGGTGGCGGTCGGCCAGCAGGCGATCCCCGCCGAGATCGAGGACCTGCGCCGCCGCCTCGAGGCGCTGGAGCGCGAGACGCGGATCCTCGGCCGCGAGACCGCGACGGGCGGCGACCACGCGGAGCGGCTGGCGGAGGTCGCCGCCGAGCGCGAGCGCGTCGCGACCGAGCTCGCGGCGCTGGAAGCGCGCTGGGCCGACGAGAAACGGCTCGTGTCGGAGATCCAGTCACTCCGCACGAAGATCGAAGCCGATGCGACGAGCGACTCGCCGGCCGACACGACCGCCGCGCGCGCCGAGTACGCCGCGAAACGCGCCGAGCTCGAGAAGCTGCAGGGCGAGCTCGGGCTCGTGCTGCCCGAAGTGGGCGGCCAGGCCGTCGCCGAGGTCATCTCCGCGTGGACCGGCATTCCCGTCGGCAAGATGGTCGCCGACGAGATCCACACGCTCCTGCATCTCGAGAAGCGGCTCGGCGAGCGCGTGATCGGCCAGGACCACGCGCTCGAAGCGATCGCGCGGCGCATCCGCACCGCGCGCGCGGGGCTCGACAACCCGTCGCGCCCCGTCGGCGTGTTCCTGCTCGCGGGTCCGAGCGGCGTCGGCAAGACCGAGACCGCGCTCACGCTCGCCGACGCGCTGTACGGCGGCGAGCGCAACTCCGTCATCATCAACATGTCGGAGTACCAGGAGTCGCACACCGTCTCGAGCCTGAAGGGCTCGCCGCCGGGCTACGTCGGCTACGGCGAGGGCGGCGTGCTGACGGAGGCCGTGCGCCGGCGGCCGTACTCGGTCGTGCTGCTCGACGAGGTCGAGAAGGCGCACCCCGACGTGATGGAGCTGTTCTTCCAGGTGTTCGACAAGGGCGTGCTCGAGGACGGCGAGGGCCGCGAGGTCGACTTCAAGAACACGGTGATCCTGTTGACCTCGAACGTCGGCTCGGACCTGATCGCGAGCCTGTGCGCCGACCCCGAGACGGCGCCCACCGCCGAAGCGCTCGCCGAGTCGATCCGCCCCGAGCTGCGCAAGCACTTCCCGGCGGCGCTGCTCGGCCGGCTGGTCGTGGTGCCGTACTACCCGATCTCGACCGAGATGATGCGCGAGATCACGCGGCTCCAGCTCTCGCGCATCCAGGCGCGGGTGCGCGCGAACCACGCCGCGGAGCTCCACTGCGCCGACGCCGTGGTCGAAGCCGTGATCGCGCGCTGCCGCGAGGCCGAGAGCGGCGCGCGCGCGGTCGACCGCATCCTGACGCACGCGCTCCTGCCGCAGATCTCGAACGAGATCCTCGCGCGCATGGCGAACGGCGAGAGCTTCTCGCGCGTCGACGTCGAGCTCGACGCGGCCGGCGAGTTCAGCTTCCGGGTATCCTAGGCGCGCGGAGAGGGCGATGGCGTACACGCAGAAGGACCGGATGTGCCGCATGACGTCGCCGCTGGGCGCCGACGCGCTGCTCGTCCGCCGCATGCGCGTCTCCGAGGCCGTGTCGAGCCTCTTCACGGTCGAGCTCGAGCTGCTCTCCGAGAGCGACGACCTGTCGTTCGACGCGATCGTCGGGAAGCCGGTCTCGATCTCGGTCGAGCTGAACAACAAGAAGCCGCGCTGGTTCCACGGCCTGGTGTCGCGCTTCGCGCACGGCGGCGCGAAGGGCCGCTTCGTGGCGTACCGCGCCGAGGTCGTGCCCACGCTGTGGAAGCTGACGCGGCGCTCGGGCTGCCGGATCTACCAGCACGTGTCGGTGCCCGACATCGCGAAGAAGCTCTTCACCGAGCTGGGTGTCACCGAGGTGCGCCAGGACTTCGCGAAGTCGTACCCGGCGCTCGAGTACTGCGTGCAGTACCGCGAGAGCGACTTCAACTTCGTGTCGCGCTTGTTCGAGGACGTGGGCATCTCGTACTTCTTCG
>Ga0335080_10003920_pt1 | contig 15133 bp, 11 predicted proteins | sample Lox_Sample_34_FD_206720 | JGI IMG/M metagenome (GOLD analysis project Ga0335080, IMG submission 206720) | Soil microbial communities from Loxahatchee National Wildlife Refuge, Florida, United States - Lox_Sample_3.4 | ecosystem: Environmental > Terrestrial > Soil > Wetlands | place: USA... | reverse complement strand
GCCCGATAACTGCGGCGCACCCGGCCCCGGTTGCTCCGCCGCGTTGACTTCAACACCGGCCACTGTTTCGATCACCGTGAGCCCCGTCAACACCGCGCCCACGGCCACGCCCCAGTCCGTCACCACCAATCAGGACACCGCCAAGCCCATCACCCTGGGCGGAACGGACACGGAGACCGCGCCCGGCAATCTGACGTTCAACATCACGCTCGCTCCGACCCACGGCACGCTGTCCGGAACCGCGCCGAGTATCACTTACACTCCAAACGCCGGCTACTTCGGACCCGACAGCTTCCAGTTCACCGTCACCGATCGTGGCAAGCCCGACAACTGCGGCACGCCCGGACCCGCCTGCTCCGCGCCTCTCACGTCCGCTGCCGCCACCATCTCGATCACGGTGACTCCAGTGAACACTGCGCCTACGGCTAACCCGCAGAGCGTCACCACCACCACCAACACCGCTGTCCCGGTCACTCTCACCGGCAGTGACGCCGAGACGCCGGCCGCCAATCTCGCCTTCACTGTGACAGTCGGCCCGGCACACGGCACTCTCTCCGGCACAGCCCCCAATCTCACTTACACACCCGCGGCTGGATACACCGGTCCGGACAGCTTCCAGTTCACCGTCACTGATCGCGGCAAACCCGATAACTGCGGCGCACCCGGACCCACCTGTGCGGCCCCGTTGACTTCCACCGCGGCCACGGTGACCATCACCGTCGATCAACCGCCCAACATTACCAGCGCCAACAGTACGACCTTCCAACCCGGCAAGGTCGGCCAGTCCTTCACCGTGACCACCACCGGCTTCCCCACCGGCGCCTCGATGAACATCAGCTCGACCGGCACGTTCCCCACCGGCGTCAACCTGACCGATAACCACAACGGCACCGCCACCATCGCCGGCACACCTGCCGCGCTCACGCAGAACGGCTCGCCGTACAACACCATCGTCATCACCGCGAATAATGGCGTCGCCCCCAACGCCACGCAGAACTTCACGCTCAACGTTGTGTGCCCGGTCATCACGGTTACCGGGGCCAATCCGTTGGGTCTGATCTTCGGCGTCCCCGCGAACTCGACATACGGCCAAAGCGGCGGCAACGGAACGATCTCGTGGTCCGCGTCCGGCCTGCCTACAAATCTCGCGATCGGCAGTTCCACCGGAACCATCACCGGCACACCCAACGTCACCGGAACCTTCAGCGCCAGCGTCACCGCGACCGACGCCGGCGGCTGCACAGGCACCCTGCCCATCACCGTTTCGGTCGCCCCGAACCTGCAAAGCCAGAGCTTCACCGGTGTCGGCAACACGCAGTTGTTTGTCACCGGCGTTGCCGGCGCTCCCACCACTCCCGCCGTACAAACTGCCAATTCGCTGCTGACCGGCGCGACTCCCGCCGGAGCAGTCCTGGTCACCGGCGCCACGTGCACACTGGGCGGTACGCTCACCAACGTCGACGCCGCGGGCAACTTCATATTCACCCCGAACGTCAGTGCGACCAGCGCCACCTGCACCTATACGGCCTCGAGCAATACCGGCGGAGGCAGCACCGGCCCCGCTTCCGCCACCGCCAGCCTCACCTTCACTCTGAACAACCGTGTCTGGTACGTCAGCCACGGTTCGTCCGGCACACATGACGGCCGCTCCAACACGCCGTTCTCCGATATGGGCGGCGGAGCCAACAACCTGGATTGCACCGGCACAACTGCCGTTGGCGAGTTCATTTATGTGGCCCAGGGAACCGGTAACACCACCGGCGCTTGTGCGCTCAAATCGAACCAATCTTTGATCGGCGCCGGCGCCGCTCTGAGCGTCGGGGGAATCCTGACGGTTCCGGGCAACGTCGCCAACACGCCGACGCTCACCGGCACGCTCTCCGCCACCAGCGCCTCGGGCCTGACAGTGAACGGCCTCAGCGTGAATTCAGGAGCTCAGACCGCCGTAAACTTCATCAGTTCCGACGGAACATTCAATTTCCAGTCGATTTCCTCTTCGGGAGGCACACACGGCATAGTCTGGAGTAACGTCAGCGCCGCCACCGGCAGTTTCACCGTCAACGGCGACGGCACGAACAACGCCTCCGGCGGTACGATCCAGAGCACCTCTTCCGACGGCATCCTGCTGGGGAATGCCCACAACGTGTCGCTGACTTCGATGAAGATTCAGAACATCGCCAGCGGAAGCGGCGTGAAGGGAACCGGCGTCGTGAACTTCACCTTCGACCACGGCACGATTTCCAGCGTCGGATCTGGTGCTTCCGGTTCGAAGGATTCCGCAATCGCGTTCAACACCAGTGTTACTTTCACTGAGAATAACGTTAGCGGAACACTCACGCTGACCAATAGCACCATCGCCAATGCAGGCACATCCGGACTCGGCGTCGACACCTGGTCGGGAACCATTGCCAATCTGATCGTTCAGAACAACTCATTTACCGCGCCCGTCACCACCGCGGGAGGCGATGCCATCCACGTGCTTGCTCTGGGCTCCGCTTCAACGCAGTCCAACATCACCACCGGCGCAATTTCCGGCAATACCATTAGCGATTGGCTCAACGGTTCCGCCATCAATGTGCAGGGCGGCAACACAGGCAACAGCACTTCCGTGACGATCGGATCTGCCGCGAACCCCATCGTGATCACCAATAACAGCATCACCAGAACCAATCCGTCCGTGGTCGGCGATGTCGGCAATGCGATTGTGGTCGGCTTCAATGGCCAGAACGGCGTTACCAATTGGACCATCACCAATAACGGAACCGCGGGCGCCCCGATTCGCAACTTCCCCGGACTCGGTATCTCGGTAGCCTACTTTGGCAACGTAACCGGCTCTACCTTGATCGACAACAACCACGTCGACTCGAATAACCAGGCCGGTTCTTCCGGGATTGCCGTGCAAGCGGACCAGGGGACCGCGCTTACCGATGCGCCCGACGCGACGGTTACCATCACCAACAACACCGTCACCAACAATCAGGGGTCGGATATCCGCGGCATCGTACGGAATTCGCACGGCATTCTGAAGCTCAAGATCGCCAACAATACCGTGAGCGCCCCCACGCTGAGCAACCGCAACGGCATCCGCGTGGACGGCGGCCTCAGCAACATTCCCGGCTCAGCTACCACGGTATGCCTCAACATATCCGGCAATACGAGCACGGGCAGCGGCGTAAACGCCGGCATCGGAGTTCGCCAGGAACCCAGCGCCGGCCCGCATGTCTTCGGCTTGCAGGGAATACCGCAGTCCACACCGACGACTACCGACGTCACGAACTTCATTAACGCCCAGAATCCGAATGGCCATGGAACCGATATCCTGAACGGAACCAACTACTCGCAATGCAACACCGCACCAATTTAGATTTGTGGGGCAGGTTGTCAACCTGCGGGCCGACTGTCAGTCGGCCCATCCCCGCGGCGCAACCCGCCAATCTTGTGTCATACTTGGCCGGTACCGACAAGCGATGACATTCGACCTGCAGAATCCGTTGCCGGCCACCTTCTCCAGCCACGTCAACACGAAGTTTCGCCTGGCTGAAGCGCCATCCACTGAGTTAGAGCTGATCGAAGTTTCGGACCAATCCGCGCCCCACCACGTCAACTTCTCGCTGGTATTTCGGGGCCCGCATCAACCCCTGCTGCCGCAACGGATCTACGCCCTCGAGCACGACGCGCTCGGCCGCCTGGATTTATTCATCGTCCCCGTCCGCCGCGCTCCGGAAGGATTGGAGTACGAGGCCGTCTTCAACCGCGTGAACGAGCCGTCCCGCGTCTGAGATCTTCCCCTCAGTGACCTCACGCTCCTCTGGCCGTATGTCCGGAAGACCCCCATGCTGCCAACGCGCCTAATCGTGTCCTTGGTCTTCTCCGCGCTTATCTCCGCGTCTCTGCGTCTCCGCGTCAAAAACTAGATCGCATGCTCTCCGGAAACTCACGTTCGAGGCGGATACACCCCTTGCAGCGCAATACAAAAGTTGAGTGTCAAGTACGGCTGCATGTTATTGTGCGGCTGGTCGCCCCCCGCGGGCGCCAGCCCCTGGTCAGCCATCTGCGTCAGGGCAGTGGCGGCCCCGTAGAGGTTGATGCCATCCCCCATCGCGAAGAGTTGCCCCAGTACGTCGTTTGCCGTCGCGAGCTGTGACGACACCGACATCTGGTGGGAATGCGATGGTATCTCGCTCTCCAGCAACGATACCGTGTCGCTTCCGCCGGTCTCCCCCAAATCATGTAAGGACAACCCCGGTCCCTGGCCCGGATGCATTGGTGCATTGCCCTGCAGATTGGGAAGCGCAAAATTGCTCTTGCCATCGCCGCCATAGGTCGTTCCAAGCAGCGAGAACAGCGCAGTATTTTGACTGAGGGGCAGTAGCTGCCCATCGCAGAATGCCCACCCTTTCGGTGCAAAGTTGAACGGGAAAATGCGAATTTCGGCGACAAATGGATCCAAGGTCGTTCTCCTTAGGTTTGAGACGGGAAAATCCCGAACAACGAAATGATGAAGTCCACACACAAGTAAGGTTGAAAGTTGGTGTGTGGCTGGCTTCCCCCGGTTGACCCCACCGCCTGTGGCGACAAGGGTTGGAGTGGAGCGTCGGTACCGTACGGGAACACCGCCGCTACTGTGACGCGGCCGCCAACGTTTCCCCCAGGATCGGTGGACGACGCCGTAGCGCCCGAGCCCAATAGCGGATGTGAGTGCGCCGGGATCTGTGATACGGTGAGCGTCACTTCCTCTACCCCTCCGGTCTCCGCGAGGGTGAACCCGTTGCCTTGATGGATCGGGATGCGGCCCCGCAAGTCCGGTAAGGCGAACGTGGATTGTCCATCGCCGCCGTACGTCGTTCCAATCAAATTGAACAGCGTTTCATTCTCCGAAATCGGCAGTAACTGCCCTTCGCAGAACATCCATCCGGCAGGGGCAAAATTGCCCGCAAACATTCTCAGCTCTCCAACATAAGGTTGCGCCATGATTTCATCCTCAGTCCTAGGTTTGCGAAGGGAATATGCCTTGCAAGGCGATACAGAACGACAATGTCAGGAATGGCTGCATGTTCAGATGCGCCTGTGAGCCCCCAACGTTAGCTATGCTTCTGGAATCCATGGCCACGAGGTTCGCCGCCCCTACATACGCTGGCTGCGGATTCGACTTGCCAAGCACAGTCGTATTTGCTGGCGTGTTATTGGCGGTGTTGCCGGTCCCGTTGAGCGTGTGCGTGTGCATAGGAATCTCGGCGATCGAAAGGGTGTGCCCCTGTTCGCCGCCACGCTCTCCGAGTGTGTGTCCACTGCCCACGTGAATCGGCGTGCGCCCGCGCAAGTCGGGCAGCGCAAAGTTCACTCGCCCATCACCGCCGAAGGTAGTTCCCAGCAGCGAGAACAGCGCCTGATTCTGATTGATTGGAAGTAATTGCCCGTCACACAGCGCCCAGCCCTTCGGCGGAAATCCAAAGCTCATGATCCTGATCTCTGACAAAAACGGCTCAGCCATGTTAGCTCCGTGACCTATCTCTTTGTTGAATCAACCTTAAGCTGTGAAATTGTACTTACAAAACGTACACTACCGTCCTTGGGCCCTGACTTAGGGCCTTGTGGTACGTTAATTAGTTCAAATTTCCGTAAATTCCACGGGACAAGTAATGGATTCCTGACCCGCTAAGATATCAGTCTTTTGTGAGTAAAACAACTCTCCCGAGTTTTCTTATTGTCCGTATTGGTGCGTTTGCGCACTCTCAGCAGGAGAGCCGGAGCTGCCAGATGTGCATCCGTATCAACTCACTTCCGCCGCCACTACGCGCGTGTCTCCGCTCAATTTTTCGTTCAGCCGGCTCCGCGCACGGTCATCCCCGTTACCACTTAAGCCCATGCCGCCGGCGCACACGCTCCACCGCCGCGAAGGAAGCCTCCACCCAGGCGCCCCAATCCTCCTCCCCGACCCCTCCAAGCTCCTCGTACGCTTCCGCATGCACCGCCATCATCACCGTCAGGCTCGGGTATGAGCAGTCTGGGTCAATCCCATCCTCGGTGTAATACTCGAAGATCGGCGACGTTGCCGAGGCCCGTTCCGGTAGAACCGCCAATGCCTTTGACTTCCCTTCGTCGAACAACGGCAGCCACTCGGGTTTCCACCATTCCGGGGAGTCCCGCGCAAATTCTATTTCCTCGTGATAGCCCTCGATCAATTCAGCCAATGGCCGGAACGGCCGTCCGTCGAGCGAACTCCTGGAAGATGACCCATTACGCCACCGGTAAAGCTCACAGATCTCCTCAGGCAGCGGCCGAGGCAACTGAGCAGCGAGTTCCACAATCTCCTCTTGGGTAAGTCCCGGATTCAGATCGCGCGCAATGCTCCTGTCGTTCGCCTCACTCCAAACGCGAATCAGTTCCAGCGATGTGGTCAATTCCGTGGTTGCTGTAGAGTAGGCGCCTTCGGGCCGCCGGTCGCCCATGCTGTGGTGTCGCGGCTCGCGCGGCAGGCGATCGAACTCTTTCGGCCAGGCTAACCTTCGCCGTTCCGCGCCCGGATGCGTAATGCCCATCTGCTCCCGTTCCGAAAGTCCTCGTGCTTCGTCGGGGATACGCATGTGGCGCCGCCCCGCGGCTTTGGTGATTTCGTAGCGTGCTACGATGCCGATCGCCTCCGGAGTCAGCGCCACCAGCCCCGCGAGAATTCCCGGCGACTCCATAGCCAGCAACACCCTGGTCGCCGCCCAAATGCGGTACTGCTCATAGTCTTCCCCAACCGTACGGAGCAGCGGCGTCGGATCCGCGGCTCCGCACGCCATGAGCGCTGCGGTCATCCGCTCGTTCAACTCGTGCGAGAAAGCAAAGTTCTCCGTCTGCAGGATCAGGATGTAAGGAATCTTGTCAGGCGAAGGCGCCGCCAGCGCCCAATCCAGCGCCCGGCGCATGTCCGCGACTGTCGGCTTGAAAGAGCGACAGATGGCGCGCGCCTCGTCATCGGTCAGATCCACCTTCCCCGGCGTGATCGGCGCCTCGTCGCGTTCCGCTGGCCAACTGAACCGTCGCGCCTCATACCCCGCCAACTCGCTTTCGTCTAAACGGCAAACCGAGCAGGATGTCTCTACGCCGATCCGGTAAAGCACTTGAAGCGCCGCCGCGACCCGGCCCGTATCATAGTCGCCGTTCACGCACTCCCACAGCGGCGTTGGGTCTGATACGGCGCACCGAGCCATCGCGTCGTACAGTTCGTTGAGCACCTGGTATTGATAGGAGGCGTAATGGCGCGTGAACAATACCAGCATGGGCGCGAGCTTATCCGGCGTGGGATTTGCCGAAGCCCAGGCGATGATTCGGCGAATATCATCGTGGGAAGGCTTATGCGTCCGGCAGAGAGTCACTGCTTCTGAGTCGGAGAGCGGCTGGGCCATTCCTCAGTCTCCAACGCTACACGTGTACTGTAAAGATTATCGTCGGTCTATCCAACATCACGCCTTCATTTTCGACAAGCTGCTCGACCCCCGCCGGCGAAGACTGTCTCAATCTCCCGCAGTACTCTCTCCTGTCACAGCCACCCCCGCCGCCTCACGATTCCAGTGGTTCGGAGGACCTCAAATGCAATCTTTCTTAACTTTCTGCGGCCTGTTGGTCATCCCAGGCGGCCTTCTGGCGGCGGGACAAATCACCGGTGATGCGACGCGTGGCGAGCAGTTCCTGCGCGATCGCGGTTGCATCGCCTGCCACACAGTGGACGGCGCTGGCGGCGGCTCCGCGCCCGATCTCGCGCGATCGCTCGGTCGCAACTATACCGTGGCGTCCTTGACCAGCGTGCTCGCAAACCACGCTCCCGCGTGGTCTCAATGCGGCAGAGATCCGGGAAATTTGACCGCTGCAAATGCAGCCGACTTATTCGCCTTCTTTTATTCGAAACGCTATTTTGATCGGCCCGGCGATGCCCGCCGCGGTAAACAGGTTTTCACCGCAAGACAATGTAGCCACTGCCACGGCGTGCGCGAGCGCCTTACGCCCGAAATTTCAGCGCTCGTCGAGTGGGGCTCCAGGCCCGACCCCGCTTGCCTGTCCCGGCGCCTCGACCCCCAGGAGATCGCGGACCTCGGCGTCTACATCCGCGCCTTGACGCGGCAGCCAACCTCCCTTGCCGCTGCGCCGGCATTCACCGCGTCCGCCGGCGACTCCCACCAGGGCCGCCGCGTCTTCGAGCGCAGGAAGTGCACCGCGTGCCACACTGCCGAGACCCTGCGCACCATTCGCACCGACCAGCAGACCGCCGCAGCCATCTGTCTGCTGACAGCGATCTGGAATCATCGCGACGCTATGACCGCCGAAATTGGGAAGCGAGGCTTTACCTGGCCTCGCGTGTCCGGTACGGAAATGGCCCACCTCGGCGCCTACCTGGTCGCGCCTCCCGTGCAATCAGGCCGTTTGACCTCGCATCCCAATTCGCAATAGTTACCTCTTGGTGCGCTCGGCGTTGGGCGTCCCGTTCATCGAATATTTGTCCAGCGCCGCCGCCAGATCATTGCCTCCCGATGGAGCCCTCATTCCGCCATTCAGAATTTCGCGATGGGTCACGTCGCGGCCGTACAGGGTTCGGTCCTCGTCTTTGTCCGGCCCCAGCTTGGCGCCATTTAGAGAGATTCCCGCAAATAACCCCTTGGTGCGCGACCATGCCAGGATCTCGGCCTCCATCTTCACGTCTGTCTGGGCGGCAGCGGTACGTCCCACGGGTCCCGCGGCGATCGACGCATCCGCACCGAGCGTGAACTTGTCGCCCATCAGTTTTTCCATTCCGTGACGGTTCATCACCAGCATGACCACATCCGTCGAAGAGCCGCCGATCTGGAATCCAACGCTCCCGCCTTCCAGTTTCACCGCCGCCGGTGCACCCCAGCCCGCGCCGTTCGGATTCCGGCAAATGGCAAAGCCCTTCCCATATTCACCGCCGACGACGAACGCCGCCTTCTTCAAATTCGGAACTACGATCGCGCACTGCGCTTTATCTAACAAATCCTGCGGAATGCCCTTGTCCGGCGTGCCCATGATCTCGCTCAGAACTGTCGCCGACTCCCTCAAGCGCCCCTGAGGGGTGTCGGCTGGGAGCACAGCTGCACATGCCAACAAAGAAGCCGCAATAGCAAAAGCTCTCATACCAGAGAAATACCTCCGACGTCCGAGACTGCAAGCCGCTTGCCAGTAGCGCTGTTATTTGCGTCCCAACAGGCGAAGTCGTACACTGAACGCCCGCGCTTGTCCGCGGCCGTACGTCAGGTACTGCGGCGAACCCAAAATGTTGTTGACGACGTTCGGATTCCCGTTGTTGGTGAGATTGTTAAAACCAAACCGCCAGGCCCATAGGTAGTGCAATGCGCGAAACTCGCGTTCCAAATGTAGATTCACGTCGAAATATCCCGGATAACGCATGGAATTGGGCAGGCCCACCAACTGGCTCTCCTCATCCACGATGCTGAATGGAAATCCCGTGCGATATTCCACCAGGTATGCCGCCGTGGTGTTTCGCGTGAGCCACGCCAATTTCGGCAACGGCGCCCAACCCCACATGTGAAAACGGTTGGGCGCGTCCCACCCGAATGGCCCCGGTCCCTGCGCACCGAACACCGGATTTTCCAAGCTGTAGTCCATCGCCGCGCTCGATCGCGCGCTCGACCGGGTGTAGCCTCCGAACCATTCGTATTTCCCGGCAAACGTGTGCCGTACTGATATTTCGTACGCATCGTAACGCTCTCGGCGGGCATTGGCCAGAACCAGGTTCAGCTGACCGCCTTGCCCGAACGGGACAAACGCGAAATTGTGATTCCCCACCCGCCGCATGTATCCGGTCTTCCAATACCACCCGCCCGCGAATTTGCGCTCCGCGCTCACGCTTGTGATCCGCGAATACGGCGAGACCAGCGCATGATCGTTCACCACAAAAGCCGTCCACACCTGGTCCTGAACCAGCCCGCTGGGAAAGTAAAACGTCGATTCGCTCGTCTGATCCTGGTGGCGCGCGATCTGTCCCAGGCTGATGGAATCGTAGTAAACCCCCCAGCCCGCGGAAAACTTGGTGTCGGCCAGCCATCGCGGAGCCCACGCGACCGCCACTCTCGGCGCTACCTGCAGATCGCGCATTACTTCGTTCCATTCCGCACGCACGCCCGCGTCGAATACCAGCCCTTCAAATGGCGTCCAGGCGTCCTGGAAATAATGTGCACCCTCGAAGTTTTTGCGGTCCTGGAAAGGGCCGCCGAAGAAACTCACCTGCCGCGCCACCGAATTGTCGTCCCGCAGCACCAGGTATGTGTGCCGCAGGCTCTCCTGGTGGAAGGATTCCCGCTCAAAGTCGATGCCGAATTTCAGCTGATGCGTCCCCTTGAGGTGCAGCGTAGGTAAGAACAGGTTCGCGAGCCACTGTTGCCGGTAAAAATGACGCTGGACATTGGAAAAGTAATTCCCGCGATTCCCCGTGGGAGTGATTTCGAATGTCTGAGTACCCGCCGGAGTGTCGCCGAATACGCCGCGCGTATCGGCAAAGCCTACCGTCAGCAGCGATCCGCCGGAAAGGTACGCCTGATCGCGCAGCGTGCTCATGTACAATCGCTCGCGATGGTTCACGGTGCTCTCGGCCGGATTCAGAAAGCTCAACCCGAACCGGTCGTTGTTCGCCAGGTTGTACAGAAAGCCGCCCGTGAGGATATTCCCAGGCGTCAGATTCACCTGGAACCGGCTCAGATTACTCGAAGTGAGCCCGCTGGTTTGGTTCTGCCCGTGAGGCAGGCCCGGCACCACGTCATCGCTGTAAAAGGCGTCGAACCCGTCGTAGAACCATGCCCGCCCGCGCGCAATCGGGCCTGATAGCTCCAGCCGCGGTGTGAACTTGTTCATATGCAACCCGCTCTCCAGCGAGATGCTCGGGATAAAATTCGTAGCCCCGAAGCGCGGCCGGTCGTCGCCCATTTTGCTCTCCAGGTCCAGCGCGCCCGCCGCTCCGCGTCCGTTCTCCGCTGAGAACCGGCTGCTCGAGACCTGTATCGATTGCAAACTGTCTATCACCACGCGAGTCTGCAACTGCCCGCTAACCGGGTTGGAGATGTTGAATCCATCCAGCGAATAGTTGGTCTGGTTCGTGTCCCCGCCGTCGAAATGTACGTTGCCCGCATTGTCCTGCACCACCCCGTCCATCATCGGCAGCGAATTCCGGTAATCCTGCGGTGCGGGGTAGGGAACCGCCTGGATTTCCTTGTTGTCCAGTTCCTTCCGTTCGGCCGGCTGTTTGGGGTCGATGGCGGGCGGCGAATAGACCACGTCCACGTGATCGGAGAACTCCTGCACGTGGTTCAGCGTGATAACGAGTTCGTGCGTACCCGAATCGACATTCTCGAGTTTTCCACGATAAAGAAAAAAGCCGAGGCGCTCCGCGCGAACCAGGTACTGCTTTGCCGCCGGCGCCTGGAGTTTGAAATTTCCTGCTGTGTCGGACGACGCCGTCACGGCTGTCGAGTCGGGATCCGTTCGCAATTCCACACGCGCTCCGGCGATTCCCGCGCCCGTCTCGTCCACCACACGTCCCGATATGCTCACCTGAGCATGCAGACAAGCGCTCAAGAGTAAAATACCGAGGACCCGATACAACCGAAGCACCTGAGATCCAGAATACAACGTGGGCGCAATTTGCGCCTTCCGGAGCCATGTTGTAGTGGTCTTGTGGGTGACGACCTTTGTCCGGTAGTTCGGCGCCAACCGTAAGACTCTTACGGTCGATGCACTCCAACCCCTGTATTTTCAATAAAACGTACAGATGTGATCGTAAGAGTCTTACGGTCTGCGTCCCGGCCGGGATTTCCTCTAATTCAGAAAGTACGTCCGGTACAGCGTGTCCCGTTGTTTGGGGATGAATCCCGCATTGCGAATGATGCGTCGCAGTTCCTCTTCGCTCGTACGATGATGCGCGCCCGCCGCCGACACCACGTTCTCCTCGATCATGATGCTCCCCACATCATTCCCGCCAAATCGCAGACCCAGTTGGCAAGTCTTGAGCCCCTGCGTCACCCATGACGATTGCACGTTCTCAAAATTGTCCAGGTAAATACGCGAGATAGCCAGCGTCTGCAAATACTCCACCGCCGTCGCTTCTTCTTTGACGAAGCGCCCCAGCGATGTGTTCTCGCGCTGAAATGTCCAGGGGATGAATGCTGTGAAGCCGCCCGTCTCCTCCTGCAGATTGCGCACCAATTCCAGGTGATGCACGCGCTGCTCGATCGTCTCGCCGCACCCAAACATCATGGTCGCAGTGGTCCGCATGCCGAGCTGATGAGCCGTGCGATGCACGTCGATCCAATCTTGCACCGAACATTTGAGCCTGCTGATGCGATGCCGCACCGCGTCGTCCAGAATCTCCGCGCCGCCGCCCGGAATCGAATCGAGGCCGGAATCGCGGAGCCGCGCGATGGTGTCGCGCAGGCTGATCCCGCTCACTTCCGCGATGTTCGTCACCTCCGGCGCCGAGAGGCAATGCAGGTGAATCCGGAACCGCTCTTTGATGCTGCGGAACAGGTCCTCGTACCATTCAATCTTCAAATCGGGATGCAGCCCGCCCTGCATCAGAATTCCCGTACCGCCCAGGTCCAGCGTTTCCTGAATCTTCTCGTAGATCACTTCCTTCGGCTGGATGTACCCTTCCGGATGCCCCATCGGCCGATAGAACGCGCAGAAGCTGCAGTACTCGGTGCAGAAGTTCGTGTAGTTGATGTTGCGATCGATGATGTACGAGACAACCGGCTCAGGATGCCACTTGTGGCGGACCGCGTCGGCCTCCATCCCAATCCCAATCAGATCGTCAGAGTGAAACAGCTCGATTACCTGCTCGCGAGTCATTAATTTCAAGATAACAAACACCCATCGGCCTGATTCGAATTATCAATTGGATTTCCGCCCGCGCCGTTGCTACGCTGAAACCGAGTAGCCGCCGGCTCGGATGCGCCGCCGGACTGCTCGATCCCTCGTTCGCGATCTCCGATCCACTGGCCCAGTCCCGCCACTTCAAATTTCCAAACTGGAGCACACTGTGAAACGAATCGCACTCTTTCTCTGTCTGGTCGGATTTTGCCGCGCTCAACCCTCGCCCACCATCGAGGGCGAGATCGTGTCCGATCAGCCCGCCGATTTTTCCCATCTCACCGTCCGGCTCGAGGACTCACAGCACCGCGACGCGCCCATCACGGCGAGCGTCACCTTGCACGGCGAGTTCCGCCTGAGCGGCGTGCCCAATGGACTCTACACCCTGCGCGTCGTCGACGAGCGTGGGAATGACATTGCATCCGATCTGCTGAACGTCTCGATGGTGACGCACAACGTCACCGTGCGCCTGCCCTCGGATGCAACCCCGAGACCCGGCGGACCGGTGTCCTTGGCGCGCTTGAGTCACAAGCCGGATCGCCGAGCCTTCCAGGCAGCAATCCGGGCGCAGAAATTCGCGGACAATGGCGACCGTGACGAAGCAGTAGCGGCTCTCTCGAAGGCCGTCACCCTCGATCCGCAATTCACCGACGCCTGGAACAACCTCGGTGTTGAGTACATCCGCGCGACCCGCTATGCCGACGCAGTCTCCGCCCTGGAGAAGGCCGTAGCGCTCGATTCCGCCTGTGCGCGGTGCTATTCCAACCTCGCGATGGCTCTTCTCCGCGTCGAGCGGCTGGACGAAGCCGAAGCTGCGGCGCGCCGCAGCGTTCAGCTGGATCCTACCGTGGAGGCGAGTCATCACGTGCTGAACGCAGCAGTGGCGGCGCTCCGATCGCGCGCCCGTCCCTGAAAATCAGGTAGCCTTGTTCATGTGAAGAAGGAAGACGCCGGCGAGGTCCTCACCATCGACGGACGCGAGGTGCGTGTCACGCACCCGGACAAGCTCTACTTCTCGAAAGAGAGGAGAGTCACCAAACTCGAGCTCGTCCAGTATTACCTGTCCGTCGCGCCGGGTGCGCTGTTTGGAATTCAAGACCGCCCCGTGGTACTCAAGCGCTTTGTCGATGGCGCTGAAGGCGAGGCGTTCTATCAAAAACGTGCACCCGCGGCGCGGCCCGACTGGCTGCGTACCGTCACGTTGTCGTTCCCATCCGGCCGGACCGCGGAAGAAGTGGTGGTCGACGACGCGGCCGGGCTTGCCTGGATTGTGAATCTCGGATGCATCGAACTCCATCCGCACCCGGTCCGCTCAGCCGACCTCGACCACCCCGATGAGCTTCGTGTCGATCTCGACCCCGGCCCCGGTGTCTCGTGGTCCGACGTGCGCACCGTAGCGCTCGAGGTGAAAGCCCTGCTCGAGGAACTGGGCCTGAAAGGCTGGCCCAAAACGAGCGGCTCGCGCGGAATGCATATCAACGTGCGTATTCAACCGCGCTGGACCTTCACCGACGTGCGGCGCGCCGCGGTCGCGTTGTCCCGAGCCGTGGAGCGAAGGCTGCCCGCCCTAGCCAGTTCCAAGTGGTGGAAAGAGGAACGCCACGGTGTGTTCCTCGATTACAACCAGAACGCCAAGGACCGCACCACCTGTTCTGCATACTCTGTTCGCCCGCTTCCAGACGCACGCGTCTCCACGCCTCTCGACTGGAACGAAGTTCCCGATTGCGACCCGGCCGACTTCACCATCCTGACCGTGCCGAAGCGCTTTCAAAAGCTCGGAAATCCGCATGCCGAAATGAACGACTCGCCTGGCTCGCTGGACCCGCTGTTCGAACTTGCCGCCAAAGACGAAGCCGCGGGACTTAAAGACGCACCGTGGCCGCCTCACTTCCGCCGCACGGAAGGCGAGGCGCCGCGTGTCGCGCCGTCTCGTGCGAAGATGCCGCTGATCACGGTGGCGAATTCGCCGAACAAGCAGGCTGCCCTCGATGGTCTGGAACGATGGAAGGCGAAGCACCCCAACGCCGCGGAACACCTGGCCATAGACGACGTGCTTGTGGACTCGATGCGTGGACGCTCATCCACCTGGACTCGAATCCGCGTGAACCTGCGGCATGTGCCCGAAGACGTCCGGCCGTCACAGGAGACGCCGGATCCTGACGACGATCCGACACGCGAGTGGCGCAAGCGCCGATCTGGCTCCGCGTCCTAGCTTCATTATCTTCGGGTTACCAGAGTCGTGTATGGCGTACTGATTGCA
>Ga0335080_10003919_pt1 | contig 15143 bp, 17 predicted proteins | sample Lox_Sample_34_FD_206720 | JGI IMG/M metagenome (GOLD analysis project Ga0335080, IMG submission 206720) | Soil microbial communities from Loxahatchee National Wildlife Refuge, Florida, United States - Lox_Sample_3.4 | ecosystem: Environmental > Terrestrial > Soil > Wetlands | place: USA... | reverse complement strand
CATCACGACGCTCTACGGCCACCTCTCGCGCTTCGCCACGGGGCTGCACGCCGGCCTGCACGTGAAGCAGGGCGACGTGATCGGCTACGTGGGGCACACCGGCTGGGCGACCGGCCCGCACCTGCACTACGAGTTCCGCGTCGCCGGCATCTACCAGGATCCGCTCAAGGTCGCGCTGCCCAAGGCCGAGCCGGTGCCCGCCGCCCTGCACGAGCAGTTCGCGCGCGTCGCGGCGCAGGCGCGCGCGACCCTGGAGCTGGTGAGCGCCGCGTCGCCCGCGCGCTACGAATAGCCGTGTCCGATCTCTTCGTCGGCCTGATGTCGGGAACGAGCCTCGACGGCGCCGACGCGGCTCTGGTCGAGTTCTCCGGCGCGCATCCACGCACGCTGGCATTCGCGACGGTGCCCTTCCCGGCGGGCCTGCGCGATCGCATCCTGGCCCTCAGCGAGCCCGGCTCCGACTCGCTCGAGCTCGCGGGCAGGGTCTCGCTCGAGCTGGCCGAGCTCTACGCGCGCGCGGTGGAAGGCGCGCTCGCCGCGGGCGGGGCCGAACGCACGGCGGTCACGGCGATCGGCTGCCATGGCCAGACGGTGCGCCATCGACCCGACCTCGGCTTCACGATCCAGATCAACGACGCCGCGCGCCTGGCCGAGCTCACCGCGATCGACGTGGTCGCCGATTTCCGCCGCCGCGACAGGGCCGCCGGCGGACCGGGCGCGCCGCTCGCGCCCGCCTTCCACGAAGCGATGTTCCGGCACCCGGCGGCCTCGCGCTGCGTCGTCAACATCGGCGGCATCAGCAACGTGACGTGGCTGCCCGCGCGGCGGCATGCATTGGGCTTCGACTGCGGTCCGGGCAACGTGCTCCTCGACGGGTGGACGCGCCGCCACCTCGGCAGCGACTACGACGAGGGCGGCCGCTGGGCGCGCCAGGGACGCACGGACACGGGCCTGCTGGGGCGCCTGATGGCGGAGCCCTTCCTCGCCAAGGCGCCGCCCAAGAGCACGGGGCGGGAGCTCTTCCGCATGGCGTGGCTCGAGGAGCGCCTCGACCACAACGTGCGTCCCGAGGACGTGCAGTCCACGCTCACCGACTTCACGGCGCGCTCGATCGTCGACGCGATCGACCGCTTCTGCCCCGCCACCGACGAGATCTACCTTGCCGGCGGCGGCGCGCGCAACGACCTGCTCGTGGAGCGCATCGAGTCGCTCGCGGGCGGCCGCCCGGTGGCGGCCACCGACGCGCTCGGCGTGCCCACGGCCCACGTCGAATCGATGGCCTTCGCGTGGCTCGCGATGAAATGCGTGAAGCGCGAGCCGATCGACCTCACCGCCGTGACCGGCGCGCGCCATGCGCGGGTGCTCGGGGCGGTCTACCCCGCCTGAAAAAAACGAAGGGCAGCCGAGGCTGCCCTTTTCGGTTCCGCGCGGCGCCGCCTCAGGCGGTGAAGGACGACCCGCAGCCGCAGGTGGAGGTTGCGTTCGGGTTCTTGATCACGAACTGCGCGCCCTCGAGGCCTTCCGTGTAGTCGATCTCCGCGCCCACCAGGTACTGGTAGCTCATGGGATCGATGAGCAGGCTCACGCCGTTCTTCTGCATGACGGTGTCGTCCTCGTTGGCGACCTCTTCGAACGTGAACCCGTACTGCAGGCCCGAGCAGCCGCCGCCCGTGACGAACACGCGCAGCTTGAGCTCGTTGTTGCCCTCTTCCTCGATCAGCGACTTCACCTTGTTGGCCGCGCTCTCCGTGAAGATGAGCGGATCCGGCATTGCCGTGGCCATGTCATTCATGATTGCGTTTCTCCGTTGGGGATCTCGATTCAGTCCGAATTGCCGGTGGCCGTGGGCTGCTTCAGCTCAACCACCTTCTCGCTCTTCTGGGGGCTTTCGTACACCAGCTGCCCCATGACGATGGCTCCGACGTGGATCTCGATCGATTTGTACGAGACATTCCCTGTGACCCGCGCCTTGGGGAGGAGTTCGACGTACTCCGACCCGCGCACCGGCCCGGCGACCGTGCCGTTGATCACCACATGGGCTACATCGATGTCGCCCTCGACTTTTGCAAGCTCCGAGATCACCAGGGTGCCCGGTTTGTTGCCGGTAGCCTTGACGTTGCCCTTCACGTGGCCGTCGATGCGCAGCCCCCCGGTGAACGTGATGTTGCCCTCGATGGCGGAGCCGGCACCGATCAGGCTGTCGATCGGGCTCGGCTTGTTGGCTTTTCCGAACATGGATTTCTCCCCTACGGAAAGTTGACCGTCCGGGACAGTTTAACCTGTCCCCCCGGAAGCGCAACAACGCGCACGTCGACGCTTTTCAGGGCCGCCCCGTCGGGCACCGTGAAACGGCCTTCCACCTTCTGATAGAAGCGGAAATCGAGGGCCCCCGCGGGCGCCGTGGCGTCCGGGAAGCTGAGCGTGCTCTGCGCGCCGCCCTGCGCGTCCACGTGGGCCACCAGCTGCACGCGGCCCTTGAAGTCCTGCTTGCGCTGCCCGCCCTGGGTGAGCAGCATGTGGTACGTGTATGCGTTGGAGGCCCCGTCGCGCTCGATGCGCAGGTCCGAGACGCCCAGGCCTTCCGGCGTGGCCCCCGACGACATGAGCTTGCGCAGGAAGCCGAGATCGTCCTTCAGCGACGCGTTCTCCTCCTGGAGCTGGGCGGAGCTGCGCGCGAGCTCGCCCTGCGCCGCCTTCTCGATCTGCAGCTGGCCCTCGCGCTCGGCGAGGGTGCCGCGCGTGCTCTCCAGGCTGCGCTTGAGCGCGGCGTTCTCCTCGGTGAGCGCGTCGAGGCGCTGGCGCATCTGGTCGACGTCCTGGCCGCCGATGCGCCCGCTCACCAGCCACCACACGATCACGCCCGCCGCGGCCATCATCAGCAGGTTGAGCAGCCACCGCCACTGCCATGCCAGCTGCGACCGGATCGCCATGCGCGACGACCCGATGCCGAAGTTGCTGCGCAGCCGGCGGAAAAGGCTCGGCATCAGGGCACCACCGCGAGCTCGCCGAGCCCCTGCGTTTCGGGGAAGCCGAACATCAGGTTCATGTTCTGCACCGCCTGGCCCGCCGCGCCCTTCACCAGGTTGTCCTCGACCGCGAGGATCACGAGCGTGTCGCCGTCGAACGGCCGGTGCACGGCGATGCGGCATTGGTTCGTGCCGCGCACCCAGCGCGTCTCCGGCTGCGTGCCCGGCGGCAGGACATCGACGAAGGGCTCGCCGGCATAGCGCTTCTCGAAGAGCGCCTGGAAGTCGGAGTCCTTCGTGATGCGCGCGTACACCGTGGCGAGAATCCCACGCACCATCGGCACGAGATGCGGCACGAACGTGAGCCCCAGCTCGCGCCCGCTCGCGCCCTCGAGGCTGGTGAGGCTCTCGACGATCTCGGGATGGTGGCGGTGCCCCTTCACGGCATAGGCCTTGAAGTTGTCCGCCGCCTCGGAGAACAGCAGGTCCACCTCGGCCTTGCGCCCGGCGCCGCTCACGCCCGACTTGCCGTCGGCGATGAGGTGGCGATGGTCGACGTGGTCGGTCTCCACGAGAGGCAGGAGCGCGAGCTGCACCGCCGTCGCGTAGCACCCCGGATTGGCGACGAGCCGCGCCTTGCGGACGCGCTCGCGATTGATCTCGGGCAGCCCGTACACCGCCTCGGCGAGGAGCTCGGGCGATGCGTGCGCGACCTTGTACCACTTCTCCCAGACGGCCTTGTCCTTCAGCCGGAAGTCGGCGGAAAAGTCGACGATGCGCGCCCCCGCTTCGAGGATGGGCTTCGCCTGGCTCATCGCGACGCCGTTGGGCGTGGCGAAGAAGACGCAGTCGCAGCCCTTGAGCGGGGCCTTGGCGGGATCCGTGAACGCGAGGTCATAGCGGCCGCGCAGCGACGGGAAATGCTCGGTGACCTTCACGCCCGCTTCGGCGCGCGAGGTGATGGCGACCACCTCGACCTCGTCGTGAGCGGCCAGCAGGCGCAGCAGCTCCACGCCCGTATAGCCCGTCCCGCCTACGACTCCGACCTTGATCATCCTGGCTTTCCTTCCTGCAGCCCGCGCGACCTAGAACGACAAAGCCGCGGCTAGGCGGCTTTGTACGTTCGAAGACAAGCGAACAGCGCTCCCCGCCTCAGCGTTTCGAGAATTGCTTGCGGCGTCGCGCCTTGTGCAGGCCCACCTTCTTGCGCTCGACCTCGCGCGCGTCGCGCGTGACGAGCCCGGCCTTCGAGAGGGCCGGCTTGAGCGTGGGGTCGTATTCGATCAGCGCCCGGGTGATGCCGTGGCGCACGGCGCCGGCCTGGCCGGACTCGCCGCCGCCGAAGACGTTGACCTTGATGTCGAACGTCTGCGTGTGGTTGGTGAGCTCCAGGGGCTGGCGCACGATCATGCGGCCGGTCTCGCGCGAGAAGAACACGTCGAGGGGCTTGTCGTTCACCGTGATCTCGCCCTTGCCCGCCTTGATGAAGACACGCGCCACCGCGTTCTTGCGGCGGCCCGTTCCGTAGTTGTACTTGCCGATCATGGCCTCTCCTTAGATCTCGAGGGACTTGGGCTGCTGCGACGCATGGGGATGCGACGGGCCCGCGTAGATCTTGAGCTTCTTGATCATCGCGTAGCCGAGCCGGCCCTTGGGCAGCATGCCCTTCACCGCGAGCTTGAGCACACGGTCGGGATGGCGCGCCTGCAGCTTGGCGAAATTGGTCTCGTAGATTCCGCCCGGATACGTCGAGTGGCGGAAGTACTTCTTGTCGGTCGACTTGGCGCCCGTGACACGCAGCTTCTCCACGTTGACGACCACGATGTAGTCGCCGGTGTCGACGTGGGGAGTGAACTCGGGCTTGTGCTTGCCGCGCAGGCGCCGCGAGACTTCCGCCGCGAGACGGCCCAGGACCTTGTCCGTGGCGTCCACGACGAACCAGTCGCGCCGCACCGTTTCCGGCTTGGCGGAAAACGTCTTCATGGTGATGCTTCCTTTCGGTTTCGCGACCCTGGGTGCTGCCGCTTGCCGGCAATACTTTTGGCCGCTTTGTTTTGAGAACTGCTACAGAACTGGAAATTATAGGCAAATCATGGCTTTGTGTCAAACACCGAGTGGGCTAGAATGGCCTCGTCCGACAGGGAGGGCCCAAGCCTTGAGCATCGCCCCCGCGAGCCGCTTCGAACTGTACGCGCGACCGGTCGCCGCAGCGCTGCTCGCGATCGGGTGCTTTTTCATCCTGCGGCCCTTCCTCGGCGCGATCATGTTCGCGGCCGTGCTGTGCTTCTCGACCTGGCCGCTCCACGTATGGCTGCGCGGGCGCCTGGGGGGCCGCTCCTGGGTCGCCGCGCTCGTGCTGGTGCTGGCGATCATGGTCGCGCTGCTGGTGCCGCTGGCGCTCGCCGCCGAAAGCCTCATCGTCTATTCGCCTGCCGCCGTCGAGGCCGTGCGCAACTTCCTCGACCAGCGCGACACGCTCACGCTGCCGGGCTTCATCCGCGACCTCCCGCTGGTCGGCGACTCGCTCGACCGCTACTGGCAGCTGCTCATGCAGAGCCAGGCCGAGCTGGTGGCGCTGGCGCGGCGCTTCGCCGACCCCATCAAGACGCTGCTCGTGGCGATCGGCGGCGGCATCGCGCAGGGGCTCATCCAGGTGCTCATCGCCCTCTTCGTGGCGTTCTTCTTCTATCGCGACGGCGAGCGCGTGCGCGACATGTGGCTGGGCGCCCTGGCGCGCCTGGCGGGACCGCACGGCGGCGTGCTCGCGCAGACCGCGCAGGCCGCGGTGAAGGGCGTGGTGTACGGGCTGCTCGGCACGGCCCTCGTGCAGGCCGTGGTCGCCGCGATCGGGTTCGTCATCGCGGGCGTGCCCGGTGCCGCCGTGCTGGGCGCGCTCACGTTCCTGCTCTCGCTCATCCCGATGGGACCGGTGCTGGTGTGGGGCGGGGCGGCCGCGTGGCTCTACGCGCACGGCCACACCGGCTGGACGATCTTCATGGTGATCTACGGCATCGCGATCATCAGCTCCGTGGACAACTTCGTGAAGCCCATCCTCATGAGCCGCGCGGGCAACCTGTCGATGCTGCTCGTGGTCCTGGGCGTCTTCGGCGGCGCCGCGGCCTTCGGCTTCATCGGCCTGTTCGTCGGCCCGGCGCTGCTCGCGGTCGCCTGGAGCCTCACCAAAGTATGGCTCGACACCCCGCGCGCCGAGGACGCACCGACATGAAGGCGCGCATCCAGCTGGTCGAGGGCATGACGTTCGTCGCGGAGAGCGGCAGCGGCCACGCGGTGGTGGTCGACGGAGCGCCCGACATCGGCGGCCGCGACCTCGGCGCGCGCCCGATGGAGCTCGTGCTCATGGGCACCGGCTCGTGCAGCGCGATCGACGTGGTGCACATCCTGCGCAAGGCGCGCCAGGCGGTGACGGGCTGCGTGGTGGAGCTCGAGGCGGAGCGCGCCGCCGAGGATCCCAAGGTATTCACGCGCATCCGCATGCGCTACATCGTGAGCGGCAAGGCGCTGGCAGCCGCGCAGGTCGAGCGCGCGATCAAGCTCTCGAAGGAGAAGTACTGCTCGGCCTCCGTGATGCTCGCGAAGACCGCCGAGTTCGAGACCGGCTTCGAGATCCGCGAGGCCTAGGCGGCGCTTTAGACCCAGTAGGCCGTGCCCGTCATCACGCGCGAGGCCACGCGCATCGCGGCCTTCACGGGCGGGGGCAGCTCGGCGCCCCCCAGCGCGCGCCCTGCCGCGCCGTGGCGGCTCTCGTCGTCGCGCATCTGCACGAGGATCGCGCGGCTCGAGTGGTCGTCGGCAGGAAGCCGCTCGAGGTGGCCCTCGAGGTGGCGCTCGACCTGGTCCTCGGTCTCGGCGAGGAAGCCGAGGCTCCAGCGGTCGCCCGCGAGGCCCGAGACGATCCCCATGCCGAAAGAGCCCGCATACCAGAGCGGATCGAGCAGGCTCGCGCGCGCTCCGAGCTGGCCGAGGCGATCGCGGCACCACGCGAGGTGGTCGCGCTCCTCGGAGCCGGCGCGCTGCAGCGCGGCGCGCACCTCGGGCCGGCGCGCGAAGAGCGCCTGGCCGCTGTAGAGCGCCTGCGCGCACACCTCGCCCGTGTGGTTCACGCGCATGAGGCGCGCGGAGGCCGCGCGATCCTCGGCCGTCGCGGGGCCGTCGGCGGCGGCGCGCGGCGCCGGGCGCGCCGCCGTGGCCGCGCCCGAAAGCGCGCGTAGCGCGTCGTCCGCCGCGATCAGCAGCGCGTCGACGAGATGCGAGAACGGGGGCGCGGGGCGATCGGGCATGCCGGAAATGAAAAAGGGCGCGGCAGATGCCGCGCCCCATTGTGCAACGAATCGCCGCCGGCGATCAGAACACGTGGCGGATGCCGACTGCGACGCCCTGCGGATCCTGGCCAGCCGCCGCCGTGAGGCGGTTCGAGCCGAAGTTGCAGCTGGCGAAGTCGTTGTTGTCCACCTTCACGTATTGCGCGAGGAAGAACGTGCGCTTGGTGAAGTTGTACTGCCAACCGATGGAGTTCGACTTGCAATCGGGCTCGGCGTTGGGGTTGGTGGCGCCGTCCGTGGACTTCATGTACTGGTACATGATGTCGTTCTTGCCGATCGACCAGACGATGTTGCCCATGTACGCCTTTTCCTTGCTGCGGCCGCCGCCTTTCTTGAACTCGTTGTACATGGCGCCCAGCTTGACCGGTCCGATCTTGAAGGTGCCGCCCAGCGCGTTGCCGTCTTCCTTGGTGACGGTGGCGGACGGATCCTTGTGCTCCTCGTACGAGTACGCCAGGTACAGCGGGCCGCGCGTGTAGGTGATGCTTCCGCCGTAATCGCGCGGGTTGGTGGTCGCGGTGCGGGCCTCGTTCGCGGTGCCCATGAGGCGGATCGCGATGCCGGCGAAGCTCGGTGACCAGTACTGCACGACGTTCTGGTCGCGGCGGTCGAAGTTGGTCTGGTCCATCGTCACGCCGGTGTAGCCGCCGATCGTGTTGTCGCCGTACACGTCGATGGCGCCCATGGTGGTCTTCATCGGGGTATCCCAACGGCCCATGATGATGGAGCCCCACGCGCCCTCGAGGCCGACGCCGCTGTTACGCGCGGCGAAGGTGGTGTCGTTCTGGTCGGGCTTGAAGCCGGTTTCCAATTGGAAGATCGCGTTGAGGCCTCCACCCAGGTCTTCTTTGCCGCGCACGCCGAGATACGACGACTGGTCGGCAACGCGCTCGCGACGGGTGACGGGGGTCGCTCCGCCCTTCGCTTCGACCGACTCGAACATCGCGTAGATTCGGCCATAGAGCGTCACCGGGTTCGCGGTCTGCGCCATGGCGGCCGGCGCGACACATGCGCTGGCGACTGCCAAAGCGATCAGCTTTTTGTTCATCAGAATCTCCTTTGTTGAGATGAGGCCGTGTTTGCTGCTGCGTTTCTTGGAACCTCGTGGGGATTGTGTCGCCCCGTTTCTTGGGATGTTCCTAGATTCTTTTTGAGAAGCCACGTGCATGATGCCAAAGCCAATCCTTTCCCTCAAGGGGTTTTTTGCCAATCACGCAACAAATCCGGGCCCTTGTTGTGGCGCAACAACACCGTCATGAAGCCGTCGAAAACAGCTCGGAAAGCCGGACTCCCGGGTCGTCCGCGCTCATGAATGCGCCGCCCACGAGGTAAGCACTCACTCCCGCGCTGCGCAGGGTCGCTACGTCGTCCGGTGTGCCGATGCCGCTCTCGGCGATGAGCATGCGGTCCGGCGGGATGCGCCCGACCAGGCCGAGGGTGGTCGCGAGCCGCGTCTCGAACGTGCGCAGGTCACGATTGTTAATTCCGATCAACGCGGTAGGAAGCCCCAGCGCACGCTCGAGCTGGGCCGCGTCGTGGCTCTCGACCAGCACGTCCATGCCCAGGTCGCGGGCAAGGCGCGCCATGGCATCCAGCTGCGCGTCGGACGCCGCATCCTCGATCAGCAGGATGCAGTCCGCGCCCCACGAGCGCGCCTCGTGGACCTGGTACGGGTCGATCATGAAATCCTTGCGCAGCACGGGCAGGCCGCAAGCGGCGCGCGCGGCGTGCAGGTCCTCGGGCGAGCCGCCGAAGAACTCGCGGTCGGTGAGCACCGACAGGCACGTGGCGCCGTTCGCCTCGTAGGATCGCGCGATGCGTGCGGGATCGAAGTCGGCGCGGATGAGCCCGCGGCTGGGGCTCGCGCGCTTGATCTCGGCGATCACCGCGGGACGGCCGCTCGCCACGCGATGGCGCAGTGCCGCCTCGAAGCCGCGCGGCGGCGAGGCGCGCGCGGCGCGACTGCGGATCTCCGCGTCGCCGACCTTCGCGCGGGCGGCGTCCACCTCGAGCCGCTTGGCGGCGAGGATCCTGCGCATCACGTCCGACATTCAGCCCGCCTTCGCGAATGCGCGCGTGAACTTCACGAGCTGGTCGAGCTTCGCGCGCGCCGCCCCGCTCGCGATCGCATCGCGCGCCGCGGCCACGCCGTCCCACAGGCTCTCGACCACGCCGGCCACGTAGAGCGCGGCGGCCGAGTTGAGGATCACGATGTCGCGCGACGGCCCGGGCTCGTCGGAGAGCACGGCCTCCAGGCGCGTCTTCGACTCGGCGGCGTCCTTCACCTGGATCGCCTCGATGGGCGCGGCGTCGAGCCCGAACTGCGTGGGCTCGATCGAGTACTCGGTGATGAAGTCGTGCTTGAGCTCGGCGACGTAGGTCGGGCCCGTGATGGTGATCTCGTCGAGGCCGTCGTGGCCGTGCACGATGAGCACGTGGCGGCTGCCCAGCATCTTCAGCACGCGCGCCTGGATGCCGACCAGGTCCGCGTGGAACACGCCCATCACCTGGTTGGGGGCGCCCGCGGGGTTGGTGAGCGGCCCCAGGATGTTGAGGATGGTGCGCATGCCCAATTCCTTCCGCACCGGAGCCGCGTACTTCATGGCCGGGTGATGGTTGGGCGCGAACATGAAGCCCAGGCCCACCTCGCGCAGGCAGACCCCGACCTGCTCGGGCGTGAGCGCCAGGTTCACGCCGAGCGACTCCAGCACGTCGGCGCTGCCCGATTGCGACGACACCGCGCGCCCGCCGTGCTTGGCCACGCGCGCGCCGGCCGCGGCCGAGACGAACGCCGCGGTGGTCGAGATGTTGAACGTGTGCGCCTTGTCGCCGCCCGTGCCGCAGGTGTCGACGAGGTGGTCGAGGCCGTTGGAATCGACCTTGGTCGAGAACTCGCGCATCACGGAAGCGGCCGCGGCGATCTCCGAGACCGACTCGGTCTTCACGTGCAGCCCCATGAGGATCGCGGCGAACTGCACCTGCGTCACCTTGCCCTCGAGCACCTGGCGCATCAGGTCGACCATCTCGTCGTAGAAGATCTCGCGCTTGTCGCAGAGGCGGTTGATGGCTTCCTGGGCCGTGAACATCGTCGTGTCTCCCACCATCAGGATTTCAGGAAATTGCCGAGCAGGGCGTGGCCGTGCTCTGTGAGGATGGACTCGGGGTGGAACTGCACGCCCTCGACCGCGAACTCGCGATGGCGCACGCCCATGATCTCGCCGTCATCGGTCCACGCGGTCACCTCGAGCTCGCGCGGGCAGCTCGCGCGCTCGATGGCGAGCGAATGGTAGCGGGTCGCGCGGAACGGCGCCGGCAGGTCGCGGAACACGCCGCGGCCCTCGTGGCGGATCTCCGAGACCTTGCCGTGCATGAGGGTCTGCGCGTGCACGATCCTGCCGCCGAACGCCTGGCCGATCGCCTGGTGGCCGAGGCACACGCCGAGGATCGGCACGCGGCCCGCATAGCGGTGGATGAGCTCGAGCGAGATGCCCGCCTCGTTCGGCGTGCACGGGCCCGGCGAGAGCACGATGCGCTCCGGCCCGAGGCGCTCCACCTCGTCGGCGCTCATCTCGTCGTTGCGCAGGACCTTCACCTCCTGCCCCAGCTCGCCGAGGTACTGCACGAGGTTGTAGGTGAAGGAATCGTAGTTGTCGATCATGAGAAGCATGTCAGCCCCGGTGTATCGCTGGTGTCGGCTCGGCACCCGCTTCGGCTCGGAAGGGGTCGCTTGCTGCGGCTCGCCCGGGATGGGCGAAAGGAGTCAGGCGGCAGGCTTGCGCCAGCGCCAGGAGGCAGGAAGGGGATGGACGCGATGGCTCATGACCGGCCCATTATCGCGGCAATCGCAGCGCGTCCGCAACCTGCCCGAGCACGCGCGACCACGATCCCTCGCCCGCCTGGCGGAAAATCCTGAGCGTCGGGTACCAGGGACTGTCGAGCCGGTCGCGCATCCAGCGCCAGTCGGGCACGTCGGAAAGCAGCAGCCACGCCGGCTTGCCCATCGCGCCGGCGAGGTGCGTGAGCGACGTGTCGATGGAGATGACGAGGTCCACGTTCTCGACGATCGCGCTGCCGTCGGTGAAGTCCTCGATCGCATCGCCCAGGAACGTGATTCCGGAACCGCCTGCCGCGAGGAACTGCCGGTCTTCGTCGTAGAGGTCCTTCTGCACGAGGTACAGGTCGCAATGCGCGGCGAGGGCCGCGAATTCGCCGAGCGGGATGCGCCGGCGCGCTTCGTGCCGGTAGCTGAGGCGCCCGGAGCTCGCGAAGGCGACGCGCGGCCGGCCGCCGCGTGCTCCCAGGCGCGCGCTCCATTGCGCGACCTTGCGCGCATCGGCGCGCAGGTACGGCACGGAACTTGGGACGCTATCGAGGCGCGTGCCGAACACGAGCGGCAGGCTCAGCATGGGGACCTGCAGGTCGAACGCGGGCAGCGCCTCGCCGACCGCCGCCACCGGCCCCTCGACGTTTAGCGCGAGGAGCGCTTTCAGGTCCGGCTGCACCTCGAGGATCACGCGCGCGCCGCGCGCGGCGATGAGCGGCGCGTAGCGACAGAACTGGATCGTGTCGCCATATCCCTGCTCGGACCACACGAGGACCGACTTCCCCGCGAGCGGCGCGCGGCCATCCCAGCGCGGCGCGGCGGCGTGGCGATTCGGGATCGCGCCCGGGCCGTCCCAGCGCGCCTCGAACGCGGGCCAGCCGGATTCGTAATCGCCCTTCGCGAGCAACGCGAGCGCCGCGTTCGACGCCGCCTCGGGATAGGCGGGACGCAACGCGCGTGCGGCCGCGTAGCTTTCGAGCGCGGCGTCGAGGCGCCCGAGGTCGTGCAGCGTCTCGCCGCGGTTGAGCCACGTCTGCGGGCTCGAACGGTTCAGGCGGATCGATTCGTCGTAGGCCGCGAGCGCTTCGTCGTAGCGCCCGAGCGCGGCGAGCGCGCGGCCCGTGTTGTGCAGGACCTCGTAGGATCCGGGGCGGAGGCCGCGCGCGCGATCGAAAGCCGCGAGCGCCGCATCGAAGCGCGCCTGTGCGTGCAGCACGCGCCCCAGGTCATGCTCGGCCTCGAAGAGCGATGCGTTGAGCGCGATGGCCCTGCGGAACGCCTGCTCCGCTTCCTGCGCCCTCCCGCCGCGCATGTGCGCCACGCCCAGGTAGTACCACGAGGTGTCGGAGGCGTCGGGAGCCGCCGTTGCCGCGCGCAGGTGCCGCAACGCGCCGTCGGCATCGCCCATGCGGCCGCGCACGTAGGCGATGAGCTCGTGGGCGCCCGAATGCTTCGGCGCGCGCCGGAGCGCCTTCTCGAGCAGCCGCTCGGCGGTCGCGAGGTCCCCGCGCGCGAAGGCCTCTTTGGCCGCCGACAGCTCGCCCTGCAACGAAGCCATGCGCGCCCCTTGGTTCCTCTACCCGGAACGCATATGATCGGGCCACTCCACGCCCCCGGGAGCATCGTTCCACACCGTGAACCGGTCCGCCTATACCCCTCTTGCGGGATTCCCGGCCGCGGTCGAGCTGGTGGCCTTCTTCGACGCGTGGCGCAGCGACGCGGGCGGGCGCACCGGCGGCGCGCTGTGGCCCCTGGTGCGCGGCATACACGAGAGCAACGCATCGATCTGGAGCGAGGAGGATCTCGCGCGCCGCCGCCACGTGCCGGACGCCGAGATCGCCGCGAACAAGCGCGCCATCGATCGCCTGAACCAGATGCGCAACGACCTCGTCGAGAATTGCGACGAGGCGGCCTGGGCCTTCCTCGAGGCCGCGATGAGGAACGCGCCGCGCCTCAATTCGGAGACGCCGGGACAGATGATCGACCGGCTCTCGATCCTCTCGCTCAAGATCGCGGCGATGCGCGCGCAGACCGAGCGCCGCGACGTCGACGCCGCGCATCGCGATGCATGCCGCGCCCGCCTCGCGCGCCTCACCGAGCAGCGCGCCGACCTCGCGGGCTGCTTCGATGTCCTCATCGCGGATTGCGCGGCGGGCCGCGCGCGATTCAAGGTCTATCGCCAGTTCAAGATGTACAACGACCCGGCGCTCAACCCGCGCGTGTACGGCGAGGTCGCGCCCGAGTAGCCGCTACTCGATCGGCTTGTCGAGTCCCGCGTGCACCTGCTCGGCCGCCACCAGCAGGGCGCGCGCCTTGTTGCGCGTCTCGAGCCATTCGTTCTCGGGGATCGAGTCGGCGACGATGCCCGCGGCCGCCTGCACGTAGAGCGTGGAATCCCTGACCACGCCGGTGCGGATCGCGATCGCGAGGTCGAGGTTGCCGTTGAAGCCCAGGTAGCCCGCCGCGCCCGCGTACACGCCGCGCTTCTCGGGCTCCAGCTCCTCGATGATCTGCATCGAGCGCACCTTCGGCGCGCCCGTGACGGTGCCCGCGGGAAACGTCGCGCGCAAGAGCTCCATCGGCGTGAGCTCGCGCGCCACGGTGCCCTCGACGTTCGACACCATGTGCATCACGTGCGAGTAGCGCTCGACCACCATCGTCTCGGTCACCTTCACGCTGCCCACCTTCGCGATGCGGCCGACGTCGTTGCGTCCCAGGTCGATCAGCATGACGTGCTCCGCGCGCTCCTTGGGATCGCTCACCAGCTCGCGCTCCATCTCGAGGTCCTTCTCGGGCGTGGCGCCGCGCCGTCGCGTGCCGGCGATGGGCCGCAGCGTCACCTTGTCGCCCTCGCGCCGCACCAGGATCTCGGGCGAGGCGCCCACGAGGTGCGCGTCGCCGAAGTCGAAGTAGAACATGTAGGGCGAGGGATTGATCGAGCGCAGCGACCGGTAGAGGTTCACCGGCGAGTACGGGAAGGGCTGCGCGATGCGCTGCGAGACCTGCACCTGGAAGATGTCGCCCTCCTCGATGTAGCGCTTGCAGCGCGCCACCGCCTCGTAGAACTTCGCCTCCGCGATGTTGGAGCGCGGAGCTCCGAGCGCCGGCTGCGGCGCGTGCGGCGGCAGCTCCGCCGGCGTGCGCAGCCGCGCGCGCAGCTCCTGCAGCCGCGCGAGCGCCTTGCCGTGCGCGCCCGGCACCGCGGGATCGGCGTACACGATGAGGTGGAGCTTGCCCGAGAGGTTGTCGACCACCGCGAGCTCCTCGGAGAGCAGCAGCCGGATGTCGGGCAGGCCGATCGGATCGGGCTTGGCCGCGCGGCCGAGCTTCGCCTCGACGTAGCGCACGGTGTCGTAGCCGAAGTAGCCCGCGAGGCCGCCCGCGAAGCGCAGCTGCGGGCCGGGCGGCGCGGCGCGGAACGAGGCGAGGTACTCGTCGACGTACTGCAGCGGATCGGCGACGTCGCGCTCGTCGACCGCGGCGCCGTCGCGCAAGCGCCGCACGCGCATGCCACTCACCTCGATCATCTCGCGCGCCGGCAGCCCCACGATCGAGTAGCGCCCGAAGCGCTCGCCGCCGATCACGCTCTCCAGCAGGTAGGAGCCGGGGCGGTTGGCGAGCTTGAGGTAGATGGACAGCGGCGTGTCGAGGTCCGCGAGGGTCTCGAGTCGCAGCGGGATTCGGTTGTAGCCGGCGCGGGCGAGCGCCTGGAATTCGTCTTCAGTCATGGTCACCACACGGCATTTCGGTTTCGGGGAAAAAGCGAGGTCCAGCGCTTGCTAGCGCCAGCTCTGCCATCGCCAACCGAAACGAAATCCGCGCAGTGACATGTGTGAAGGAATTGAAGAGTTACCGCCGCATTCTAGCCGATCTGGTTCAGTTGCGCGCGCAGCCTCGCCATCGCGGCCGCGCGGTCCTTCTCGCCGAACACCGCCGAGCCCGCGACGAACGTGTCCGCGCCCGCCCCGGCTACGCGCGCGATGTTGTCGGCCTTCACGCCGCCGTCCACCTCGA
>Ga0335080_10003918_pt1 | contig 15144 bp, 13 predicted proteins | sample Lox_Sample_34_FD_206720 | JGI IMG/M metagenome (GOLD analysis project Ga0335080, IMG submission 206720) | Soil microbial communities from Loxahatchee National Wildlife Refuge, Florida, United States - Lox_Sample_3.4 | ecosystem: Environmental > Terrestrial > Soil > Wetlands | place: USA... | reverse complement strand
GCTTCGATCGTGCCCTCTTCGGCCTCACAACGTTTGTGAACAGATCCGGTCTTCTTTCCGCCACCGAACCCGCGTCAGGCGCGCTCGGCTTTTCCGGCCCCCGTGTCTCCACTCCTCTTCCCATCTGGTCCCCACTCGCCGAGATCGGCGGGGGGCTTGCGACCTCGCCACTGCGCCTGTGCTCCTGCACCGCGCGCACCCCCAAAAACCAGCCGCCCGCCAGTGCCAACGTCGCGATCGCCACCCGTGCCACCCGGGCGATGGCCCGTGGTCCCCTCTCCCCGCCTACCTCGGCAGTTCTACCAAACGCGATCGAGCCTTCTTCGTCCGCTTCGGCCACGCCGACACTCGGGAGGCCCCGCAGTTCGCTCGCGCACTCGCTCGCCCCGAATCGGATGCCTCGCCTCACGAGGTAGTCCCTGAGCGCTCCCGCGAACTCTTCTCCGTCCTGAAACCGGTCGCTTGGGCTCTTCGCAAGGGCTCTCCTGCAGATCTCTCGCAGCCCTGGCGCCACGCCAGCGGTGGCGGCCTCCACCTCCGAGGCATCGCAGTCTTCGATCCTCCTCATCATGAGCGTGTCGTGCTCATCGGTGAACGGTCGCTTGCCCGTCAAGAGCTCGACCAGCAAGACCCCGAGGCTGAAGAGGTCAGAGCGCCCGTCGAGCACCTCCTCACCGCGAGCCTGTTCTGGACTGAAATAGGCGCAGGTGCCCCTGATTGTGCCCGCCTGGGTGTGCACCCGCCCTTCCATCCGCGAGTATGCGACACCAAAATCGAGGAGCTTCACCACGCCGTTCGTCCCGATCATCGCGTTCGACGCTTTCACGTCCCGATGGATGATCCCGAGGGACCGGTCGCCATCCTTCATTCCATGGGCGTAGGCCAACGCGTCGGCGATGCTCGCCACCACGTGACAACAGAACCCTTCACTCAGGCATGAACCTGCACGCTGCGCGGCCTCCAATAGGCGAAGCGCGCTCAGCCCCTCGACGTACTCGAGGACGAGGTAGTACCGATTCCCCACCCGCTCCAGGGCGTAGGCCGAGACAATGTTCGGGTGGTTCAGCCGGCCCGCCAGTTGCGCTTCGGCGATGAGCATCCGACGGACCCGCTTATCTGCCGCGAGGTCCGGCGTGATGCACTTCATCGCTACGGGTCGAACGACTCCCTCCGCGCTCAGTCGGTGGGCGAGCCACACCTCGGCCATGCCCCCGCAGCCAAGCAACGACACGAGCTGGTATTGAACGCTCTTCAGGACAACCCTGGCCCCAGGGCCAGGCGGCCTTTGGCTCGCAGCTCGCATCGCCTGCGCTCCGCGTGCAACGTCGCTCTGTTCGGCGCTACAGCTCGACCCCTCCCACCTTCACGGCGCGGTGCTTTCCTGAGCTCTCGTACACGGTCAGCTCGTACGGGCCGCGGGAATCTTCTCTATCCCCGAGCGTGACAACCTCAACCCCGGTGCTCACCTGCTGAAACTCGAGCGTCGTCTGAGACAGCTCGCCTTGCTTGCGTTGGCCCTTGTTGAGCTCCACCGCCCCGATCGCCATCGGCGCCTTCCCGCGGTTCTCCACGGTGAACACGATCACGACCTGACGACCGAAATAGCAGATCTCCGTGACCTCCAGCACGATGAAATCGTTCCGCGACCGAGCGCTCTTGGTCTCGCAGTGATGCGGCTCCCGGAACGCTTCCACGAATCTCTTCCCTGCCTCGTCTGCGATCCTCGCCTCGGCCTCCGCCTCGAGCTTCGCTTTTTCCACCCGCAAATACTCGCTCTCCGCCTTTCTCTCCGGATATACGAACACCACGCGACTATCCGACTTTCGCCGCTCGACCCACTCCACGAACAGCGTCAACGTCGCGTGCTCCATCCGCACGAGAATGGTGGTCGCATTGTCAACGGAGCTGGATCGCCGCGCTGCCGCGTGATTCGGCCAAACGGTGAGATACCTGCCCTGTTTGTTCCACTCCAGATGAAAGAGCCCATCCTCGTTCGTCTGTCCGACGCAGTCACCGCACTTGGGCGCTTCTTCCACGTCCTCGGGAAATTCCAGGGTCGTCACCGCACCCCGACCCGTCCGGATGCGATGCACCTTCCCCGCGCTCTTCTCATCGAGAACGATCTGGCGAGTCTCCTGGACTCCCCCCGCCGCCGATGGATTTGGCCCCGTGGCCATTCCTGCCATGAAGACGATTGCCATCGCCGTCATCTCAATCATGGCTCCCCCTGCTTGCTACCGCCTTCGGTTGGCTCGAAACCATCCGTGGCTGTCTGCGACGTTTCATCCTTCCCAGGCCAACGCGGTAGCACATGACCCGTACAGGCAGTCACAAAGCCATGGCCACGATACGGCGGGGACGATTTCAAATTGGCTGTCACTCTTGACGCCACAGCGCCGCCAGCCCTATCGGCGCGTTCCGCAACGCGAACGGACCGACCTCCCGACTTCTCGGTCTCTTGACGACGCTAGCGGCCCTATCAAGCGCGTGTCAATTGAAGGTTTTCGCCACGCCCCGCACGCCCTGAACGGGGCTTTCCCGCCATTAGGACGGCGCGAATGAGTCGAGTGCGCGATCTTCCCGCAGAGTCATGAGGCTGGTTCCGCGTGCGTACGGAGCGAAGGCTCATCGCCGCCATCGGACGATATGCAGCACCTTCCATTGTGCAATCGAAGCCGCCCACTGCCCACGCGGCTTGCGCCCAGCGAGATCCGGACGCGGTTGAGTCCTTGACGTCCTGCGTCCAGACCAAGACGACGACACACCGGACGGAACTCGACCCTACTTGATCCCGCTGAGATTCAAGACTTAGAACGCGCCAGATAGTGCGAGCCCTCCTGGCATGGGCAGAATACGCACGTGAGACGATGCCGCCCTGCGGTGGAGCCATGGCAAGCCGATTCCGGCCGTCGTCCCCACGACAGCGCCAGCGAGCACGTCCGTGAGCCAGTGCTGGTCCGCAGCCAACCGCAAATAGCTCGTGGTCGCGGCCACGGTGAAACCTGCGCCGTACACCCAGGGCCAGCCCGAGTATCCCCTAGCCTGCGCCACCATCCCACTCGCCGCCGCCATGGCAAAGGTGGCCGTGGAGTGCATGCTGAAGAACGAGAGGTGATCGTCCCCGCGATCGCCCGTCCCGCTTCCGTAGTAGGCGCAGGGCCGCTGCCGTACGGCCACGTACTTTCCCACCTCAGCGCCCACCCCGGCTATGGCTGCCGCCTCGGAAATGATCAGCAGATCGTCACCCGTCTGCCTCAGCGTTCCTCCGGCCGCTCGGGTCGCAAGGAAGTCGTACGCAGCGATCCCGGCCGGCATCGAAAGAAGGAGTGCATCGGAAAAACTGCCTGCGAGATTGGTGTTCGACCACTTGAGTGTCCCGCGGATGCTCGCATCGAGGCCGGTCGTGCTGCACCATCGGCAGCTCGACGGAGCAAGCGAGCCGCTACCCAGCTCACCCACTCCCACGAGCACCAGCGCCCCGCCCGTGATGGCACCGTCATGAGCCCAGCTGACCTCGAGCAATGTCGACCCACCGTCGGGGCGAGCGGGTCGAACGAATGCCGCGAGAAGGAGCGACAAGAGAACCCTGGTCACAGAACCGGAGCAGCGGGCCCCGCCTGGGAAGCGGCGCGCTTGTCCGCGCGCGGTAGCGGTCACAAAATCATTCCGCGCGCCGACGGTGTCATTGGCACCCTCCTGTTCGCCGAGCCAGCAGACCATGGCCTCGACTCTCCGCATGACCTCCGGAGCCCTGTTGGCGCGGACCATGAGCTCTCCCCAGCAGACATCGATCTCGTCCTTCGGGGTAGCATCACAGACCGCTCCCTCTCCGTGTGCCGGACATGCTCGTCGCCGAATATGGATTGCTTTTTCACCCTTCTCGTCCGGCCCGACTGAACCTTTTCCCCGACAGCCTGGCCCGACTCCATGCGGCAAGCAAACACACGAACGTCAGATGCATGCGGGCGGCAGACCCACTGCCCTGGACACCTGAGCTTCTCGCGCGTCTCGGCGTGTACCGCCGGCACGGATTCCAGAATCTCGAACAGCGTGGGCACACGATACCAGAGGAAACGCTCATCGCGTCCGACAACATGTCGCCATCGATCGCCGAGATCGCGACAAATCGCACGTCGCGCAGGCCCAGCATTCGAGCACTTGCAAGGCACTCGGTCGCTATGACGCGCCGGAACACCCCCATCGACCAATCCAGCCCCATCCCTTTGCGGGCGTCAGTGAGAATGACGGCGAGGTGCGCGGTGGAAACGGCTGTCACCATGTTGCGCGTGCGCTCCTCATCGCCCGGTGCGTTGACGATGACGTACTTGCGGGTTCCGTCAAGAAGTCGCGGTGCGCGACATCGATCGTCGTGATGACTGCTCGCACTCGGCCTGCAGGCCATCGGTCAGGAGTGAGGGACCGACCCACCTCGATTCCGCGCCGCCTCGACGTCGTCTCCGTTGCGCAGAGCACGTCCGCGGGGACTGACTTGTTGTCTATCAGCAGACGCCCGATGAGCGTGCTCTTCCCCTCATCCACGCTACCGCACGTGGTGAGGCGCAGGGCCCGTTGTCCGCCTGCTCCTGGAAACGCTTGGCAGGGAGCATCAGAAGTACCCCTCCTTCTTGTGCTCCTCAACAGAGGTCTCCAAGATGTGGTCGTCGAGGCGGGTCGCGCCACGCTCGCAGGTGGTGACCGCACCGGTCTGGGCCACGATGTCCGCCACGTATCGAATCCCCCACAGACCGCACGATGGGCCGCTCCTTCAGCTCCACCGCTCGCCGGCCGCGGAAAGCCGTGACCTCCAAGTAGTTGTGGTTGGAGCGGGAGCGGAAACCGTGTCGGGCAAAGGGCTCTCTCGGCGAGGCGGAGCAGGCAGATCGAATTCTTGCCCCCAGAGAAGAACAGGACGCGGTCCGCGCACTGACCCACGACCTCGCAGTCAACATGGGCGGCTTCACCTTCCAACCACTTGAGAAGGGCAAGCGCCTTCCTACGCGCCAGCGACGCAGCCACGAGCCCTCTCCCTCGCACAAGGACTCTAGCTAGAGCCTGTTGCAAAAGCCCCTCTGCGGCGCGGGACACCCCTCCTCGCAAATTTTACGTGTGGTCCGATAGTGTGCGACCCAGGGTATGCCATGCTGGATGGCGCGCCTGGGGACCGACCCTGCTGCTGCCCGGGAGGCAGCAGGGCGCTCTCGGGGCGGTCCGCGTCCAGCAGTTGTTCATGGCAGCGGCAACTGTTCTCGCGCCCAGCGCAAGGGTACGCAGCGGCGTAGCCTGCTCATGCGCATTTGCTCGAACGTGCACATCGCAAAAGAACGCGCCGAACACACGTCCGGGACGAAACCGGGATGGCTTGCCGTGAGGAGGAGCGAACGCTAGGCAGTCGGGGTCACAGTCCTGCTGGACTGGGACCGCCAGCGTTCCGGACTCCTCGCTGTCGGCTGCAAATGCCTTCGTCGCAGTCGGAAGGGCTAGTCGGCTCAGGCATGCCAGGGCGAGCGGGGACGCCCAGCTCACGCTCAGACTCAGCAGCGCCAGAAAGGTGAATAACCAGCTGCTCATTCGTCGTGGTCCTTCTTGGCCTTCTGCAGGACTTGCTCCTTGGTCAGTTCGGCCAGCTGACGCAGCCGCTCCTGCAACTTCTGCCAAGCAGCGACTCCCGCTCGGATGTCAGCCTCCGCCGCCTTGGGCACATAATAGCCCGTGGTCTTCCCAGTATCTCCCCGATAGCTGACATTCAGGTGGGGGCCATGCTTCGGTCCACCGTGGTGGCATTGACAGCCAGGTGAGCCACACCGTCGGTACGTTTCGGAAAGGGTGCCGAAGATCGCGACGTTGGACAGCTGCCCGATCTCGGTCAGCAACTCGACCCGTCGTTCACTTGTGCTTCGTCTCGCCGCCATCCTGCTTTTTTGCCTTCCTGCGCGAGAGAACCCGCGCGATAGATACCAGATTTTGGCTGATGACGCTCCAGCCCACGAAGCGCTTGAATCCGTTATCCCCCTTGTAGAATGCCCGGTCCATGCCAAAGCGGTGCTTGAGCGTGGCGATTCGCGGCTCAATGCCGCCGCGCCAACGGAGCAGTCGCCGGAACCAGCCTTGCTTCTGCAAGGCGGCCCGACCCTTGGAGAGCCGGCCACGTGCAGGAAGCGCCACCTGTTTGACGCCGCGCACCTTGGCCTCACGCTCATTCTTGGCTGAGAAGAACCCTCTGTCGGCAGTGGCTCTCTTCGGTGCATGGCCGAATAGCCGCTCGTGCTGCTCGAGGGCCGGCACCCAGCTGTTGACGTCAGCGGGATTGCCGTCCTGGACGTCGTAGCCACTGACGATGCCATTTTCGATTTCATCAATGCGGACGAGCCGCCCGAACTCTGTCGGCTTGTGGACCTTGCCCTTGCAGATGACCCGGGTGTGTTCCTCGAACAAGCTCAGGATCTTGCCCTCGACGTGCCGGTCGCCCCCAAAGACGCGCGCCCGCGTTTGATGGAGAACCTTTTTGACGAGCGGAGTGAAGTGCTGAAGGTGTGCCTCGTTGAGAAGAACCCGTCTAAGATTCCCGGGGACCGGGAGCTTCCCGTTTCTCAACTCTTCCAGCACCTTGTCGGCAGTGCGTACCACGCCCCGCGCAAGGCGCATGAGTCCACCGTAGCTCTGCTTCATGCGCTCGCGCGCAGCTTCCGTGAAGGACTTGGCTGCGCGATGAATCTCGAGCACTCGCCTTTGTGCAGACCTGGCATGGTCGGTGAGCTTTACCGCGCCGGAGGGGCACTCTTGTGCGATGCGCTTCACCGCCCGGGTGAGGACGCGGATGCCGTCCTGCAGGAGCGTGCTGTCGGTCGGATAGTGGACGTTGCTCTCGACCACCGTGGTGTCGGTGCGAAGTTTCACCGCTTTGGCGGCGCTCTCCTCGAGCGCCTTCTTCACCACGCGGTTGTGGATCTGCTGGGTCGTAGCAGGGCCGAGAACCGCGAAGTTGCGGCTCAGCGTCGAGTAGGTGGGGATGGGGTCCTGGTCAAAGCGGGTGAAGCGACGGTAGACGAGGCTGTTCCGCAGCTCCCGTTCCAGCTCCCGAAAAGACCAGTCTTTCAAGTGCTTAAGAGCGCAGCAGCGCAGGAGACGGTCGGGAGCGATGGCATACCGCCCGGTGGTCCGCGACTGCGGGGAACGATGCCCCTGCGCTTCGGTGACGAGGGCGACCAGCGCCTGGTCGTCGAGCAGGGAGTCGATAGGAGTGAGGAGGTCGTCTTTGATGAGCGCAGCCTCGCGACCGAAGGTGACGTAGAAGAGCGAGGATTGATGGTCTGTGGCGCTGATCATTAACCTCAGCGATATACTCGAGTAGGTCATATGTCAAGCAAAAGCCCCATTTTTGAAGCAAATGACACGGTCCGTATGGGCTGGTTTCGATCAGATTCAGCGAGATCGGCAGCCCGGGGCTGCGGCGACCGCCTGCGGCCAAAGGAGGCAGTGCCGAGGTTATGCAACAGCCTCTAACTAACCGATGCTCCTTGGAGCGCTTGCCGCCACTTCGGAAGGCCGCCCAGCTCGCCAATGGCCTGTGCCAGCGCCGGTGGAACGCCACCAGCACCTGGACCTGATGCTCAAGCTCGGAGATCCTGCGGTAACCTATCCCGGAAAGTCTGCGTGCGCCGCCATGACTTGGTATGAGCCAATCTTAGATGAGATCGTCGCACTGGGGGGGTCGTTACCGGCGCTCAGGAAGTCGTTCCTGTTTCTCGCCCTACCCTTGCCCCGATACGCCGGTCGCCATGAGGGGCGCGATGCCGGACACAAGGTACCAGCCTGTCCAATAGTCGCTGCAGACTCGCGTGCATCGCCGCTCGTCGGTATCGGGCGGCGCGGATGGCGCCAGATGTGCCGCCGGCATGCCGGCGACTACTTGCCTTACAGCTTGAGGCTGTCCCGCAATTCTCGTCGCTTTTGACGATCCGCAAGCTGTGAATGCCACCGCCGCCAGAGGTCATTCCGGGTGCCCATAGATTCAACGATTCTGAAGGCCGCGGCGAAGTCTCCCGCGATAGAGTGAGGGAGCTTCGCACCCGGCGTGGTGTTTGGGCGCGGCGCGCATGAGAGGAAGGACCAGGAACCTGGGAGAGTCTCGCTCCTCCTCGAAACAATCCGGCAGAAGGAATTGAGCCCCGCATCGAGTAGGCCGAAGCAGCATAGCCGAGGCCGACGAGGGCGAGACGTCGGAGAATTGATTATGAGATCCGGTGAACGGTCTACAGCTGTTCGAAGAGCCTCCCGATCGTAGGCCGACTTTGTGGGCCTCGAGGACCTGGCGGGAGCTGAGACCTCTGTCGTTGGTCACTGGTGGCGCTCGAGGAGTGAACTGCCCAACCAGATAATGGGCCATCCTTCGACCGAGGGCACCGGATCCTTGCAGCCCCAACGCGGCTGGCCTCAACTCGTTAGCGGTTGGTCACGTTCGCCCAGATCGATGAGTACGTCGATGCCGGTCCTGCGTCGCCACCGTTGCACGCTACATCGAAGTGCGCCAGGCCACGAGGTGTACCGCTTCAAACAGCACGGTCCCGGTCGACCGACTGCCGCCCCGAAATACCGGCGTGTGGCTCGTCGCCACTTCGACCGGTAGTGTAGCGACGACTCGGCTTGGCACGGCCCCAGATAAGTTCTCCATTCGGATGGATTCTTCTGCGTCCACTCACGGAAGATCTGATCCTCCGAACGCGAACGGTCCTGGGCCATGGCTTCGCGGCTGCAGAGCTTTGCAGTCGGCGACGTAGAGGAAGTCGAAACGGCCAGCGACCCGGAAAAGCGTCTCCCGAGTATCGCTTTGCGGGGCGTAAACATCCGCCCCAGCCAAACCAAATGTGGGCACGAGGAGCAGATGCAAACCTTATCCGACCAAGGGAATACGCGCGCTTTCCCTTTGTTCAGCAACAGTCGCTTCTTAGCGAGCACCCCGGGTGTTCGGAATCATCCCCCCCCCCCAGGTTGCAGCGGCGAGACGCGCTCTCTTCGCCTTCTTCTTCCCCTTCTGTCCGGCCTTCCGGCTGGGCTTGAGCCGCTTAGGTCGCAATGCCCGCCGCCCGACGCGAAGCAAGGACGACGGGGTTATCCAGAGGGGCGCAGGCGATCTCCCAGAAGTTGCCTTCCGGGTCCGCGAAGTAGGCGTCGCGGCCCACGAAGAACTCGGCATCGACTGGCTCCTTCGTCAGCTTCCCGCCTGCCTTGCGAACGCAGTCGGCCAACTCATCGACGTCCTCGGGCTTCTCGACGCTGATGATGATGCTGAATCGGATCCCGCCGCGGCCCAGTTCTGGTTGGGCGCGGCTATCGGTGGCGAGCTTGTCGACCGGGAACAGCGCCAGTAATGCTCCTCGCAGCTCGAAGACCGCGAAATCGTCCGAGTCGAACGCTTGCGGCCAGCCGAGTCGCCGGTAGAAATTCCGTTGCGCGTCGAAGTTCTGAACGCCAAGGGTGATGATGTTCCCCAGCGGAAGTGACCGTCGATCCATTGTGACTCCTCCTCACGCGAGCCTATTCATCGAAGCCTACACCGGCGCGAACGAGCGGAAGGAGCTCGTGCGCGAGGACCTCTCGGCCAGGAGCAGCAACCGGTAGGCCCCCGTGAGATAGCGCTTGGGAGAGCGGACGAGCCACGAGGCCGACGAAATTGAGGGCGCAGGCCTCGAAGGTGGCGCCGGAGCTTGGCTGGATCCCGGGGTCCCGCGAGTGCATCGCATCCCCGATCAGTAGCTGGTCGAGATAGCTCTCGATCCAGCGCGCTCGTGTCCGCCCGGAGAGGGACAGCGCCGCCTCCGGGAATCCGCTCTGGAAAGCCCTCTCGACGTAGCCTCGAAGGTCGGAAGCATCTCGGGGCACTTTACTGCTCTCAGGAACCGCCTGCCACTCGTCCAGCAGCACCGGCTCCTCGCGGCCGCTTAGAGCCGAGTCCGGGTCGGCTTGGAAGGCCACCGCCTCCCCTGGCCGGTTAATTAAGCCGGATGGTCGTGGTCGCATGTCAGAGCGGTCGTCGTCTTTCCGGTCGCCCGTGGCCCCACGACGAGCAGTGCGCCCAGCTCGGTGAGCAGTTCGCCGATCAGACGGTCGGCGGCGCGTTTCTTGTATCCAGTCATCGCCCATTCACTACCACTTTCCCGCACTTTCGACTTCCGCTCTTCCGCAGCCAGGGGCACCCGTTTCCCGCGAGGTACGATGCGCCTGATAGATTGAACACGGTGGTCCCGATCCGATTCTCGTCCGCCGCCTCGCGGTGAAAAGCCATGTGCTGGGGCGCCGCGTGCGGCGGTTCTGCTCGCCGCGGCGGCGACACTTTCTCACCGTCGAAGCGCTCACGCTCATCAAGGCGAACAAGGCGCAGCAGCTCCACGTCTCGGCGACCGATCTCGACATCTCGGTATCCTCCGGGCATCCATGTTCGGTCGTGAAGGAGGGCTGGCTCGCCGTGCCAGCGAAGCAAGTTCACGAGACTGCCCGGCGTGGGCGCTACTTCGTCCTCTTCGTCTTCGACTTCGAGACGCGGTGCGTCCAGATCGCCGGCATTGTCCACTAACCTCACGGTTCGTGAAGAATGCAGAGGAGCACGACATGGCAAGGACTCTCTTCATCCAGGTATTTCTCCCTGCATTCCTTGTGTCCTTGGCAGCGTACTGCTCGGCACCGACGCTATTGTCGCTGCGATCCGCGGTCTCGTCCTCGCCTTGCCTGCTGGGCGGCGTTCGGGGTCGTCTACTTCGCGAGCTACCTGGGCAAGCTGACGCGCAAGGCCCCACCGACCTTCCTGGAGTTTTGGGAACAGTGCTGTAACGCGTGGAGGAAACGGGAGCGCTGGGTATGGCCTGAGGGCAGCCCTTTCAGGGTGCAGATCTCTCCGCAGCGGCAGCGAGAAACCTGGCGGTCGGCACCATAGGTGTGGGTTCGAAAGCGAGTGCGAGTGTGTTACGGGCTTCAATGCACGGTTGGCGCGGGAAGGGAATTGTGGTTTGGGGCACAGGGACGACGCGCCACACAGCGCGGCGCCCGCACGGGCACGCCGCGAGGGGACGTTTCCATCAGACGCGCTCGAAGACGGTCGCGATTCCCTGGCCGAAGCCGATGCACATGGTCGCGATGCCGACCCCCTTGTCGGCGCGCCGCATCTGGTGCAGCAACGTAGCGACGATGCGCGCGCCCGAACAGCCGAGCGGATGCCCGAGCGCGATGGCGCCGCCGTTCAGGTTCACCTTCTCGTCCACGACGTCGGCGAGCCCCAGGTCCCGGATGACGGGCAGCGACTGCGCGGCGAACGCCTCGTTCAACTCGAAGAGCTCCACGTCGCCGATCTCCAAGCCGGCGCGATGGAGCGCCTTCTTCACGGCTGGCACGGGTCCGTAGCCCATGATCGAAGGATCGACGCCGACCGCGGCCATCCCGCGGATGCGCGCGAGCGGCTGCTTCCCGAGCGCCTTCGCCCGCTCGGCCGACAAGACGAGCAGCGCGGCCGCCCCGTCCGACACGGCCGAAGCGTTGCCGGCGGTGATGGTGCCACCCTTCGGATCGAAGACCGGCTTCAAGGCCGCGAGCCCTTCGAGCGTGGTCTCGGGGCGGATCACCTCGTCATGATCGAACCGCTTCAGCGCGCCCCGCTCGTCGTGGCCCTCGACCGGGATGATCTCGTCCCGGAAGGCGCCCGACGTCGTGGCCCTGTGCGCTCGCATCTGCGAGCGGTGCGCGAACCAGTCCTGCTGCTCCCGACCGATCCGGTGCATCCGCGCGAGGTACTCGGCCGTGGCGCCCATGGAGCCGGCGGCGCGCGCCGTGATGCGGTACCGCAGCGGGTTGTCGTCGAGACCGTGCGTCATCGGCACGTGGCCCATGTGCTCGACCCCTCCAACCACGAAGACGTCGCCGCACCCCGCCATGATCGCCATCGCCGCAGAGTGCAGGGCGGTCATCGACGAGCCGCACAGACGGTTCACGGTCTGAGCGCTCACCTCCTTGGGAATGGGGGTCATGAGCTGGGCAAAGCGAGCGATGTTGTAGGCCTGCTCCAGCGTCTGCTGCGCGCAGCCCCAGAGGACGTCCTCGACCTCTGCCGGGTTCACCTCGGGGTTGCGGCGCAGGAGCGCGTTGATCACCTCGGCGGAGAGGTTCTCGGCGCGGACGTTGCGGAACATGCCACCCTTCGAGCGGCCCATCGGGGTCCGAACGGCATCCACCACGACGGCGTCTCTCATCGCATCACTCTCCATGGAAAGTGCCGCCGGCCGCGGCGAGGTCGATCATCTGCTGCGGAGGAGCGTACAGCGCGCCGAGGGCGCGGTGCCGCTCGGCGGCGCGGACCAGGTTCGCGACCCCGGACGCGTCGGCCCAGCGGAAGATCCCGCCTCGGAAGGGCGGGAAGCCGAGGCCCTGAACGAGGGCGATGTCGACCTCCACGGGCGTCGCCACGACGCGCTCCGCGAGGCAGCGCGCGCTCTCCAGCAGCATCGGCAACATCATCCGCAGCACGATCTCGTCGTCCGGCGGGTCGGCGGCGGCGCCGCGGGCTATGCCGCGGACGATCTCCCTCGCCACGGGGTCGCTGGCCTTCTTCGGCGGGCCCTTCCGGTCCGGGGTCCAGGCGTAGAACCCTGCCCCACTCTTCTGGCCTAGGTGCCTCGCCTCGAGCAGGGCCCCGATGGCGCTCCGCCCCTCGGCCTTCATCCGGTCCGGGAAGGCGGCTGCCATGACGCCGTCGGCGTGGACGGCGGTGTCGATCCCGATCACGTCGAGCAGGAGCGCCGGGCCCATCGGCCAGCCCCATCCCTCCATGACCGCGTCGATCCGCTCGCACGCCACGCCGTCGGCGAGGAGCTTCTGGAAACCGGCGAGGTAGGGGAACAGCACCCGGTTGACGAGGAACCCGGCGCAGTCGTTCACCACGACCGGGGTCTTCCCCATGGCCTGCGCGTACGCGACCGCGGTCGCCACTGCCTCGTCGCTCGACCGCTCGCCCCGGATGACCTCCACCAGCGGCATGCGGGACACCGGGTTGAAGAAGTGCATCCCGCAGAATCGCTCCGGACGGCGCAGCGCGGTGGCGAGCCGCGTGATGGAGATCGTCGAAGTATTGGAGGTGAGAACCGCGTGCTCGGGCAGCGCCGCCTCCACCTCGGCCAGCACCTTCTTCTTGACGGCCTCGTTCTCGACCACCGCCTCGACGACGAGGTCCACCGCGCCAAAGTCGCCGTACGAGAGGGTCGGCGTGATGGCGACCAGGGTCAGCGCCAGCTTGTCGACCGTCAGCTTCCCCCGCTCCACCGCCTTGACGAGCAGCTTCGTGGCCTCGCCCATCCCGGCCTGCAGGGCGGCCGGGCTGATGTCCTTCATGAAGACCGGCACGCCGCGCGAGGCGGACTGGTAGGAGATGCCGCCCCCCATGATCCCGGCGCCGAGCACGGCCCCGCGCTTCACCTGCCGTGAGGCCTTGGCGGCCTTACCGGCCATCTTCTTCACCGCTTGGTCGCCGAGAAAGAGGCTCACGAGCGCGCGCGCGGTGGGAGTCCTGGCGATCTTCGCGAAGGCCGCGGCCTCGATGGACAGCGCGGCGTCGCGGCCGAGCCTCCTCCCCTTCTCCATCACCTCGATTGCGGCGATCGGGGCCGGGTAGTTGGGCCCGGCCTTGCTTGCCACCACCGCCTTGCCTCCCAGGAACGCCATGCCTGCCTCGACGTCGTCGAGCGCCAGCGGGTCCTTCTTGAGCTGCACGCGCGACTTCCAGTCGAGCTTGCCGGCCGCGGCGTCGCACAGCATGGAGAGCGCCGCCTCGCGCACCTCCGCCGGCTCCACGGCTGCGTCGACGGCGCCCGCCTTGAGCGCGTCCTGCGGCTTCCATTGCTCGCCGCTGGCGATCCACTCGATGGCGGTGTCGGCGCCGCACAGCCGCGGCAGGCGTACCGTCCCGCCCCAGCCCGGGAAGATGCCGAGCTTGGTCTCGGGCAGGCCCACCCTGGCCTCGGTCGAGGCGATGCGGTAGGTCGCGGCCAGGCACACCTCGAACCCGCCGCCGAGCGCGACACCGTTAATGGCGACAACGGTGGGGACGGGCAGGTCCTCGAAGGTGTTAAGGCTAGCGTGGGTCTGGCCCACCCAAGCGGTCAGCTCCGCCTCGCTTCGCTCGAAGTGCGAGAGGAACTCGGTGATGTCCGCTCCGACGATGAACACCTCCTTGGCGCTGGTGACCAGGACGCCGCGGAGGGCCGGATCGCTCGCCAGCGCCGCCACCGCCGCCCGGTACTCAGCGAGCATCAGGGAGTTCACCTTGTTGACCGATGCGCCCTTGAGATCGAAGCGCAGCTCAACCAATCCCTCGCCGAGGTCGAGCACCTCGATCGCCTGCCCCTGGCATCTCATGGGGATCCCCTAACTGGGGCCGCCGGTGGGTACGGGCGGCCGGATGACAATCAGTGACCAACCCCGGGGCAAGCCCCCGGGCCTCAGTGTCCAACGCTGCCTTTCAACTGCGGTCATCGGGAAAAGCTCCGATTGGACAGGGCCGGGCGCGCCACTCGGCCCATGCGGAGCAGGGGCTCTCCAAGCCCCCAAATGACCCCCTGGGATGGTTCATGCCCGGGCCAGAGGCCCGGGGCCTTACGCCATGATGGTAACGCGGTGCACGATGGCGGGCCGCGAAATGGATGGGCAGGGCCAGTGCCCGCGCGCTACGGCCCGCGTATGGCAACCCGACCGGGGCTGGATGAGGCTAACCGACCTTCAGCATGCGCTGGCCGAAAACCAAGATCCCGCGGGTAGATGGCCGGGGAATAACTGCGGCGGCGCGCCGGATGACTCCTCGCCCGACAAGTTCGCCCGGAAACCATTTCGAGATCTGCGGAATGTGAGACGAGTCCTCGTCGGGGGCGAGTGGCGCAACCTGCTACCGGCGGCCGCCAGTTGCGATTCGACGCGGCAAGAGGAACGCCGAGCAGACGAAGCACCTCCCTTCTTGGTGTCTGTGAGACTGGTTTGAAAGACCTCGGCACACCATCCTTGCGGAACACGTAGGCCTCAACGTGGCTGAACAAGCGGAACACTTGCTCGGTCGTCGGGCGTCGAGAGGCGTTCCTCGGGATAGATGGGCAATTCCTTCATGGCCTCGGCCGACATCTT
>Ga0335080_10003914_pt1 | contig 15149 bp, 10 predicted proteins | sample Lox_Sample_34_FD_206720 | JGI IMG/M metagenome (GOLD analysis project Ga0335080, IMG submission 206720) | Soil microbial communities from Loxahatchee National Wildlife Refuge, Florida, United States - Lox_Sample_3.4 | ecosystem: Environmental > Terrestrial > Soil > Wetlands | place: USA... | reverse complement strand
TTCATCACACCGCGCCAGTGGCTGGACCGGGTGGAGAGGTACATCAAGGTCTGCGAGAAGATCGGGGTGAGGGCAACCCTGGCCATCGATTTCTTCGATACCGCCATCGCCAAGCCGGTAATCAGGGACGTAGAGGGACGCCCCCTTCTCACCTACGACTCGACCCCCCAGGACTTCCTTCACCTTTCGCTCAAGCGCTTTCTCGATCTCGCGGGGGCCGCGTGCGGGCTCGTCCTGCTCTTCCCCCTCTTTCTCCTGGTGGCCCTGGCCATCAAGGTCACCTCCCGGGGGCCGGTCTTCTTCCGCCAGACCCGCTGCGGCCTGAACGGCAGGACCTTCAGCATACTCAAGTTCCGCACCATGGTCGTGGATGCAGAAAAACGGCTCAAGGAGCTGAAGGCGCGCAACGAGGTGGGGGGGCCGGTCTTCAAGATCAAAAACGACCCGCGCATCACCGTGGTGGGGAGCGTCCTGCGCAAGTCCAGCATGGACGAGCTCCCACAGCTCATCAATGTCTTCATGGGGGACATGTCGCTGGTGGGGCCGCGCCCGCCAATCCCCGAGGAGGTGGATAAGTACGAGCGGTGGCAGCGCCGGCGCCTCAGCATGAGGCCGGGAATCACCTGCATCCACGAGGTGCTGGCGCGCAACGACCGGGACTTCAACCACTGGATGAAACTGGACCTGGAGTACATCGACAACTGGTCCTTCACCCTGGACTTCAAGATCCTGGCGCGCACCGTCTTCGCCGTGATCAGGGGGACGGGGTGTTAGCGGGGCAACCAGCCGCTGGCCGCTAGCGGCTAGCAGCTTGCAGTTACTAAGAAGTTCATTGACTACCCGCCATAATTGCCCCCACCCTAACCCTCCCCCGCTGGGGGAGGATAAGAAGTTCTCCCCCCAGCGGGGGGAGGAAGGAGGGGGGATGTCGAGAAGTCAGGTTCCGTCTTAGTAAAAGGCAGCATTTAGCGGCTAACGGCTAACGGCGAGGATTTTAGTGACAAAATTACATATTGCAATGTTGATGACAGTCCTGGTCTTTGCGGCCTGTCCGGCCCATGCCGATTTACTGGGTGACACCATAAAGCCCTTCATCTCCTTCTCGGAGATGTACGACAGCAACATCTTCCGGGTGAAGAACAGCGCCCAGCTCAAAGCGGCCCTTGGCGACTCGCGCATGGCGGATTTCGTCTCCACGTTGTCGGTGGGGACCGAACTCCATTACGGTATAAGCAGGGAGACGCTGGACGTGCACCTGGAGAAGGACTTCCTCTTCTACAGCCACTATACGAGCCAGAACATGGACCAGGACAACGTGAACGGCACCCTGGGGATCACCCTCTTGGACAAGGTGCACCTGAAGCTGAATGGTTACTACCAGTCGTACCCGGAGGCGCGGGTCGATTATCGGAGCACGGCGGTGAACGAGGTTTCCAGCACCGGTTACGGGGCCTCGCTCAGCTACGAGACGGCGAGGGGTATCGGCCTTACGGCCGGCTACCATAACTCCGGCATAAGCTATTCGCTTTTCCAGTACAGGCCCAACGAGTACAACGTGGACAGCTACTCGGGGAGCGCCTGGTACCGCCTTGCCGCGGACGCCAGGGCCTACGTCACCTACCAGCGGGACAACACTAATTACCCGAACGACATGTATCTCGGCGGGGTGCTGGTCAACAACAGCAGCGTGGCCGACTCGGTCCGCATCGGCCTGGAGAAGACAGTGAGCTCGAAAACGGCGGTTTCCTGCTATGTGGGCTTTCTCAGCCGGCGCCACGAGTTCGCGCAGGGGAGGGATTTCAGCGGCGTGATAGCCAATGCCAATGTCACCTACGGCGTGACCGGCAAGCTGGGGTTGTTGCTCAACTTCCAGCGGCAGATCTACGAAGAGACTTATACGGACTATACCTACAGCATAACGGATTCGTTGGGATTGGGACTAGTTTACGAACTGGCGGCGAAGGTCAAGGCGACCCTTTATGAGAAACTGTCATGGAAGGATTTTCAGGAGATCCCCTTTTCGGGGGTGCCGCAACGGAACGATTTCCTGCAGCAGCTTAACCTGGGAGTGGAGTGGAACCCTGTCAACAGAGTCTTCCTGGATCTCGGCTACCAGTATTCCACGCGCAGCTCCAACGACCCGACCCTGGGGTTTACGGACCATGCGGTGATGACGAGCGTGGCGTATAAGTTCTGACTGATGTTAAAACCGTTCCAGGTTAAGAGCGTTCCAAGTTAAGAGCGTTCCAAGTTAAGAGCGTTCCAAGTTAAGAGCGTTCCAGGTTAAAGGCGTTAACATGGAACTGATTTTAACGTGGAACGTGGAACTGTTTTTAATAACGTGGAACTGTTTTTAACACATTCCCCGCTTCTTCAACTCCTCCAGCACCAGCTCGATGACCCGCGGGATGACGGCCTTCACCTCTTCGTTCAGCTCCATGGAGCAGGATTTGACATCCCGGGGCTGGACGGCGATGATGATGGTCTCCGGGCGGCTTCCGGTCATTTCAGCCATCTGCAGGACGTCGATGAGGCTCAGCTGGTGGAGTGAAGACTTGATTCCCGACTTGAACTGCAGGTCCTCGGGGGTGAAGCGGAATATTGAGCCGGGGGTGTCCCCCGCTTCGATGGCGTCTACGACGATGAGTAGGTCGATCTCGTTGAGGGTCGGCACCAGTTGGTGGCCGACGGTCCCCGACTCCATGACGGTGACGTTGGGAGGGAACTGTATCTCCCGCATGGCATTGATGCAGTGGACGCCGAAGCCATCGTCGGTAAGCAAAAGATTGCCTACTCCCAGGATCAAAACGTTTCGGGGAGGCGCGTTACCGCCTCCCCGCATTTCTTCAGAACAAATCATTCAATTCTCTTTCTTGCAAAATCTGTGTTGGGGCGGTGTAGGGGCGAAGCAGACGGTCCATCTGCTTCGCCCTTGTTTCGCCCCTGCAGGTCTTAATGGTCCACATGAAGCTTGTAGCCGGTGAAGATGGATGTGAAGCTGTTGTCCTTCTTCACGGCCGAGTTCATCCAGCTCAGGTAGACATGGATCACCATGAATACTATGAAGCACCACATGATGCCGATGTGTATCAGCCGCATGTAGGACTCGCCGCCGACGAGGCGGTTCAGCCAGCCGAAGGCGGATTGCGAATTGATGACGAGAAGTATATTGCCGTGGTAGATGGCGAAGCCGGAAATGGCCGCCAGGACCATCAGACACGCCACTCCCAGATATGCGTAAGCCTGGAGCGGATTGTACTTGCGGTACTTCTTGTGTTCCCTTTTAAGGAAGATGTACCACAAAAGGATATCCTCTACATTAACCAGGTTTCTCATTATGCCGAAATCTCTCCAGTCCGCGTCGAATTTGGAACAGAAGGCCAGATAGACGCGGATCACCAGACCGATGATGAAGGTATAGGCTGCCACGAAGTGCAAGAAGCGCATGGTGGCCATGATGCTGCTGTCAGGCCCGCCGGCTATGAACGGAGTGTGGATATAGATGCCGGTAATGATAAGTGTGAACATAGCCGCAACCCTGACCCAGTGGTCGGCTATGTAGGCCCAGTTCCATTCCATTACCGGTTGAGCGGGCCTTGGATGTCCCGCCTCGAACCAAAGGCTTTTCCTGTCTTTCATGTCGTCCTCCCTTAGGATACCTTGAATTTCATGATCCGGTTCGATTCAGGATGGATCACGTGCACCGTACAGGCGAGACACGGGTCGAAGGAGTGGGCCACGCGAATGACTTCGAGCGGTTTTTCGGGATTCGCCACCTTGACGCCCACGAGGGCCTCTTCCATGGGACCGCGCACGCCGTTTTCGTCGCGGGGGCCGCAGTTCCAGGTGGAGGGCACGACTGCCTGGTAGTTCTTGATCTTCTTGCCGGATACGTCGATCCAGTGGCCCAGCGCCCCGCGGGGAGCTTCCCAGAGGCCTGCGCCCTGGGCTTTGTCGGGGATCTGGTAATCGGTGTATACGTCGGTCTTGCCGGACTTGATGTTCTCGATCAGTTCCATACCCCATTTTTCCATCTGGTCGGCGACCAGCTTGCACTCCAGGGCGCGGGTGGCGATGCGGCCCAGGACGCTCATGAGCACCTGGGGCTTGCCGGCCTGGCCGAGGGCCGCCAGGGTACTGTCGGTGATCTTCTTCACGCCCGGATCGCCGGCAGCATAGGCCACCAGCATGCGGGAGAGGGCGCCAACTTCCATGGGCTTGCCCTGGAGACGCGGGGCCTTGGCCCAGGTGTACTGCTGGTCCGGATTGTAGCCGTTGTATTCGGGCTCGGTTACGCCGACGCTCGGGTTGAGGGCCTTGCCCGGCTTGTACCAGCCGTGGGCCGTGTGCTCGAGGACGTCTTCACCCTTGGCATCATGCACCGACGGGAAGTCGGAGGCGAAGAGGGCGCCGCGGGGGAGGAAGCGCTTTTTGGGATCGTAGGATTCGTCTTCGAAGACACCCCAGGAGAGGTAGTTGCCCGGGCCCTTGCCGATGCCCGCGTGGTCCAGATAATAGGGGGCGATGGCCAGGGTGTCGGGGATGAAGACGTTGTCGATCCAGTTCTGCAGCTCTTTCACGCGGAAGAGGTAGTTCTTCATGTCGTCCACGGTGGGGACATGAGTGACACCGCCCGGAGGGCTGGTCATGATCATCGGCTCGCGGCCGGCGAAGAGGGCGCAGATCTGGGCCGCCTTGGCCTGCATCTGGAGGGCCTCAAGGTAGTGGGCAACCGCCAGGAGATTCACGTCGGGCGGAAGCTTGTACGCCGGATGTCCCCAGTAGGCGTTGGCGAAGGGACCGAGCTGGCCGGATTCCACGAACGCCTTGAGCTTGGCTTTGACCGCCTTGAGAGAAGCTTCCTTGGGCTCCGCCTTGAGAGCTGAAACGACATCGACGTAATCGAGGGCGTTCAGGTGGTAGAACCAGAGGATGTGGGAGTGGACGAACTGCCCGCCTTCGATCATATTCCTGACGAGCCGGCCGTTTGAAGGGGGCTGTGCCTTGAACGCGTCGTCCATGCTCATGGAGGATGCATGGCCGTGCGAAACGGGGCAGACGCCGCAGATGCGCTGCACGATATGCCAGGCGTCCCTGGGGTCCCTGTTCTGCAGGATGATCTCGAAACCCCGGAAGAGCGTGCCGGTTGACCAGGCGTCCTTCACCTGGCCACCTTCGATCTCGACATCGATCTTCAGGTGTCCTTCTATTCTGGTAATCGGGTCAATAGTAACTCTGGCCATTATTTGTCACCTCCGTCGTCATGTCCTTTGAATCTGCCTGTAGCGCTTGTCATCGCGGTGTGTACTGCAACGCCGGCGACGGTCGCAACCGCCGCTACCGCGCCGAGCGTGTCGGCGCCGAATTCCACGCCCTTGAGACCGGGGATCTTGACGTTGGGAAGCGGCTGATAGAAGCCAGCGAACTTGTCAACCCAGTTGCGCTCGGCGCATCCGATACAGGGGCCGCCGGCCTTCACGCACCAGCTGGTGCGGTCGTTGTACTGGATCTTCGGGCAGAGCGAATTGGTCATGGGGCCTTTGCAGCCCATCTTGTAGAGGCAGTACTGGTGAGCTTCTTCCTTGGAGCCGAATTTCTCCACGAAGCGGCCCGCGTCGAAATGGGCGCGGCGCTCGCAGTTGTCGTGGATGTTCTGGCCGTAGTACATCTTCGGCCGCCCCAGCTCGTCCAGTTCGGGGATCTTGCCGAGCATGAGATAATTGACAATCACGCCCACCAGGTACTGGGGGTTGACCGGGCAGAGGTCGAGATTGACGAGAGGCTTGTCGATGCCGAGCTTCTTCATGGCCGCGCCGACGCCGATGATCTGGGAAGGGTTCGGGTTGCCGGCGGGGACGCCGCCGTCGGTGGCGCAACTGCCGACCGCCAGGATCGCAACCGCAGGACCCGCCATTTCCTTGAAGATGTCGTACATCTCCTTGCCGCTGATCATGCCGTGGCCCTTCTTGGTCGGGATGCCGCCCTCGATGACCAGGATGTAGCCGCCGGCCTTCCTGGATTCTTCGAGGATCTCGTCCACCTGCTTGCCGCTGGCGGCCTGGATGGTTTCGTTGTAGTCGAGGCTGACGATGTCAAGGAGGACTTCGGCGGGACCCGGATAGGTAGCCTTGATGAACGCCTCGGTGCAGCCCGTGTCGGCCGCGAAGTTGAGCCATACGACAGGTTGTCTCTTGGAGGCTTTTTCCAGGGCCGCGGCGATCTTGGGGATGTGCAACTCGGAGAGCCCGAGTATGGCGGCGGTGGCGCCGCAGAACTTCAGGAAATCTCTCCGTTTGACGCCGCGGAACTCTAAAGCATCAAGAAACTGATTACTTACTTCGTCTTTCTTTCCCATAAACATCCTCCTTTAAGATTTACTGCTCGATTCAGCCTTGCAATGAAGTTCGGCAGTCTGGATGATAACGAACGAATGCTCCGTAACGCAGAAACGGGATCGAATAAAACAGCTTCACGAAACCGCGCCGCCATTGCAAACGGGGCGTCACGGGATTCAGCGCCGTTTGTCCGCACGATGCCGGCGGCGTGAGTAACAAGGTGTCTCAATGCCTTAAATGGCTTGGAACTCTATCATGAAGCTTTTTAATTGTCAATCTTCAACTGGCCCTTGCGGAAAATAAACTGCTCCCGTGCGACGCCCGCGTCCTGCCCGTATCACCCCGTCATAACAACAAAAAACGCCTTTCGCTCCAATATTGCGGCAGCCACCGGCGTAAACGGCTTCCACGTTATATACACCAGATCGCAGCAGCTTGCAATAAAAATTTTTAACGAAAACGGAATTAAGAAGCAGCCGTCAGCCGCTAGCAGCCAGTGGCTAGCGGCTAGCGGCTGGTGTGAAAGCTACCAGAAGGGCATGAGCGCCTCTTTCTTGATGTACTGGCGGACGGCGTTCATGTCCTCCGGGGAGATATCGAGAAACTGCAGGCCGATGCCGGCCGGGAGGTTCGGGTTCACCATCGCCCCGGCACTGTTCAGCCAGGCCACCCGGCCGCGGCAGCAGATGGTCTTCTCGTTCTCCGGCAGGATGAACTCTATGCTCAGGATGGTGTCGATGGGGAGATAATCTTCGGTCTCGATGAAAACGCCGCCGGTGCTCAGGTTGATGGAGTAATCGGTAAGCAGCTTCTCGGCGTTCTCACCGTAGCGGATGCGCAGCCGGGCGATGAAACGGGGGGTAACCCGAAACTGGATGTTCAGGTATTTCCTGGCGATGGCCATGAAATAATGGCGGTTGATGGGCTTGACGATGATGTCGTCGCAGCCCGACCGCCAGCTCTTCTCGAAATCCTCTTCGCTCACCCCCTTGGTCACCATTATCACGGGGATCTTGCAGAGCTCGTCATCGGACTTGATGCGGCGGCAGCATTCGTCGCCACCCATCTCGGGCATGTAGAGGTCCATGAAGACCAGGTCGGGCCTGTTTTCTCTGACGATTTCCAGCGCCTCCACGCCGTTTGTGGCCAGCAGAAGGTCGAACTGGGCCCGGTTGAAAAAGGTCTTTTCCTGCTCCAGGAAAAGCTGCACGTCATCGACGAGGAGTATCTTCTTCTTCTCCAAGCTCACCTCCCGTTAAGGTCCCGATGGCTGTCGAAGATCTCCGCGAAGAACGCAGCTGTCTCCGTGAAGGTGCGGAGAATGTCGGGATCGAAGTGCTCCGGCCGGGTCCGGCCGTCGCCCCGGGTAATGATGCGGTAGGCGGTTTCGTGGTCCAGGGGGGGCTTGTAGGGCCGGGGGCTGCGCAGCGCGTCGTACTGGTCCGCCAGCATGACGATCCTCCCTTCGAGGGGTATCCGGGCCCCGCCGAGCCCGTTGGGGTAGCCGCTGCCGTCCCAGCGCTCGTGGTGGTTCAGGGCCACCGACGCGGCCATCTGCAGCACCGGAAAGTTGGTCCCCTGGAGGATCTTCTCGCCGATCATGGTATGGGTCTTGATTATCTCGAATTCCTCGCCGGTCAGGGGGCCGGGCTTCAGCAGGATGGCGTCGGGGATGCCGATCTTGCCCACGTCATGCATGGCGCTCGCCGTGGTCAGAGTTCCCGCAAAATCATCGTCCATGCCGAGCGCGCGGGCAATCTTTCCCGAATAGAGGCCGATCCGCGCGTTGTGCATGCCGGTATCCAGATCGCGCAGCTCGGCTGCTGCGGTAAGGCGCTCGATCACCACATTGCTCATGTTCCTGACGATCTCCAGGGCGTGGGACAGCTCACCGGTCCGCTGTTCGACCATTCTTTCCAGTTCGGACTTGTACTCCCTTTCCAGCTGGCGCGCCCTCTTGTACCGGACCCCCTTGGTGATGGAGTGGATCAGGTAACTGGGGTTGAAAGGCTTGATGATGAACTCGAAGGCCCCCTTGTTCACGGCATCGACCGCCATGTTCAGGTCCGCATAACCCGTGGTCAGGATTACCGGAATCTCCCCGTCCAGGGAGCGTATCCTCTCCAGGAGCTCGATTCCGTTCATCCTCGGCATTTTGATGTCGGTCAACACCACATCGACGGGCGCTTCGAGAAATTTGCCCAGCGCGTCGTGGCCGTCGCTGTAAGGATAGACCGTGAAGCCTTCCAGACTCAGGAGCTCGCTGACGCTTTCCAGAAGGTCGATGTCGTCATCAACGTAAATGATAGTTGCCGCCGTCACCTGTCCAGCACCTCCCTGATGGTAATCAGAAGCTCACGCGGCGAAACCGGCTTTGCCAGATAATTCTGCCTCTCGCCCAGTATCTCGGCGGTCGCGGAAGCGGAGTAACCGCTCATGAATATTGTCTTGATATCCTCGTTCACCTTCCTGATTTCATTATAGGCTTCCCTGCCGTTCTTTTTCGGCATCATGACATCGGTAAGGAGAAGCTTGACCCGGTCCCGGTGCTCCATGAACTTTTCCACCCCTTCCTTGCCGTCCACCGCCTCGATCACCTGGTAGCCGAAGCTGGAGAGCACCTCGCGCAAAAGGCCCCGTACGTCTCCGTCGTCCTCCATGAGGAGTATCGTTTCATTCCCTCCCTGGCGGGGCGGAACATTCGGGCGCAGCCCGTTCTTCAGGTCCGGGGCGAGCAGCGGGAGATAGACGCTGAATTCGGTGCCGCAGCCGGGCTCGCTGGCGACTCTTATGAAACCGTCATGCTGCCTGATCACCCCGTACACCACGGAAAGCCCCAGTCCGCTACCCTGGCCCACCTCCTTGGTGGTAAAGAACGGCTCGAAGATCCTTTCCCTGGTCGCCGCGTCCATCCCGGCGCCGCTGTCGGAGACCGCAAGGTGCGCGAAATTGCCGGTCCTCAAGGTGCCGTCCGCATCCTGGAACTGCAGGTCAAGGACCGGTTCCGTTCTGATGTAGAGACTCCCGCCCTCCGGCATTGCATCCACGGCGTTGGTGACGAGGTTCATCAGCGTCTGCTCTATCTGGCCGCTGTCCGCCATTATGGTCAGGTCTGCCTCGGCCAGTGATACGGAGAATTCGATTCGTTCGGGAATGAGCCTCATCAGGAGCCTGTGAATATTCTCCATGATCTGGTTCAGGTTGCTGGGGACAGGTTTCGATATCTGTTTCCTGCTGTAGGCGAGGATTCCCTGGGTCAGGGCGCTCGCCCGTTCGCAGGCGGAGAATATGCGGTCCAGCTGGCGGCGCAGCGGGCTGGTCTCGTCGATGGCCTTCTGCAGCAGACTTGTGCTGGCCACGATGGCGGTGAGGATGTTGTTGAAGTCGTGGGCGATGCCGCCGGCCAGGGTGCCGACCGCCTCCAACTTCTGGGCCTGGAGGAGCTGTCGCTCCAGCTCGGTGTTGGACTGGCGAAGAGCTGCCTCGGTCCTTTTGCGCCCGGTAATGTCCCTGGCGATGCCGATGATGCCTATGACCTGCCCGAAATCATCGAAGATCGGGACCTTGATGGTCTCGATCCAGGTATCACCGCCTTCCGGAGCCGCAAGCTCCTCCTCGGACAGCCTGATCTGGCCCGATTCCATCACCTGGCGATCGTCCAGGCGGCACTTGTTCGCCAGTTCAGGGGTGCGGACGTCCAGGTCGCACTTGCCGACGAAATCCTCCGGTTCGAGGCCGACGGTTTGAGCGAACGGCTTGTTGACGGCAATGAAGCGCCCTTCCCGGTCCTTGAGCCAGGCGATGTCGGTGATGCTGTCGAGAAGAGACCTGCCGGGCATCCTAGTCATGCGCCACGGGCCGCCCGGGTCGTGCAGCTTCATAACGCTCAGTTCCCGGAGCAATTGCTCCCTCGATTTAAGATCGTCTTCCATCGCCGTCACCCGACCTTATGATGCACCCGCAAATTCTCTCCGCCGTGATGGCAAAGCAAAAAGCTCCAGATGCAATGCTTGAGCGTAACGCCTCGGATGGATTTTTGCGAAGCCATCATTTATGGCGAACAGTATCAGTATTATGGCAGGATGTTGTCAATATATTTTTGACCACGGGCGGCAATTTTACGTAGATCTCTGCGGGCCTCCCATTGCGGCGCCTGCCGTTGTTGCGCCGAAAGGCGGCAATTTATTAAAAAAATGTATCCAGATACAGATTTTTCTTAGAACAAAGCAAAACATCTGTTATACTTAGCAAGTTTTTTAATTATGAAAACCAAAACCCTTATCTCACGCAAAGCCGCAAAGTCGCAAAGAAAGGCTTGAAACCGTTTTTTTGGTTAAAACCTTTGTGTATTCGTGTCTTTGTGTGAGGCAGGATTTTGATTTGATATATCACGCAAGGCCGCAAAAAGACTTAAAACCGTTTTTTGGTTAAAGCGGACAAGAGTTTCGCCGCACCGGGCTGACCCGGCTGCGACCGTTAAAATTACATCGGGTGGACGGACTGAAGGAAATGCCGGGCGCCCCGATCACGGTGTCGAAACAGCAAGGCTGTGTCCCGTGTTCGGACGGCGCTGCTGACTTCCCGCTTGCGCGGTACATGCAGCGCCGGAGTTGAACGGGTTGCCGGTCCGTCACCGCAAAGGAATGAAAATGTCGAAAAAGATGCTGATCAATGCCGCGCATCCGGAAGAGGCGCGGGTGGCCATCGTAAAGGACGGCCGCCTGGTCGAGCTGGACATCGAGATCGCGGGAAGCGAGCAGACCCGCGGCAACATTTACAAGGGAGTGGTTGTCAGGGTAGAACCGGGCCTGCAGGCCGCATTCATCGATATCGGGGTGAAGAAGCTCGGTTTTCTCCAGATGGGAGAGCTTCATCCCGATTTTTGGCAATGGCGTGACGACATCCCGGAAGAGAACCGCAAGCGCCGGCCGCGCATCCAGGAGGTACTGCGGCGTGGCCAGGAGCTCCTGGTCCAGGTGGAGAAGGGCGAGCGCGACATGAAGGGGGCGGCGCTTACCACCTACCTGTCGCTGCCGGGGCGCTACATGGTCATCATGCCTGGGAGCGACTCCGCCGGCATCTCGCGCAAGGTCGAGAGCGAGGCCGACCGGAAAACGCTCAAGGAGATGGCGGCCGGGATGAAGATCCCCGAGAGGATCGGCTATATCATGCGGACCGAGGCGCTGGGGAAAAAGAAGACGGAGCTCAACAAGGACCTCCAGTCCCTCGTCAAACTGCATCGGGAGATCGTCACCAAGGCCAAAAAGAGCAAGGCCCCCACCCTTATCTACCAGGAGTCGGACCTGGTGATCCGGACCATCCGCGACTACTTCACCGCCGAGATCGAAGAGGTGCTCATTGACAACCCCGAAGTCCACAAGCAGGCGCGGGAGTTCTTCAAACGCACCATGCCCAAGTTCGAAAACCTCGTCAAGCTCCACCAGGAAAGACGTCCCATCTTTTCCAAATACCAGCTCGAAGAGCAGATAGACCAGATCTACGAGAAAAAGGTCCTTCTAAAGTCGGGCGGTTCCATCGTCATCGAGCCCACCGAGGCCCTTGTCTCCATCGACGTCAACTCCGGCAAGTCAACAGGGGAGCGGGGAGTTGAGGAAACCGCCTTCAAGACCAACCTGGAGGCGGTTGAAGAGGCCGCCCGCCAGCTCAGGCTGCGCGACCTGGGGGGGCTCATCGTCCTCGACCTGATCGACATGCGTGACAAGAAACATATGAACGAGGTGGAAAAGGCCCTCAAGCTGGCCCTCAAGGCAGACAAGGCGCGTGTTACGGTGGGGAAGATCTCCCAGTTCGGCATGCTGGAGATGTCGCGGCAGCGGATCAAGCAGACCCTCGAGCAGGGGAGCGTCCTCTTTTGCCCCCATTGCGAGGGGCGCGGCAAGGTGAAATCGGTGGAGAACATGGCCATATCCTTTCTGCGCAAGGTGCATGCGGCTGCAGCCAAGGGAACGGTGGCCGAGGTGCGCGGCGGATTGCCCCTGGAGGTCGCCTATTACCTGCTGAACAGGAAGAAGCGGGAGCTGGTGCAGATCGAGTCCGACTACGAGATCGCGGTTACCGTCAAGGGCAAGCCTTCCTTTCTCATGAACCAGTTGGAACTGGAGACGGTCAGGCGGGAGAAGCCCCCGCACCTTGAGGCACCACCTGAAGAAGGCGCCGAGGAGGCGGAGGAGATCGGGCAGCCCCCTGCTGCCGAAGAGAGGCATGAGGCGGCCGCGCCGGCCGAAGGCGGGGAAGGGAAGAAGAAAAAACGGCGCAGGAAGAAAAAGGGAAAGGGTGAGGCGGAACCGGCGGCCGGCGGCGAAACCGCCGCGGCGGAACCGGTGCAGCCCTCCCCGGAAGCGGTCGGTGAAGCGGAAGCAGAGCAGGCCGAGCCGGCTGTTGCGGAGGCGGAGGAAGCGGAAGTCGCGGGCGAGCCCAGGGCCGCCGAACACAAGAAAAAGCGGCGGCGCAGGAGGCGGCGCGGCAAGGGGGGCGCGGCCGAAACGGCAGTCGTGGAAGGGGCGCCCGGGTCCGCGCCCCAGGACCAGGCCGAATCTCTGCCCGAACCTGTGCCGGAACCCGTACCCGAGCCTGTGCCTGTCGCGGAGCCCGTGCACGAAGCTGTGCCCGAACCCGTGCCCGCCGCGGAGCCCGTGAAAAAGCCGCGCCGCAAACCGGCCCCGCGGAAAAAGAAGGAGCAGGCGGAAGGGGTGGAGGCTGACACCGGCAAGACAGAAGATTAAAAAGTTGTACCTGAATCCGTGAAACATTCAACCCTCACTCGCTCGTAATGCCTCTGTCCTGGCCTTTTCAGCCAGGCTCACCAGCACGGTGACGGTGAGGTTCACCCGACAATGCTCATATGACCGGCATAAGAGGTTAGGACCTCGGCATTTTCGCTCGTTTCGGCTTTCATGCTCACGGATTCAGGTCATACGTTAAATAGCGTTACGGATAAGTTCTGTCAGGAGCCCGTTCATGAAGACATGGAAGCTGCTGGTTCTCACGCTGTTATTCGCTACGCCGGCTTTTGCCGGCCAGAACGGACTGGTGGAGGAGTGGACCGTACTCTTCCCCTCGTTCCAGTATTTCACCTGGGAGGAATACCTCCCCGGCGGTTCCAGGGCGCTCAAGGAGGAGGGGCTGGTGGTGGGCACCGGCGGCACGGCCCGGCTCAACCTCTATGACCGGAAGCTGATGCTGAAACTTAAGGGAGAGATATTCGGGGGGGACGTGGATTACAACGGCCATACCCAGAACAACCCGTCCAATTCAGCCCGGAGCTTTCGCCCGGTCAATACGGATGTGGTCTATTTCGGCGTCAAGGCGGAGAGCGACCTGGGGTGGCGCGTTCCCGTGAATGCATTCTCCATCGAGCCTTTTGCCGGGCTCGGCTATCGCTGGTGGCTGAGAGACCTGCAGAGTTCAATGACCCTGGACGCCAACGGCAATCCCCTGCTGGTCGCCGGGTCAACCGAATACTGGATGAGTTTTTACGGGCGGTTCGGCGCCCGCGGCACCTGGGCCGTTGCCGATGATGTCACGCTCTTTGCCGAAGGCGGCGCAAAATACACTTTCTATAACGAAAACAGGGCCGATGTCCCGGGGGGGTCGGTCACCGTCAGGCCCGGGAACGAGTGGGCGGCCTTCGGCGAGATCGGCGTCACCTACAAGAGATTTCGCCCTTCAGTCTATTATGAAGGCTTCAGATACTCCCGGTCGTCTGTTGTCCTGATCCCCTTCACTACTGCAGGGGTCTATCAGCCCCGTTCGGATTCGGACATAGTAGGCGTCAATTTCAGCTGGGTGTTTTAGCAGGCAGTTTTACCAAGTCGCAATCAAACGATTACGTTGTTGGCTTCGTCAGGGGCTCCTCAACGTACTCACAATGTACGCCTACGTCGCCCCTTCCTCGCCGCCTAGTACTCATTTTGATTGCAACTCGGTATTAAATGTATTTACCCGGGGGAGGCGAAACGATGCCTTCCGCTTTTCCCCGGTCCGGTCCCTTCTCTTTACCTGATCCATGCCTGCGATCAACGATAAACTCTTGAAACACACAGCTTCTCTGATATACTTCTCTTTATCCCGCCGCGGGACCCCATTTCTACATTCCCCGAAACGAGGTCGTTCATGGGTTTTACAGGGAATTTGTCCCCCCAATGGATAGAATCCCATTATCTCCTCTGGCGTGAGGCTCCGGAGCAAGTGGGGGCGGAGTGGCGCGCCTTTTTCACCGGCCTAGAGCTTGGCGAGGAAACCGTTTCCGGCAGAAGTGCCCCTGATCCGGTGTACGCCCTCAAGCAGGCTGCGGTCCACTCCCTGATCCATCGCTACCGCGATATCGGCCATCTCATGGCCTGCACGGACCCGCTCTCTCCTTGCCTGCTCGAACACCCGCTTCTGGATATCGCGGCCTTCGGGCTAGAAAAGGCCGACCTGGAGAAGACATTCTTCATGGGGGACTGCCTGCGATCTTCGCTTCAGCCGGGACGGACGGATGTCTGTCGCGGCGCCACGCTGCGGGAGATCGTCACCATGCTGGCCGAGACCTACTGCGGCTCCATCGGCGTCGAGTTCATGCATATCCAGGAGCCCCGCGAGCGCCAGTGGCTGATCGAGCGGATGGAGCCGGTGCGCAACCGGGCGGACTTTTCCGTTGAGGAGAAACTGGCCGTCCTGGGAAAGCTCCGGGAAGCAGCCCTGTTCGAGGGGTTCCTCCACAGGAAGTTCCTGGGGCAGACCCGCTTCTCCCTTGAGGGGGGAGAGGCGCTCATCCCACTTCTCGCCGACGTGGTGGCCGGATCGCTGATG